>Ga0302156_10000459_pt1 | contig 39000 bp, 33 predicted proteins | sample I_Bog_N3_2_FD_193503 | JGI IMG/M metagenome (GOLD analysis project Ga0302156, IMG submission 193503) | Peat permafrost microbial communities from Stordalen Mire near Abisko, Sweden - I_Bog_N3_2 | ecosystem: Environmental > Terrestrial > Soil > Wetlands > Peat | place: Sweden: Abisko, Stordalen... | reverse complement strand
CAGGATTGACATTTTCCGCGAGAATACCCAGAAAAATAAATACGATGCCCCCGAGTAGCAGCAAATAAAGGCCATCAAGCCGCGCGCTTGTCATGGTTGGCTCCTCGCTGGCTCGCGTCGCAAATAGATCGCCAGATAGAATATGCCCATTGCGAGCAATATGAGCGGGGTGGGAAAGACTTGCGCAGCCATCAGTACTCGTACGGGTAATCCCATAGTGGCCAGGTGCAGATGCTCGATAAAGGCAAGCAGAATTGGCCGCGAAACATCGCCGGTCAAGACGAACCCCGCGGCATTCACCACGAGAGCAAACCAACCGATCAAGCCGCCTTCAGCCCAAAGCATAGCGCAAGCCGGGACTGTGAGCAGCAGGAGCTTTGTGTCATAGAGATGATGATAAACAAATATCGTGGAAAGAGACGCGATGGCCGCCAGGGCTAGCCAATCCCTCTTTGCCGAGGGGCGCGACCGCAGAGTGACGAACGCCCATACAAGCAGAAGTGGTGCAGTGACAAGATAACTGGCCAAGTTGTAAATGTGCGGATCGTTCCAGAAGGCGCTGGTGACCGCTTGCAGGCTTATCACGGTAGCTCCGCCATGGGCATACGATGAAGCAAGACTGGGGTCGCTGAAGCCACCCGGCTGCGAAAATGCCGCCACATTGGAGCGCCATTCCTGCATCCAGTGTGGCGAAACGTGCGCAACCCATAGTAACGCCGGCAGACTCAGAGCCACCATCATGGAGAGTGTTTGCAGCGCGCGCTTACGGTAAATGCGGCCCGCCAGGAGGAAAAAGAGCCAGACCAGGCCCGCATCCTGCGGCTTGACCGCGAGGCTGATCGCAAGACACAGGACGCCAACCCAGACAAACCGCTCTCGAAGAAAGCACCACACGGCCACTACGCAAAAGCTCACAGCTATTCCGGCCGAATTGCAACCAAGAACAATCACTTCGCTGTTGGCAAGAAGGAAGCCAACCAAAGCGCCGCAGACGATTAGCGCATAACCCGCACTAAGATCCCAGATAAGAATCGAGGCTACAATGAGGCTCACAACGGTGAGCGTCAGCCAGAGGATGTGTGCTGGCCCCCATGGCAGCATGGCGAAGGGAACCGTAAATATGAATGCGGTTGGCAAATAATCATACTGTGTCGTAAACGGAAGAATGTTCGCTGTATCCAATGGGTGGTAATCGCCCACGACCTGCGCCCCATACGGGTCACAATGATGAATAAGACAGCGCGCAGGAAAGTACACAACCGCGAAATCCTGCATCGCGGATTTAGAGGTACTCTCCAGAGCGAGACCCAGCGAAAGAAACACAACGACCCCAACCAGCAAAAGATATAAACCATTCCGCCGTGCTTTTGTCATGGTCAGGCTCTCTCTGGCTCGCGTCGCAGATAAATCCACAGATAGAATATGCCCATCGCCAGCAACGCGAGCTGCGTGGGCCGCGTCAGCACAACCGTCAGTAACTTCCCCGAGAGTCCCGCCGTGGAAATGTGCAAGTTCTTGGTATGAAAATCGAGAATTGTCAGCGACATATCTCCGGTGAACACGAACCCCGCGGAGGTCACCAGCAGCGCAAGCCAACGGGTCAGTCCGCCGCCGGCCCAGAGCAGGGCGCAGGCCGGGATCGCGACGAGCAGCAGTTTCGCATCGTAGGGCCGATGATAAGTCACAAGCATGGAAAGAGGCACAACCGCTGCCATTGCAAACCACGCGCTCGTCTGCGAGAATCGCGACCGCAGAGCGCGGATCGCCCATACCAGCAATAGCGCCCCGCAAACTAGATAGCTTACCGGATTGTAGATGTGCGGATCATCGCGGAAGATGCTTACCGTCGATTGAAGATCGATGATAATACCCGGGCCACGGTTAGTAGCGTTGGCAAGTCCGGGGTTGTTGACCCCGCCAGGCAACCCATCCGCCAGGATATTGGAGCGCATTTCCTGTATCCAATGCGGCGCGATGGGAGTTACCCACGCGATTGCCGCCAGACCCAGCACGGCGGCAATTAGAAGAGTTTGCAGCGCGCGCTTCCGATGAACTCCGCCCGCCAACAAAAAGTAGAGCCAGACCAGACCGGCGTCATGGGGCTTGATGGCGAGGCTGACCGCCAGGCACAGAATGCCAGCCCAAACAAATCGCTCTCGTAGGAAACACCAGACTGCCACGATGCATAGACTTACGACGATCCCCGCGGTATTGCCGCAGGGAAAGAAAATTTCAGTGTTGGCAAGAACAAAGCAGACCAAGACTCCGGAAATTACTGGCGCGTAATTGGCCCCTAAATCCCACATCAGGAAGGCGGCGAGGATAAGGCTTCCGGTTGCGAGGATCGTCCATAGCACATGCGCAGTTCCCCATGACAAAAGCGCAAAGGGCGCGATGAAGATAGATGTGGTCGGAAGGTATACATCCAATGCCAGTGCTTGTCGGGGCCCCCAATCAGCGGACTCCGGTTCGGGGCCTCCGTCCGCCAGATAAACACGCAGCGGCTCGCCTGGTTTGTAGGGATCGACGTGTTGAAACAGGCACCGAGCGTCGTAGAAGACCCCTTTGAAATCTATCATCAGGTCAGCCGGGGCGTGCACCAGAGAGAAGCCCCATAACGCGGAAAGCCCGCAACACAACAGCATCCATGTGAGTGCAATCCACCGCGTCCTTGTCATAGTCAGCTTCTCTCTGTCTCGCGTCGCAGGTAAATCCAAAGATAGAAGATGCTCATCGCCAGCAAGGTGAGCTGCGTGGGCCGCATCAGCGCAACTGTCAGCATCTGCCCTGAGAGTCCCGCTGTGGAGATTTGCAAGTGTTTGGTCAGAATATCGAGAACAGTAAGCGCTATGTCTCCGGTGAACACGATCCCTGCGAAGGTCACCAGTAGAGCAAGCCACCCAATCAGCCCGCCCTCGGCCCATAGTAACGCGCAGGCTGGAATGGTTAGTAGCAGAAGCTTCGAATCGTGAACACGATGGTAGGTCATAAGCATGGTGATGGGCACGACAGCTGCGAGTGCAAGCCAAGCGTGCGTCGACGAGAAACGCACCCTGAGAGTGCGGACCGCCCAGGCCAGCAGAAGCGCTCCGCAGACCAGATAGCTGACCGAATTGTAGATCCGTGGATCATCGCGGAAGATAGCTAAGGCTGATTGAAGATCGATGATAAGCCTCGTGCCGCGTCCATTGTCCGCGGTAGGTCCTGGGTCGTTGCCCCCTCCTGGCGCCGAGGTCACAACAAAATTGGAGTCTCGTTCCTGCATCCAATGCGGCGCGACAGGAGTCACCCACACGATGGCCGCGAGACCCAGTACGGCGGTAACGAGGAGGGTTTGTAGCGCGCGTTTTCTATAGATCCCGCCCGCCAGGAGGAAATAGAGCCAGACCAGGCCAGCGTCATTGGGTTTCATTGCGAGACCGATTGCCAGGCACAGGACGCCGGCCCAAACAAACCGATCCTTGAGAAAACACCAGACGGCCACCAGGCAAAGGCTTACGACGATTCCAGCGGTATTGCCTACTGCAAAGAAAACTTCGGTGTTGGCAAGAACAAAGCAGATCAGAACTCCGGAAATCGCTGGCGCGTAATTGGCGCCCAAATCCCACACCAGGAAGGCGGCGATGATGAGGCTGCCGGCTGTGAGGATCGTCCACAGCAGGTGCGCGGCCCCCCACGGCAGCATCGCGAAAGGAGCCACGAAGATAAGTGTGGTTGGCAAGTTTATGTTTATAGTCACAGCCTGGCGGGCCTTGATGGTCTCCAACGGATGCTTCCCGCCATCGGTCCGGTAAACCTCCTCCAGTTCGCTCACATCGTAGGGGTCGTGATGCTGAAGCAGGCATCGTGCGCCGTAGTAGTACGCTTTGAAATCCACCATCAGGATGGGTGAGGTTCGCATCAAAGAAAAGCCCCAAAAGGCGGAAAGCACACAGCTGGACATGATCCAAGTCAGTGCAACCCACCGTATTCTTGTCATGGACGGCCCTTCACTGGTTCGTGTTGCAGATAAATCCACAAATAGAAGATACCCATCGCGAGCAGGATAAGCTCGGTGGGCCGCATCAGCGCAACTGTCAGCATCTGCCCGAAGAGCCCTGCCGTGGAAATGTGCAAGTTATTTGTAAGAATCCTGAGAACTGTCAGCGGTATGTCTCCGGTGAAGACGATACCCGCAGAAGTTACCAGAAGCGCAAACCAACGCATCGATCCACCCCCGGCCCAGAGCATTGCGCAAGCCGGAACAGCGAGCAGCAACAGCTTGGCATCGTGGGGCCGATGATAGACAGCCAGTAAGGCAAGAGGCACTACTGCCGCGAGAGCAAGCCAGGCACTCGTTTGCGAGAAGCGAGACCGGAGAGTGCGGATCGCCCATACCAAGAGGAGCGCCCCGCAGATGAGATTGCTGATTGGGTTATAAATGCGTGGATCGTCGCGGAAGACAACTATGACTGATTGAAGCGCAATAATAATACCTGGGCCGCGGCTATTGATGTTGCCAAGACCGGGGTCGCTGCTTCCGCCGGGCGCCGAAGTCACTAGGAGATTGGAGTGCAGTTCCTGCATCCAATGTGGCGAAACGGGCGTTACCCACACGATGGCCGCCAGACCAAAGACTGCGGTGACAGCCAGGGTTTGCAACGCGCGTTTCCGATTAAGTCCGCCGGCCAACAAAAAATACAGCCATACTAGACCCGCGTCATGCGGCTTCATTGCCAGGCTGACCGCAAGGCACAGAACGCCAGCCCAAACAAATCGATCCTTGAGGAAACACCAGACAGCCACAACGCAGAGACTCACGGCGATTCCCGCGGGATTGCCGAATGCAAAGAACACCTCGGTGTTGGCAAGAGCAAAGCAGATCAACGCGCCGCAAAGAAATGGCGCGTAAATGGCTCCCATATCCCACATCAGGAAGGATGCGAGGACAAAGACTCCGATGGAGAAGACCATCCACAGGCGACACGCAAGCCCCCACGGCAACATCGCGAAAGGAGCGACAAAGATGGAGGTGGTCGGCGGGTATACATCCCTCCTCAAGACTTCTCGAGGACCCTCGAAGGACTGTGGAAGTTTCCCTCCCTCTGCCAGATAAACACGCAGCGGCTCGCCGTCTTTATAAGGATCGGTGTGTAGAAGTAGGCACCGAGTGTCGTAGTAGACCCCTTTGAAATCGATCATCAGGTTGGGCGACGAGCGCAGCATAGAGACGCCCCATAAAGCCGAAAACCCGCAGGACAACAGAAGGCAAGCTAGTGCGATCCACCTCGTCCTTGTCATCTTCAGGATCTCCTTTTGTCAGACTTTTAGAGACGGTGAGAAATCTCGGAATAATACTGCGGAGTAATCTTTCTTCCGTTTGCATTGAAGCGGGGAATGCGCGCGATGCCCCACCTGTGCGCTACAAAGCTGGCTGTGGTGCTGAGAACGCCGAGCCCATACTCCACGCTGCGCTTAAAGTTGATGGACGAGGCTTCCTTAAAGTATTTTGTCGGGCAGGAGATCTCTCCAATGCGGAAGTTGAACATTACGGCCTGCGCGATCATCTGGTTGTCGAAGACGAAATCATCGGAGTTCTCCAGCAGCGGAAGAGTCTCGAGTAACTCCCGCGAGAAGGCCCGGAATCCTGTGTGGTACTCCGACAGCTTCACGCCCAGAAACAGATTCTGAATGGCCGTGAGGAAGCGGTTGGCGACGTACTTATAGAGCGGCATTCCGCCTTTCAACGCTCCCGCTCCAAGAATGCGCGAACCCAGAACCATGTCATAGACGCCGCTGGCCACCATGCCCGCCATGGCCGGGACCAGGGACGGCGTGTACTGGTAATCGGGATGGACCATCACCACGATGTCAGCGCCTGCGGCAAGGGCCTCGCGGTAGCAGGTTTGCTGGTTGCGTCCATAGCCGTAGTTGGCGTCGTGAACAAAAGTCTCCACGCCGAGACTCCGCGAGAGAGCCGCGGTCTGGTCCTTGCTGGAGTCATCCACAAGAATCTTGATGTCCACCAAATCGGACAGCGCCTGCACAGTTTGTTCCAATGTTTTTTCCGCATTGTATGCCGGCATGACTACCGCAATGCGCTTACCGTTTATCATTCGCCTACCTGCTGAATGAATTCTATATCTGGCTCGGCGTGTCGCACATACACCCACAGATAGAAAACGCTCATCGCCAGCAGAATAATCGGGGTGGGCCGCGTCAGCACGACTGTTAGCATCTGTCCGGACAGCCCCGCAGTGGAGATGTGCAAGTTCCCGGCGAGGGTCACGAGAATGGCCAACGGAATGTCCGCGGTGAATACAATCCCAGCGGCAGTCACCAGGAGCGCAAGCCAGCGAATCGGTCTGCCTTCGGCCCAGAGCATGGCGCATGCAGGAATCGCGAGCAGCAGGAGTTTGGCATCGTAGGGCCGATGGTAGGTTACGAGAATGGTAAGAGGCACGACCGCGGCGAGCGCAAACCAGGCTCTTGCGGTCGAGAAGCGCGTCCGGAGAGTGTGAACCAACCCGATCAGCAGGAGCGCTCCGCATATCAGGTAGGTGACGGAATTGTAGATGAGTGGATGATTGCGGAAGACGAAAACAGCGGATTGAAGGTCGATGATCATGCTAGGGCCGCTTCCGGTGTTGGCGGAGTTAGGTCCGGGGTATGCTTGCCCGCCGGGCGCGGATTGCGCCAGAAAATTGGTGTGCAATTCCGAAATCCAGTGCGGCGCGATGGGCGTTACCCGGAGGACGGCTACCAGGCCCAGGACGGCGGTGACCACGAGAGTTTGCAGTGCGCGCTTCCGGCCGATTCCGCCCGCCAGCAGGAAATAGAGCCAGACCAGGCCGGCGTCATGGGGCTTGATGGCCAGGCTGACCGCAAGGCAAAGTATGCCGGCCCAGACAAATCGCTCCTCCAGGAAGCACCAGACGGCCACCACGCAAAGGCCTACGACGATGCCAGCGGGATTGCCGGTTGCAAGAACGGCTTCGCAATTGGCAAGAACAAAGCAAATGAATGCACCGGAGATGAATGGGGAGTATTTGGCCCCGCGATTCCACATCAGAAGAGCGGCAAGGAGAAGGCTTCCGGCGGAAAACATCATCCAGAGCAGGTGAGCAGGCCCCCACGGCAGCATCGCGAAAGGCGCAATGAATATGAATGTGGTTGGCAGATATATGTTCTGTGACAGAGCTTGTCGAAGCACGTCCGAAGGCAATGGACGGTCATTCTGTTCTGCGAGGTAAACGCGCAGCGGTTCGCCGTCTTTGTAGGGGTCGCTGTGTTGAAGCAGGCATCGCGCGGCGTAGAAGGTGCCTTTGAAGTCAATCATTCCATCATGCGAGGCGCGCTCCATGGAAAGGCCCCATAAAGCGGAAAGCCCGCAGCACACCAGCATCCCAAACAGGCCAATCCGCCGCGTCCTCTTCTGATTCATGCTCAACTTCACTCTCAATGCTTTCGACCGTCAGAGACTTGACCGAGGGCCGAGAGAGGGATGATTGCGATGATAAAGCGTGGCGCAAAAAAGCGAGGGAGAGAACGCGGCGGCAGGTACCTTGCCCGGCGTATCTCTCCCCGCGCAGAAACTGAGGCGGCTAATTGTGACGATCAGACCCTGCTTTGGGCACGGTCTGGTTAATACAGGACCTGAGCGCCATGCCGATCTTGATGGACACGGTACAGGTAGGTGTTGCCGGAGCCTTCATGCCGGCAGTGCCGCCGAAGGCAATCGGAGGAACGCATGAGTGCATATTCGGTTCGATTCTGAAAATCCTCCAGCATAACTATCCACTGCGAGGCTTCAATATCTGGCCGATATAGATCCCATTCTGCAGTAAGCGAGTACGATCCTTGCCGGCAAGAGGCGCCATAACACTAGCTCTGGCCTAAATACCTCTCCCGATGAAGCGTTCGGTCTTGCGTCCTGGCGATGTATTGCCAGGGGTTAAATGGAATGTGTAAACGTGGTGCTGATGGTGTTGAATGCGCTGTTGACGCCGCCCGCCAATGCTTTCACGCCAGTGACTGCCGCTAGAGCAATGAGAGCAACGATCATGGCATATTCGACCAGATCCTGCCCCTCTTCGCGGCCCATCAGGCCTTGGAACTTCATATACAGCTTTAAAAACACGCCGTACACTTGAATGCCCTCCATTGTGAATCATCAGAGCCGCGTGCGCAGACTACTTGATGTCTGATTACCCGGATTTACAGGGAGTTCAGAAGCGTGGTGCTGATGGTGAGGAACGCGCTATTGACGCCGCCCGCCAGTGCTCTCATGCCGGCAACTGCACCAAGTGCGATGAGTGCAACGACCAAGGCATACTCGACCAGATCCTGGCCTTCTTCGCGGCTCGTCAGGTCCTGGAACTTCACGTACAGCTTGAGAAGCATAGTATTCATTTTTGTTCTCTCCGTAAGTTGATTTTCCCAGCCTGAGGCGGGGACGCAACTTATATAGCAAGTGCAATGCCATTCATGTTTGCGGACGGTTTAGCTCAATAAATCAACAACTTAATGAAATTCTCTATATTGAGCAATATAGTACAGTGTAAACATTTGTATACATAGCCAATCGGGCAGGTTGGCCCTGTATACACGGCCTCAACGTGCAGCACGCGAAACTGTGCTGTCAGATTTCGGGCGGAATTGGACGTGCTGCAGGCGTTTGGGGCGAGCGTGGGGGCGGTGCGGCCTTGAAGCAACTCCTATGCCGTTCGTCTTGCGCCTGGAACTCGGCGGTCGGCAGGGCTTCAGTCTGCAAGGAGCGGCGCAACTGTCAGAGACCGAAGTAGAATAGCCACCATGGCAAACAGCACGGGACTTTCCTCGCCTCGGCCAAAGTACGACTTCGCGGACCTGTCGATTGTGGGCGTGACGGGGCTGATGGTTGCGTATACGGTTCTATTTCTTTGCGTTCTACCTCTGATAGGCAAGCTGGCAGGCGGGCGAGATTTCGTGGTTTATTGGGCCACAGGCCAGCAGCTCGTTCACCATGCCAATCCGTTTGATGAGGACGCAATGCGGCGGATTGAGCAGGCTGCGGGGCTGGACGCCAAGTACAAAGTCGGGCTGATGCGGAACCCGCCCTGGGCTATGGCTCTTGCGTATCCCCTCGGGTTCATCGGTTTGAAGGCCGGAGCGTTCTTATGGTCCGTGATTCTGCTTTGGTGCCTCGTAGGTTCGGTTCTCATGCTCTGGCGGATGCACGGAAGCCCGGGAAATTGCCTGCATTGGTTAGGGTTCTCGTTTGCGCCAGCGTTGCTTTGCGTGTCGATGGGGCAGACCTCGCTGTTTGTTTTGCTGGGGTATGTCCTCTTTCTGCGCCTGCACCGCGAGCATCGGTATCTAGCCGGAGTCTCCCTGTGGTTATGCGCGCTGAAGCCCCACCTCTTCCTGGCCTTTGGCGTTGTGCTGCTGGCGTGGATCGTGCTTTCAAAGAGCTATAAAATTCTGGCGGGTGCGGCGGCGGCCATGGCCGCCAGTTGCGCGGCTGTCTATTTCATCGACCCGGCAGCCTGGAGCCAATACGCCCAAATGATGCGCACTTATGGAATCGAGAAAGAGCCGGTTCCGTGCTTGAGCACCATGCTGCGCCTCTGGCTTAGTCCGCAGGCCATGTGGCTTGAATTTCTTCCGGCTGCGGTGGGCTGCGCATGGGCTCTGGGCTATTTTTTTGTCCGTCGCCGCACGTGGGACTGGATGAAAGACGGCAGCGTGTTGATGCTGGTTTCCATCCTCGTGGCGCCCTATTGCTGGATTATCGATGAAAGCCTCGCCATACCCTCCCTGTTGCGGGGCGCGTATCTTACTCGGCTCCGGCTCTTGCTGGCGGTTCTCGCTCTTGCCAGCGTAGTCATCGAAGCCGAACTCATGAGCGGCTGCAAGCTCTTCTCGTATTTTTATCTTTGGACTGCGCCCGCGTGGCTTGCATGGTATCTCTGCGCAACCTGGAGCAGAGGCGCGCGGACCACGGAAAATCACAACGGGGAAGTGGAGGATGCTCTGCAGGCGAGCAGGTAGCCGGCCAGCGCGCTTACCCCGCGGTTGAATTCCGCCACCGGCCCCAGCAGGCTCACTACCAGCCAACCGGAGGGTGGCATCCCGAAGAAGTAGCCTGGATGGACCCAGACGCCGCGCTCCAGCAGCGCCAGCACCGTCCGCTCGTCGGGTTGAAGCGCCGGTATGCGCAAGATGGCGTACCAGCCGCCCTCGACCTCGAGACGGCTTACCTCCGGCAGACGGGACAGTTGCCGGTCAAGCTCGGCCAGGTTGGCCGCCGTGCGCCCCCGAATCTGCTGCTGAATCGCCTCGCGGCCTTTGAGCCATGCGGTGAGCGCGCACTGTACCGGCGCGTTCATCGAGAGAAACGTATCGGCAATGACCTCCAGGCGCTCCTGCGCCGCAAGGGCCTCTGGCCCGGCAGCCACAATCCAGGCCGCCTTCATCTGCGGCAGCCCTGCAATCTTGCTCAACCCGCTGACCACGAAGACTGGGACGCCTTCGATACCCGCGGCAAAGCTCACCGGCTTACCGCTGAAGCTCCCCGGGAATTCATAGTCGAGAAAAACCTCGTCCACAATCAGCGCAAGATCGAACTCCCGGCATATTTGCGCCAATTCTTTCGCCTCCCACGGCTTCGTGAAGTGGCCTGTGGGGTTGTTAGGGTGCACCAGGACGATAGCTCGCGTCAAGGGCGTAATGGCGCGTCGAAAACTCTCCGGATCGATCTGCCAGCCGTGGTCGTAGACGAACGGCACCGGTTTGATGCGCACATCGTCCAGCACAGCCAGAAAGTCGAAGAGCGGATAGCCGGGCTGGGGAACAAGAATTTCGCTGCCCGCGTCGCAAAGCAGCCGGAAAAGAAAGCTATAAGCCTCGCTGGTGCTGGTGGTCAGCGTGATCTGCTCGGGCTTGAGCGAAACGCGATGGCTGGCATAGTAATCGCAGACGGCCTGGCGGGCGCGCAGCAGGCCGCGCGGCTGCGGATCGTAGTCGAGTGCCTCGGGGTCCGTGAGCGCCGCAAGAAGCTGGGGATCGTAGGCAAAGCCGCAGCGGGTGGGGTTCGAGGCCGTCAGGTCGGCAATCGGTTCGCCCGCCTCGGCGCGCAGCCGGTGCGCCCGCGCCAACTCGCTTTCTTCCGTGTTCCAGTTTGTTCTCTCAGAAAAACGCATCCTTCTCCGTCAGCCCTCATCCTAAAGCCTATAGCCTTATTCACAAGGCCGCCAACCCGCATGGGATCATGCACAATAGAAGCAGGCGTCCTTCTCAACATTTAATGGGCGTTCACGGGAGGGACATTGGCTTTGCGCGCGGTTGTCTTCGATTATGGAATGGTGCTGACGGGGCCACCGGATGCAGCGGCGCACGAAAAGCTCTTGGCAATCACCGGCTTGCCCCTCGACCGTTTCGAGAGCCTTTACTGGGCTGACCGGGCCGCCTACGACGAGGGCAGAGTGACCGGCATCGGCTATTGGCAGAATTTCCTGCGAGACGCCGGGCTGCCGCCAAGCCGCGAAATGGTGGAAGAGCTGAACCAGTGGGACGTTCGCATGTGGACCACGCAGAACCCCCCCATGGTCGACTGGCAACTCGCCATCAAGCAGCGCGGTCTGCTGACCGCCATTCTCTCCAATATGGGCGACGCGGTACTCGCCAGCGTGGAACTCGAGTTCGATTGGATTCGCCGCTTCGATTTGCTGGTGTGGAGCTGCCAGCTCGGCGTCGTCAAGCCTGATCCGGCCATCTATCGCCACACGCTCGCCGAATTGAAGACGCGTCCCGAAGATATCCTTTTTATCGACGACAGGCTGCCCAATGTGGAAGCTGCGCGGGAGCTCGGCATACCGACCATTCAATTCTCCAGCGTGGAGCGGCTCCGCGAGGATCTTATCGCCGCCGGGCTGGACGGAGTTTTGCCGCTTCCCGGCTGAGCCCCGCCGGAATCTGGGCCTCCCGCCGCGAAGGGCGCAGGGGGCTTCACAGACTGCGGAAAAACTCGCTGATTTGAAAGGGCACGACTTTATTTGTGCCGCAAATGCAACAAAACAATGGCGGGCTTTAGCCCCTGAGGGATGTTTTTCGCCGAATTTGCCCGAGAATCGTAGTTGTTCCGCAGCCTGTTTAGCCCCCTGAAGCAGCTGCTTTTTGACGGGGCCTTCAGGCCCGGGCCGTTCGGGAATCCCTTCCAATCAAGGATCTGCGACTGTGGTATTGGCTCTACTTGACCAGCTTGTCCAGATCGAGGTTCAGCAGCAGCACGTTGACGCGAGCCTCGCCCAGCACGCCCAATTGCCGCCCGGTAATGTGCAGTTCAACAAGCTGGCGAACGCGGTCTTCGCTGAGCCCGCGCGCTTTGGCCACGCGGGGAGCCTGAAAATACGCGGCTTCCGGCGTAATGTCGGGATCGAGGCCGGAGCCGGAAGTGGTCACCATGTCGATGGGCACCGGCTTGCCAGGATTCTCCTTGCTCAGTTTGTCGATGTCGCCCTGGATGCGCTGCACCAGTTTGGTATTGGATTGCGCAAGATTGGAGCCGCCCGACGCGGTGGCGTCATAGCCGTTGCCCGCTGCCGAGGGGCGGGGATGAAAATACTTGTCGCTGGTGAAGCTCTGGGCCAGCAACTCGGAGCCGATGACTTGGCCGTCTTTGAGGATGAGGCTGCCCGCGGCCTGGTGGGGGAAGATCACGGCGGCGATGCCGGTGACGAACAGCGGATAGCCCAGGCCCAACAGGACAGTGGTCACGATGGTGAAGAGGATCGAAGTCCTCCAGACGGAATGCGCTACCGGCGTGGCTTGCGCGGCTGAAACGGAAGGCAGAGCGGATACGGAATGCACGGTAAATCTCCTTGCGGGGCGGTGCCCCTGCGTATTACGCCAGATGCACGGCTACCAGAAACAAGTCGATGGCCTTGATGCCGATGAAGGGGATGATGATGCCGCCCAAGCCATAGATCAGCAGGTTCTGGCGCAGCAGCGCTTCAGCCGGTTTGGGTTCGTACTTCACGCCCTTGAGAGCCAGCGGAATCAGCGCCACGATGATGACGGCGTTGAAGACTACCGCGGATAGAATCGCCGAGTGCGGCGAGGCCAGACGCATGATGTTGAGCACGCCCAGCACCGGGAAGACGCCCGCGAACATGGCCGGGATGATGGCAAAATACTTGGCCACATCGTTGGCGATGGAGAACGTGGTCAGAGCGCCCCGCGTCATCAATAGTTGCTTTCCGATCTCCACAATTTCAATCAGCTTGGTGGGATTGGAGTCGAGATCGACCATGTTTCCGGCTTCTTTCGCGGCTTGCGTGCCGGAGTTCATGGCCACGCCCACGTCAGCCTGGGCCAGTGCGGGAGCGTCGTTGGTGCCGTCGCCGGTCATGGCGACCAGCTTGCCCTTGGCCTGCTCGCGCTTGATCAGGTCCATCTTGTCCTTGGGCTTGGCCTCGGCGAGGAAGTCGTCCACACCGGCCTCGCGCGCAATGACAGCAGCGGTAAGCGGATTGTCGCCGGTAATCATGATGGTGCGAATGCCCATGGAGCGCAGTCGCGCAAGGCGATCCTTGAGCCCGCCCTTAACGATGTCCTTGAGATAAATGACGCCCAAAGCCGTCGAGTTTTCAGCCACCACCAGCGGTGTGCCGCCGAGGCGCGCAATCTCTTCCACCTGATCGAGAACTTTCCTGGGCAGCGAGGATCCCTGGTCTTCGAGGAAGCGTGCGATGGCGTCCGCCGAACCTTTGCGAATGCGCGTTCCTGAAAGGTTCACGCCGCTCATGCGGGTTTGTGCGGTGAAGGGAACGAACTCGGCATCCGTGCCGCCCAGGTCGCGCCCACGCAGGTTGTATTTCTCCTTGGCCAGCACTACGATGGAGCGGCCCTCGGGTGTTTCATCGGAGAGCGAGGCCAGTTGCGCGGCGTTAGCCAGCCGCTCCTGGCTCACGTCGGGCGCGGGAATAAAATCGGTGGCCTGACGATTGCCGAGGGTGATGGTTCCTGTCTTATCGAGCAGCAGGGTATTCACGTCGCCTGCGGCTTCCACCGCGCGGCCGCTCATCGCTAGTACGTTGTATTGCACCAGCCGGTCCATGCCCGCAATGCCGATTGCCGATAGCAATCCGCCAATAGTCGTAGGAATGAGGCAGACCAGCAGCGAAACCAGCACAAAAACCGTCTGCGGAGCCTTGGCGTACATGGCGAAGGGCTGCAGCGTAACCACGGCCAGCAGAAAGACAATGGTGAGCCCGGATAGCAGAATGCTCAACGCAATCTCGTTTGGCGTCTTCTGGCGCGTAGCGCCTTCCACCAGAGCGATCATGCGGTCGAGAAAGGTTTCGCCGGGATTCGAGGTGATGCGCACCTTGATCCAATCCGACAGAACTTTCGTCCCGCCGGTGACGGCCGAGCGGTCGCCGCCGGCCTCGCGGATTACCGGCGCCGATTCGCCTGTGATGGCCGACTCGTCCACTGACGCCACGCCCTCGATGACTTCGCCGTCGCCCGCGATATAGTGGTTGGCCGCGACGTAAATCACGTCCCCGGAGCGCAGCAGGCCGCTGGCAATTTCTTCAAAGCCGCCATCTGCCGTGTACCGCTTGGCGATGGTCTCGCCCTTGGCCTTGCGCAGCGTGTCGGCCTGGGCCTTGCCGCGGCCCTCCGCCATAGCCTCGGCAAAGTTCGCGAATAGCACCGTGAACCATAGCCAAAGGGTGATCTGGAGGTTGAAGCCGAAACCTGCGCGGTGGTGGATGGTGTTGTCAATCAGCAGCGCCGTGGTCAGTACGCTTCCCACTTCGACCACGAACATCACCGGATTCTTGACCATCCAGCGGGGATCGAGCTTGAGGACTGAGTCCACAAGCGCCTGGGCCATGATATCCGTATTCCAAAGACTCTTTTTTTCAACCATGACAGTTCGTCTCGCCTTTTCCTGATGCGGTATCGGTTACAGCGTTTTCGGAATTGCTGTACACCGGAAACTCACACTCAAGTGGATTTTTCTCAAGAAAAATCCACCTTTCGATGCCCTCAAAAGAACCACGTAAATTCCGAAAACGCTCTAGTAAAGCTGGCCCGCGTGAAGTTGCAGGTGCTCCAATATCGGTCCCAGGCTCAGCGCCGGGAAGAACGTAAGTGCGCTCAGAATCAAAATCACACACACCAGCAGCACGGTGAAGAGCGTCGTATTCACAGGGAAGGTTCCGGGCGAAGGCGGCACGCTTTTCTTTTGCGCCAGATTGCCGGCCAGTGCAAGCACCGGGATGAGCATGAGGAAGCGTCCTGCCAGCATTGTGTAGCCGAGCGTCACGTTCCACCACCACGTGGTCGCGGTCAGGCCGGCAAAGGCCGATCCGTTGTTGGCCGCCGTTGAGGTGAAGGCGTAAAGAATCTCCGTGAACCCGTGCGGCCCAAAGTTGGTGAGCGCGGAGAGGCCCACGTTGGGCAAGAGCACGAAAACGGCCGTGCAGGTAAGAATGATGAGCGGGAAGATGAGCACGTAGAGCATGGACATCTTCACGTCGTAGGACTCGATCTTCTTGCCCAGGTACTCTGGGGTTCGGCCCACCATCAGGCCTGCGACGAAGACCGAGAGCACCACCATGATCAACATGCCGTAGAGGCCGGAGCCCACGCCGCCAAAGACCACCTCGCCCATCATCAGGTTGATGAGCACCACCATGCCGCCCAGTGCGGTTAAGCTGTCGTGCGCGCCGTTGACTGCGCCGCAACTGGCGTCCGTGGTGATGTTGGCGAACAGGGAGCTTTCGGCAATGCCGTTGCGCACCTCTTTGCCCTCCATGTTGCCTCCGGGCGCTGTCAGGGTGCGAGCTTGCTGCGCGCCGTGGATCAGCGGATGAGGCTGCGATTCGGCCCAATAGACGGCGGTGAATCCCGCCGAGAAGAGCACAAACATGGCGGCCAGAACGGCCCAACCGTGGCCCGGCGAGCCGGTCATGCGGCCCAGTGTATAGGTAAGCCCCGCCGGAATCACGAAGATCAGAAACAGTTGGAAAAGGTTGGTCAGCGGCGTGGGGTTCTCGAAAGGATGGGCGCTGTTGGCGTTGAAGAAACCGCCGCCGTTCGTGCCCAGCATTTTGATAACTTCTTGCGAGGCCACGGGACCTTGCGCGATGGTCTGCGTCTGGGAAGGCTGCTCCAGCGTATGCGCCGCGGTATAGGCGTTCAGGTTCTGCGGAACACCTTGGGCCACCATCAGCAGCGCGCCAACGATTGAGGCCGGCAGCAGCACATAAAGCAGGGTGCGCGTCGTGTCCACCCAGAAGTTCCCGATGGTGGCTGAACTGGTGCGCTTGATGGCGCGGATCAGGGCCACGACCACCGCGATGCCCATCGCCGCCGAAAGAAAGTTGTGATACGCCAGGCCGGCCATCTGGGTCAGATAGCTCATGGTCGCCTCAGGCGTATAGTTCTGCCAATTGGTGTTGGTAATAAAGCTGGCGGCCGTGTTCCAGGCCAGGTCCGGCCCTACGTTGGGGAACCCCTGCGGATTCCACGGAAGCGAATGCTGCAACCGCTGAAATCCGTACGTGACCACCAGGCTCACCGCGGAGATGCCCAGCACAGAATAGGCGTACTCGCGCCAGTTCATCTCCCGGTCGGCGTGGATGCCGCACAGCTTGTAGATGAGCCGCTCGACGGGACGAAGCACCGGATCCAGCCAGGTGCGCTCACCTTCCAAAACGCGGGCAAGATAAATGCCCACGGGGCGAACGCTTGCCAGCAGAATCGCGGAGAAGAGGCCAAATTGCAACCAGCCATTGACGGACATTTAGAATTTCTCCGGGTAAAGCAGGGTGAGAACCAGGTAGCCAAGCAGCAGAACGGACAGAGCCAGGGCAACAGCGGTGGTGATATCAATCTGCATGGGTTACCTCAGCTTCTGGCAAGCCTTGACGTAGAGAAACGCCAGGGCGAAGAAAACTACCGTGAACAGCAGCATCACTAAATCTTGCATTGCGGTCTCCCGAGTTGCAGGTCCGAGTTCCGTGAGCATTGTGCCGGTGAGGTCTGGGCCGGAAGCGCGGGCCGTGATTCAATCCGGTCCAGTGCAACCCCCGCAGGCCAGTCTCCAACCACAAGAATCATTTTGGCTTGCGCCAGCTTTGAGTATCGAAAATGTTTCCTAAGTAATCCGTAAGGAAAGCAGGATTTACCAAAAATTCGGCGTTCGCTCCTACAGCCTCTTTCGGAGGTAGTGAAAAAAGCCATGGCCAACCACAGCGGCAACCATGGCGATGGCAAAATTCGGGACGGTAAAAATGTCGCGCAGGGCGAGGGCCAGGGTCTTTCCTTGTCCGTTCGCCAACGTGAATTCGCCCATCAACAAATTGGAATAAAAGAGGAAGATGATAAACGCAACCTCAATCAGGGCGCGCCTGATCCGGGCGAGCGGCCGGCGATCCTCTGGTTCCGGATAGCGCATGAGACGATAATATCAGCAGTCGCAGAGCGCACTTCCGCCTCATTCCTCGTTGCCGGTCCATCCTTCGGGAACAAAGCGGTAGCCCACCCAGGGCTCGGTCTGGATGTACTGCTTGCCAGTTTCGGCTTCGAGCTTTTTGCGCACCTGGCCTACAAAAACGCGCAGGTATTCCGGCTGATGGGCCGATTGCGCTCCCCAAACTGCGGTCAATAGCACGCGATGGGTCATCACCTTGCCGGCGTGACGAGCCAGATGGAACAGCAGGTCGAATTCCTTGGGGGTGAGGTGGATGGGTTTGCCCTGCACGGTAATGGAGTGAGCAGCGGCATCTACCACAAAATCCCCGGCTTCAATTGCGGCCGTGGTCCGTTCCGGGGCGCGGCGCAGATGAGCGCGAACCCGGGCCAGCAGCTCCTGAATCCCGAATGGCTTGGTCACGTAGTCGTCGGCCCCGGCGTCGAGTGCTTCCACTTTCGAGTGTTCGTGGTCGCGGACAGAGAGCACCAGTATCGGAATCGAAGATTGCGCTCGGATAGCGCGGCATACCTCAACGCCGCTCAATCCGGGCATCATCAGGTCGGTTATCACCAGGTCTGGCTTCCAATCCTTGAAGGTCAGAAGCCCCTCTTCCGGGTCGTTTGCTGTGCGCACGTCAAATGCCTGAGCCGATAGCGCGGCGCGCAGCACCCGCGTTATTTGAGGCTCGTCATCGATAACCAGAATTCTGCCGGGCATAACTTTCTTCTTTCAACCGAAGATTACATCATCCGGGCGGGGGTATCATTCCTGTGGAGAAGCCAATGAATCCACGCAGTCATTTGCAGCACGCGGTCCGGTGGTCAGCCGCCACGCTCGCCGCGGCACTGGCAACGGCGCTGTTGGTCTCGTCTGGCGTCAACTCTACCACCGCCGGGCTGGTATTTCTTACGCTGGTGGTATTGTTCGCTGCCTGGGCGGGAATCTGGCTTGCGTTGTATGTGGCTCTCCTTTGCGCGGTTTCCTTCGACTATTACTTTCTGCCGCCGGTCCGCACGTTCCAGCTTGTCGGAGTTCAAGCATGGTTGGCCATGATTTCGTTCATGCTCAGTTGCGCGGTGGTGGGCCGCGTAGCCGAGCGGGCACGTGGCCAGGCCCGCCAGGCAGAGCACCGCCGCGAAGACGTCGAGCGCCTCTACACGCTTAGTCAGGAGATGATGCTGCAGGAGGATGCCGCCGGGCTGATCCGCGATCTACCCCGCATCATCGAGCGAATCTTTGCCTTGGATGGGGTGGTGCTTTACATCTGTGACCGGGACCAACTCTACTCCTCGACATCTGAGCTGCCGATGAGCATCCAGGCCAGCCTGCGGGCAATGACCGAGAGCCACAATCCGGCGCAGACCGTTCCGGGCGGCTTCATGGCGATGACCCTGATGCTGGGGTTGCGGCCCGTGGGGGCGCTCGCTTTGCGTCCGTCCGTGCTTTCCCACGAAGTGGCCACGGCGGTCAGTGCTCAGGTGGCCATCGCACTCACACGCGCCATGGCCATTGAAGCCTCCACGCGCATGGAGGCATCGCGGGAGGGCGAGCGGCTGCGCACCGCGCTCATCGATTCACTCACACACGAGCTGCGCACCCCTCTCACCTCGATTCGCGCCGCCGCCACCACGCTGATCGATAGCGACGGGCTCGACGATGCCAGCCGCCTTGACCTGGCCACCATTGTTGATGAAGAGGCTTCACGGCTCGATAGGCTGATCGGCGAAGCCGTCGAAATGGCTGAGATTGACGCGCAAGTGGTCAAAGTCCGCCCCGTGGCGCAACGTCCGCGCACCCTTCTCGACCACGCCGTGGCGGAGTCGCAAGCTGCCCTGGCCCGGCACCGCGTCATCATCAACGCTGAAGAGCCGGATAAGCCCGCCTGGTTCGATGCCCATCTGCTGGGCCGCGTCTTTCGCCACCTGATTGAAAATGCTGCCCGCTATTCGCCTCCCGGCAGCCGCATCACTCTGCGCAGCCGTCGCGCCGGCGGACGCCTTGAGTTTTTTGTCGAAGACAACGGCCCCGGCATCGGCCCGGTCGATCTGCCGCTCATTTTCGAAAAGTTCTACCGGGGCAGGGAAGGCACTGCCAGTCGCAAAGGCACGGGCATGGGCCTGGCCATCGTGCGCGCCCTTCTCATTGCGCACGGCGGGGCCATCGAGGCCGCTAGCACACGCAAAGAAGGAACCAGCTTCCGGTTCTGGGTGCCGCTGGTGGAAGAAAACCCCGCATCTGAATTGGCCGCGCTGCAAACTGGCAACATCCCGGTCCTGGAAAAACAGTCATAGCCTGTATTTCATGAACTCGCTTCGCATCGCGATTCATAAACTCACGTTGTATCAGGGCGCGGCTTCAAAGCTGCGGAAGAATCGCAATTGTGCCGGCTTTGTATCAGGGCACGACTTTACAGGCTGCGGAAAAACTCGTAGATCGTGTCTCAATGGGCCGCTTTGTATCAGGGCACGACTTTACAGGCTGCGGAAAAACTCGCAGAACGTGTTTCAAGAGGGCGCTTTGTATCAGGGCACGACTTTACAGGCTGCGGAAAAACTCGTAGATCGTGTCTCAATGGGCCGCTTTGTATCAGGGCACGACTTCAGTCGTGCCGTAAACGCAACAAAACAGCGGCGGGCTTTAGCCCCTGAGGGATGTCTTCCTTTAACCTCGCCTGAGAATCGTAGTTTTTCCGCAGCCTGTTTAGTCGTGCCGCAAAGGCTGCAAAATCAACGCGGGCTTTAGCCCCTGAGGGAATGTTTCGCCGACTGGCTGTACTTAATCAGAGCTTCCTTAGCGCGTACTTCTATATAACTCCTCCAGCGCATCGCAGGCTGCGCACACGCCGTCTTCGTGGCTGAGCTGTTGCGCCACGCTTTTGGCTCGTTGGAATAGCAGCGGCTCGGCCAGCATCGCATTGAGCCTGCGCGCCACACGCCACGGTTTGTAATTACCCCGTTGAATTACCTGACCTACTTTCAGCCGTTTCATCCGGCGGGCATTGTCCGGCTGATCGTGGGAATAGGGCATGATGAGCATCGGCTTGCCCGCGCGCAGGCATTGCGCCGTTGTCCCCACGCCGCCCTGGTGCACCACCATTGCCGAGCGGGACAGCAGCGCGGAGTAGGGCGCGTATTCGGCCACGCAGATTGATTCAGACAACGCCGTCTTGAGCCGGTTGCGCGGGTCGGTTCCGATTAACAGCACAGCGCGAATTCCCAGGCGGATAGCGGCTTTCGCTGAAACCTCATAGAACTCGCCAGCAGCCAGCACCGCCGCCGAGCCCAACGTGAAGACCACCGGAGGCGGGCCGTCGCTGAGAAATTTTTGCAGATTTTCCGGCAGCGCCTGGTCGCCCGCGTCGGCGTCGTAGTAGCAGAAGCCGGTAATACGCGTGTGCTCAGGCCAATCCTTTTGCTCCACACCCAGCACCCGCGAAAACAAGGCCAGCACAAGGTAGGGCGAGTGCTTCGCGTCGAAGAGCGGGTTGGCGCCCCTGGGCAATCCCAATTCGCGGCGCAGTTCGTAAATGGGCTCCGGCCACTTGCGACTGACAAACCGCGCCACTCGCCGGATGATGCGCCCAAAGCCCGGAACCGCCTTGTCGGCGCGCGCCAGCCTCGGATACGGAGGCAACACCGGCGGATCGAAGGCGGAGAAAAACGACAACGGCGCCAGCACGTAGCTGGCCCACGGAATCCCGGTTACCTGGGCCACAAGCGGGCCGGCGTAGTTCAGCTCGCCCAGCAGCAGCAGGTCAGCGCGTTCGGGATTGGTGGCCGCATCCAGCAGGTCGTCGTAGGTCTGGCGCAGCGCGGGAAAGAGAAAATCCCTCAACCCATGCTCCGTGCCGTTCTTGATGTCGTAGACCATCTCGACGAGGATGGTGTTGGTCGGGTCGATGTCCGGCCTGACGGCGTGAAATTCCAGGCCCAGCGGGCGAATCTTCGGCTCGTAGACGGCAGGCAGGGCCATTACCGGCACATGGCCGCGCCGCTTGAGTTCCAATGCAATGGCGATCAGCGGATTGATGTCGCCGAAGGTTCCGATATTCGAGAGAACAATGCGCAATGTGATGCCTCGGGCCGCTTTCGTGCCAACTCTATGAGGGTAATCCATCAGAGCCAAGGTTGAACGACCTCGATCATTCCGCCGCAGGAGGAAGATGGTATTCTTCCCGTGTTGCACGAGGAGATTTTCCATGTCGATATTTGGCCTTTTCGCCCGGCCCATTGCGGGCGCGGCTTTGCTTTGCGGTTTGCTTTCAGCTCCGGCGCAAACTGCCGCGCAGCAGCCTTACAAGATTTTGAACACCTGGAAGCTGGGCGGCGATGGCGGGTGGGATGATCTGCGCGCCGATCCTCCGGCCCATCGGCTCTACCTCACTCACGGCACGCGCGTCGATGTCGTCGACACGCAGACCGGCAAGCTCGTCGGCTCCATCGCCGACCTGCACGGCACACACGGCGTCGCGCTCGACGACGCTGGCAAATTCGGCTACATCTCCGACGGCAGGGGCAACGCTGTCGTGGTCTTTGACCGCGCCACATTGGCCACGGTAGCCACCATCCCCGCCGGAACCGGCCCGGACGCCATCGTCTTTGAACCGGCCACGCAAACCGTCTGGGCCTTCAACGGGCGCAGCAACGATGCGACGGTGATCGACGCCGCCACGCGCAAGGTCGTCGCCACCATTCCGCTTCCCGGCAAACCGGAGTTTGCCGTTGTCGATGGCAAAGGCGCCATCTTCGACAACATCGAAGACAAGAACGAGCTGGTCCGCCTGGACGCGCACACCAATAAGCTCACCGCCGAATGGCCGATTGTCGGATGCGAATCGCCTTCCGGGCTGGCTTTCGATTCCGCCGGCGGACGCCTCTTCAGCGTTTGCGACGGCAAGAAAATGGCTGTCACCGACGCCTCGACAGGCAAGTCGCTGGCTACGCCTGCAATTGGCGATGGTCCCGACGGCGCGGGTTGGGACGCCGCGCACAAGCTGGCTTTTTCGTCGAACGGCGGCAGCGGCACGCTCACCGTCATCGACGCCTCCGCGCCCGGCTATCCGGCTCTTGAGGAACTAGCCACCCAGCGCGGCGCGCGCACCATGACTTACGACTCCGCAGCCGACCGCATTTATCTCGTCACTGCCGAGTTTGGCCCGCGCCCCGCGCCCACGGCCGACAATCCACGCCCGCGCCCGCCCGTCGTTCCCGGCAGCTTTGTTGTGCTGGTTGTTGGGCGCTGAAGAGACCACGAACCTCAACCGGCCCCGGCCAGTTGGCACTCATGCCGCTCTGGGCACAACTTGTCTGAGCGCGGGACTGGCCGCAGCGCGCCTCAGGTCGTACTCGTTCTGTAAATTCAACCAGAACTGCGCTGGGAGTCCAAAATAAATCCCCAGCCGCAGCGCCGTATCTGCGGATATCGCGCGCTTACCGCGCACAATATCCCCCACCCGTGGCGCAGGCACTGCCAGGTTTTTCGCCAGCCGGTAGGTTGTGAGTCCAAGCGGTTCCATGAACTCGGTCAGCAAAATCTCTCCGGGGTGAATCAGTGCGGCATTCTCAGTCATTTTGGTTCTCCCACGTACGCCAATCAGTGATAGTCCACCACTTCGACATCGTGCGCATTTCCGTCGCGCCAGACAAAACAGATGCGGAATTGATTGTTAACGCGGATGCTGTACTGGCCTTCCCGATCTCCGCGCAGCCTTTCCAACCGGTTACCCGGCGGCACGGTCAAGTTTTCCAGCGCTAGAGCGGCGTTCAAGATGTACAACTTCTTCAGTCCTTGCCGGTTCAGTTGCGCTGGCAATCGCTTGCATCTGCCTGTCGTCCAAAGCCGTTCGGTATCCGCATCCCGGAAGCCAGCGATCATGCCTCATAATAACGCGCCGCGTATCGGAACGCAAGACGTACTTATGCCGAGACCACGGTGTAGATATCACGGATTATCGGTCCGGTCGCGGAGTTCCATATATTAGGGCTTCCTTGCCTCGAGACTCTCGCCGCGAAATGAATGCCGGGAAATTGGACCATTGCCGCCTGCCCTCAGGGTGATAGGGTATTTCTGACGGCCCTTCATGAATAAACGCACGCGCAGAACGCTGATGATTGTGGCCGCGGTCCTGCTGTTTCTGGCCGTGGCCGTCTTCCTGCGCTCGAAGGCGCCGCCCGAGGCTGCGCGGCTGCTGCCCGAGTCGGACGGCATTATTTACATCGACCTCAAGCCGGTGCACACCTTCTTTCGCAAAGACCTCAAGCCGCCGGAGCACGCCGCCGAGTATCAGCAGTTCATTGATGCCATTGGGATTGATCCGGAGCGCGACCTGGACGAGGCGGCCATCGCACTGCACCGCATGGCGGACCCCAGCGGACCCAACGGCCCGGTGGCGTATTCGATGGTGCTGGTGGGCAAAATTACCGGCAAGCGGCTGAATGACTGGCTCGACGCGCACGCCGCCGCACGCGAGTCCTACGCGGGACACACCGTCTACTCGATTCCCTCCGAGGGCCGCACCGTGCGCGTGGCGCAGGTGGGCTACGACATGGTGGCCGTATCCAACACCCCCACCCCTGAGCAGATTCACTCCATGCTTGACCGGCACTCGACCGCCGCGTGGCCCTTTGCCGGCTCCACGCTGCTGCGGCAGCACTATCACGACGTTCCGCTGCTCTCGCTGGCCTGGGGAGTGGGCCAGATTGGCCTGCCTCTCGCCGATGAACGCGGCGGGGCCATCAACATTCTGGGGTTCTCGCTGCCCTTGCAGGCCGACTCGACCATTATCGCCAGCGTAACCCCGGCGTTGTCGCTGGGCGGCTCGCTCAACGTAAAAGTGGTGGAGATAGCCCCCAGCAGCGCCAAAGCCGCCAGCCAAAGCGATGCGCTGAATATGCTGTTGATCATGGTTCGCGGCATTGCTGCCCCTCTGGCAGACAACGCCGCCAACAAAGGACTGAAAGAGCTTCTGAGGACCGCGGAGGTGAAGCAGGAGCGCGACCGTGTGGTCGTGACAGCCACGCTGGACCGTTCGCTCTTCAGCGGCCCGGCCGAGAGCACGAAAAGCCCGGCTAATTCCTCTTCCGTCCCCGAGACGTCCAAATAAATAGCGACAAGCCGGGCCGTCCGGCGCTTCCGTGCGTCCCATCTCAGGGAGTCAACGAAATCGAAGGATGCCTCAACCGCCGCAAAATCAGCGTAGCCTCTATAGACTGCGGAAAAACTCGTAGATCGTGTCTCAAAGGGCCACTTTGTGTCAGGGCACGACTTTAGTCGTGCCGTCAATGCGACAAAACAATCTCGGGCTTTAGCCCCGGAGGGATGTTTTTCTCCGAATTTGTCCGAGAATCGTAGTTTTCCCGCAGCCTGTTTAGCCCTTGCGGGAATGTCTGTAGGACAGGATGTGGTTAATCCGAAAGCCGCTTAATTCGCCTGCGCGGCCCCGCCAGGATCGCTGAAGGCCATCTGCTCATAGGTGGTGCGCAGATATTTGTACGGATTGACCGGAACCTTGCGCACGCGCACTTCATAGTGTAGGTGCGGACCGGTTGCGCGGCCTGTTTGACCCACATAGCCGATAACCTGGCCGCGCATCACATGCTGACCAGGAACAACTGCCATGACCGATAGATGTCCGTAAATTGTCATCACGTCGTGGCCGTGATCAATGATAATTTCGCGCCCATATCCGGCGTTCATGGCGGCCTCGGTCACATTTCCGTCAGCTGCGGCGCGCACCGGAGAGCCTGTGGGCGCATCAATGTCGATGCCGGAATGGAAAGCGCCTTCGCCGTTGATCGGATCCTGGCGCTGGCCGAAGCTGGAGCCGATGCGGCCTTCCAGCGGCCAAAGCGAGGGTGCGTCGGCCAACTCGGTCCAGTCTCCGGCAAAGCTGGGCGAGAGTCCGCTCTGCAGGGCGCGGGCAACCCGGCCCGACATGGCCTCGGCGCGCAGCGCATAAAACTGGTCGACGGAGAGCTTCACCTGTTGCTGCGAGATGTCGTCGGTCACGGCGAGGCTGGCGGGTGTGGGCCCGCTCGCAGCGCTTGCCTCAGCCGCAGGCTTGGCCGTGGCCAGTTTGCTCTGCCGCAGTCCGTAGAGCGCGGTTACCTCGCTTGCCAAGGCTCCCAGCGAAGCCACCTGCACATTGCGCTCATGCGCAATCTGCGCCATCTGCTTGTAGTTTTTGCGCAGCGTCTCCCGATCCTGGCGGACCTGGTTGAAGCTCTCGGTCTTGAGCAGCATCCGCGTATAAGAACCTGCCAGTCCAACGATGGTGAAGGTTCCCACCAGAGCGGCGGCCACAAAACCATACACATATTTTAGGGGCAGGGAAATCTTGCGAATCTGGCCGTCATCGTCTCTCGCAACAAATAAAATGTAATAACGCTTGCGCAGCATTCTTGCCTCTCATTCCTGCAGCACGCAGGACCGCAATTCGCCGTGCACTCATCAAAAGCCCAAGGCAGCGGAGCCTCCCGGCCCCAAAACAACAAATACACCCTGGCGGGCGCATCTCTTAGAACACTCATCAAGTTTAACAAATCCCACCTTGACGGAGCAATGAAATTGACAAAAGTAACGTTACCTATCTTGTTCTAAATCAGTGCAAAATGCCCTCTCGCCCCGCTCGGGTGATAAGTTTCCCGCCGCTTTGCCCTATCCTGAAGTACGTATGAAGCAGACCCATTCCAGAGACAGAGGGCAAGGCGAACTAGCCATCCTCGGCGAGATTCGCAGGCGCGCGGCCAGCGCGGCCAGCCGTTCCCAACGAGGCGGCCTTCGGCTGAGCATCGGCGACGATTGCGCCCTGCTGGCCCCGCGCCGCGGCGAGGAACTGGCTGTAACGACGGATTTGTCGATTGCAGGCCAGCACTTCCGCCTCAACTGGCATCAGCCTGAGGCCGTCGGCCATCGCGTTCTGGCGCGCGGCTTGAGCGATCTGGCCGCCATGGGCGCGCGTCCCGTCGCCGCCTTTCTTTCACTGGGATTGCCGCGCGAACTCATTGAGCCTTCAAGCCGCCGCGCCACATCCCATTCCTGGGTGCAGCGCTTTCTCGACGGCCTGCTGGCCCTGGCCGAAGCCCACTCGACGCCACTGGCCGGCGGTGATCTGGCCGAATCCTCCGTGGCCGTGGCCGACATCGTGCTGGTCGGCGCCGTTCCCCGAGGCCGCGCTCTGTTGCGTTCCGGCGCAAAGCCGGGCGACCTGCTCTATGTCACTGGCGCCCTGGGCGGAGCCGCAGCCGGCCTTGCCTGCCTGGAGAATCTGGCCAAGGCCCAGCCCGGTCGCGCGAACCCGCCACGAATCCCTAAAAAACTGGCCGCAAAACTCGCCCCGCACCTTTACCCCCAGCCGCGCATTGCCCAGGGTCTCCGGCTTCAACGGCGCGGTCTGGCCTCCGCGGCGCTCGACGTGAGCGACGGCCTCTCAACGGATTTGGCTCATCTCTGTGCAGAGTCCGGCGTCGCTGCTGAAGTGGATGCAAGCGCACTGCCCATCCACCCCGGCGCAACTCTCGCCCAGGCCCTGCACGGCGGCGAAGACTATGAGCTGCTCTTCACCGCTCCCGCCTCAGCCCGCGTGCCACGCTCGATCACTGGCGTCAAGATTACAAAAATTGGCCGCATCATAAAAGCTCGCGCAGGCAGGCCCACTCTGACGCTGATTTCTCCGCAAGGCTCAAAGCCGCTCGATCCCCGCGGATGGGAGCATTTCCGCTGATCGAAGACAGCGCGGCGCTCGGCTCAGGCATCCTCGGCATCCGCAACCGCATCCAAACCCACGTGGGAGTCTAAATGCAATGAACGGCATCTTCTGGATCAAAGGCAATCCGCACGCGCCGCTGGCCATCGTAATTCGCCCGCGCGGCGACGACTTGCTGGAAGATGAACTGCTCCGAATAAAACAAGGCGGTATTCAAACCCTGGTTTCGATGATGGAAGACTGGGAGGCTGATTCGCTCGGCCTGGCGGACGAAGGCCCACTCGCATTGGAGATTGGGCTAAAGTTTCTCACCTTTCCGATTCCCGACACTCGTGTACCGCGTGACGCTGCCGCTTTTCGCTCCTTCGTAGCCGGCCTCGCAGGCCGTCTCAGAGACGGGGAACATATCGGCATTCATTGCCGGGGCAGCATCGGCCGGTCCACGGTCGCCGCGGCCTGCGCGCTCATGCATCTGGGCTGGTCTGCCGATGAGGCGCTGGAAGCGATTGAAGATGCCCGCGGCTACCCAGTCCCCGACACGCAGGAGCAGGAGGACTGGATTCTTAACTACAAGACGCGGCCGTGAGCAGCCTCGCCCCAGCGCCGATCCCCACGCTCCCCGCCAATTGCCCTTCGCCGCGCCAGCCGTTAGACTGATGATTCGAGAGGTCCGGCTATGTTGGTTGTCATGAAGGCGCAGGCAACGCAGGAGGAAATCCAGGCGGTCTGTGAGCACATTGAGCAGTTGGGCTTCCGCGCGCATCCGCTTCCCGGAGCGCAGCGCACCGCCATCGGCATCACCGGCAACCAGGGCGAAGTGGACCGCGGCAACCTCGAAGCGCTTTCCGGAGTGGCCGAAGTGATCCGCGTCTCCAAGCCTTACAAGCTGGCCAGCCGGGACGTGAAAGAAGAAGACACCGTCATACAATTTGCTGGAATCGGAAACCACCCCGATGCCACCATCGGTGGCCGCAATCTGGCCATCTTCGCCGGGCCATGCTCGGTGGAAAGCCGCGAACAGGCTTTTGCCATCGCCGAGGCAGTGGCTGCCTCCGGCGCGCAATTCTTCCGCGGCGGCGCTTACAAGCCCCGCACATCGCCTTACGCGTTTCAAGGACTGGGCCTGGAGGCGCTGCGCATCATGGCCGAGATCCGCGAGCGCTTTGGGTTGCGCATTGTCACCGAGGCCATTGATCACGAAAGCCTCGACCTGGTGGCTGAATGGGCCGATGTGGTGCAGATCGGCGCGCGCAACATGCAGAACTTTTCCCTGCTGAAGCGCGCCGGCCAACTGCGCAAGCCAGTGCTCATCAAGCGCGGCCTTTCGGCTACCCTGGAAGAGTTTTTGATGTCGGCCGAGTACGTGATGAGCGAAGGCAACTATCAGGTGATTTTGTGCGAGCGCGGCGTGCGCACCTTTGCCGACCACGCCCGCAACACCCTGGACCTGAGCATCATTCCCGCAATCCAAAAAGTAAGCCACCTGCCCATCCTGGTCGATCCCAGCCACGGCACCGGCAAGCGCGACAGCGTGCTGCCCATGGCTCGCGCCGCAGTGGCTTCGGGCTGCGACGGCATCATGGTCGAAGTCCACAACCACCCCGAGAAAGCTCTCTCCGACGGCCCCCAGTCCATCTATCCCGACCAGTTCACTACCATGATGGACGAGCTGGAAAAGATCGCCCCTGTGGTTGGCCGCAATCTGCCACGCGGCGTGCGCGTTGAGACCGAGGCGGTTTGAGGCCACAGCCGCGGGAAACTTTTTGATAAGTCGGCGTTTTGAAAGGGCGTGACTTCAGAGGCTGCGGAAAAACGCGTAGAAGCTGTTTCAAAGGCCGCATTGTGTCAGGGCACGACTTTAGTCGTGCCGCAAAAGCCACAAAATCAACGCGGGCTTTAGCCCCTGAGGGATGCCGGTCTGGCGAAATCGGATCTCTGCACGGCGCAAAGTTGAGATAATCATTATCTGAAAGCCGGACCTATTCAATGAACTCGAAGCACGCCACGATTACACGCCTCTCCGCACTCGCCCTGCTGGCCATCGGCCTCACCAGTTGCCGCCCGCACGACTTCCCGCAATATCCGCCCAGCTACCGCGAATACGCCTACGTGACCAACGGCGGCAGCGGCACAGTCAGCGTGCTTGACGTGGTCAACGTCCGCGTGGACCGTGAGCTTGCCGTGGGACAGAATCCCGTGGCCGTCGCCGTTAGCCCCACACGCAACGAAGTCTACGTAGTCAACTCCGGCGCGGCTAGCGGGCAGGGTTCGATCTCGGTCATCAACGCGGAAAACAACACTGTCTCGGGCGCCATCACGGTTCACCGGCAGCCGGTTTCCGTCGAGATTGACCCCGCCGGCCAACTGGCCTACGTGGCCAACTCCGGCTCCAACACCATCTCCGTCGTTGACCTCAAGGCGCGAAGCGAGATTGCGGCCATCGGCGCGGGCGAAGAGCCGGTCGCAGCGCGCCTCTCTGCCGACGGCAAGACCCTGGCCGTGGCCAATCGCAAGGCCGGCTCCGTCAGCCTCATCGATCCAGCGGCTCGTCGCGTCCGCCAGGTCTTCGATGGCTGCCCCGGCGCTGCCGATGCCGTTATCCTCCCGGATTCCTCTAAAGTTTTTGTGGCTTGCGCGGGAGGTCACCAGATCATGGTCATCGCCCTGGCCCGCGCCGCGTCAGGTCCGGATAAAATCCCCGGCACCAAAGGCGAGGCTCAACCCGCCCAGCCCGACCGCCTGGAAGCCCTGCTTGATGTGGGCCAGGCGCCGTTGCGGTTGGCCCTCAAACCCGACGGCGGCGAGCTGTTTGCCGTGAACTCGCTCTCCAACTCCATCTCAGAAATCATCAACAACAACAACGACGTGAGCGGCGCAACCGTAATCGGAGACGGTCCCGTTGACGGGCTGGTCTCCGCGGATAATTCCATGCTCTTCGTGGCCAACCTCCGCTCGCAATACGTCACGGTTTATGCCATCGACGAAGGCAAACGCATGGGGTCAATTCGCGTCGGCGACGGCCCTTCGGCGCTGGCGTTTTCCAGCTCCGGCCTGTTGCTGTTCGCCGTCGATTCCCGCTCGAATGATGTGGCCGTCGTCCGCGCCGGCACGCTCTCGCTCTTCACATTGATTCCCACAGGCCGCTCTCCCAACGCCATTGCCGTAAAGGCGTTCAAGCTGCCCAATTGAATCTCGGATAATAGACTGGCAACCTCAGTCATAAAGCAGCAACTATTTCGCATTGCCTAAGAAAGTTCTGAGTAAGTCGGCGTTTTGAAAAAGCACGACTGGTAGGTCAGGGCTTTACATGCTGCGGAGAAACGCGTAGAAGCTGTCTCAAAAGGCCGCTTTGTGTCAGGGTACGACTTTAGTCGTGCCGTAAATGCCGCAAAATCAATGCGGCGTTCAGGCCCTGAGGGAAGGTTTTCCTGACAGAACGGACTTAATCAGAGCTTCCATAACCGGCACCGGATCGATTCGAGAATTCCTGGCGTGATTGATCCGCTGCGCCCTCCTGAATCCCTGGCGCATATCCGCGGAGTCTTATGTGGGTCGCCCCTAGAGCCCCTCGGAAAAGCGGTCAAAACTACACAGTCCGCATCAAGTATCGAGCAATAAGATGGCAGCTAACTTCGATATTCTTCCGGCGCATGAGACTCATGTCAACGTCTTTTGATGTTTTGAACAAGGAGCTTGTCAAATCCGGCCAACATCTCACGGGGCGGGGAAACCCTCGTGAGATGATCGCACACGCTCGAAGCAACGTCGCGTCTTTGTGTATTCGGCTCATTGGAGTCTCACCCGGGAGCAGTCGTCCTTCGCGCTTCGCTTTCCTGAATCCGAGTTGTTATCCCTAATCGTTGCTTACAAGTTTGCAAAGGAGCCCAGTCCGTGGAAAATCAATCAGGAAATAGCAAGACCGCAAATAGTCAAAGCGAAATCTCTGTCCGAGCGAGCGCTGGCCATCTCGCGGGATCCCAGGTGGTAGTCGATTGGAATGACAATGGTGGCGAGAACCTTGCCGGGCGATTTGGCATTGACAATCGCAGCATTGCGCTGCGGCGTCAGTTCGTCCGCCTGGGAGAAGAGGAACGCGAATTGCTTGCAGGCCTGGCGCCGTGGGCCGGTTCGGTGGCGTCGCAAATAGCCAAAGAGTTTTACGACTGGCAATTCGACTTCGGTCCAACTCGCGAGTTCTTTGAGAACTTTGCCCGTACGAATGGGATGCCCCTTTCGGCACTGCGCAGTCACCTTGAGGCGGCTCAGGCTGGATACTTTACAGAGGTCTTCGCTGGCGCTTCGGTCAACTGGGACGCCAGCTATTTCGAAAAGCGGCTCCACATAGGGGCCGTGCACGACCGTATCAATCTGCCTTTCAAGTGGTATGTCGGAGCCTATGCCGAATACCACCTGCTCCTCGCCAAATTCCTTCGTCTCGAGATTCAGGACGAGGACCGCGTTCGCCGCGTCGAAGCAGCGGTTGCGAAAGTCTTCAATCTCGACCTGCAAGCCATCGGTGATGCATTCATCATGATCACGCTGCAAAACATGCTGCACTCGATGGGCGTCGGACTGGAGGATCTCGACATCTCCGGCGACAAGTCGGAACACATCGAGAAGATTGAGCAGTTCATCAAGTCGCAATTCCGTGACTTCTCGACCGGCATGGTGCACATGGCCGATGAACACGACAAGGGCGAAATCGACGTCAAGATGGAGCCGGCGAAGTTTTGGGGCGCCTTGAAAACAATGGCCCAAGGGGTGAACGACATGGTTGCCGGCCATATCGTCGTGAACAGGAAAGCGATGGCTTGCGTCGCCGAATTCGGCAACGGCAACTTCGATGCCCCGCTGGAGAGGTTCGCCGGCAAGAAGGCGTCCATCAACGACACCATCGAACAGGTTCGGGAAGACTTGAAGGCGTTGATCGCCGACACCGACCTTCTTGTCAGTGCGGCAAAAGACGGCAGACTCGGCACTCGCGCCGACGCCAAAAAGCACCACGGTGATTTCAGAAGAATCGTTGAAGGCATCAACAAGACCCTGGAAACAATCGTCGATCCGGTCAAGGTCATGGCCGAGAACGCACAGACGCTGGCTTCCTCCTCCGAAGAGCTGACAGCAACGAGTCAGCAGATGGCAGGCAATGCGGAGGAAACCGCGGTGCAGGCCGACGTAGTCTCTGGGGCCAGTGCAGAAGTGTCGAAAAATGTCTCCTCCGTGGCTGCGGCTTCCGAGCAGATGCAGGCCTCGATCCGTGAAATCTCAAAAAACGCCGCCGAGTCGGCGCGCGTTGCCAAGAATGCGGTGCGAGCAGCGCAATCGACAAATGAAATCATGAAAAAGCTCGGCGAGTCCAGTGCGGAGATCGGCAAAGTGGTCAAGGTGATTACGTCGATCGCGCAGCAGACCAACCTGCTGGCGCTCAACGCCACAATTGAGGCAGCGCGAGCGGGCGAAGCAGGCAAGGGCTTCGCGGTTGTCGCCAACGAGGTAAAGGAACTGGCCAAGCAGACTGCCAAGGCCACTGGAGAGATCGGGCAGAAGATTGATGCTATTCAGGGAGACTCCAAGAGCGCCGTTCAGGCGATCGAAGAAGTCGGCTCGATCATTCACCAGATCAACGAGATCTCCGACAGTATCGCCGCGGCGGTGGAAGAACAGACCGTGACCACCAACGAGATCGGCAATAGCGTGAGAGAAGCTGCCAGAGGTGTTGACAGCATTGCAAACAACATCAGCGGCGTGGCCACGGCGGCCAAAGATACAACAAAGGGGGCGCACGACATGCAGAAGGCATCGCAAGAGTTGAGCGAGATGGCCTCCCGGCTCCAGTCAGTCGTGTCGAGATTCACATTCTGAAGGAATCAGATGCCCAGAGGGAGGCGGCGGTTTTAACCCCCCGCATCAGACCCATGGAATCAATGGCGGCTAAACGGGCTGCGGAAAAACTCGTAGATCGCGCCTCAAAGGGCCGCTTTGTTTCAGTCGTCCACCGGTTTCGCCGACCCACAGGGGATGAAGCTTCGGGTGCCCCACCCTCGCCACGTTCTTGTTTTTGTGGCTAGGGTGGAGTTGCACATTTTTTCGCAATTGCTCCTTTTTTGTTGAACTTGCATTTTTGTTTCTTTTTACGGCACGACTGGTAGGTCAGGGCTTTAGTCCTGACTGCCGCAAGACAATCGCGGGCTTTATAGGCTGCGGAAAACCCCATTGTTTTGAAAAGGCACGGCTTTACAGGCTGCGGAAGAACTCGTGGAAGCTGCTTCAAAGGGCCGCTTTGTATCAGGGCACGACTTTAGTCGTGCCGTAAGTGCCACAAAACCAGCGCGGCCTTTAGGCCCTGAGGGAAGCTCTTCGGGAGTTCGGATCAAGTCCAAGTCCTTTTCCGCAGCCTGTTTAGCCCCGGTGGGAATCTCTATCTGGCAGAATGTACTTGATCAGAGCTTCCTCAAGGGCAACATCAAAAGTCAGGGATTTGCCGACCGCTATGTTGCCGGAAATGGTCGAGACCAGATCTCCGCAATAATCTGCAAGGTCTTGAAGAATAAATAGGGGGAGGGGCTACGTTGGGGCTGGCAGCGGTCAGCGGAGCGATAGCGATTCGATCCGCGAAGACCGCCTTGGCAGGAATTGGCGTATCGCATGAGCCATGCGCTTGATGGCTGACAAAAATGCGGCGGCAAAGGAAACGCGCTGCGGCATCGGAGGCTCAGGGGGCCGGTAGTTTGATCTCCGATATGGGATGTGCCGGGCAGGCTCCTGCCGCATTTCGGTCTTCTGCTCCCGCGCGGCTTCGTCCCAGCGCGCGGCCAGATTGACCTCGTACTCGGCCTCGCCGAAGCTCCTCCGTTCGCGGGCGGCGTGCGCCATCGCGTAATGCCGGGCGGCTTCTTCGCGGTGGTAGGCGGTAATCTCGCCAAAATCGGTAGGCATAGTTCTTTCCGTTCTCCCGGTTCGCCGGGCAGGGTCGGTATCTATGGGTACGCCCTCAGCCTCCTTGCTCGCCAGCAAAGGCCAGGGCCGTCAAATACCACTCCAGACACGTCTCGCTCTGTCAAGGAGATATGCTGACGTTTCTCTACGCCTTTTGGGATGTTTTCAGAATTACAATCCACAAAGCTGTTCAAATCTGCACAGGTATGCACTTGGCTATTTCGCGCATCAACCGCGCCTGGCCTTCAGGAGGCCGGATGCGATTTCCCCTGCAAATTTGCGTCCATCTAAATCATCGGCGAAATGAGGCAAGTCTTGAGCAAACGGAAGTTTGCTGGTCGGGAGCAGCCGTGGGGCCTTCAGTTCGTGCGCAAATAAGGTAAGAAATGGGGGTTTCGTGCGGGATTGACTGGAACAATCCCTCCAGGCAACACCAACCATGTCCCCCGCAAGGGATGCAGGCCCTCGGCCGAATGCAGCTTCTTACAGTGATTTCGGAGTCATCCGAGATCCCCTTGCCTTATGTCCTGACGCCCGCCGGCAGCCTGCGCCGCATCATCGCCAGCAATAGAGGCAATCCTCCCAGCGTCAGCCACTCCGGCTCGGGAACTGGAGTTTCCGTTACCACCGTCGATGAATCAAACGTCGCGCTTCCAGTTACCTCGCCCGAAATTGTTGCCCCCGGAACCAGCCCCACATAAATCTGCTCGCAAGGATTTCCACCCAAAGATGTGCCCCCGCATGCGGCTGAAACAAAGGCGACGCTGAACCCTCCCACGAACGAGCCGCCTGCGAAAATCGGAATGTCGTAGTTCGGTCCGCCGCTTTCGTCCAGTTGCAGATACATCGTCGTCCCAGCGGGAATGTTGTTGAAATAGAAATAGTCCTGGTTGGCGCCGCCGATGGGATCCTCTGAAATGGACTCCAGCGGGGAAGCCCCGATGCCCAGATACGTCGTGACAAAATCATAGGTTCCGCTGGTAAAACCTGCCGCGCTGCCGGTGTACGAGCCCGTGAGCGAACATGCTGTCGATGAAGCCCCTGCCACGCAGGAGCCCTGCGTGTTCAGATAGGTTCCGTAGGGGTTGTCGGTTCCCCGGCCCGTCAAGACGTAATCCTGCGCGCTTTGACCCAGGTTGACGCTGATTGAGGTAGCCTGCATTGCCGGCGCTGCAAACAGCAGTCCCGCAAGCACACACACACTGGTGCTGATTCTCATGAATTGACCTCCGTGGGGATTCCAGCTCAGTCGGGGAAACTGCTCTGTTTCCCTACAAAAAATGAGAGCGCCAATATATGTCAAGTGTTTTTTCCATAAGGATTTAGTCAGAATTCCGGCCTGTCCGTCTGCTCCTTTCCAAGCCCTGCCGAGCTGATTGCCCCCTCCGTTCAAACCGCTCATGTCGCCATTCAGCCGAAGATTCCGCCGTTTGCTGCTCCGTGTTTGGGTTGGCCAGGAGCCAAGGTTAACCTGTTAACTGGATTTTCAGCACCGAGGATTCCCTCGCTTTCCGGGAATCCAAAGGCGAGTGGGGCGATTGCTCCCCGCCGGAAGCAAAATTTATTGGAGGAGATTGCACCTATGTCCAAAGCAATCAAGTACGTCGAGAAAGCAGCCGTCTACGCGGCCAAGGGAGCGTGGGTCGTTTTTGAGCGGCTGAATCGCGTCAGCCCCAACCCGTCTTTCATACCCAAGTGGAGCGACAAGCCCCTGCAGAAGAGTTACGAGAAGCAGAAGCCGCCCCTGGGCTGGCCCCGCACCACTGACTCGCTCTGTCCCAAGTGCGTGCCCGAAATCCGCAAGCAGATTCTCGACGGCAAGCTCCCCTACGAAGTGCTCCTTAATGAAAAGATCGGCGAAATCAAGGCGCAGATCATCGAGCGCGACGGCCAGATCCTCATGGTCAAGGATTGCCCCAAGCACGGCCACTTTGAGGACCTGATGTCAATCGACGCGGCCTTCTTCAAGCACCTCGAGGAAAGCTTCCCCGGTCGCGATATGCGCTCGCACAACGACAAGGACCTCCACAACCACGGCACCTCGACCATTACCCACGGGCGCGGCTCGGTGCTGACCATCGACCTCACCAACCGCTGCAATATGATGTGCGATCCCTGCTTCATGGACGCCAATCAGGTGGGCTTCGTCCACGAGCTGTCTTTTGAAGAAATCAAGACCATGCTCGACAACGCCATCACGCTCAAGCCCAAACGGCAGATGAGTGTCCAGTTCTCCGGTGGCGAGCCGACACTTTCGCCGCACTTCCTTGAAGCTGTCGCATACAGCCGCAAGGTGGGCTACAACAGCGTTCAGGCCGCGTCCAACGGCATCGAATTCGCCAAGAGCAAAGAGTTCTGCCGCAACGCCGCACTCGCCGGATTGCGCTACGTCTATCTTCAGTTTGACGGCATCGGAAACGCCGCCAACTCGCACCGCAAGGTGGGCAACCTTTTCGATGTGAAGCTGCAGGCCATCAACAACCTGCACGAAGCGGGCGTCGAGATTGTGCCGGTTACCACCATCATCAACGGCATCAACAACGAGCAGGTGGGCCACATCATCCAGTTCGCCCTCGACAACCCCAAGAAGATCAGCTTCCTCAGCTTCCAGCCGGTCAGCTTTACCGGCCGCGATGAGGAAATCACCGACGAGCGCCGTATGGCTCAGCGCTACACGCTCTCGCACATGGCTCACGATGTCAAGAAACAGGTGGGCATCGGCGAGCCGGAGCGCGACTGGTTCCCCATCAGCTTCATGAGCACCTTCAGCGATTGGGCCGATCTGATTCACGGACCCGCCGCCGACTGGGGCGCGCTCAGCTGCGGATGCCATCCCAACTGCGGCATCGGCATGGCTCTGATGATCGATAAGGAAACCAAAGAATGTGCGCCCGTAACCGCCTTCCTGAACATGGACAAGGTGGCCAAGGATGTTGCCAAGATCAACGATGCGGCGCGCGGCAAGTTTCTTTCCATATTCGGCATCGCGCTCTCTCTGCTCCGCAACTACGATCCCTTCCAGGCGCCCACCCACTTCAAAATCACCGACATGATGAAGAAGATGGACAAGACCTTCAACGCCACCGGCAAGAACTACGGCAGCGTCAAGGGCGACCGCACTCTCGAGGACATCAAGCTGCGCCGCCAGGACCGCTGGAACTTCCTCTTCATCGCCGGCATGTGGTTCCAGGATCTGTTCAACTACGACTTCCGCCGCACCGAGCAGTGCATCATCCCTTACGCCACGCAAGAAGGCGAAATCAGCTTCTGCGCTTACAACACCGGCGTGGGATGGCGCAACATCATCGAGAAGATGCACATGACGGCCACGCTCACCAAGTGGTATGAGGAGCACGGACGTCACGAAATCTTCACCGGCGGCAAGCAGGTGGTCATGCCCGTAGTCGGCCACGACCTCCAGTTGAATCAGATACACGTCACCGCCGCGGCCAACCACACTCTCGACGATCTCGGCATTGCCAAGACTGCCCGCGAAGAGCAAATCCGCGCCCGCGATGCAAAGCTGAAGCAGGATGCGGAAAACTCCCGCATGGCCAAGCTCTATCGCGAACACGTCCTCGGCGAAAAGCCTGTCGAGGGCTTGGTAAGCCTCAACGCCATCGCCCCCGCCAAGCCCGTCAAGGAAGAGGAAGGCGAGCTGGTCTCAGGCGACTGATTTCCCTTAACCTTGATTCACTCAACGACAAAGGCCGCCCGCAAGGGCGGCCTTTGCGTTTCGTACCCGCGGACTTCCGGGTGCCCCAGGTGCCTCGCATTTGGGGACCTGGGATAGCACAAACACAGACCAGGACTGCCGAAGGCTTCCGCCCCGCCGCAGGTCCTTGCAGATTATTTCCCTCCGCCATCGCACAATAATCCTTAGAGCAATCCCTCAAAACATCCACGTAACTCCTTATCCTGGACTATTTTGCAGGGAACTCCTTTGTTTTCAAGATTTTGCGGCGAAACACTTCCCGTAAACCCAAGAAAACAAGGAATTTGCGTCCAAAATATGGGTGGGGGTATCCCGATGTACGATCTTTGCCGTCATATCAAAACCAACGGAAAACGATGCCAATCTCCGGCTCTCAGCGGGTCGGTCTTCTGTTATTTCCACTCCCGCGTGCATACCATAGCCAAAACCAAAAGTACCATCTCGGATAACATCAATCTCCCCCTGCTGGAGGATCCCGCCTCCATTCAGGTAGCCATCTCCCAGATCGTATCTGGGTTGCTCAGCTCCCGCCTCGATGCGCGCCGCACCGGCCTGCTCCTCTACGCCATCCAGATCGCCTCGCAGAATATCGATCGCAAAACCTTCCATTCGGATTCCGAAATTGTCCGCTCCATGACCGTCACTGACGAAGGTGATGAACTGGCCCCGGAAAAGGAAGTCTGTGAAACCTCCGACTGCGCAAACTGCAATCGCCGCGACACCTGCGACCGCTACTATCCCGATGAAGAGGATTGCGATTCAGATGAAGACGAAGACGATCCTGAAGAAGACGAAGAGTCGGCTGTTCCATCTCCTGCACCCCCTGGGATTCAGCGCCTCCAGCGAGCGATTTTGGCTCGCCTGCCAGAACTGAAAGCCCTTCGTCCCTCCGGTGAGGCCCCCGATTCTGGAATCAGGCACGCTGCGGAAGAGCTCGTTGTTTTGAACGAGCATGACATCAGTTGTGCCGATAGAGCGACAAGACCGGGTTGAGCTAAACAGGCTGCGGAAAAACTCATTGTCTGATGTTGTTCACAGCTTTTTACTGGGACTTGATTTATCAAGTTAGTATGCGTGGAGGGTATCCGTCAGAGCAACCGCATCTGTTAAACAGTTCATGGTTGTGATGGACTGTAGCCATGAGTGGAGAGTCAGTAGGGGTAGTTCATCGTCGCGGTCGCGCGGAGATTGCGCGGG
>Ga0302156_10000458_pt1 | contig 39048 bp, 39 predicted proteins | sample I_Bog_N3_2_FD_193503 | JGI IMG/M metagenome (GOLD analysis project Ga0302156, IMG submission 193503) | Peat permafrost microbial communities from Stordalen Mire near Abisko, Sweden - I_Bog_N3_2 | ecosystem: Environmental > Terrestrial > Soil > Wetlands > Peat | place: Sweden: Abisko, Stordalen... | reverse complement strand
CTCCTTTGCACAGTCTTCATCAGATAGGCAATATGATCCCACCATGGAACCTGGGCTGAGCCAACCATGCTCGTGGCGAGAAAGAAGACGCCTTGCACGCCATGGGAGCGCAGGATGGGAAATGCAATCTCATAGTTATCCAGGTAGCCGTCGTCAAAGGTAATGAGCACGCGGCAGCGGCTCTTCTCTTCCTTGATCGTTCCGTCGATGAAAGACAGTGCTTCTTCTAGAGTTACCAGCGATACGTGGCGCTTCAGATAGGAGAGTTGATTATCGAGTAGTTCGGCGGTGGCCGAGAAGACGCCGGGATCGAAGAGATCATCCTCGGAGTTTCCGATGCGATGATAGAGCAGCACCAACAGAGAATCTCTCTGCGGAAGTTGCGAGAGCAGGAAAGATCCGCCGCTCCAGAACAATCCGCGCGCCAGCCATTCGCGTTTCCCGCCTAAGTTCATCCCGCCTGCCATAACCACCCGATGATAGCAGTCTGAAGCAGCGAACTGAGTGATGCCGAGAAGCTCACAAGGCGGAGTTCCCAGCCCGTGCGCGCGCCACAAACTTCCGCACCTTAGCCGGATCCTTGCGGCCTGGCGCGGCTTCGACGCCCGAGGCAACATCCACTCCCCAGGGGCGCAATATTGCAATGGCTTCGGCTACGTTGGCCGGGTTCAGTCCACCCGCGGCGATCAGCTTGCATGCTCTTGCATCCTGGAAGAGAGTCTTGCGCGCCGCAGTCCAGTCGAAGGCAACGCCGGTGCCGCCAACAGCCATCGCTGTGCGCGAGTCCACCAGCACCGCATCCACGTGCGGGCTCTGAGCGTAATCGGCGATGCGGGCTGTCTGCGGTTCGCTGCTTTCCCAGCCGAAGTGAACCACGCGCAGGATGCGCAGCTCCGGCCCCAGCCGCTGGTGAAGTCTTGCCGGCAGCTCGCTGTCCGCGTCGAAATGCAGTTGCACGCCGGTAAGGCCGCAGGCTTCGACCGTGGAGACAATCTCCTCCAGCGCGGCATCGACAAAGACGCCGATCTTCTCGACCGTCGCGGGCAGTTGCGGAACGATAGCTGCTGCCTGGGCTGCTGACACCCGGCGCGGGCTGGGCGCAAAGACGAACCCCACCGCATCGGCCCCGGCCTCAGCGGCCAGCAGCGCATCTTCCAGCGAGGTGTTAGCGCAGATCTTGATCCAGATGCTCATTGGGGCAACTCGTCCTCGATGGGATTGCGGGATTCAGTGGGAAGCAGGCGGAGCGGCGGGAGTTCGGTCGCAGAGAAAGGGATTCAGCAGCCGCACACCCGTACCGGCAAAATCGTCCATATTGCGAGTGACCACGGTCAGGTCGTAGACCAGCGCAATGGCTGCAATCTGCCTATCCACCGGATTCTGGTTGTTGGGACTCATCAAAGCTCCCCATTTCTCAGCACATACAGTGTCAAAGCCAATAATCCGCGCGCTATATACCTTCAGAACGGACTGAAACCACGCTTCCAGCTTCCTCGCCTGAGGAAAATCGCCTCGATAGTTCAGATTTTCGATGCCCTGCCGCATTTCGCCGAATGCCTGAACTGGCAGAAAAATCTCCTGCTCGGCTCTGAGAAACAATCTGATCACACCAGGATCAGCCTTCGTCCCCTTGCGTAATTCGCTGATGGCATTGGTATCGGCGAGAAACATCGCTAGCCCTTGCTTCGCGCAAAGTCGGAGTCTTCGCCGACATTGGGCATGGAACACAACAACTCAACGAAGGCGCGGCTGGAGGTCTGGGTCAGCGCCTTCAGCAGAATCGCGCGATGCTCCGCCGAGACACCGGGACCGATCAGCGCCTCCAACTCCTGGGGAGACCGTACGGCTTCTTCTTCGGTATTGCGGACGATGGGATGAGTCGCCATGGGGCACCTCCGGCGCGCAATCGCGATGACTCCATTCTACATCTGACTTCATTCCAATCACTTCACTCTGCGGCGGACGGAGTGGAAGCCCCGGCCATCAGCCCTGCCAGAGCCGCGCCAGGGTCGGGCTGGCGCATCAGGCTCTCGCCGATCAGGAAGGCGTCGAAGCCCGCATCGCGCAGCCGGACAATATCCTCCGGCGCCGCGATGCCACTCTCGGCCACGCGCACCACGGTGGAGGGAATACGCCCCGCGAGTTCGAGCGAGGTTTCGAGTCTCACAGCGAAGGTTTTCAGGTCGCGGTTGTTCACGCCGATGGCGTCTGCGCCGGTCTCGCCGAGCGCTTCCAGCACGCGGTCAAGCTCCTCGGCCGTGTGCACCTCGACCAGCACGTCGAGTAAAAAACTGTGCGCCGCCTGGGCAAAGCGGCGGAGTTCCTCATCGGTGAGCGCCGCGGCGATCAGCAGGATCGCGTCCCCCCGGTGCGCCCGTGCTTCAACAATCTGGTACTCGTCGACCGTGAAGTCCTTGCGCAGGCAAGCGATCGGAACCGCTGCCGAAGCCAGTTCAAGATTGCGCAGGCTGCCCTGAAAAAACGGCTCGTCAGTCAACACGGAAAGCGCCGCCGCGCCGCCCGCAAAATAGCTCTCTGCTAGTTGCGCCGCATCGAATTCCGCGCGAATCAAGCCCTTCGAGGGCGAAGCCTTTTTGATCTCGGCGATCACCGCCGGACCCGCCGCCGCCCGCCGTTGCAATGCCTTGGCCCAGCCGCGCGGCTGGTGCGCGGCGGCCAGCCGCTCCAGTTCCGCCGTGGGAACGCGCAACTTGGCCGCGGCCACCGTGGCTCGCGTCGTCGTGAGAATTCTGTCGAGATGACTTGACATACGCTGAGTCGAGTATACGAGGAAGGCGGCGGAGAATCCCGTGGCTGCTTCTTAGGACGCCCACTCCAGGTGCGTTTTTTCGGTTCGCCAATCGAATGCCCGCCGCCGCATTTTCTGAATGGGAGGTAAATGCCGTAAACTTTATAGCACGGATGCAAGCGCAGATTGAGAACCTCGTAAAGCTGCAAGCGGTGGAGCTGGAACGGTCCCGCCTCACTCAGGCGGCGCGCGCCCTGCCGGCGGAGATCGCCCAGGCCCAGGCCGCTCTGGCTGCCGCCCAGAACCGGGTTGGGGAAGCCTCCTCCGCCCTCAGCCGCGAGGATTCCCTTCGCACCCGCCTGGAGCGCGAGATCGATGCACTCCGCAAGAAGGTCGCCCGCTATCGCGCGCAGGAGAACTCTGTCACCACGCCCGAGCAGGTCAGTGCCGTCGAGCACGAACTTCGCTTTACCGAGGCCGAGGCTGAACGCCTTGAAAACGAGGAGTTCGCCAGCCTGGAGCGCACGGAAGCCCAGGAAGCTGCGTTGGCCGCCGCCCGCGTTAAGGTGGAGTCGCTGGCCGCCGCCCTCGACAAAGCCCGCGAACGCGTCGCCCTTCGCCAGGCCGAAATTGCTCGCGAACTAGCCACACTCACCGCCGAGCGCGAGGCCCTTCGTCCGCTGATCGAGCCCGAGACGCTGATCCGCTTCGACCGCCTCTGTCTCTCCCGCGGCACCGGCATCGCCCGCGTCGACAATCAGCAGTGCACCGGCTGCCGCATGGGTGTCCGCCCCCAGACCTGGAACCAGCTCCGCGAAGGGGAGCTGCTGACCTGCGACAGTTGCAGCCGGCTCCTCTACTGGGATCCGTCGATGGCGCCCGCGCCCACTCCGCCCCAGCAGGACGTCAAGCCCAAACGCAGAGCCGCCAAGCCCCCAATCGAGGAATAGAACCCCACCCATCCCTGCTACCCTTTTCTTAGGCGTCATCAGCCCAGGAGCAAGCCGTGCAGCGCATCTGTGTGGACATGGATGAGGTCATGGCGGACACCCTCGCCGAGCACCTTCGCCGCTACAACCAGACCTTCGACGAGGACGTGACCCCCGGCGATCTGGCCGGCAAGGGCCTGTGGGAGATTGCACCGCTCGACCGCCAACAGCAGCTCCGGGCCTTTCTCGACGCCGAGGACTTCTTCGAAGATCTGGCCGTCATGCCCGGCTCTCAAGCTGTGCTCCAGCAACTCTCGGCGCGCTTTGAGATCTTCATCGCCACACAGGCCATGACGGTTCCCAACTCCCTCGGCCCCAAGTACCGCTGGCTCCAGCGCCATTTCCCCTTCATTCCCCCGACGCATTACGTCTTCTGCGGCAACAAAAGCATTCTCCGCGCCAACTTTCTGATTGACGACCTGCCCAGGAACCTCCTCCGTTTTGAAGGCCAGGGACTTCTCTATGCCGCCCCGCATAACCTGGCAGCGACCGGCTTCCTCCGCGTCAACAGCTGGGAAGAAGTTGCCCAATACTTTGCCGGCATTCCCTCCTGACGGTTCAGTCCGCACAGCTCCGTCTAGCTTCGGATTGGCTGCGCCTTTGCCGCGAAGACCCAATCATTTCCCAGGCAGAAGTTGACAATCGAGCAGCAAAGAATCGCAATACAGTTCGAGATGAGGACAGGTAAGTGCGCTTCCTGCACCAGTAATCGCATCAGCGCAAGGTTCCCCAACAGGGAAACCAGGCCATTGGAAAGATGAAACCGCACGAATTGGGTGAGGAGCGCGGAGTCATCGCGGCGGTCGTGCCAGGTGTAGTGCAGGTGCCAGACAAAGTTGTGCAGCAGCGTCAGCTCGACCGCCGCTGCCGAAGCATAGAGGTAGTGGCCGGGCGCCCACCGGTTGAGCAGGGCCAGCGCGGTGAGCTGCACAACCATTCCCATCGCCCCTACCAGATTGAATTTGCCCCAGCGAATGAAGGTATTCACGGCAGCGGCTCCTGACGATAGAGTTCGGCCGTGTGGCGCAGGGTAACGGCAATCGCCATCGCGAACATGCTCGCCGCCGCTATCGTTCCAGCGAGATCAAAGAGCAGCATTTTATGCCCGAAGATCGTCGAGTAAGGACTGTGCAGCAATGCAAGGTTGCCGATCACCAGCAGAATCCGAATTTCCGTGGGACCGAAGATGCCTTGCGAAAGTTGAAAACAGGTCAAGGTATAGGTGGCAAGGTAGCTCTCGCTCGATAGGAGTAGAAAAGCTATCAGCATGGCGATGGCCGTCTGCCAGTGGAGAAACCCGGAGCAGCCAAGTCCGCACATCAGTGCGACCGAGCCAAAGATGTCCACCATGTGATCGACGTAGAAGCCATAACGCGGACGCTCCTGCCGGCGCACGCGGGCCAGGGTTCCATCCAGGCTGTCTCCCAGCCAGTTGAGCGCCAGGCAGAGAATCACCAGCAGCAGGGCGCGGCGGTCATAGCGCGACAGCGCATAACAGACCCCAGCTCCAACCTGGGCGGTCAGACCGAGGAGAGTGAGCTGGTCGGAGGTGAGCCACTTTGGCGCGCGTTCGGCCATCCACTGCAAAGCCCGCTTCTCCATTTGAGCTGTCAGCGCCTGGTTGACCCGGCGTGCCGGCGCGAATCGCACTGCGTCCTTCATTGTTGCCGATTGCAGATTCATCGTTGTCTCCTTTCTTGCCGTTGATCTTCAGGAAGCTTCGAAGAGGTTTTTTGAGCATGGGAGGCCTGTGTACAGGCCAAGGCCCATGCTTTTCACCACATCGACTTATTCAGAGGTTTTTTGCGCCGTTATTCAGCGCCTATCTTCGCAGCGCGTTATAGGCCGAGCGCAAGGTGAACTCGAGTGACTCCCGTGGAACGCTCTCCACAAACGGCCCTATCGCCCAGCCCAGCCCGGTTGGAATGGAGCGCGTGAGCGAGACCGACTCGATCTGCATATAAAGTCCGCCGTCGCGCTCCTCATAGCTCCAGTAAGAATTCAGCCGCCACATAAAGCCGTGCTCCTCGCTGGAGCTCAGCGCCCGCTCCCGGCTTGTGCCGGGCGAGTCGATTTCTGAAATCATGGTGCTGCGCGAGATGCTGTATCCGTGCCTGTCATCGAGGCGCGCAAAGCTGACGTCGTAGCTTATATCCATCACCACCGTAATCACGTGGCGCTGACAGACACGCATCACAGCCTGAAGATGGCCGCCCTGTTGCGCCAGCACCTTTGCCGTAAGCACCTGCGGGGCAAAGTGCCGCGGATAAGCGTTGAAGTCCTTCATCAGCCGCTCGAAATCCGCGACTTTGGCTCCGGGAACAAAGGCCGTGCCCCGCCAGTGATGCAGCATCGCTCCCGGCAAGTCCGCGCCCGCCGTTGGAGTGAGCTTCTCCACAATCAGCTCCCCCTGCCGCAGGCGCATCTCGCTTTGCGGACCTGAAGCCACCGGAGCGACGAAGCCATTCTGTGAACGATGCTGCTGCGCAAGCCGCGACTCAAGCGCACTGATATAGGTGTTGAATGCCGTGACAGCCGCGGGTGCGGGCTGTGCCGCAGTCGAAGCCGGTGCGGCGGCAAACATCCATAGCCCCCAGAGAAGAGCGCCGACGGTGAATCCCAGCGATTTTGGCTTCCGGCGTTGCATCATGAACAAACCCTACTCCGCCGCACTCTTCCAGGGCAATGCATGGAATCTCATTTGCGGATGATTGTTTCTCATGCGGCAACTAATTGCATTCATGAGGCTTTTGAAGAGTTGTACATCGCCGAATCGCTGACAATGTCTTTTCTTATCGGATACACTGAGCAGAAGAGATGACGGATTACATGACGAATTCAGCCCCAGCCCGGCGCTTTCGCTTCGGAGCGTTTGAAGTGGACGCTGCCACCGGAGAGCTTCGCAGGCAAGGGATTCGAATCAGGCTGAATGCCCAGCCCTTTCAGGTGCTCTGTATGCTCCTGGAGCGGCCCGGCGAAGTGCTGACGCGCGAGGAGATCAGCCGCGAGCTGTGGCCTGACGGGACTTTTGTTGACTATGAGCACGGCGTGAACTCCGCGGTCAATCGCATCCGCGAAGCCATCGGTGATACAGCCAGCAGCCCGAGGTTTGTTGAGACCCTGGCCCGCCGGGGCTATCGCTTCGTGGCGCCGGTTGAACGGATCGCTCTCAGCGGAATCCCATCGCTTCCGCTCTCCAGCTCCCCATCCTCAGTAGAAATGAACCAGACTGCGACTCCGCAGGAGCTATCGGCAGTTTTGCCCGAGCCTCGAACCGGGCTTCGCAGCCGGATTCTGGCCTCGCCGGAGGAACTGCCGAAAGCATCCTATCCGGTTGTGCAGACGCTCTTCGTCCTGTTGCAGTTCATGTACCTGGGCTTCTATGTTGGCGCACTGGCCAATCTGGCGGAGATTGAAGAACTCTTCTCGCCACTGCCGAAGGCAACCCTGGCGCTGAATGTGCTGATCGTGACTGCCGCAATCCTGATTCCCGTCCGTCTCTTCGTGCTCTCGGCTACGCTCTTTCACGCGCCCGGAGTCCGCGGGAAGTTCCTCAGGATCTGGCCATTTCTGTTGCCGCTCGATGAACTGTGGGCGCTCTCGCCCTTCCTGCTGCTGCACCATATCGATTTCGGACTGGCGCTGGCGTGCATGACGCCTCTCGTCTATTCTCCCTTTGCCCAGCGCTCGCTGGTCCTGATGGGAGCGGGCGGGGCTGATCCTGAGACAACAGGATCCCTCCGCTGAACCCCGGGCATTTGGCAGCCTGGTCCTGCTCTAAATTGGATGCGAAGTCGTGCTGCGGGCGCTATCGACGTTGTCAGGCGTATCCGTCACCGATCTGCCCGCTTTATAGGCGAACTTCTGGTAGATGGAGCCGACCTTGCGGATCACGTCCTGCCAGCCATCATCCCAGGTAACGCGCGCCTCGCCGTCCACATAGACCCACCTGCCGTGCTCGTGATTGCGCGACCGCCAGGCATCGCCATTCTCCTCAAGCGTGATGAAGAAGGTGCTTCCCATGCCATCGCCAACCTCCCATTTCCCCAGGAAGCGGCCACGGGAGGGCAACTGACCGGTAACGGGCGCCGTTTGACTGGCGGCTGCTGAGCCCTCGGGAAACTCCACCCGCTCAATATCGGAGAGATTGAAGCTCTGCCGGTGGCCATCCTTGAAGACGATCACGATTGTGCCCGAGCTGCTCTTGGGAGCGGGGGGCGTCTTGGCAAGGCCGCCGGGAACGGCGAGACAAAGCAAGGTAGCCAGGCTGGCAAAGCTGACGATCAAACGCATGGTATTCTCCTCGGCAATCATCCGCGCAACGGCGATTTTTCACCGCTTGCGCCAATCTCAACTACGCGGCGCATCTGTCAATTGTTCCCTGGGAATTCATCTCTGTTGAAAGAATCCGGGGAAGATCCGATCCTGCGCCATATGCCTTTGGTGAAACTCCACCCTCAAACCCCACGCCCCGCGGGCAGATGCGCTTTGGCCTTCCCAAACAGGCACGCGGGACTACTCCGGAAGCACCTCTATCCCCGTCACGGTCGCATACCCCTCGACCGGAACGAAGCTCAGAAGCAGTTTCCCTTGGGCATTCGGTTCCAGGCCCGTAAACCTGCGAATCACAATATCCGTCTGGTGCGCCTCCTTGGGAAGGTTGAAGTTCTTCACGAGCGCATTTCCATTGCAGAAGATATCAAAGATATGACCGACTGCGGTCCTGGCGTCCTCGGATGAGGCCGCGGACTGGTCCCAGTTGCCATGGCGGACGGCAAAGTACAGATTCACCGAATACTTCCCCGGCGTCACCGGAATTGCGTAGGAGAAGTTGCCCCAGCGCTCGGTTTCGTAGAGTTCCGGATCATCCGTCCCTGCCACGGGGGCCGTATAGGCCGCCATTTGGCCGCCTTCGAAGTAATTGTCCGGACTCCACCAGTGGCTGTCGTTCGAGTAGTAAGGAGTTTCGCGCGCCAGCAACCGCACGGGCCTGATATGTCCACGAAAGCCCGGCAGAATCTCAATCGCCGAAAGGACCGCCTGTTTCCCTTCCTCTCCCGCAAACTCCAGGTGAAGCAGTCCGTCCGCCGCCGGCTGAATCTCCGTGAAGACCTTCACATCGGCGGTGCGGCTGGCCCCGGCATCGGCCACGATATCGAAACGGCTCAGCAGCGTCTTGCCGTTGGCGCGCACCGTCATCAGACGGCTGCCTTCCCCGGCGCCTCCGTCAGACTCCGGGCCATAGACCGTCTCGGCAAAATGCAGCCGCAATTCGTAGATGCCTTTTTTGAGAGGAATCGCGTAGCGAAACTGTCCCTCCCGGCTGGTGCGGTAGAAATCGGGATTCTGCGTCCGCCAGATCTGCTGCACGGAGCTCCTGACGACTGTACCGCCCTCAAACCAGGCATCGGCGCTCCACAATTTGCCGGCATGGTCGACAAAGCTGCGTCCTGAGCCGGCCAGAATGCGAACCTCCTCGCCCACCGGCGGACCAAGCTGCGTCTCAGGGGACGGGGCTGGGGACTCATTCACTATTCCAGCCGGCGGAATCTGAGTCCTCTGCCGAAGGAGCAGCCAGGCGGAGCCAAGCCCGAGAAACAGAAGCCCCGCTGCGGCGCCAATCCACCATCCCCGGCTTCCGAACAAATGAATCCGCCGTCCCCCTGGCTGTGTTTCAGCCTTCTCCATTCCCGGCCCGCCTGCCGTCGGCAAGCAAGCCGGAGCCGCCTCACTCTCCTCCGGTTGCACAGCAACAGCTTTGAACTCCGGAACGTACTGTCCCAGGGGAATGGTGATATGCAGCCGATGCGTCGCACCCTCGCCCGCGTAGTAGGTAGCCAGCCGCTTGCGCAGCCGGTTCGCCTCGACGCGTACGATCGAGTCGGCATCCTGATCGAAGGAGGCTCCCCGATGGAAGACTTCCACTCCTACCGAATACTCCTTGATCTGACGGGCTTCCCCGGCGAACAGCCTCTCGCACAAGTACCTGAGAAGATGAGCGAGCGTCGGCGCGCGCATGAACTGCTCCGAGCGAAGCACCGCCTCCAGCTCAGCGCGCTGTGCTTCCAGCTCGGCCGTCTCTCGGCTCTCAATCGCCATCATTCCATCCCGGACTGATTGTAATGCTAGCGATGCCCGGCTGTTTGGCTAGTGCTTAACGGTGTAGGCAGCGCGGAAAATCGGCATGTAACGGCAGTTAACCCCTGCCGCATTTTGCCAGTCCGCAACTTTGTGCCGAAGCCCCCACAGTCCTAACTAATTGCAGCCCTGTAACTTCGCCTGAAACTCCCGCGGATTTAACCCCCGCCCAACGGGCAGGTAGCAGGTATAGCGTTGCGCGCCGCCAGTCTCCGGGTTCTACTCGACTCGATGCAGGGGCAAGATCGCCGGAGCCGGTCAGATTGAACCGCCATTTCCCGCGAAACTCCCATAAGCAGGAGAGGTGACCCATGAAAAGACTGATGATGATGGCCGCGAGCCTGATGGTCTGCGCGGCCCAGTTCGCAACCGCAGCCCACGCCTCCGACGGGCCAAAGCCGGAAAAGCTGCAGGCTGCCAGATTGGCCGAGCAAAAGGGCGACCTGGCGCGCATTCACGCCAACTATGATCTTGCCGTGGCCTACTATCAGGACGCCCTTCACAATGACCGCCACAATGCCCTGCTCTTTAACAAGCTCGGCATTGCCGAACTCCAGTTGAACCAGAAGGGCTTGGCGCGCAGGAGCTTTCAGCAGGCGCTCAAGTTCGACCCCCAGTCTGATTCCGCCATCAGCAACCTGGGAGCCATTTCCCTTATCGAGAAGAGGTACAAAGTTGCTGTGAACTACTTCAAGCAGGCGCTAGCCTTGAATGAGTCCTCCGCCACCACCCACGTCGATCTTGCCGAGGCCTGGGTGGGCCTGGGAGAGATTGACCGCGCCATGACCGAATATGCCCGTGCTCTCGAGCTGGACGCTGATGTGCTCAGCGACGCTCCGGGCGGAAGTCAGATCCAGTTGACTACCCCCGCTCAACGCGCTCGCATCAATTTCCTCATCGCCAAGTCGTACATGAAGCGCGGTAATATCGACGGCGCATTGGATTATCTGAACCGCGCCAAGGAGCTGCACTATCCCGATCTCGTCAAGGTCTACACCGACCAGGACTTCGCCCCTCTCTGGCAGGACCCCCGCCTGGCGAAAATCGTCAAGCCAAAGATGATTTAGTCCGCCAGCCACTGCTGAGCGCCGCCGCGGGAAGGCGCGGCGGCGCGCGGCAGGCGATCACTCCCGGCAGAGGATGATCGGACGGCGAAAGTGGAGAAGGCCTTGAGAGCGGCCCTGAACTCCGGCAGATACCCTGTCCGCAGGGGTTCAGGGTCTTCATTCTCAATCCCACCGCGCGAATGGACACGCCGGTTGCGGCTCGGTAAACTAGCATTCTGCTTTGTGTAAATCAGGGAATGCGAGGACTTACTCCGAATTCATGGCCTCTCAACTGTCATTCATGGGGTTTGTCTGGAAGAATCTCTGGCGCCGGCGGCTGAGGACATTGCTCACACTTTGTGGAATCGGCATGGCCATCGGGGCCTTTGTGGGCCTGGTAGGTTTCTCCAGCGCATTTGAGCACGAGTGGCTGCGAATCTACTCCAGCAGCGGCATCGACATCGCCGTCATTCAAGGGACCTTTCTGAATACCTCGGTCGATGAGTCGGCGGCGCCCAAGCTGAGGGCGCTTCCCTTTGTCGCGCAGGCCACTCCCGTGATCTACAACGTGATGGATCTGACCCCGGACGTGAACGCGCTGGTCTTTGGCTGGAAGGCGGATTCCTTTGAATTCAAATCGCTCCAGTTGCTGTCGGGCCGGCCATTCCGCGACGGGCAGCCGGAGGTGATGCTGGGCGACCTTTTGGCCGGTAACCTGGCAAAGACAACCGGCGATACGCTGGAGATTCAAGGCTCTCCCTTTACGGTTGCCGCCGTTTATAAAGGCGGCTCTGCCCTCGAGGCTGGCGCGGTCATCATGCCCCTCGACCAGTTGCAGCAGCTCAGCAGCCTGCAAGGGAAGGTCTCCACCATCCATATCCGCTTGAAACCGCCCCCTCCCGGTGAGACGCCTGAAGCCTATCTGAAGCGCGCTCAGGCCCAAATCGAGGCTGCTCTGCCGGGGTTGCGCGCAGTTCCGGCAGCCGAGCGCGCTGAAAACAATCAGTTTGTCCGCCTCGCCCACGCCTCCGCATTCGGCACCTCTCTGATTGCCTTGCTCATTGGCATCCTGGGAATCGCCAACACCATGGCCATGTCGGTCTTTGAGCGCACGCGAGAGATAGGCATCCTGCGCGCGCTGGGCTGGAAGCGGAGTCAGGTGGTCATTCTCATCCAGCTTGAAGCCTGTGTTCTTGGCCTGGGTGGCGGCTTTCTCGGCATAGCGGCCGGATGGTTTGCCCTGCACCTGCTGGCTACCCTTCCACAAACAGGCAGCATCGTCTCGGCATCCCTACCTATCTCGATTCTGGCCGAAGCGTTGGGCATTGCCCTTTTGGCCGGGTTGATCGCCGGGGCCCTTCCCGCATGGCGTGGCGCGCAACTTTCCCCGATCGAGGCTCTGCACCACGATTAAGGCTCTTCCACAATTGCCGCAACCGGAAACGGCTGCCGCCAGCCGCGTCTTTCCCTTCCGCGGCAGGTTGCGCGCGCGATTTGCAGAAGATTACCTTCCACTGGCGCACAATGGAGCGAGGTTTCAGAGGAAAGAGATGGCGAGAAATGGCCGGGTGTCAAAAAAGATCGAGCGGCAGCGGGAGACCTCAGTCAGGGATGTGACCAGTCCGTACCCCCCACCGTGGTGACCCCACCCCCCCTATTTCCTGTAAAACCGTGAAACTGTGAACATTTTTGCGATGCAAAGCTGGGACCGGCTTCCATCCGGGAAATCCTGTAGCGCCATCTTCAAGGAGCATTTGTGAGGGGGGACGGCAATGGCAAGACCCATCGCGCGTTTGAGTTCCTCGCCGGCGAGTCCGAAGACCTATCCCGGAGGCCATCCGCACGGGCGGCCGCCCAGCAGGTGAACGTGGAGATGATCGACGGTCTGGCCACCATCCGGACCGGTGTTGATGACCACCCGATAGCCCCTGGCGAGGCCTTTGGCGCGGGCGATCTGGGCGGCGGCCCACAGCAGGTGTCCGAGCAGAGCGCGGTCACTCTCCTCGCCCTCAGCCAGCGAGGCGATGTGCTTGCGGGGCGCAACCAGCACATGCACGGGCGCCTGCGGATGAAGGTCCGCGAAGGCGTAGCACTGCTCGTCCTGGTAAACGGCGGTGGAGGGAATGCTCCCGTCAACGATCTTGCAAAAGAGGCAACTCATGGCGAGACCAGTGTACAGGAACGAGACAGAGCGGGGTGTGAAGGCGGGAGACTCCGGGCGTGACGAACTGCGCTGGCCGCCCTTGGCGAGATAGGCCCGCGGCGTTAACCTTGAGGCTATGGACTGGACAACTGTTCTCCTCTTCGTGGCCGTGCTGGCGATCATCTTCGTGCTGAAGCGTTCCGGGCAGGTCTCAGTGAAAGAGGCCGTGGCTCACCTGAGGAACGGCGCGCTGGTCATCGACGTGCGGACCACCACTGAGTTCGCGTCCGGCCACCTGCCAAACGCGATCAATCTTCCGCTGGACGAGATTGAATCGACCGTGCCGCGCAGGGTGAGGAACAAGGACCAGGCGCTCTTGCTGCATTGCCAGAGCGGGATGCGCAGCGGCGTGGCCAGGAAGAAGTTGATCGCCCTGGGTTACGCGAATGTTTTCAACCTTGGTTCGTATGAGCGGGCAGCGAAGGTTCTGAGCGGCAGGTAAGCCCGCGCAGGGCGAATGACAGGGCCGTGGGGCCCCCGGAAGATTGTCAGGGCGTGCCCTGCGTCTGGCTGATAGAATGTTCGCCATGCAGACAATTCAGTACAACCTCCCGCAAAACCGCATTCCTCTTGCCTGGTACAACGTTGCAGCCGATCTGCCCAAGCCGATGGCGCCAGTTCTGCACCCAGGCACGCTCAAACCGATCGGCCCGGACGACCTTGCGCCGCTCTTTCCGATGAGCCTGATCATGCAGGAAGTGAGCACGGAGCGGGAGATCGAGATACCCGGCGAAGTGCGGCAGTTGTACGCGCAGTGGCGCCCCTCGCCGCTCTACCGGGCGCGCCGGCTTGAAAAGGCGCTGGATACGCCCGCGCACATTTATTACAAGTACGAGGGCGTGAGCCCGGCCGGCTCGCACAAGCTGAACACCGCGCTGGCGCAGGCTTATTACAACAAAAAGGAAGGCACCAAGCACCTTTCGACCGAGACCGGGGCCGGCCAGTGGGGCTCGGCTCTGGCCATGGCCTGCGCGTTTTTCGGCCTGGATTGCAAGGTCTACATGGTGCGCGTGAGCTACGACCAGAAGCCCTACCGGCGCGCGCTGATGGAGGCCTTCGGCGCTACGTGCATCGCCAGCCCAAGCACAACGACGGAGTCGGGCCGGGCGATTCTGGCTCAGCATCCAGACTCGAACGGATCACTCGGCATTGCGATCTCCGAGGCCGTGGAAGTCGCTGCGAAGGATCCGAACACCAAGTACTCGCTGGGCAGCGTGCTGAATCATGTGCTGCTGCACCAGACGGTGATTGGCCTGGAAGCGATCGAACAGATGGCCTTGGCCGACGACGATCCGGACGTGATTATCGCCTGCGCGGGCGGCGGATCGAACTTTGCCGGTCTGGCGATGCCGTATGTGGGGCGCAAGATCAAGGGCCAAAGCAACGCGCGCATTGTGGCCGTGGAGCCGGCGGCCTGTCCCAGCATGACCAAGGGCAGATTTACCTATGACTTCGGCGATACGGGCCATCTGACCCCACTGGTGAAGATGCACACCCTGGGCAGTTCGTTTGTTCCTCCGGGAATTCATGCGGGCGGGCTGCGCTATCACGGCATGGCTCCGCTGGTCTCGCATGTGCTCGATTTAGGCCTGGCCGAAGCCACAACCGTGCAGCAATTGGATGCGTTTGCCGCCGGAATTCAGTTTGCCCGCTCGGAGGGAATCATTCCCGCGCCGGAGGCCAACCACGCCGTCGCCGCGGCCATCACGGAGGCCTTGCGCGCCAAGGAAGAGGGCAACGAGCGGACGATTCTCTTCAATCTCAGCGGCCATGGCCACTTCGACATGCAATCGTATATTGCCTATCAGGCCGGGAAGCTGGAGAACTACGAGTATCCGGCGGAGGAGATTGCGATGGCGCTGGCCGGGTTGCCGTCAGTGGGGTGAGAAAGTAGGGGACAGGGATCAGTTGGGGCGTTCGGCTCTACATCGGGGAAGCTGTTGGCATGACTTCGATGTAGTCAATGGCGGCGGGGTCGGAGCTGTCAGGAGCGCCTTCGACACGCAGCACGTCGCCGGGTTTCAACTCGACGTTGCGAATGGTGTTGCGGGTGGAGTTGTCGCCGTCTGGGCGATTTGAGGGCAGCGTCGCATCCGCGGCCCATGCGTCGGCAGGCTTCCCGTTCACGTTCAGCGTAAAATCTGCCACCCCGCCTTGTAGGTCGAAGTACTGGACAGCAATGTCGTAGCGGCCCGCGGAACCGGTCCAGGTCCACTCAGCCGTGCAACTTTTCTCCGCGCAACTTACCCCCTTCCCGCCCGACGCGTCTTCCCACGGATTCACGTCGATGATCTTGTAGCCGGTAAGCCGCGCGTCTTCGGCTTCCAGGCGGCCGGGATAGTGGCCGGCGCGGCCTTTCTCATCAGGGATTCCACTCAACTTCAGGAAATACTGCACGATGGCTTCGCGCCAGACGATGGCGTGACCAGCCTGGTAGACGAGGCGGTCGCGCATCTGCTCATAGAGCGGCTGGTTGATGCGGCCTTCGAGCGTGGTCCAATCGCGGACGAACTGCGCAGCCTGCGCGGCGCCTTCATAGTGGCTGTCGTAGATGTGCTGGATGACGGTCTTGCCGGAGTGCAGTTTGTACGTGTACGGCACGTGGTGGAAGAAAAGCAGGAGTTCGTCGGGGGTAGTGGCGGGGTCTTCGTAGAGCTTGGCGACTTCGGGCGGGTATTGGCCCGCAAAGCCGGTGCCGGTGGCGACGCTGCGGTCCATGCCGACGCCATCGTGATCGGCGCGGTGCCATTGGCCCCAGCCATTGTTCTCGCTGGACTCGATGTTAGGGCCGTAGTGGCTGCCGGTGATGTCGGTGAGGGTCTGCATGCCGAGCGGGCCGGTGTAGTCTTCATAGGCCGGCCAGGATTGCATGAGCATCTTTACGACCGTCGCGACAACATCGGGGTCGCTGCTGATGGTCTGGCGCGTCCACTCAGCGGCGATCTCTTCCGGCGAGAGATTGGGGTTCCAGGCCAGGCGGCCGAAGGAGTAGAGGTTGACCAGGGCCAGCGGCGAGGCGAGCCAAGCGTCGCGGCCCACTCCGGCGACGGCTATCATTCCGCCGAGAGGCCGATGGTACGATTTGCCGGCGATGATTTCTTTTACCGGCGTGGCCTGGCCGCCGGCGCGGAGGTCGAAGTCGAGGACCTGCTTCCACATGGGGGCAAGGTAGACAAGGTGCCGCTGCTGGCCGGTGTACTCCTGGGTGACCTCGACCTCCATGGCCTGGCTGGTGAGTTCAAGCCCGCCAAAGAGCGGCGAGACCGGCTCGCGGACCTGGAAGTCGATGGGGCCTTCCTTGATCTGGAGCACCACATTGGCGGCGAAGCGGCCATCGAGCGGGGCAAAGATGTCGTAGGCGGCGCGGGCGCGGTCGGCCTTGGGGTCGCGCCAGTCGAGGTGGTGGTTGTAGACGAAGGCGCGGTAGAGCACGATGCCGCCGTGGGCTTCGAGAGCGGCGGCGAGGGTGTTGGCGGCGGCGGCCGGGGAGCGGCCGTAGCTGGAGGGGCCGGGTTGGCCCTCGGAGTCCGCCTTGACGGTGAAGCCGCCGAAATCCGGAATCAGCGCGTAAATCTCGTTGGCCTTGGCGGTCCACCAGGAGCGGACTGCAGGGTCGAGCGGGTCATAGGTTGAGAGGCCGCCGATTTTTTGCGGGCTGGCGAGATCCACGCTGAGGGCCAGGCGCACACCCCAGGGACGCAAGGTGTCGGCGATGCGGGCCAATTGCTTGAGGTGATCGGAATCGAGAAGCTGAGGCGCGGCGTTGACGTTGTTGACGTTGAGGCCGTTGATGCCCACTGAAGCCAGCAGGCGCGCGTATTCGGCAACCGGTGCCAGATCCTGGCGGACGTTGCCGCCTTCAAAGAAAATGGACCGGCCGGCGTAGCCACGCTCGATGGAGCCGTCGGGGTTGTCCCATTCGTCTACCCAGCGGATGGGCATGGCGGGCTGGGAGCGCCAGGGGTTCTCAGGACGGAGTTTACCAAGGTCGGCAGAAGCGGCAAAGCGGAGAAGGGCAAACGCACCGTAAAGAGCGCCGCGCTCATCGCCGCCCGTAATGACGAGGAGGTTGTGCTCGCCACAACCGTTGTAGTGATCGCTGCATGGAACTGAGTAAATCCAAAAGCCGTCGGGCTCGAGGTCGGCAGGTACGGGTACGTCTGGAAAGGCTTTACGAACCTCCTCAACAGTGCCGAGGATCGTCTGCCCCCCAAACGCAGCCTTCGCACGTGCTGAAAAGGAATGGAAAGGCCCAGTCGCGAGATCGCCAAGATTACGCCGGAGTTCCTTAACTGCGGATGCTTCGATGGCGCCTGCTCCGAGCGCGCGCACATCGCGCGGGTAAAGCACGCGGACAGTGTGGTCCGCGTAGCGCAGCCAGGCCTGATCGGCCGTTTGCGCGCGGGCAGTCCCGCCCGCCAGTGCCAGCGCAAGCGCAATTCCTGCCAGGATGACGCATTGTCTTGGCGCCATGGCTGCCCCTCGTCCTGCAAGCCGTTGTATCACCTCAGGGGCCGGGGAATCCCAGTGCCTGTGCCTTGCAGCCTACTTGACCGTGAGCGTGAAGCTGGCGGAGTTTGTAACGGCCGTGACGCCGTTGCTAGACTGCGCGGCAATCTTCACCGTGTACGATCCAGCCGGGGTCGGCGGGTTCGGCAGGGGGCCGTGGTTCTCGTAGCCGTAGCGGGGATTGCAGGCGGTTGTGCCCAGCAGGGTGATCAGGCCGAGCAGCGCCACGAGCGAAATCCGCTTAAGCCAGAGCCTGCGGCGCGCTCCCCAGGCGAAACCGCCCAGGCCGAGAGCGCCGGGTAGCAGAAACGCCCAGGCGATCGGACTGGAGCCTTTGCCCGGCAGGGATGGCGGCGAGAGCGAGGTGGTGTTGGCGGCGTAAGTCTGGATTACCATCGTGCTCGTCACTCCCGCAGCCTGGCCGGGCGCTATTTCGACGTTCTCCGGGGTGAAGTTGCAGTTTGCCAGATCGGGCAGGCCCGAGCAGGAGATCGTGATAAAGGTCGGCGGACCGGTCAACGAGGGAACATACGGCTGCAACGGCACTACGGTGATGGTGGCGGTTCCTGTCTGGCCGGGCGTGAGGGCGAGTGTGTTGGCAGCGCTCGAGGAGGGAGTCAGATTAGAGGCGGTCACCACGAACTGAGAATCGCACTGAGAGCTGATGGTTACAGATGCGGGCGTGGAGCTTGAACCATTAAAGGTTGCGTCGCCGGCGTAAACCGCGCTGAGAGAGTGCGGGCCGTTCGCCAGGGCAAGAACAAAACTGGCCTGGCCGGCGGAATCGAGGAGGGCGCTGGCCAATTGAACTGAAGTGCTTCCCACTTCGTCCTGAATACTGACACTATCGGCAGGCACACCCGTGTTCGCGGTCACCGCGACCATGACGCTGGTGAGCGAACAGGGCGCCGATCCGCTGGTTTGCGTGGTTTGCTCGGTCAGCGCGGTCGTTGTATTAACGCTTTGCGCGCGCGACGCGACCACGAAGAGCGCGGGCATGGCCAGCGCGATACCCAGTCCTCGAACCAACCGAAGCCGCGGACAGCGGCGAAAAATGCCTCTCACGTGCACCTGCTCCAAAGATCAAAATCGACTGTCGCCCGTCTTCCGCGACCCAAAAGCCTATTGTATCCGGCGGAGGCGCAGTGGAGCTATTTCCAGTCACTTCTTTGCAGGGCAATCGCCGGAAGGGAAGGCAATTCCTTCACAGTTTCACGGTTTCACGGTAAAGAGGGGGGAGGGGGGTACCTCTTTCGGGCCTGAACGGCCCGACCCATCCGCGAGGGCCGAGGTGAATTCAGGGTACCAGGTTGCCGGAAATAATCTGCAAAATGCCTTCATGCGGTTGCTCTGCTCCTCTTTGGACGTGTTTGACGGAGAATGGTGCTTCTTCGGCCTCTTGGGAATCTACAATTAGGTCACCATGATCGCTCACTTGCGCGGAAAGCTCATTCACAAGCAGCCCGGCCAGGCCATTGTCGAGGCGGCCGGGGTGGGGTACGACGTCACCATCTCCGTTCCGACCTTTACGGCGCTGCCCTCGGTGGGCGGCGAGGCCGCACTGCACATTCACACCCAGGTCAGCGCGGATCAGATTGCCCTCTTCGGCTTTCTCGACTCTCAGGAGAAGCGGCTCTTTGAGCGGCTGATTACGGTTGGCGGCGTCGGCCCCAAGCTGGCCATCAAGATGCTGAGCGGCCTCTCGCCGGAGCGCACGGTGCAGGCCATTCGCGGCCAGGATCACGCGCAACTGACGCGCATTCCCGGTGTGGGCAAGAAGCTGGCCGAGCGTCTGGTGGTCGAGCTCAAGGATAAACTCGACGACTTTGCCGTCGCGCCGGTGGCGTCGTCTGTGCGCGGGGCAGCAGTGGACGATGTGTTGTCGGCGCTGGTGAACCTCGGCTATCAGAGAGTTGCGGCCGAGAAGGCGATTGAACAGGCTGTCGCCAAAGAAGCTTCGCTGGCTGGTGATTTCGACGGGCTCTTCCGCGGCGCGCTGAAGGTGATCCGGTAACCACCTGCGGTGGGGCCAACTGCCTTCGGCGCCGATTCCGCGGCTGCCGCGTTCCGAGATTTCAGTCTTGCTTTTATAGACGATAACGTTTATATTTAATTGATGAAGAGTAGCGAGTTGAAACGGTGGTTAGCGGGGCAAGGCGCAACGTTTACCCCGGCAAAAGGCTCGCATTTTCACGTGGTCCTGAACGGGAAGAAGTCGATCATCCCCATGCACCAAAAAGACATTCCGACGGGGACTGTCGAGGCCATCAAAAAGCAACTGGGACTGAAATGAAGGAGAAAACGCGATGAAATTCCCTGTCAATCTCTCCAGAGAGCCCGAGGGCGGCTACACTGTAACATTTCCCGATATTCCAGAGGCGATCACCTGTGGAACCAGTATCGAAGATGCTCTCGTTCATGCCAAGGACGCCTTGGAATCCGCGATGGATTTCTACTTCGAGGACCGGCGTCCGGTCCCTGCTCCTTCGCGGGCCAAGAAGGGGCAGCATTCCGTGGAGATCTCTCCGGGGTTGTCCGCCAAAGTCCTGCTGTTGAATGAAATGCTTATGCAGAAGGTGCGGCCTGCCGATCTGGCCCGCCGCATGAAGGTGACACCGCAAGAAGTCAACCGGCTTACGGACCTGCGGTATGGATCGAAGATCGACGGCATCGCCGCGGCGGCGAAGGCGCTGAACAAGACATTGGAGATTCGCCTGGTCTGAGCGCATGGCTGTATTGCACAAATGTAAACCGCGATCTGGGTCTTTCGCCCGCGCGAAGGGTATCAATATCCAGTTCGCAGCAATGAGCTGACCGTGCCGGAGACACCGATTCGTGTGGTGTTGAGCGACCTCTTTGCGGAGCTGGATCGAGCGTAGGCTCACCGGAGACAGACCGCTGACTTCGAAGTGATCTTCCGTGGGCGATGAAGGTGATCCGGTAAGGTCCATCCGCCCGAATATAATCGCTGGTATGTCGGAACATTACTCACATTTGCTCATTCCAGACAATATTGCTTTTGCCCCACAACCCGCGCAAGTGACTGCCTTTCTTGATGGTCTGGCAAAGCTAGGCAGCGCCCCGTTGGAAGCTACGATCCAAATCGCAAAGCTGTCAGGGAAGGTTCGCACCGGGAGGAACGCATTTACCGGCGAAACTATAACAATCCCAGCCAGAGAGTTCGTCACCTTAGAGAATCTTGATGCGGTCTCAGGCGGCCTCGATGGACTGAGAGAATACATCCTCTTTTTCTCGGGCAAAGGTCCCGCAGAGAGGCCGCCATTCAAACTCTATCTACCTTCTGATCGTAAGTGGCGATCAGAAGTCTCAACCGAGTTTTTTTACGAAGTCAATTTCAACCTCGGTGAATCGAGCGTTTCAATGAGCGAAGCGGCCAGGACAAGTCCATGCGCCTCTCAAGGTTGTGACGCCACCTTTCGGAACCCATGGAACAACGAAACGATCAAGGTGCCAAAGGCAGCTTGTGCTCATTTCTGGATTGAATTCAAGTTTGGCAATTGGCTGGTTCCCAGGATTGAGCGGAGTTTAGATCTGCTCCCACCTGAAATTCTGGCGCTGGCAACCGAGAGCTTCGGGATGAGCTTTGCACAAGGCTGCCACTTCGGATGAGTGGTTTCCGCGCTACACTCCTCTTGTCATGGTTTCCAAACCTGCTCCCGCACCCATCGCCGCTCACCTTCGCCCCGAGGGGCTTGCCTTTCTGCGCAATCTTGCCCGCCACAACGACCGCGAGTGGTTCACGCCGCGCAAGGCGGTCTTCGAGGCGGAGCTGAAGGAGCCGATGCTGGCTATCATCCGTAAAGTGACGGACGCTATGGAGAGGTTTGCGCCCAGCTTTGCGCGGCCGGCGGAGAAGTGCCTCTTCCGCATCTATCGCGACACGCGCTTCAGCGCCAACAAGCTGCCCTACAAGACTCACGTGGCGGCGTGGTGGTCGCACCAGGGGATGGAGAAGACCTCCGGGGCGGGCTATTACTTCCACATCAGCGCCAAGGAAGTGGTGATCGCCGCCGGGGCTTATATGCCGGAAAAGGAGCAACTGGCCGCCATTCGCCACTGGCTCCTCGACCACCATCTTGAGTTTAGAAAGGTCTTGCAGACGGCAGCCATACGTAGGACCTTCAGCGAATTTGAAGGCAACGCGCTGACCCGCCCGCCGAAGGGCTTTCCCTGCGAGCATCCGGCGCTGGATCTGATTCGATGCCGGCAGTGGGGGCTGGCCACGACCTTGCCGGCCGAGACGGCGCTCGATGCGGGCTTTGCCGGCGTGTTGATTCGGCACTTCCGGCTGGCCGCGCCGATAGTGGACGCGCTGAATACGCCTATCGCCGCGGCACTCGCGCCGCGCAAGAAGGTGCTCTTCGGGCTGGGATAGAACAGTGGTCAGTGAACAGTGGTCAGTGAACAGTGGGCAGTGAACAGTGGGCAGTGGTCAGTCCATCCCACCCTAGCGGCAAAGACAAGGACGCGGCGAGAGTGGGGCGCCCGGCCTTTTGGGGGGCCGCAGCAGGATAAAACCCGGCAAATCCGGGCAAAAACGGGAGAAAATCGGCAAAAAATGCACAAAAACCAAAGAAAATTGTGGAAATTGCGGTTTTTGCCTTGACTTTGTTTCCCCTGAAGTCGCATTGTAACGAACGACGGGGTTCTCTGAGCCCGCATGAATAAAGGGTTTCGTGCACGTGTTGCCTAACTCCCTCCATGCGGTATGCACCTCGCAAAGCAAGACCGGAGCCCCGGCGATGGGTCTATATCGCCGGGGTGGAATCCCAGGCAACACCGGCGCGCCCAAGGGCACGCCCAAAAAGGAGAGCAACACATGGCAACTGGATTGACCAAGACCGCCCTGACTCGGCTTCTGGCCGAGAAACTGGAACTGACCAACAAGCAAGTCGCGGGCTTCCTGGACCTGCTGGCGGAGACCGCCATCAAGGAAACCAAGAAGAACGGCGTCTTCGTGATTCCCGGCATCGGCCGCCTGGTGAAGGCGGAGCGCAAGGCCCGCATCGGCCGCAACCCTCAGACCGGCGCGGCCATCAAGATCAAGGCCAAGACGGTAGTCAAGTTCCGCGTGGCCAAGGCCGCCAAGGACGTGATCGCCCCCCCGAAGAAGTAGTTTTCCCGGACTGGGGACAACGACGGGGAGGAGCCTGACGGCTCTTCCCCGTTTATTCATTGTGCGAAGGCGGATTTCCGCGGCCCGGAACCGATGATCCTTGCTCCTCCGCCGGAGCGGATTGCCGACGCTTGCCGATGAGCAGCCCCCGAGCCACAATCGAAATGCCAAAGCAGACAAGGATGACCTTCTCCATCAACAGATTGTTGTAGCTCCAGGAAAAGACAGCCAGCGCCAGGAAGACGCCGATGGGAGAGAACTCCGCGAAGACGGCGCGGAGCCACTGCGGCTTGCTAGCGGCGGGCGGCAGCGTACTGGGAAAACGCGGTACGAGGCGGGGAACGGCGCACAGATAATCCCGGTAAGGCTGGCCGAGTTCGCAGGTGAGAAAACCCTCTTCGCCAAGCGTCAGCCGCAGCAGAAAGACCGGAACCACTAGCGCGACAAAGAGCGCGCCCGAGACTGGCATGAGGAAGGCCAACGCGGTTGTCATGGCCCATAAGCCGATATAAAGCGGATTGCGAACATACCGATAAGGCCCACTGGCAACCAGTGCTTCGCCTCTCATATTGCGATGGATCACCGTGGCGGGTCCAAGATAAGCCGCGCCCCAAAGGCGAAATACCATTCCCTTGGCGGAAATCAGCGCGGCTAGGACGATGACCAGCGGCACGGCGAGGGAGAAGGAAAGCAAGCCAAGCCGGCTGAGTTCGAGCGGCAGCCATTCCAGCAGCGGGATGCGCGTACCGCCGCCCCGGACGCCAATCCACGGCGCCCAGAAGCCCAGCGCGATGAGGATGGGCATGATGACCATCCGCAGGCGAAACTCGATCCTCGTTGCTCCCATGCATCACTCCTGTTGACGGAGTGTACCATTCTGACGGGGCATCCGAGGCGCGTGCAGCCTCTACACTAATTCCAGCGCATGGATGACTCAGAGACGAGTATCGAGACAATCGCCGCCATCTCCACGCCGCCGGGGCGCGGGGGCATCGGGATCGTGCGTCTAAGTGGACCTCAGGCTGCGCCCATCGCCGTGCAACTGGTACGCCTGCGCCAGCCGCTGGAGCACGCACAGGCTCGGTTGGCGGATGTGCTGGATGAAAACTCCGGCATCGACGCCGGCCGTATTGACGAGGCCGTGGTAACCTTTTTCGCCGCTCCGCGCTCTTATACCGCTGAGGATCTGGTTGAGATTGCAGCGCACGGTTCGCCTGTGGTGCTGGAGTTGCTGCTTAACCGCGCTCTGGCGTTAGGCGCACGGCTGGCCGAGCCGGGCGAGTTCACGCAACGCGCTTTTCTAGCCGGCCGGCTCGACCTCACGCAGGCCGAAGCGGTTCGCGACCTGATTGAGGCGCAGACGCTCACCCAGGCTCGCCAGGCCGCCAGCCAGATGGGCGGCGCGCTCAGCCGGCGGGTGGGGCCCGTGAAACAGGCTCTCGTCGAACTGATTGCCCTGCTTGAAGCCGGCATTGATTTTGCGGAGGACGACGTGGACGTGACGCCGCAGGCCGAGATCGCGCGCCGCATCGGTGCGCTGACGCCGCCGCTTACGGCACTCGAAGCCTCTTTTGCCCGCGGGCGCATCATCCACGACGGGCTGACGCTGGCTATCGTGGGACGGCCCAACGCCGGCAAGAGTTCGCTCTTTAACCGTCTCGTCGAACGCGACCGCGCCATTGTGACCGCAACGCCCGGCACCACTCGGGACACGGTCACCGAGCGGATCTCTCTCGACGGGATTCCTCTGGAACTGGTGGATACGGCTGGCTTGCGCGAGGCTGCCGAGGAGGTTGAGCAATTGGGCATCCAGCGCAGCCGGGAGGCTCTGGCTGACGCCGCGCTGGTTGTGGTGGTGCTGGAGGCAACCCAGCCGCTGAACGACGAGGAGCGGCGGTTGCTGGCTGCCATCGAAGGCCGGCCCGCGGTGGTGGCCGTGAACAAAAGCGACCTGATTGCCAATTTGCCCGCGTCTGGCCGGCCGCTGCCCAATTGCGCCGGATTGCCTGCGCTGGCTACTTCGGCGCTCACCGGCGAAGGGATTCCCGCGCTGCGCGAGCGCATTCTTGCGCTGGCCACCGGCGGAGCCGCAGCCGAGCCGGGAATGCTCACCAGCCTGCGCCATCAGCAGGCCATCGCCGCTACGCTTGCGGCTTTGGCCGACGCCGTCCAGGCAAACGCTGAATCCATCCCCCACGAGATGATCCTGCTCGACCTCTACCGGGCGCTCGGGGCGCTGGACTCGCTGACCGGGCAGACCACACCCGACGACATCCTGAATCTTATCTTTTCCACCTTCTGCATCGGGAAGTGACCCTTCCCCCAGTGGGATCATGGGAGCCTGGGCGCTTGCCGGGATGGAGTTCTGCCCCCATTACATCAATGACTCACAGACCTTGCAGTGTCTGTGAGTAGCTGTAGCCGGAGAGGTGCGAGACAGCTTGGAACCAATCACGATCAGGCCGTACTTGATGGCGCCCATCCAGTGTCTCTCCCCAGCCGTTCGATGAAGTTTTTGCCGAAGTGAATTCTCCTGGAACTAGCTCGCGTGGAAATCGACCTCGCCGCGGAATTTGCTGTAGACGAAGATCACGTAGCCGATAGCCAGCGCCATGCCGAAGCCCCACCAGACGAGGCCCACGGCCAGGGTGTGCGGGCCGGAGATGGCGCGGGCGAGAGTAATGTCGCGATCGGCGCCGGTGGTGGCGGGAAGCAGCGTGGGATACAGTCCCCAGCAGGCTCCCGCCAGCATCAAGAACAGATAGAGGCAGGAGGAGAGAAATGCCTTCACCGGCTGAGCCTTGCGATTCAGAAGCCAGATACCTGCCAGAGATGCGACGACGCCAACGGGAACGATGAATGTAGCCGGATAGTTGAAGTAGTTGTTCAGGCTGGACGGGCGCACGGCCACGGTGGCGATGAGGCTGACGACGGTGAGAGCCATCAATGCAAGCCAGAGCGGGGTGACGATGCGGCGGGCGCGGCCAGCCAGGTCGCCGGAGGTCTTGATGGTGAGCCAGAGTGCGCCGTGCAGCGTGAGCGCCACAAGCGCCAACAGCCCGCCGATCACCGTGTACCAGTCGAGAATGCCGGGATCGACGCCGGGCTGCCAGTTGGTCCACAAGGGCAGGAAGAAATAGCCGTCGGCCTGCAGGGGAACGCCGCGCAGCACGTTGGCCAAGGCCGCGCCGAAAAAGATCGCGAGCAGGGCGCTCGACAGGCCGAAGAGGCCGTCCAGCAGGGCGCGCCAGACGCCCACTTCGACGTGGTTGCGCAGCTCGATGCTTATGCCGCGCAAAATCAGCAGCCAAAGCACGATCATCAGCGGCAGATAGAAGCCGCTGAAGGCCGAAGCGTAGAGCAGGGGAAAGGCGAAGTAGAGTGTGCCGCCGCCCGCCAGGAGCCAGACTTCATTGCCGTCCCAGACGGGGCCGATGCTGCCCAGCGTGGCGCGCCGCTCAGCTTCGGTGCGGACCAGGAAGAGATGGAGCACACCCACGCCGAGATCGAAGCCGTCGAGCACCACATAGGCGACGATCATCACGGCGACCAACCAGAACCAGATAAATCCCATCATGGCGATGCTCCTACAGTGAACAGTGGACAGTGAACAGCGGTCAGTGGTCAGTGGCCTTGGGCTCCGGTCCCTTGCTGATCTCGCGATAGATGAGCACAGTAAAGAGCATCCCGAGCAGCAGATAAAGCCCCATGAAGCCCAGCAGCGTGAAGAGGCCGTTGCTGGCCGAGACGGTGCTCGAGTAGCCCTCGCTGGTGCGCATCAGGCCGTAGATGAGCCAGGGCTGGCGGCCCAACTCGGCTGTGAGCCAGCCGGCGGTGTTGGCGATGTAGGGCAATGGGAAGCTGAGCAGCAGCGCCCACAGCGCCCAGCGCGCGGTGAAAAGCCGCTTGCGCCAGAGCAGAAACGCGCTGACGATCATCAGCAGCACAAACCAGGTGCCGAGGCCAGCCATGATGTGGTAGGCGTAGAAGAGCAGCGGCAGCGCGGTGGGCCGCTGATCCTGCGGAAACTGGTCCAGACCTTTTACTTCGGCTTTGGTGGTTCCGTAAATGAGGAAGCTTAGCGCGTCGTTGACGACGATGGGGTTGTCGATCTGGCCGGTCTCCTCATTGGGCTGGCCCATGAGCACGAGTCCCGCGCCGGCCTCGCTGTGAAAGAGGCCCTCCATGCCGGCGATGGCGGCCGGCTGGTTGTGCGCTACGAACTTGCCTTGCAGGTCGCCGGTAGGGAAGATGATGAGGATGGAAGCGATGACGCCGGTGATGACGGCGACCTTGAGAAAGATGCGGCCGTAGTCCTCGAACTGCCCCTCAAGGAGGTAAAAGGCTCCCGTGGCGGCCATGACAAACGAACCCGTGACCACCGCGCCGGTCATATTGTGCGCGTATTGCAGCAGCCCCCAGGGATTCAGCAGCAGTTGCCAGAAGCTGAGCACCTCGAAATGTCCGTCGGCCATTCGCTGGTAGGCCACCGGATGCTGCATCCACGCGTCGGTAACGATGATGAAGAATCCCGAGATCCACGATCCGGCGAAGACCATCACGGCCGAAAACCAATGCATGAGTTTGGAGATTCGCTTTTCGCCATAGAGAAAGAGGCCCAGAAATGCCGACTCCAAAAAGAAGCTGAAGACGCCCTCCATGGCCAGCGGCTGGCCGATCACCCCGCCCGAGAGCCGCGAGAAGCGCGCCCAGTTGGTGCCAAACTCGAACTCCATGGGAATGCCGGTGACCACGCCGAAGACAAAGTTGATGGCGAAGATGCGCCCCCAGAAGCGCGCCGCCGTGTCCCACCGTTCACTGCCGGTTTTGAGCGCCACCGATTTGAGCGCCACGATCAGCAGTCCCAGACCCATGGTGAGCTGGGGAAAGAGATAGTGGAAGGTGATGGTGAAGGCAAAGTGCAGACGGTGGATCAACTCAGCGGTCATCGGGAAATCCTGCTCCGGGAGGTGCGCGGGGAAATGCGAAGGCATCCTCTCCGCGTTGGTTCGCCTGAGAAGAGGATATACGCAAGGCGAACCCCGAGGAACTTGCGCAATGTGTTGTCCGGCCGAAAGCAATCGGTCGAGAGGGAGCCGTTACAATCGAATCCGTGAGCAATTCGTTTGAAATCGGTCCGGTCCAGGTGGGCGGGGTCCGGCTCTTTCTTATCGCCGGCCCCTGCGTCATCGAGTCCGAGGCACACGCGCGCAAACTGGCCGAGGCCATCCAGCGCATCGCGGCGGATCTTGGGATTCCGTATATCTTCAAGGCCAGCTACGACAAGGCCAACCGCACCAGCGTGAAGAGCTTTCGCGGACCGGGGCTGATCGAGGGCACGCGCATCCTGGGGCGGCTGGCGAAGGATACCGGCCTGCCGGTGCTGACCGACGTGCATGAGCCGGCCCATTGCGAGGTCGCCGCCGAGGCCGTGGACGTGCTGCAGATTCCGGCATTTCTTTGCCGCCAGACCGACCTGCTGGTGGCCGCGGGCCGCACAGGGCGCGCGGTGAACATCAAGAAGGGGCAGTTTGTGGCGCCGTGGGACATGACGCATCCGGTCGAAAAGGTGCGCTCAACGGGCAATGAGCGAGTCTTCCTCACCGAGCGGGGGGCGTGCTTCGGCTATAACACGCTGGTGGTGGATTACCGCTCGCTGCCGGTGATGCGGCGAATGGCGCCGGTGGTCTTTGACGCGACCCATTCGGTGCAGCAGCCTTCGGCGGCGAATGGGGTGAGCGGCGGAGAACCGGAGTTCATTCCGTTGCTGGCGCGGGCCGCGGTGGCGGCGGGCATTGACGGCCTCTTCCTTGAGGTTCATGACGACCCGGCCAATGCCAAGTCCGACGGCGCGAATGCGCTGGACCTGAAGCTGCTGAAGCCGCTCCTTGAGAGATTGCTGGCGATACACGCAGCGGCGGGAGCGGAGTGAATCCGGGGTTCGCGGAATCCCGCCCATTTCGCGAAGAGCGCGAAATGGATGGGGCACCCAGCGATTCATGCGGCGGCGTTTTTTATTAGAAAGGGAGCAAGACGTGGCGGATGTTCTGAATTCCGGGGGTCAGAGCGATACGGTGCTCGAAGTTGCCAGAGCCGTCGATGTGGAGCAACCGGCCAAGAAGTCCAAGTGGTATCGCTGGCGCAAGGACGGCACGGCGCTGGTGAGTTACCTGCTGGACAGCGAGGTGCATACCTTTGCTTTCAGCGTGGCGGCCAACGCGATCCTGTCGTTCATTCCCTTCACGGTGCTGCTTTATACGCTCTCCAACTCGGTCTTTCATTCGGATGCGATGAAGGACGTCGTCAACGACATGGTGAACTACTTTCTGCCTTCGGTGGCGAGCAAGGACTGGATGACGCACAACCTGTATCTCGCGGCCTCCGGCCAGGGCGTGCAGTTCTTTTCGCTGCTGATGATTCTAGTCGCCTGCACGGGCATCTTTCTTCCGCTGGAGGTAGCGTTGAATCAGGCCTGGGGAGTGACCAAGAGCCGCAACTATCTTCACAATCAAGTGATCGCCTTTGGCCTGGCGATCATCATGGTGGCGCTGGGCATGAGCAGCATTCTGCTGAACGCAGCCGCGCGCGGGATACTGAAATTTCTCTTCCTTCATCAGACAAATATCAGGTTCATTGATGTTGTGCTTAGTTTCACTTACCAGGGAACCAGTTTCATGGTGCTGACGGCAACCACCGGCGCGGCCTCGATTCTTTTCTTCTTTTCGATTTACTGGCTGCTGCCGAATCGCAAGGTTCCCTGGCGTTCGGTGCTGCGCACCTCAATCTATACCGGCATCGTCTGGCTGGCGGCGCGATATGTTTTTGTGCTTGTGCTGCCGCATCTGGACCTGAAGGCGCTCTATGGGCCGTTCTTTATCTCGGTCGGGCTGCTTTTCTGGGCCTATGTCTCCGGGCTGATCCTCTTTGCCGGAGCGCAGTTCAGCGTGGCGCGGATGGGGGGAAAGAATCTTCCGGAGCCTCGGATTTAAGCTCAACTTCCCGCGGCGGATTTCGATGGTTCAGAGGATTCGCGTCCACAAGGCCAGGATTCTCGTGAGATTCTGCTCGTTTCTTCTGGCCCCAGCGGCGAGCTGGCTGGCCAGCAGATTCAGCCTCACCTCCATCGAAAAATCTGCAGCGAAACCACAAACGCCGCCACCAGCCACGCGATCAGAATCGCAATCGGCGCGGCCACCTGCCCCAGGCTCATCCCCTGGAGCATGTTGCCGCGCAGCGCGTCGATGGCCGCGGTGAGCGGAAGCGCCCGCACCAGCGGCTGAATCACCACCGGGAAGCGCGAAGCGGAAAAGAAGACACCGGAGAGAATCCACATGGGGAGCATCACAAGGTTCATCAACCCCGATGCGGCCTCCATGGTTTTGGCGCGCGAGCTGACCAGCAACCCCAGCGCCGAGAACGCCAGCGAAGTCAGCACACACAGGAATCCCAACTGCCAAAGGGAGCCACGAAACGGCACGCCGAAGGCCAGCCGAGCAAAGCCCAGAAACGCCGCAACTTCGATGACCAGCAAAAGCAGCCGCGAGAGCAGAAACGAAGCGAGATACTGCCAGCGCGGCATCGGCGAAGCCACCATCCGCTTGAGCAACTTCTTCTGGCGCGCCTCGACGATGGCAAAGCCGAGTCCCCACATCGCCGAGCCCATCAGGTTCATCCCGAGCAGTCCCGGCACGACGAAGTCGATGTAGCGCGAGCCGGTCTCATGCACAAGCTGGTTTTCGGCGCGCACCGCCTCCTGCCGCCCCGCCGCTGTCTGGATGGCGCGGTCCGCCAGCAACCGCGCCGTGCGCGCATCCGGGTTGGTGTCGTCGAATTTGTACGCGACCCCCTCCGGCCTCTGGATCGCCAGCAGCAGAATCTTTCCCATCGCCAGCTCGCGCGTGCCATCGGCCTCGTCCATCGTCGCCGCCGTCAGCCCCCTGTCGCCGGCCAGCGCCTGCGTCAGTTGCGCCGTCGTCGCGCCCACCTGCAATACATCCGCCGGCCGGTTTCGAAAGGCGATTCCCAGCCCCACGGCCAGCAGAATCGGGAAGATGAATGTCCAGAAGATCGCCTCAGGCTCGCGTAGAAAGAGCCGGAACCGCATCGCGGTGAGCTGAAAGAGCGAGCTGGTTTCGAGTCTACTCATCGCGCAGCGTCCTTCCCGTCAGGGCCACAAAGACATCGTCAAGCGTAGCGGAGTGTGTGCGAAACTCGCTCAGATTGAGCCCTTGCTCGTCGAACGCAGCAAAGATGCGCGGCACCGTGGTGTGCAACTCGCCGACCGAAAGCTGATGCAGCCCCGCATCCACGCGGTGCGACTGAACGCCCGGAATCGCCGTCAGCAGCGCTGCGTTCACCTCGCCCGTCTCGCGGCCCGCGACAGCGAACTCGACAACGTGCTCCGCGCCCAGCGAGGCAACCAACTGCGGCGTCGTGCCTTGAGCAATGACGCGCCCATGGTCCATGATCGCCACGCGGTCGCAGAGCCGCTCCGCCTCTTCCATGTAGTGCGTCGTCAGAATGATCGTCCGGCCCGCCTGCTTCAGATCGTCCACCAGATCCCACAGATGCCGCCGCGCCTGCGGGTCGAGCCCGGTCGTCGGCTCATCCAGAAAGAGCAACTCCGGGTCGCCCACCAGCGCGCAGGCCATGGCCAGCCTCTGCTTTTGTCCGCCGGAGAGCGTGCCCACCCGCGCTCCGCGCTTCTCCTCAAGTTGCGCCGTCCGGATGGACTCGCGCACTGAAATCCCACGGCGGTAGAAGCTGCGAAAGAGGCGCAGCGTCTCCTCCACCGTGAGCTTGTCAGGAAACTGCGTCTCCTGCAATTGAATGCCAATGCGCTGGCGCAACTCCTGGGCTCCCGTCCGCCAGTCGAGCCCCAACAGTTCCACCGTCCCGGTATCCGCCTCCGTCAACCCCTCGCAGATCTCGATGGTCGTCGTCTTGCCCGCGCCATTCGGCCCCAGCAGCCCAAAGCACTCTCCCCGCGCCACCTCCAGGTCCAGCCCGTCCGCCGCGACCACGTCGGCAAAGGCCTTCCGCAGCCCGCGCAGCAACAGCGAGGGGACTTTGTCATTGGAAGCGGGGTTTGGCGTTGAAGCAGCTCGCGAATCCGTCAAGGTGTTGGCCCTTGTCCAAGACTAAGGCGAAACGATGCCTTCCATCAACTCGCACAGCGCTACCGGCGCTCCCAAGCGCCGGCGCTATCATCTATTTGTGCAGTCTGTGCAAACCCACTACCATCTGGGCGACATTCTGGCCAATGCCATCACGCACGGCATCGGCGCGGTGCTGGCGATCGTGGGCGCGGTTTACCTGATCGCCGCATCCACGCGCGGCACAGCCTGGGTGGTGGTGAGTTGCTCGGTCTTTTCCGCGACGCTGGTGCTGGTCTACATCTGCTCGACGCTCTATCACTCGCTGGTGCGGACGCGCGCGCGGCACGTCCTTCACATTCTCGACCACTCCGCCATCTATCTGCTCATCGCCGGCACCTACACGCCCTTCTGCCTGGTTACGCTGCGCAGCCCGCTGGGCTGGACCATCTTTGGCGTCGAGTGGGCGCTGGCCGTCTCCGGAGTCATCTTCAAGAGCTTTGCCGTGGGGCGCTTCGAGGTGGCATCGGCGCTGGTTTACCTGGGGCAGGGCTGGTTTGTGGTGGTCGCGGTGGTGCCGCTCATTCACGCTCTCGGCTGGCATGGACTTTTCTGGCTGGGCGCCGGAGGCCTGGCGTATACGCTAGGGATCGTTTTCTTCGCTTTGGACCGGCTGCGCTACTTCCACGCCGCCTGGCATCTCTTTGTGCTGGCCGGCAGCATTGCCCACTACTTTGGCATTCTCTTTTATGTTGTTCCGGCGCGGCCGTGAGCGCGGAGTTCATAACCTCGGGAGTTTGAATCGGAGGCTGTCACGCGCTGCTATGATTGAGGCGAAACCGGGACACGCTTCAGCGAGCTGCGCCAGGCAATCGGTTTCCGCCGCTATTCAATTGGATTCCATGACCGAGCCCTCAACGCGCCCTCAAACGGAACACGCAGCGCAAAGCCGTCTCGCGCGGCTTGCGGCGGCTGCGAGTGCTTGGGGGCCGTGGCAGCTCTTCTGGCTGGCCCTGGGGGTTCGGCTGGCCGTTGTCGCCCTCTGCCACTACTACAGAATCAAGCCGGAGGACGACCACTTCCACTTTGGCGCCGAGATGGGCCGCATCGCCCGTGCCCTTGCAACAGGCCGCGGGTACGCCGATCCGTTTCTCGGTCCTTCCGGGCCGACGGCCTGGGTCACACCGCTCTTTCCCCTGATTCTGAGCGGCATCTTCAAGCTCTTCGGGGTCTATTCCACGCTTTCGGCATGGGCTGTTCTTATCTTCGACAGCCTGCTGAACGCGCTGATGATCCCCTTGATCTGGGAGACGGGCGAGCGCTGCTTTGGCCCGCGCACGGCTCGCTGGTCGGCCTGGATCTGGGCGCTGTATCCGGCCGCCATGCAGTATGCCGTGAAGTGGATTTGGGAGACCACGCTGACTGCTTTCCTCTTCCAACTGGCGCTGGTGATTGCGCTACGCGTCGCTTGCGTAGGTACGCCTGCCTGCGACGCGTCTCGCCCGTTTGCAATAATGGAGGGTGACGGCCCCACCTGGCCCCGCTGGTTGGGATTCGGCCTCGTCTGGGGGCTGATGGCGCTCTCCAACCCCGGCTTGCTGCTGTTTCTGCCGGTCTGCGGCCTTTGGATGCTGGCGCGATGCGGAAGATCCTGGCCGACGCACCTGCCCAAGGCCATCGCTGCCGGCCTCGTCTTTCTCGCCGTGATTGCCCCATGGAGTTGGAGAAACGAAGAGGTATTTCACCAGCTTGTGCTCCGCACAAACTTTGGCGCGGAACTCTACATGGGCAACGGTCCGGGGGCGACCGGCATCATGATGCTCCAGGACCACCCCACGAAGAATCTCCAGCAATTCGAGCTTTACCGGCAGATGGGGGAGCTGCGCTATTCCGCATGGCGGGGCGAGTTGGCCCGCCAGGCCATTCGCGCCGATCTTCCCCGCTTCTTCCGGCTCTGCCTGACGCGCATCTACTACTTCTGGTTCGGCATTCCCAATGAGGAGTTCAGCCTGCTGGTGAACTTTGGACGCGGGCTGAACTACGGCTTCACCTCCCTGGCAGGATTGCTGGGGCTGGCGCTGGCGCTGCGGCGGCGCCTTCCCGCCGCAGGGCTGTTTGCCGCGGCATTCCTGCTTCTGCCCGCGGTGTATTACATCGTCACCGCGCATGCCCGCTTCCGGCACCCTCTGGAGCCGCTCATTACCCTGCTCGGCGTCTTCCTTTTTCAGCAGGCGGAACCGGGCTGGGGATGCACGCTGCCGGGCCTGCGGCGGCTCTGGCCGGCGCAGACAGGCTGCACCCTGCCTCATGCAGATTGACCTTTACCCCGCAAACCCGGTACACTACTCTAGTTTGGCGATTCCTGCCTGTGGCCGTGGAGCCAGACGCTCGCCCTCACACTTTGTAACTTGAGGGGCTTGAGCGTACTCCTGCGGTTCGGAAGTTTCCGCCCGAGCTATTTTCTGGATTGCAGAAGCGCACCGGCCGAGCCGGAGCCGCGCTGGAGGGATTATGTACGCGGTTATTCGCACCGGTGGCAAGCAGTATCGGGTCGCTCCAGGCGACGTGGTGAAGATTGAGAGTGTGGTCTCTGACTCCGGGTTTATCGAGTTCAGCGATGTGCTGGCCGTTTCAGGCGAGCCCGGAACCGTGGCCAAGCCGGCCACTGCCAAGGTGATCGCCGAAGTCGTGGGCGACGGGCGAGGTGACAAGATCCTGGTCTTCCACCTGAAGCGGAAGAAGCAGTACAAGAAGCTGCAAGGGCACCGGCAGAATTTTACCGAGGTGCGCATCAAGGCCATCGAGGCCGACGGCGTCACGTATACCGCCGCCTAGTTAAGACGGAGCTGTCAGCCTTCAGCTTTCAGCTTATCGATCGCGGGAGCGAAGTGTATTGGCCCAAACGGGCAGAACTAAAGGCTGAAAGCTGATAGCTGAAAGCTGGAATAGGAGATTCGGCAATGGCACATAAGAAGGGTGGAGGCAGCTCCACAAATGGAAGGGATTCCAATGCACAGCGGCTGGGCGTAAAGGCCTTTGGCGGGGAGTTGGTCACCGGCGGCTCGATCATCATGCGGCAGCGGGGAACGCGCATCAAGCCGGGCGTCAACGTAGGCATCGGCTCCGACGATACGCTCTTCGCCAAAGTCACCGGCCGGGTGAAGTTTACCGACCACGGCAACCGCGGACGATTTGCCTCGATCGAACCGGTGGCAGCAGAGTAAGACGACTCGCCGCTCAACTGAAAAGGCCGCGGTCGCCCGTGGCCTTTTTCTATTCCCTATTCCCTGGCTTTACGCTTCCGATTCCCGGCTCTTCAGATTCCGGCTCATCGCCTCTTCCACAACCTGCTCCGCATCGGTCAGGAAGAAACCACTGGCCGCCTGCTGCACGGCCACCTGGGTACCGGTGTGGCCCAGAGCGGAGGCAATCTCGTTCCAGCGAAGGATGGTGGAGTTGACCGGCATCATCACCGGCTTGCGCACCGGCTCCGGCAAGGCAGTATAGACGACCCAGGTCCCAAGTGTGGCCAGAATCAGCGACTCAAAGACAAACTGCAGGGGCTCGGTCAGCGAGTGATTGCGGGCCAATAAAGAATCAACGACAAGATCGTTGGTGGCCATGAGCCCAAAACCCAGGGCGATGCCGAAGGCCATGTCGCGGACCGAAAGTTGCAACGCATTCATGCTCAGGCAGAGGAAGGCCAGCAGACAGAGCTCAACGATGCTCACCGAACGCATCAACTTGTAAGCCACGTCGTTCAGCGTGAGGATGTGAGAGGGGTCGAAGGTCAGTGTCGACAGGCTCACGATCACTGAGACCAAAGCCACCCAGCGAAAGGCCACGGTTCCCAGCCTCTGAAGCCCTGGAAAAACCGAAAGCGCGGAGCGGAAGACCTCGACGCAGACAAAAAAGAGCGTCATTGCGCTGGCGAAGTACACCGCCCAATAAACGTAGTAATAGAGGGTAAACCAATGCGGAGGCTTGCCGTATAAAAGCCAGAACAGAACCGGCGTGGAGGCAATATGCAGTGCCAGGTAGATTCCCATGGCCGGAAAGCGATGATGCAGCTTCCTCGTCCAGAACAGGAGGCCGAAGGCGGTCCAAAGTGCAAATTCCACCACCGCCATCAGGGTCATCGTCGATTGTGGAGACATAGTGGACCTCGCCATTCCGAGAACTTCCTCAGAATAGCGCCAAATCCGCAACCGTTCAACTAAAAAAGAACCTGTCTTCCAGTTCTTCCGTCAGTTACGCCTGGCTCCCATCAGATTTCTCTTGCTTCTAATTGCCCGAAGAGGGGTTCACCACACAGCCCCCAGGCATTCCGGGACCGCAGGCCGGAGACGGCATTCTTTCGGTAGCCGACTGATGGCTGGAGAGAGAAAGCGTGTTTCTGGGAGTGGTGGCGGCGGCAGCCACGCCGGCAACGACAACAGACAGAGCGAAGATGCGGATGACGAGTTTCATGGTCGGTAACCTCTGGTGGATTTTAGTTGACAGAAGACGCATCTTCTGCATGCTGGAATAGTAGAGTATAAAGCAAATTAAATCCAGTGAATTCATACATATAAAAAGTAGTAATGGAACCAGTTACTAACGTAATAAAAGAGACCGGAATTTTGCCCAATTCGTCCGCTTTTTCCACCCCACGATTCACCCTCGTTTCCACCCTTCCACCATGCTAAAATAGACGAAGGGAATTTCGCTGGAAAGCCCCTGTCTTTCAACTGGTTAGACCCCCCGAAAGCCGGCCCGGAAATCACGCCGGGAGCCGCACTCCCGGTAGAACTCAAGGCGAAGACCTTGCGAACGGAATCCAATGGCGACCAAAGCAGTTGACGAGTATCCCCTCCCGGACGAGAACCAAGGCAACGGTAACAACGGCAGCTATACCGGCGAGAACATCAAGGTTCTCGAAGGCCTTGAGGCGGTGCGCCTGCGTCCGGCCATGTACATCGGCTCGACCGGCGAAATGGGCCTGCACCACCTGGTCTATGAGGTGGTTGACAACTCCGTGGACGAGGCGCTGGCCGGCTATTGCAAAAAGATTGAAGTGGTCATCCACGTGGACAATTCCATCACGGTGGTCGATGACGGCCGAGGCATTCCGGTGGACATGATGCCGCTGTCGAACGGCAAGATGATGCCGGCCGTCCAGGTGGTGCTCACCAAGCTCCATGCCGGCGGCAAGTTCGATGCCTCCACCTACAAGGTCTCCGGCGGTCTGCACGGCGTGGGCGTCAGTTGCGTCAACGCGCTCTCGCAGGAGTTCAATGTCGAGATCTGGCGCGACGGCTACACCTGGGAGATGGACTTCAGTTGCGGCGATCCAGTCAGCGAACTGCGCCAGGCGGGCACCAGCAAGCGCCGCGGCACCAAGGTTCATTTTCTGCCCGACAAGACCATCTTCACCGTCACCGAGTTCAACTACGACACGCTGGCCCAGCGGCTGCGCGAGATGGCCTTCCTGAACAAGGGTCTGGAGATCACGCTCACCGACGAGCGCACCACCGACGCCAAAACCGGCGAGGCGCGCCGGGCAGAATTCAAGTACGCCGGCGGCATTGCCGAGTTCGTCAAGCATCTCAACCGCGGCAAGACAGTCCTCCATGACAAGCCGATCATGATGGAGGCCATGCGCGACAATGTCGAGATCGAGATCGCCCTCCAGTACAACGACAGCTACTCGGAGACGGTCTTCAGCTTCGCCAATAACATCAACACCGTCGACGGGGGCTCGCATCTCTCCGGCTTCCGCACCTCGCTCACCCGCACCATCAATGCCATCGGCCAGCAGTTGGGCCTCTTCAAAGACATGAAAGAGAACCTCAGCGGCGACGACGTGCGCGAGGGACTGGTGGCCGTGGTCAGCGTCAAGCTCTCGCAGCCGCAGTTCGAAGGCCAGACCAAAGGCAAGCTGAACTCCGACATTGCCGGCACAGTCCAGGCCTTCGTCAATGAGCGGCTGGGCATGTTTCTCGAACAGAATCCGCCCATCGCCAAGCGCATCATCAACAAGGCCATCGAGGCAGCGCGCGCCCGCGAGGCGGCCCGCAAGGCCCGCGACCTCACCCGCCGCAAGGGCGCGCTGGACGGCGGCGGCCTGCCCGGCAAGCTGGCCGACTGCTCAGAGCGCAACCCCGACCGCTGCGAGCTTTATCTGGTCGAGGGCGAGAGCGCCGGCGGCACCGCCAAGCAGGGGCGCGACCGCCGCTTCCAGGCGATTCTGCCGCTCAAGGGCAAGATCCTCAACGTCGAAAAGGCCCGCTACGACAAGATGCTGGGCCACGAGGAGATCCGCGCCATGATCACCGCCGTCGGCTGCGGCATCGGCAAGGACGACTTCGACGCCACCAAAATCCGCTACGGCAAGATCATCCTCATGACCGACGCCGACGTCGACGGGTCGCATATTCGCACCCTGCTGCTCACCTTCTTCTTCCGCCACATGACCGAGCTGATCAGGCGCGACAACATCTACATCGCGCAGCCGCCGCTCTACAAGATCAAGAAGGGGCGCTTCGAGCAGTACATCAAGGACGACATCGAGTTTGTGAAGGTGATGGTCCACCGCGCCTCGGAGGGCATGATCGTCCGCCACGGCGAGTTCGCCAGCCGCATCGAAGGCGGCGGCCTCACGCGCTTCATGGCCACGCTCAACGAGTACCTCGGCTTCGTCGAGAAGGTGGACAAGCGCATCCGCAACGAGAAGCTGACCGAGCTGCTGGCGCGCGCGGAACTCATCCACCGCGCCGATTTCACCTCCAGGGCCGAAAGCGATCTTCCGCCCAAGCTCGTCCAGCTCCATGCTCAACTGGCCGAAGAGGCCGACGACTTCGGCTTCAAGGCCCTCGGCGCGCCGGTCGAGGATGAGGAGCACCACACCTGGTCCATCAGCTTCACCGACGCGCAGGGCGCCGAGCGGCACATTGACTGGACCCTGGCTTCCAGCCCCGAGTTCCGCCAGATGATGTCAAAATACACGCTCATCAAGGAGTTCCTCGAGCCGCCCTTCCTCATCGAGTACGCCGCCAAGCCCGGCGCGGAGCCCAGCCCAGCCGAGGCGAGTGAAGCCGGGACCGAGACCGCCGAAACGGAAGGCGCAGCAGCCCAGGCCGAGGCCACGCAAGCCCGCCGCGCCGCCCGCGCCGTGCGCGAGCCGGTAGAAAAGCAGACCGC
>Ga0302156_10000456_pt1 | contig 39167 bp, 35 predicted proteins | sample I_Bog_N3_2_FD_193503 | JGI IMG/M metagenome (GOLD analysis project Ga0302156, IMG submission 193503) | Peat permafrost microbial communities from Stordalen Mire near Abisko, Sweden - I_Bog_N3_2 | ecosystem: Environmental > Terrestrial > Soil > Wetlands > Peat | place: Sweden: Abisko, Stordalen... | reverse complement strand
GAGGCTCGGTTGGCCCGGAGGGAAGCTACCTCGTCTTCGTCGTCATCGGCGCGCTCTGGGTCTTGTTTGACCGGGCTTATCCGGAGGTGAAGTACGGCGAGCGCTGACCGTAGTCTTCGGTAACGCCTGCTATCTAGCGAAGAGCGGTAGATTTCGCTAGACTGATTCTCATGGCGCATGGTTCCACCCATGGTTCCACCAACGAGAAGCGGCAAGCCCACGAGCTGATCGAGCGGCTTCCGGCGACCCAGCTCTCCGCGGTGGTTGGCCTGCTCGAAGCGATGCTTGATCCCGTATCCCGCGCCATTGCTCGCGCTCCCATCGACGACGAACCAGTCACGGCGGAAGAGGAGAAAGCGCTCGCGGAAGCGCGCGAATGGTCGAAGCGTAACAAGAGCATTCCCCACGAGCAGGTGCTGGCTGAACTCGGGATCAACGAGGAAGAAATTGAACTTCAGCGCATGAGTTTTCAACCATGAACATTAATCTGAATCCCGAACAGGAACGGATCGTCAACGACGAGTTGAAGTCGGGTCACTTTCGATCTGCGGAGGAGGTAATTGCCAAGGCCCTCGTGGCTCTTCGGGACAAGGAACGCTCGTCAGTTGCCGCCGACAGCAACGGCCGCCACGATGACGCCGTGCGAGAAATGCTCAACTTTGTCGAGGCAAACCGCACTCCCCTGAAGGGCATCTCGGTTAAGCAACTGATCCGCGAAGGTCACCGTCTGTGAGTGATCTGGTGCTGGACGCGTCATTGGCGCTCCAGTGGTTTCACCCGCCCGAACCCATCATTTAAGGCATGACGGAGCTCGCTGTTTACGAGACGTTCGAAGAGGTGTTCGGGAGACGATGTACCCTAGACGAGTTGATCCGTGACATAGGGAAGTTTTCCCAGCAATCTGTCTTGTGGCTTTGCGCCACGATAGTGACGGGTGTACAGCTGTGGGATAGGGTCGATTCGCGACCCGAGGCCTACGCTCAATTCCTCGCCCTTTTTTTTGGCAACCATCTTCGCCTTCGCTTTATAGAGGGCTACTGGAGCCACCCAAAGCGACTTTTATTCCATCGCCGACAGCTACTACTTATCGCTAAGCTTGCCATCCTTAATTGTTCGGGTAGCGGCTTGGACGCCCGCCGGAACCCACAAAACTTCGGTCTGATCCTGCTAAAAGCTAGCGACCAATTCCACTTCGGGCTCATTCCTAGGGAGGGGGCACGTTTAGCTAGTCGAGACGACTACGCCAGGGTCATCACAGAGATGGTTTCCGTTGAAGAGACGTCCTCGGACCGGATTGACCATTTGATTGCACGAGGTCATCTGATGCTCACTCGCTTCTCCGATGAAATGCGGGGCAATCCGGACTTCGTCGATGTTGCCGGGGAGCATCAAAGGGCTACCGGCCTCTCACTCGAGGAATTTGAGGGGATGATATTCAGCGTTCATGCCCGGTTTGGTGAGGAGTTAGCAAGGAATCTTAAGAACCAGCCTGGACTTCTTCCTCTGAAGGAGGCGAACTTTGCAGAGATCGCAATCCCATACGACAAGATCAAATGTTTCCTGGACTCGGTTTCTGGGAGCCCGGCAGCGATGGCTGCTGAGTTGCACAAGAGGGATGAAGGCGCTAACGACCTCACGATCTTCCGGAAGTTCCCTCTCATACAGCAGTATTACAACCTGCACCTAACCAGCGCGTGGTTTGGGTTCCTGATGATGGACAACCTGTTCTTTTTAGACAAGGTTCAAACCGGCCCATACTGGCACGCCAACGAATTGTACGGACTTAAGCTCCGAAAGTTCTGGGGAGCTGTATTTGAAAAATATGTGAATGAGCTGCTCAAACAAGCATGTACAGGAACAAACTCCATCTTTCTTCCGGACCCACGGTCCGCAAATGATCCGAGCACACAACTATGCGACGGCATCGTCATATCAGGTGAGTCGATGGTGCTAATGGAGTACAAGTCGAGCATGTTTCGAGCGGATACCAAATACAGCGGGAATCATGCATCTCTTGCAAAGGAGATTGAGAACAAGCTTGTCCACGATAGGGAAGCCGACGAGAGGAAAGGTGTTGAGCAACTTGCGGAGGCAGTTAAGAGCATCTTTCGACGGGACGCCCCCCTTGCAGTACGCGGAATCGACCCTGCGAGCATCAAGCGCGTTTACCTCTACATAATCACACTGGACTCCATTGGTGGGACAGTAGGGATGTCGCCGTTCCTCAACACATACCTTGTAGATTGTCTGGAGTCCGACTCGTACCCTAGCCTAGTGATACGGCCCCTGTACTGCTCGAATATCGCTGAGCTTGAGGGTGCTACCGGATATTTCGGGGACTACACTCTGCCCCAGATTTTGGAATTGTGGTTTAACGGGAATCCGACGCTGACGGCGCCGCTGGCAGCCATGAACATCGGAGCGGACAAATGGCGGGGAAACCAGTGGCTCGCGAGCGAATGGGACTCAATTTTCAGAGGGATGACGGCGGTACTCTATCCAGGGCACGACCCCGGACCGGGCATGGCCGCCGCAATTCAGCGGTGGCGTGAGCGCAGGCATTACAAGCGTTAGGGAGGCGCAAGCATCTGCCGAGCTTCGCTCGGATTGGACGGGCGCCCGCCCCACACAACCCGCCTAGATATCCAGGTTCTTCACATCCAAGGCATTGTCTTCTATGAATTTTCTTCGCGCTTCCACGTCCTCGCCCATCAGCGTAGTGAAGATAGTCTCGCACTCGGCGATGTCTTCAAGCCGCACCTGCAGCAGCGTCCGGCGCTCGGGGTCCATGGTGGTTTCCCAGAGCTGCTCGGCGGTCATCTCTCCCAGGCCTTTGTAGCGCTGGACGGTGTACTCCTTGCGGCCTTCGTTCAATACATAATCAAAAAGGTCGCGGGCGGTGTGCTTCTCGACGATCTCGGGAGCTTTGGAACTCGCTCGTCCTTTGGGCGCGGGTGTGCCGGATTTCTTCTGCGCTTTCTCGGCTTCTTCGCTCTCAGCGGCGCTCAGATTTTCTTCTTCGCCTTCGTTTTCTTCTTCACTCTTTTCTCCAGCCTTTGCCGCCGCCTTTGCCGGTCGCACGATGCTCTCGACCACGAAGGGCGGCTCCAGATATTGCTCGATCTGCTTGAACTTGGCGATGAGCTGGCGGCACTCGGGAGACGCGGCCAGTTCCCAGTTGATGAGGTGCTCGGCCCCCTGCGCGTTGACGAAGACCACGGCCCACAGATTGTGCTCCTCGTCGAAGCGGGTTTCGACACTCTTGAGCTTCAGGTCTTTTTGCAGCTTCTTCAGCTCTTTCTCCAGCTTCTCGATTTTCTTCGGCGGAGTATTCTTGTCGCCTTCAAAATCGACACGCTTGGCCAGGTCGAGCTTCGGCAGCAGGGCTGCGATCTGTTCTTCGCGGATGCGCTTATTTAACTTGCCGAGGAATTCGAGATATTCGTTCAGCACGGTGATGAACTTGGTCAGGGCCGGGCCCTCAATTTTGGCGGCGCCCTCTCCGTAGCGAACGGTGAGGCCTTCGGAGGCGCGCTTCACCATGACTTTTACGAAGTCGTGTTCGTTCTTGATGTACTGGTGCGATTTGCCCTTCTTGATGCCGAACAGCGGCGGCTGCGCGATGTAGATGTTGCTGCGCTTGATCAGCTCCTGCATGTGTCGAAAGAAGAACGTGAGCAATAACGTGCGGATGTGCGAGCCGTCCACGTCGGCGTCGGTCATCAGAATGATCTTGCCGTAACGAACTTTCGTCGGATCGAAATCTTCCTTCGAGATGCCGGTGCCGAGCGCGGTGATCAGGCAGCGAATTTCTTCGTGCGCCAGCATCTTGTCGTAGCGCGCTTTTTCCACGTTGAGAATTTTTCCCTTGAGCGGCAGGATGGCCTGGAAGCGGCGGTCGCGGCCTTGTTTGGCGGTGCCGCCTGCGGATTCTCCTTCGACCAGGAAAAGTTCGCAGCGGTTGGGATCGCGCTCGGAGCAGTCGGCGAGTTTGCCGGGGAGTCCTCCGCCGTCTAACGCGCCTTTGCGGCGAGTTAGGTCTCGGGCTTTGCGGGCGGCTTCGCGGGCGCGGGCAGCGTCGATGGCTTTGTTGATGATCTTTTTCGCGACGGCGGTGTTTTGCTCGAAGAACCCTCCGAGCCGCTCGTTGACCACGGCCTGCACAATGCCAGCGATATCGGAATTTAATTTGCCCTTGGTCTGGCCTTCGAACTGAGGCTGCGGCAACTTGACGCTGATCACCGCCACAAGGCCTTCGCGGACGTCGTCTCCAGTGAGATTTTCTTTTACGTCTTTGAACAAGCCCATCTGCTGCCCGGCCGAATTGATGGTGCGGGTCAGCGAGGTGCGGAAGCCGGAGAGATGCGTGCCTCCGTCGACGGTGTTGATGTTGTTGGCGAAACTGAAAACCGATTCCGAGTAAGCGTCGTTATATTGCAGGCCGATTTCGATGTGCACGTTATCTTTGTCGGCTTCCATGTAGATGGGCTTGTCGTGCAGAACGGACTTGCCGCGATTGAGGTGCTTGATGAATTCGACGATGCCGCCGGTGTACTTGAACTCGGCCCGCTTGGCTTCGCCGGTCTTGGAGTCGGTCTGGCGCTCGTCGGTGAGCGTGATGACCAGGCCTTTATTTAGAAATGCCAGTTCGCGCAGGCGCTGCGAAAGCGTATCGAAGTTGTATTCGGTGGCGGTGAAAATCGTCTTGTCGGGAATGAAGTGGACGCGGGTGCCGCGCTTCTTGCTGGCTCCCGCTTTCTTGAGTTTACTGGTGGGCTCGCCCTTGGAGTAAGTCTGCTCCCAGGTGAAACCGTCGCGCCAGATTTCCAGATCGAGTTCTTCACTGAGCGCGTTCACGCAGCTCACGCCGACGCCGTGCAGGCCTCCCGAAACTTTGTAGGAGTTGCTGTCGAACTTGCCCCCGGCGTGCAGCGTGGTCATGACGACTTGCGCGGCGGGAATTTTTTCGCCGTCGATATCCATGTTGTCGACCGGAATGCCGCGTCCGTTGTCGATCACGGTGATGGAATTGTCAAGGTGAATGGTGACTTCGATCTTGTCGGCGTGTCCGGCGAGCGCTTCGTCAACGGAGTTGTCAACGACTTCGTAAACGAGATGATGCAGACCCATTTCTCCGGTCGAGCCGATGTACATGGCGGGACGTTTGCGGACGGCTTCCATGCCGCCGAGGACCTTGATGGAGTCGGCGGTGTAGTCGCCGTTGGCGGGTTTGCCGTTCTTCTTAGGATCGGTGTTCTTCGCGTCGTTCTTAGCGTCCATGAGTTCGGGGTGCAATTCTTTTGTGGCCATTCTGCTCCGTGGAGAAAGCCGGATCATGCGCCTGGCTGGTGGGGGCGATTCCGGAGTTAGTTGGGTGACCTCAACTTATTGAGTTTTCTGCTATTTAGGTGTCACCAAAGCTGTCGTTATTTTAACACAAAGCGCGGCCATTCTGAGGCCGGAACCGAGACCGTAAACGGAGTTTTTTGTTGTGGTTAGGGAGGGTGCTTTTCGAGTGGCGCGAGTCCGAAGTGGCTGGGGCGAAGTCTAGTGAGCGGATGCTTTCGCAGCGACGAAATGGAGACCGTCCATGAGATCGTCAAGTTCCTCATCGCTGCCCGCGATGAAGGTGAAAGAGACGATCTGACCCTTCGCCAGCAGTACGAGCGTGCACTGGCGCATGGCGAGTTTGTCGCTTCGCACTTTGACGAAATCGGCGCGCAGCAGTTGCCGCGATTCCACCTCCAGTGAGTACGGTTCACCAACGGCCTTGAAGCCTTTTGCGGTTGCAAGCTCCGTGAGCGGGCCCAGGTAGTCCTCGGCTGTCTTGAGGCCGGGATAGGACGCTGCGCTTTCGGAGGCGATCACAACCGCGGAATTGATGGTGTCTCCGGTGGCATCGGGAGGGCGCTCGAAGACCGCGAGCAGCAGGTCTCCTTTTTTGGCGTCGTTGCCCTCCAGCATTTCCTTGGTGCGATCCACCCAGCCGTAGGGGATGGGATAGCGGAATCCGAAAGTCGTGTTGCGGTAGAGTTGCGCATCTTCGCTGGGAGCGGCCGGCTTCGCCGCTGGCGCAGATTTGGTTTGCGCCTGCGCTGCGAACGTTAGAGTCATGAAAGTTAGAGTCATGAAAGCTAGAACCATGGAAATGGCGGCAATCGTGGCGAATCGGCAATGCATGCGGAGAGAGATCAACCTGAAACAAGTTTACCGCTACTCCACGAACATGCAATCGCCATAGGAATAGAAGCGGTATCCGGCCTCGACCGCGTGCCGGTAGGCGTCCATCACGAGATCTTTCCCGCCGAGGGCGCACACCAGCATCAGCAGCGTCGATTGCGGCAGATGAAAATTTGTCAGCAGCGCGTCCACGATGCGAAAGCGATGGCCAGGATAGAGAAAGACGTCGGCATCGCCTCGACCGGCTTCGATCGGGACTCCTCTGGTTCGCTCCTCGGATCGCTTGCCTGCGAGCTTGGTTGCAAATTCTGCGGCGTGCTCCAGCGTGCGGACTGTGGTGGTTCCCACGGCCACCACCCGCCGCCCCTCGATTTTCGCCCGATTGATCGCCTGTGCCGCTTCCGCTGAAATTTCGTAGCGCTCACGATGCAGCTTGTGGTCCTCCACTCTTTCCACTCGTACCGGCTGAAAAGTTCCGAGCCCGACATGCAACGCGATCTCCGCAATTTCAATGCCCCGTTCACGAATCTCCGCCAGAATCTCCGGGGTGAAGTGCAACCCGGCCGTGGGAGCCGCCACCGACCCTGCCTTCGACCCCGGCGCCTGGGCGTATACGGTCTGGTAGCGCTCCTTATCCATATCCCTGTCCGCTGCCCGGCCGTCGCGATCATGCTCCCTATGAATATAGGGCGGAAGCGGCACGTGACCGATGCGATCGAGGCATGCCATGAAATCGTCGACCGGAGCGAAGCGGATGCGCCGCTCTCCGAAACTGCCGCGCTCGATGACCTCGGCTTCCAACGCTGGCGGATCGCCAAAGTAGAGCTTTTCCCCGATACCAATCTTCCGCCCGGGCCGCACCAGGCACCCCCAGTCATTCTGGTCGTTTGAGTTCGGATCGTCCGTCACCCGGCGGGTCAACAGAACTTCAACCTGCCCCCGCAGGTACTCCCGCGCCGCCGGATTGTGCTGGCCCACGGCCTGGGCTCGCTCGCCGCTGCGGTGGCCAAAAAGCCGGGCCGGGAACACCCGTGTATTGTTCACCACCAGCAGGTCATCCGGCCGCAACAGTGCGGGGAATTCGCGAAAACTTCGATCCTGCCAGCGCCCGAGTTGCCGGGTCACATGCAGCAGGCGCGACCCGGCGCGATCCGGCAGCGGCTCCTGCGCAATGCGTTCCGGCGGCAGATCGTAGTGAAACTCGGAGACGAGCATCGATGAGATTATAGAGTTCGAGGAGCACACGGCCACAAGTCGGTCCACAAGTCGTTGACAAGGCTGCCGGCGCTGGGCTATCCTAAACCTCTTTGGAAGTCCTGCGGCTGCCCGCCGGGAACACCTAGCGCGCGTTCTGCGTGGATGTCGATATAGATCAGGGCACTCAGCGGTCTTCGTGGTTATAGCGTTCTTTTATTTTCTGGGAGAGTTCCAATGTCAACCTATTTCCCGAAAGAGGGAGATATTGCGCGTAAGTGGTTTGTGGTGGATGCGTCCGGCCTTCCGCTCGGCCGTCTCGCCTCGCGCGTGGCCCGCATTTTGATGGGCAAAGAGAGCCCCAAGTACACGCCGTTTATCGATACCGGCGACCACGTGGTGATCGTCAACGCCGAAAAGATCAAGGTCACCGGCATGAAAGCGGATCAGAAGATGTACCACCACTACACCGGCTATCCGGGCGGCATTCGCGCCGAAGAAATGAAGAAGCGCCTGGTGCGTAAGCCGGAGCTGATCATCGAAGACGCGGTGTCGCGCATGCTTCCCAAGAACAAACTGGGCAAGCAGATGTTCACCAAGCTGAAGGTGTACCGCGGCGACAAGCATCCCCACGAAGCGCAAAAGCCGGAAGTGAAGGTGTTTGCCGTGGGACAAGGTTTCAAGGCTTAGGCCTCAGGAATACGGGCAAGCAAAACTTCGAAAGGTAACAGGCACCTGGGTTAGCGGAAAGCTAAAGACAGAGTGCTGAGGGCTGAAATGGCAGAGCTAGTGCAATATTACGGAACCGGACGCCGCAAGACGGCGATCGCGCGTGTGTTTCTTCGTCCTGGCAGCGGCGAGTTCAAGGTCAACGGCAAGGCGTTCGACGAGTACTTTGTGACGCCCTCGCAGCGCATCGCCGCGAAGCGGGCGCTGGTCTCGACCGATACGGGCGCTACTTTTAACGTGCTGGCCAATGTCTGCGGCGGCGGAGTCGCGGGACAAGCCGATGCCGTGCGCCTGGGAATCACACGAGCCCTCATGCTGTTCAACGCCGAACTGCGCAAGCAACTCAAGGCCGAGGGCATGGTGACCCGCGACCCGCGCGCCAAAGAGCGCAAGAAGTACGGACAGAAGGGCGCACGCAAGCGCTTCCAGTTCAGCAAGCGGTAAGGTTTGGAATTAGTTGTCAGGGGTCTACTGACAGCTGAGAACTGACAGCTGAGAGCTGTTTTTTGTGTTCAATTCATCCCCCCACCTCCCGAGGCGGGGTGGACGGGAATGGCAATCCGGAAAATGCAGTTGCCGGTTGCCAGCAGCCAGTTTCTGTTGGATCTCACTGGCAACTGGTTACTGGTTACTGGCAACTGATACACCCCGGATGCAGACCAACCGAGGAGGTTGATTGGCGAATATCACGATGAAGGAGTTGCTCGAAGCAGGCGTTCACTTCGGGCATCAGACGAAGCGCTGGAACCCAAGGATGAAGGAGTACATCTTTGGCGAGCGCAATGGCATTTACATCATCGATCTGCAGAAGACGCTGAAGATGTTCAAGGAAGCGTCGAAATTTGTGCAGGATCTGGCCGCCGAGGGGCGAATCATCCTCTTCGTGGGCACCAAGCGCCAGGCGCAGGACGCGATCGCCGAAGAGGCGCAGCGCTGCGGCATGTTCTACGTCAACCAGCGTTGGCTGGGCGGCTTGCTCACCAACTGGATCACCGTTCAAAAATCCGTAAAGCGCCTCAAGGAGCTCGACGAAATGGCCACCGACGGCCGTTACGATCTGCTTCCCAAGAAAGAAGTCATCAAGCTTGAGCGCGAGCGCAAGCACTTGCAGGCCAACCTCGCCGGCATCAAGAACATGACGCGCCTGCCGGATGCGATCTTCGTGATCGATTCCAATAAAGAGCAGATTGCAGTGCGCGAATCGCGCAAACTGGGCATTCCGGTCGTTGCCGTGGTCGACACCAATTGCGATCCGAGCGAAGTGGATTACGTGATTCCGGGCAACGACGACGCGTTGCGGGCGATCCGCCTGTTTACCTCGAAGATTTCGGAGTCGATCGCCGAAGGCGTGCACTCCCGGGACGACAAGAACGCGGCGGACATTCAGGCCGTGGCAGAGGCCGCTCCGGCGGTGGAAGCTCCGGCTGCGGAGGAACTGGTCGCCGAACCCGCTGTCGTCGATGGCGCACCCGCCGCTCCGGCCGCGGGTCCGGAAGGCGCCAGCCCCGAAGGGGAAGAGATCCGCATGGAAGATGTGCTGGGCAAGGGAACGCGTAAGCGTCCTTCCCCCGCCACCGAAGACGTCGACGAACTACAGGCTGAAACGCGCCGGTTCTAGCAAAACGCAGGTTTCAAGGTTTCAGGGTTGCAAAGTTTCAAGGTTGCAACCTTGATTAGTCCTCAGTGTGGCCCTCCGACTGACCCTCCTTGAAACTCTGAAACCTTGAAACTTTGAAACCTGGACTCTGAGGTTCTATGAGCACTGCTATGGCAAACATTTCCGCTGCACAAGTGAAAGAGCTCCGCGAAAAAACCGGAGCGCCGATGATGGATTGCAAGCACGCCCTGACCGAAGCCAAAGGCGACATGGAACAGGCCGTCGTCGTGCTGCGCAAGAAGGGCGTTTCGGTCGCCGCCAAGAAAGCGGCGCGCGTCGCCAGCGAAGGCTCGGTGGCCCACTACATTCACGCCGGCGGCAAGATCGGCGTGCTGGTCGAGGTCAACTGCGAGAGCGACTTCGTCGCCCGAACCGAGGACTTCAAAGAACTGGTCCACGACATTGCCATGCACATTGCGGCCAGCGATCCGAAATTCGTCCGGAAGGAAGACGTCACCCCGGAAGACTACGCCCGCGAGAAGGACATCTATCTCGCCAAGGCCATCGCCAGCGGCAAGCCTGCTAACATCGCGGAAAAGATGGTCGCAGGCATGATGGAAAAATTCTACGAAGAGGTCTGCCTGCTCGAGCAGCCCTTCATTAAAGACCAGACCACCAGCATCTCGCAGTTGATCGCCGCCAAGGTGGGCAAGCTGGGCGAGAACATCGTAGTGCGGCGATTTGCCCGGTTCAAGGTCGGCGACGCGACCGCGACCGTTGCTTTCGTCAGCGCCAAGCCGGACGACGGCGGCGAAGCTCCGCCTGCCAAGTAGCAACCGAATATTTCAGGGGCGCTGCGGCGCCCCTTTTGATTTATGCTTCCCTGGTAGTGGATTGTCATCCTGAGCGAAGCGAAGGACCTGCTCTTTCCATGCCGACTCCCATCTTCAAGCGCATTCTTCTAAAAATCTCCGGCGAGGCCCTCGCCGCCGATCAAGGCTTCGGCATCGACACCAAACGCATTCATGAAGTCGCGGCCGAACTTGCCGACGTTCACCAGTTGGGCATCCAGCTTGCAATCGTCGTCGGTGGAGGCAATTTTTTTCGCGGCGTCGCCGACCAGGCTAAGGACATGGACCGCGTCTCCGCCGATCACATGGGCATGCTCGCCACCGTCATCAATTCGCTCGCCTTACAGGACGCCCTCGAAAAGCAGAACGTCTTTACCCGCGTGCAGACCGCGATTGAGATGCACCAGATTGCCGAGCCCTTCATCCGCCGCCGCGCCATGCGGCACCTCGAAAAAGGACGCGTCGTCATCTTCGCCGGCGGCACCGGCAATCCATATTTCTCGACCGATACGGCGGCCTCGCTCCGCGCCATGGAAATCAAAGCCGATGCCATCCTCAAAGCCACCAAGGTGGACGGCATCTACGACGCCGACCCCATGAAGGTGAAGGACGCCAAGAAGTTTGCCCAGCTCACCTACATGGACGTATTGCGGCAAGGCCTTAAGGTGATGGATTCGACCGCGATTTCGTTGTGCAAAGACAACAACCTGCCCATCATCGTTTTCAACCTGAACCACCACGGCAATATTCGCCGCGTAGTCCTCGGCGAAAAAATCGGCTCGCTGGTCAGCGCGTAGAGCAAGGTCAGAGGTGAGAGGTCAGATTGCAGAGGTAAAACCCCAGGGTCCTAACCTCTGCAATCTGACCTCTCACCTCTGACCTCGGATATAATCTACGGTTTCGATTCCAAATGCATACTTAGGAGCCTCCAAGCTATGCCTCATCCCGCCCTGAAAGAAGTCTACGCAACACTCAAGACGCGCATGGATAAAGCGGTGGAAGACTTCCGCCGCGAAATGGCGGCCACTCGCACCGGGCGCGCCAACGTCCACATGCTCGACACCGTTTCCGTCGACTACTACGGGTCGCAGATGCCGATCAACCAGGTCGCGCAGATTCACGCTCCCGAGCCGCAGATGATCACCGTGCAGCCCTTCGACACGTCGCAGCTTGGAGCGATCGAAAAGGCCATCCGCAGCGCCGACCTTGGCCTAAATCCAATGAACGACGGCAAACTGGTCCGAGTGCCCGTGCCTGCGCTCACCGAAGAGCGCCGCAAAGACATGGTCAAGCACCTGCACCGGATTCTCGAAGAGCACCGCACCGCGATCCGCAATGTCCGCCGCGACGGCAATGACGCCATCAAGAAGGCGATGAAAGACAAGAAAATTTCCGAGGACGATGAAAAGCGGGCTATGGACGAAATCCAGAAGCTCACCGACGACGAAATCAAAAAGATGGAAGAAATGAGCAAGGGCAAAGAAAAAGAAGTGCTGGAATTCAAGTAGAATCGGTACCCAGTACCCGATTGCCAGTACCCAGATTCCGGTTTTCTGGGTACTGAGTACTGGCAACTGGGTACTGACTTTATGAAGCGCGTCGTCCACGCCGCCTGCCCGCACGACTGTCCCGACGCTTGCGGCGTCCTCATCACCATCGAAGACGGCCGCGCCACCCGCATTCAGGGCGATCCCGACCACCCCGTCACCCGCGGATTCCTCTGCGCCAAAGTCGCCAAGTATCTCGACCGCGTGTACTCCCCAGATCGCGTGCTCTATCCCATGCGGCGGGTAACGCCGAAGGGACCGGTGACGCACCCGGCGGTCGCGGGCGACGGCGCCCGCGCCACACAAGCCTTCCAGCGCATCACCTGGGACGAAGCCCTCGACGAAATCAAACAAAAATTCGAAAGCATCATCGCCCAACACGGCCCCGAAGCCATCCTGCCCTATTCCTACGGAGGCACCCTCGGCGCGCTCAACGGCGCTTCCATGGACCGCCGTTTCTTCCACCGTCTGGGCGCTTCGCAACTGGAGCGCTCCATCTGCTCCGACGCCGGCGAACTCGGTCTGCAATCCGTCATCGGCATCAAAATGGGCACCGAGCCGGAACAGTTCGTGCATTCGCGCTACATCATCGCCTGGGCCTCGAATATCCATGGCAACAACGTTCACCTCTGGCCCTTCATCGAAGAAGCTCGCCGCAAAGGCGCGAAGTTGGTCGTCATCGACCCGTACCGCACGCGCACCGCGAAGTTGGCCGACTGGTACCTGCCCATCAATCCTGGCACCGATGCCGCGCTGGCTCTGGGCATGATGCACGTCATCATCAGCGAAAATCTGTTCGACGCCGACTACGTCTCTCGTTACACAGTTGGCTTCGAAGACCTGAAGGCTCGCGCCCAGCAGTATCCGCCCGAGAAAGTCGCCCACTGGACCGGCATTTCCGCCGCCGACATCCGCCAACTCGCCCGCGAGTATGCCACCGTGCGGCCGTCCGTAATCCGCGTCAACTACGGCATTCAGCGCTCCGACGGAGGCGGTATGGCGATGCGCGCCGTCACCATGCTGCCCTGTCTCATCGGATCGTGGAAGGAACTTGGCGGTGGCCTCCAGCTCTCGACCAGCGGTGCTTTCGGCCTGAACACCGAAGCGCTCAAGATGCCCGAGCTGATGCAGAAATCCCTGGGACGTCCCGCCCGCGTCGTCAACATGGTGCAACTGGGCCGCGCACTCAACACTCTGACCGCGCCGCCGATCCAGGCGCTGTTCGTATACAGTTCGAATCCGGCAGCGGTCTGCCCCAACCACAATGAAGTCGTCCGCGGACTCAAGCGGCCCGACCTTTTCACCGTGGTCCACGAGCAGTTTTTCACCGACACCACCGACTACGCCGACATCGTGCTCCCCGCCACAACCTTTTTCGAACACAAAGACCTACAGACCGCCTACGGCCACTACTACCTCCAAATTTCGAACCAGGCGATGGATCCCCTCGGCGAATGCCGCTCCAACGTCGACCTGTTCCGCGCGCTCGCCGGGCGCATGGGCTTCGACGACGAATGCTTCCGCGAAACCGTGGATTCCATGATCGACCGCGCCCTGGATTCCCCCAACCCGCTGCTGCAAGGCATTACGCGTGAGAGGTTGGAAAAAGAGCCTTTCATTCGCTTGAGTTTCGGCCCCGCCGAGCGCAGTTCGCCTGGAGCAGAAAATTTCGCACCCTTTCTCCCTTTCGCCCAGGGCAACTTCCCCACTCCCAGCGGCAAGGCCGAGTTTTACAGCGAGGCTTTAAGGCAGCAAGGCCTCGACCCCGTGGTCGCCTTCGCTCCGCCCGAGGAATCGCGGCATGGATCGAGCTCGAAAGCCTCCGGGTTCCCGCTCGAACTGCTCGCACGCAAACCGGACAACCATCTCAATTCGTCATTCGCCAACATTCCCTCCGTCCGCCAAATGGAGCCTTGGATGGGCGATCTCGAGATGCACCACAGCGACGCCCAGGCGCGGGGAGTGCGCGATGGCGACCGCATTCGCGCCTTCAACGCGCGCGGCGAGATCGTCCTCCGTGCGCGAGTCGATGGCGCGGTCCCTCCCGGCGTGGTCGCCGCCCGGCTCGATTGGGCGCGATTCAGCCCCGGCGGCGGCAATATTAACGTGCTCACCTCAGAAAAACTTACCGACCTGGGCAACGCGGCGACGTTCTATTCCGTCTGTGTTGAAGTAGAAGTTTTTCGGGCGTGACTTTTCGACAAGAATTCAAGGAGGAAACCGCTTTTGGCTCGCGGTCTTTGGCTCTTAGCTGAAAGCCAGAAGCTAAAAGCCAGGGGCGATCTCCTCCGCCTTGGACGGTTCTCGCTCTCTACCGTATAATTACCGTTTTCCTGACTCTAGTTTTTCGAGGTAGTAGCGATTCATCGTCGTCATCATGCTATTCCTGCGCGCCCGCCGCGTCTCGGCCGTGACCTGGCACCCCGGGGGGACCAATCGGAAGACCTCACTTGGTCTCCAACTTCTTCCGCCACAGGTGTTTGGAAGCGCCCTTCCGTCTGGAATTGTCTCCTCGTCTTATTGGCGCTAGCGTTCCTGGTTGCCCCGCTGGCAGCCCAGCAAGACCTCATCGTCGGCATCATGATCCATGGCAACCGCCGTATCCCCGCCGATACGGTCAAGGCTCGCATCTTCTCCAAAGTCGGCGACGTCTATGACAATGCGGCCATCGAACGCGACTTCAACGCACTCTGGAACACCGGCTATTTTGAAGACATCCGCTTTGAGCGCGAACAGAGCGCCAAGGGCTGGATCATTCACATCTACCTCAAAGAGCGCCCCACCATCCGCGAGATCAACTACACCGGCCTGAACGCCGTCACCACCAGCGACGTGCTCGACCGCTTCAAAGAACGCAAGGTCGGACTTTCCGTCGAGAGCCAGTACGATCCCACGAAGATCAAGAAGGCCGAAGTCGCCCTGAAAGAGCTGCTCTCCGAGCACGGCCGTCAGTTCGCCACCATTCGGACCGAAATCCGTCCCATCCCGCCCGCCGCCGTCGCCGTCACCTTTGTGATCAAAGAGGGGCCCAAGGTTAAGGTCGGGCGCATCCGCTTCCGCGGCAACAAGCATATCAACGACCGCACCCTGCGCGCGGCCATGAAGAACCTGAAGCCCATCGGCATCCCGCACTCCATCTTCCTCGAAAATCTGTTCGACAAGACCTACGACGCCACCAAACTTGAAGAAGATACCGAACGGGTCCGCGCCGAATACCAGAATCGCGGCTACTTCAAGGTCCTGGTCGACGACCCCAAAACCGAGATTCACGACACCGGACACGAGGGCGTCCACATTCCCTGGCTCCAGCCCAGCCAGGGCAAATCCGTCGATATCACCATGCCCATCGAAGAGGGCGATCGCTACCGCTTGGGTACGATCACCTTCAAGAACAATAAAGCCATCTCGAACGTCGCCGCGTTGCGCAACCTTTTCCCCATGAAAGACGGCGACATCTTCAGCCGCGAAAAAGTCGCCAAGGGTCTGGAGAATCTGCGCAAAGCCTACGGCGAAGCCGGCTATATCAACTTTACTTCCGTCCCCGACACCAAGTTTGACGACGAAAAGAAGACCGTCGATCTCACCATCGACGTGGACGAAGGCAAACAGTTCTACGTGCGCCGCATCGAGTTCCAGGGCAACACCACTACGCGCGACAAGGTCATCCGCCGCGAAGTCGCTCTCGAGGAAGGCCAGATCTACAACTCGCGTTTCTGGGAGCTCAGCCTGCTGCGCCTGAACCAGCTCGGCTATTTCGACCAGCTCAAGCCCGACGACCCCAACACCACCGAACGCCACCTCGACGAAAAGAACGGCACCGTCGATCTCACCCTGAAAGTCCATGAAAAAGGCAAGAACAGCATCGGACTGCAAGGCGGCGTGAGCGGTCTGGCCGGTGCCTTTGTCGGCCTCAACTACGCCACCAACAATTTTCTAGGATTGGGCGAGACGCTCTCGGTCAACGCCAGTCTCGGCGCCCGCCAGCGCGACCTCGTATTTGGATTCACCGAGCCCTACCTGTTCGACCGCCCGATCCAGGCTGGCTTTAACGTCTACGCCCGCAAGACCAGCTATGACCAGGCCCGGCAGTATGCCATCCAGACCGGGCAGAACCTGAATTTGCCGTCGGTCTATGCCCAGAACCTCCAGAACTACTCGCAATCCAGCCAGGGAGCGACCATGAGCGTGAGCTATCCGCTCCATCATTCTTTCAAGCGCCTGGGGATCGCCTACTCGTTCGACCGCTCGTCTCTCATCGCCGTCAGCAACGCTTCCAAGCTGCTGTTCGAGAATCTCAACTTCCGCGGCATTACCGGACCGAACGCCCTCAACGGCATCATCACCAGCAAGATCACTCCCAGTTTCAGCATCAACACTCTCGATTCCTACTACGCGCCCCACAAAGGCAAGAGCTTCTTTGTCGGCGGCGAGTTCGCCGGCATCGGAGGCACGGTCCACGTCATCCGCCCCATCGTCCAATACAAGCAGTTTTTCCCCATGCAACACCGCCGCAACGCGCTCGGTTACAACGTGCAGGGTTCGTTTATCTCGGGTTACGGCGGAATCGTTGCGCCGCCCTTTGAACGATCTTACCTGGGCGGCGAAAACGATCTGCGCGGCTTCGACATCCGCACCGTCTCTCCCATCGCCTACCTGCCCAGCGCCCAGAGTGTGCCCCTCAGGAACCCGGATGGTTCCTTGGTCCCCGCCAATCCCCATTTTCCCGTGTTCACCGGCGCCAACGGATCCTGCGCCAGCAACTGCTGGAATATCCCCGTTCCCTACAATCAGCTGGTGACTCCCGGCGGCGATCTCAGTCTGCACGGCAACTTGGAATATCGCATCACCATCGCCGGCCCAGTCGCCATTGCGCCCTTTGTCGATATGGGCACTGATCCGATTCTGCGGACTTCACAGTTGCAGACCAACCCGGTCCAGTACTCGAACCTGGTCAACACTTTGTTCGGCTGTCCCATCCTGAATGCGGCGACGGGCTATGCGTGTCAGGGCGGGCAAACCATCACGGGAATTCCGCAGGACCTCAAGCCGGTCTCTGGAACGAACTGGGTGGTGCGCATGTCTACGGGAATCGAATTGCAGACGATGCTTCCGGTGGTCAACGCTCCGTTCCGCATTTACTACGCCTACAACGCCCTGCGCCTGAACACCACCGCCAATCCGCCCATCGCGATCACCCGCGGCATGTTCCCTTGTCCGGTGGCCGTCGTGGGCACGCAACCCTGCGAAGACTACGGCGCTGGCAACTACACCTATGATCTGACGCGCTCAACCCTCGGCTCCAACTACACGCTGAGGGAACCGCGAAAGACCTTCCGCTTCTCCGTAGCCACAACCTTCTAGCAGGCTGCGGAAAAACTCCGATTTCACGCCAGTTTTGGGAAGGGCACGAATTCCACTCGTGCCGTAACTGCCGCGAAATCAACCGCGGCTTCCAGCCGCTGGGGGAATGCTGCACTGGGAAAACACTTTTTCCGCAGCCTGCTAGAGCAGCTCTCAGCCCTCAGTTTGTGATTTGGCTCAACCTGTGGAGCGCCGGGCCTCCTCGACCGGCCAAGAGTTCTTCCAGCAGCGATCATGAGCGGAGTTCTTTGAGAGGGTTCTTACTGAGAGCTGACAACTGACAGCTGAGAGCCGCTTTCCGCTACTCGATCTGCACCAGTCCGCTTGCCGTTCCCGCCGCCGCCGCCGGCCGCTGCGGAGCCCGCCACGCATCCAGCACCGACACCTGATGCACGCACGAGACCGTGCAATGCGGAGCGCACGCCTTCTCCGTATGGAACTCCCGCCGCAAATCGGAAATCGTATATTTCTCCAGCGGAATCCCCGGATACCCGCGCTGCTGCGAGCAATAATGCACCAGCCCGTCCTCGCAGATATACAAATAGCGCCCGCCAGCCCGGCAGCGCCACTGATTCGGACGCCCCAGCGCGATGTTGTCCTGAAACGCATGCACGCGCGTGAAGCTGCGTTTTTCCAGTCCCTGCATCTCGTGATACACGCGCCGTTCCTCGTCGTTCAACGGCTGCACCTGCCCCGACCCGTCGTGGATGATCCCAATCGTCGAACTGAATCCCAACTCCAGCGCGCGCTTGCCAATCGTCAGCGCGTCCTGCGGATGGCTCACGCCGCTGCCCACCACCGAATTGATATTGACGTGAAAATCCGCGTGCTCGGCCAGCAGTTGCAGCTTCTTATCCAGCACCTTCAGGCTTTTCTTCGAAACTTCGTCGGGATTCACGTTGTCGATCGAAATCTGCAACCACTCCAGCCCCGCGCGGTTCAGCTTCTGGATGCGGTCCGCGGTCAGCAAATAACCATTCGTGATCAGCCCCGAAACAATCCGCCGGTGCCGCATGTGGTGAATGATGTCGTCCAGTTGCGGATGCAGCATCGGTTCCCCGCCGCTGATCGTCACCACCGACGTGCCCAGCCCCTTCAGCAGATCCACCCGCCGCAACATTTCATCGGCCGGCACGGGTTTCGAAAAATCGTCGAACTCGTTGCAATACGTGCAAGCCAGATTGCAGCGCCGGATCGGAATCAGATGCGCCAGCAGAGGATGGTCCGTCGACACCACCGCCTTCAGGATTTGCCACAATCCATGAGCGTCCCGCTCAATCGCCTTAAGCTTGCGGCGTAGTGATGTTGACCTGGTTGTCATCTGGTTGTGAGGTTATGATCTGCTTCTATTTCACCACAGCGACCGGTCCGGTGCACAATTTACCCCAGTATTTTGCGGAAAAGAGGGGTCGAATGGCAATCCACGCCACTCGCCAACCATTCCAGTCTTGTCATCCTGAGCGAAGCGAAGGACCTGCTTCTTGCGGCGGACGGATGTTACCGTTTCCCCATCTCGTTTACCGCCCTCGTCCACGGCAGGTTATGATGAGCTCCAACGAAAGGCTGGCGCCATGGCGAACGGTGAACATCTCGCAAAACTCAAGAAAGGTGTGGACGCCTGGAATGTATGGCGAGAGGCGCTCAAATGGGTTGTCCCGAACCTCAGCGGCGCGTTTGACGTCATTCGAGATTGGGAGTGCTTTGACTCCGACACCGGGAAAGACTCGGCAAGGGAGATTCGCGAGTTCCATATCCCCGATTTCAGCGACTGGAAAAGCCACGACTCGTACCAGAACGCATTCCACAGGTTGATCGACGACCTGAAGGCAGAAGGCCCGAAGGGCGCGCAGTCAACTTTATTTTCGCCCCGTCAGTTTCGTATGTCCTTCGCCTTCGGGACCGTCGCTTACTGCCCCGCCCCACTCATCGACGCTCCCACCACCGCCCCCGCATCCGCTTCCTGCACAAAGGCAATCACCCGCAAATTCCCCAGATCGCCCGTGGATTTCACCTTCACCGCCACCTCCCGATCGAAACTCTTCCCCTTCTCCACCGTCCCAACTTTTTCGATGCTCTCCGCCACCGCCACATGCCGTATGTCGCGCCCCTTGTTCTCTCCGCCCGATACATGCGACTCCGCGCGATTCAGCGCCACCGCCACAAAAATCTCCGCCTTGCGCGCTTTGAAGTCCGCCGGCATCGCTTCCACTTCGACATGCACCCGCAGCGTCTTCGCGTTCTCCGCCGTCACCGACGAAATCCGCACCGGAACCTTCGCCCGTCCCCGCGCATCCTCCACAGCCCGCGCCACCAACGCCCCATTGCTGCCATTCATCTGCGCCGCTCCATCCACCACCATCTGCGGCGTAAACGGTTCACTCAACCGAAACCGCCGCGCATAATCTTCCTGACGCTCTGTGAAAGCGTGGGACGAGTAAGCATCCTTCCACCCGTCGTGGTCCCAGTAGTCCACGTGCTCACCGAGCACAATCAACTGCGCCCCCGCAATCGGTTGCTCCCCATCCAGCTTCGTCAGCATCGCGTCCGCCGGAGGACAACTCGAACATCCCTCCGAAGTAAACAACTCCACCAGCACCGGCGAACCCGCCGAGCCAGCCGGAACATCCCCAGCCCACCCCATCAGCGGCGCCAGCATAAGCAACGCAAAACAAAAACAAGTCTTCATAGCAACTCCATAAGTAGTAGAGACTATTAGTAGAGACGCTCCAGCCCCCGAAAAGTTGCGCCCAAGAAAAAGCCCGGACAAAGTCCGGGCCGTTGTTTCCAAGCACAAGCAAAAAGCGGTCAGATTGTTTTTCACCTCTGCAATCTGACCTCGAACCTCTGCAATCGCCTTTCACCTCTGCAATCTAACCTCGAACCTCTGCAATCGCCTTTCACCTCTGCAATCTGACCTCGAACCTCTGACCTCCCTACCGCGGTTCTCCACCTTCCCACCGTCCGCTCCAGCCGCCGTTGCCCCACTCCCCTCGGCCCCAGCCGCGGAACTGCCCGCCATCGATCACCGTGCCTTCGCGATACTCGAACATGCGCTCGTGTCCCTCCGGACCGCGCGCATAAATCCGCAGCATCTTCGGCACTCCTTTATCCGGATCGACTCCAAACAGCCGGTTGTCCAAAAGGATCGTCGCGTGATCCCGCGCCACTTCCCGCAGCCGCTGCGTCACGTCCACATGACGCCGCTCGGTCCCATATTGCGCGCTCAAAATAAGGAAGTCGCCGCCCGCGGGAGGCTCTCCGCCTTCCCAACGTCCGCTCCATCCGCCGTTCCCCCATTCGCCACGGTCCCAACCCCGGAACTGCCCGCCGTCGATCACGCTGCCTTCGCGATACTCGAACATGCGCTCGTGTCCCTCCGGACCGCGCGCATAAATCCGCAGCATCTTCGGCACTCCCTTTTCCGGATCAACCCCAAACGTCCGGTTGTCCAGATGAATCATCCGCTCATGCCGCGCCGCTTCCCGCAGCCGCTGCGTTACATCCACATGATGAAACTCGGTCCCATATTGCGCGCTCAAAATCACGAACTCGCCTTCCGGCGGTTGAGCGGTAAGTGTAGCCGGCAAACAAAACGACAAGGCCAGCGTCAAAAAAATCGCGAATCGGATCTGAAACATGAGAGTCTCTCCTATTAGGTTGAAATCGATTTCACTCTTAAAGCTGTCATGCTGACTTAAGGCTGTCATCCTGAGCGAAGCGAAGCACCTGTGTACTTGGCTGCCCGAAGCATAGGTCTTTCATCGCACAAGGATTACGGTTGATATCCCAAGTTTACCGGACACGAACTGGATTCCCCCATTTTATAAGTAGTAACGATATATGGACACCGCCCGCATCGCCGCTCTCCTCGAACCCTTCCTCGACCAGCCTCTTTCCCCGCTCCAGCTCGACCAAATATCAATCTACATCGATCTATTACAACGCTGGAACGCCCGCATCAACCTCACCGCCATCCGCCACCAAGACGAAATCGTAACCCGCCACTTCGGCGAGTCCCTATTCCTGGCCCGCCACCTGTTCTCCGATTTCTCGCAGTTGCGCCATCTCGAAAGGCCTTGTCATCCTGACCCTGAGCTTGCCGAAGGGGAAGGACCTGCTTTTTCTCAAGCTGCCCATCCACCCCGCGTCCTCGACATCGGCTCCGGCTCCGGATTCCCCGCTCTGCCTCTAAAAATCTATGCCCCCAACATCCACCTCACCCTGATCGAATCCAATCACAAAAAGGCCGCCTTCCTGAACGAAGTAGCCCGCGCCCTTACATTCACCAACATCAATGTAATCTCCGAACGAGCCGAGGAAGTCGCCAAACGCCAAAGCCATCAGGCCGACGTAGTCACCCTCCGCGCCGTCGAACGCTTCGAAGCCATCCTCCCGCAAGCCGTCGCGCTCCTGGCTCCCAAAGGAACCCTGGCCGTCCTAATAACCACCGCCCAACTCCCCCAGCTGGCAATCCTGTCCAGCCTGACTTGGCAGCCTGAAATACATGTCCCACAGTCACAAACAAGGGTATTATCAATTGGGTACATTTCATAAAGTGGGAAACAAATGCTATCTTATGGCCTAAACAAAGAGCGCAGTCACCGTTAATAACCATGCTGGGCTATAATAGTGGTAATAGTTGTCTACATTATCATAATGAGACGCAACCGGAAAAAGTGTTTCACGTGAAACACTTCTCCCATTAACCGACCCAACCCCAACCCGGTGTCAAGCCCCCAGCCCAACGGTTTCCACTGTAAGTCGATGAACAGCAAGGGAAAATAAATCTGGAAACGATGTCAAATGACCCGTTCAGAATTGATAAAATAGAACTAGAGCCAAGAAGAGCCGATCCGCCACCACGAATCCACAGTATGTTTCACGTGAAACACTTCTCCAAACCAGAATCACACACTCCTGGAAAATCGCAATTGTGTTTCACGTGAAACACTAATCGGACTTGCCCGAGAAATCTGCACAGAAACCGGGCATTGATTTCGTCCTCGCGTTCGCATATTCTGGCCCGCGATACCAAAAGAAAAATCATGGGACGCATTATCGCAGTTGCCAACCAGAAGGGTGGCGTCGGCAAGACCACGACCGCCATCAACCTAGCTGCATCTCTCGCCGCCGTCGAGGTCAACACCCTGCTGGTGGATTGCGATCCGCAGTCCAACTCCACCAGCGGGCTCGGCCTGGTGAAGGATCCCGACCGCATCAGCGTCTACGATGTGATGATGGGGGTCGCCTCCGCAGAGGAGGCCTTGCAGCTCACCTGCCTCGACCAGCTCTGGCTGATCCCCTCGCACAAGAACCTGATCGGCGCGAACCTCGAGCTGGTGTCGGCCGAGCGCCGCGAGTATCGTCTTCGGGATGCGCTCGCCGGTGTGCTGGATCGTTTTCAGTTCATTGTGCTCGATTGCCCGCCAGCGCTCGACTTGCTAACTTTGAACGCCCTGGTCGCGGCGCAGGGAGTCTTGATCCCGATGCAAGCGGAATACTTCGCGCTCGAGGGCGTGTCGGAGCTGCTCGACACCATCGAGAGAATCCGCGCCGAGCTCAATCCGCAGCTAGAGGTTGAAGGTGTAGTGCTGACCATGTTCGACGAGCGGACAAACCTGGCGCAGCAGGTGGCCGAGGAGTTGAAGAAGTATTTTGGAGAGAAGCTCTGCTCCACGACCATCCCGCGCAACATACGGCTGGCGGAAGCGCCCAGCCACGGGCAGCCGGCGTTGCTCTACGATCCACGGTCGCGCGGCGCCGAAAGCTACATCAAGCTGGCCAAGGAGATGCTGGACCGCCAGGCGCGAGCCGCCGCCAGCCCGGAAGCTGTCGCTTAAATTGATGTACGTGAATATTTATATTGATCGATATAACACCCGAACGGAAGTGCGGGAGACTGAGGACGAATGACCACATCGAATGCAGCGATCGACAAAACGGCAGCGAGCCCCGCGCCGGACAAGGCTCATGAAAAGCTGGCCGAGAAGCGGCGGGCGCTGGGCCGCGGATTGGAGTCTTTGCTGCCGGGGCCGCGCGTAGTGGCGACGATTGCACCCACCCTTCCGCAAAGTGCGCGGAAGGATGGGGCACCCTCCGAGTCCGTGACGTCCCCTTCTTCTGAAATTTCTTCCCTGGCCGCTCCACCACAGGCGGGGATGGTGGAAGAGTTGCACGCAGTGGCGGCCGCGCCCATGCCCGACGGCGACCATGTGGTTCTGCTCAATCTCGATCAGATCGTTGAAAATCCGTACCAGACGCGGACCGAATTCGACATCAAGGAGCTGACGAATTTAGCGGGTTCCATCCAGACGCAAGGGGTATTGCAGCCGATCGTGGTTCGGCCCGCGCGGAGCCTTCCCGGGAAAACGCTCCCCCTTCCGGAAGCGCTGGCGTCGAAAGAGTACTTTGAGAAGATCTACCAAGCGCCGCCGGAACCGGACGAAGCGACAGTAACCGGCCCGGAGATTCCGGATCGGTACGTGCTGATTCTGGGAGAGCGGCGGTTCCGGGCGTCGAAGATCGCGGGGAATACGACGATTCCGGCGCTTGTGAAGCGGGTGTCTCCACAGCAGGCGGCGGAGATGACGCTGGTGGAGAACCTGCAGCGCCAGGACCTCGACTGCCTGGACCAGGCCGCGGCCTTCCGCAACCTGAGCAAGGTCTTCAACCTGACGCAGGAGGAAATCGGCAATCGGGTCGGCGTGTCGCGCGAGCAGGTATCGAATTATCTGCGGCTGCTGAACCTGCCTCAGGAAGTGCAAGTGGCGCTCCGGCAGAAAGTGCTGACATACAGTCATGCGCGTCTGTTGCTCGCCTTGCCCGAGGATCAGATCGTAAAAGTCGCGCGGGTGGCGATCGACAAAAAGATGTCGGTGGCGCTGCTGACGGAGATGGTGATGGATGTCAACGCTCCCGAGCTGAGGCCGGAACGGAAGCCGAGCGGAGCGCGCTGGGTGGACCCGAATGTGCGCGCCGAGCAGCGGCAGATCGAAGCGGCGCTGGGGATGAGGGTGCGGATCCAGGACCGGCAGGGCAAAGGCAAGATCACGATCGAGTATGCAACGCTCGAAGATTTCGACCAGATTGTGACCCGACTGAAGAAGAACTGAGTTGACAGATCTCAGGTGTCAGGTCTCATTTCATGGCGGGGAACCCGAAGAGTAACAAGTGGGAAGCAGAAGGCATTGCGGCTCTGGAATGGAAGGGAATCGAAGCCAGAGTCCGGAGTTTAGTGGGTTTTGAGGTTCTGAAATCTTCTGGGTATCTGGGAAGTAACAAGTGGGAAGCCCCAACAGTTTCAGCCCTGGAAAATAGAGTAAACCAGCATCAACGCGGGGTATGCTCACTGCCCATCGTGGCCACACGACCCATTAGCCGTACGGGGGAAATTACTTGCGCGAATTTAAGGTGACTCCGACAGGAGTGCCGGTTGGAAACGCGACCGCAGTATTCGACTAGTTTTGTGGGGGACGGTCCTCGTGTTATCCGGCATAACGCTGTCCGCCTATTCTTCCGGGAGCTTGGCAAACTTCTCCCTGACCGACTGCGGAATCGTTTCTTCCAATCGGCGAGAAAGCCACTCTTGCAACCGGGAGGCGAGATGGGGAGAGAAAAAAGTGAACCGCATTCCGATCTGCTGCTCACTGGCCCAGCACACTGCGGCTTCAACGACAAACTGGAATTCATCACCGGGCAGCGCAAATTGCAACTGTACGGGTTCGCCAGACCCCAGTGAGTCATCGGGAGCGATCGACATTCCACCCTCGCTGACGTTGACGCTGCGACCGTGAACGGTAGGCAAGGCCGCCCTGAGAATCGCCACTGGGACCTCAACCGGACAGCGGAAGTATCGGCGTCGCTCTCTTACGATCAAACCGTAGGCGGTTTTCAGGCTGAGGTTGATTAAGCCCGCAGAAAGAGGTCGCAGCAAGACGAAAGTTGAGCCGGCCCGAAATGCCCCGGTAGCTTCGGCATGGCTATCGCTTACGGTGAATACGACTGCGTGCTTATTCGAAGGGGAATCGCGTACTGCTTGCAAGATTGCTCCAGCCTGATTTCCGAGCCGCAAATCGACAATCACAGCCTCGAATTTTGCCTGGTTCAGCCGCTCCAGAGCCAAGGAAGCTTTGGGACATTCCTCCGGGAACAGTGCGAATCGTTGCAGCGAGTCGGTGATTTGCTCGATGGCAAGCGCATCGTTGGACACGATCAGAACTCTACCCACAAAGGCAGATGCGGAAGATGTCGCACTCATGAGGCCACCATTAGTGCATTGCTAATTTCTATGGGAAATCAAGACTGGAACCCGACCAGCAGACGTCTGCCGTTCTTCGCGAAAAGCAAACGCCCCACCCCAGCCGAATAGTACAGATGCCGCCGCCGCATGGACCGGCAGCGAGATTTACGTTACGAAAAACGAACACGATTGGTTCGAGTCGGCACAGTGTCCGGCAATGTTATGCCGCTCGTTCATCCACGTGATTGCTGGGAGGACCGGTGGGACTCAGTTTCCAATGTCCGTGGCGATCGAGTGGCTCCGCACAGCCCATTGCGCTCAACAGCAGGAGAGTGTCATTGATAGCCTGCCGGGTCTTTCCGAATCGGAGCTCCAATTCAGGAAGCTCAACGATTGTGTAGGGCGGCGGGTTGCCCGACCACCTCTCATGCGCCTGAATCGCTAACCCGTAATTTACGATCGCTTCTGCAAGCGGGAGAAGTTCGTCGATCGTCAGCCGCCGTTCCCTCCGCAGGGCGCGTTTGGGAAGGCCAAGAACCCGTAGAAACTGCTCCCGAAACATAGCGCCCCCCCCCGGAGCACATGTTACCGAATGCACGCGCTTGGTCTGCGGAAAGGAGATGGCCTGTTCGTTTTTTGTAAACCGACGATCATTTCCGTCGCTGCCAAAGGGAAACACTCCGACGGACAGATGCAGAATCGTGCATCCCTTATTCCGAGCGTCCCAAGGGATGGTCATAAGCTGCTCATAATAGGAGCCACCGGCTCTCCGCAATTTTGGAACTGCGCGTGCCTTGGCAGCGTAGGCGCGGATGCGCGTTCGAGGCGCATTCTTGAAGTCGCCATAGGGAGAACACGGATGAGGTTACCGAAATTGAGTACCGTAACTGGTTACCCTGTGCTTGCCGGAGTGCTGGCCGTTTTACTGCTCAGCCTCCCCGCTCACGCTGCGTGGAAGTCACTGACAGCTCCGCCCACTCAGGCTGTCTCGGCGGCAGCGGAGTCGATCAACGGGACGATCTACCTAGCGGGTGGAAGCGGCATCAGCGGTCCCCTCACAAACCTGCAAGCGTTCAATCCAGAGACGAACTCCTGGACGGCTCTGGCCAACATGCCCGCAACCCTATATCAAGGAGACGGAGCGGGAGTGATTAACAGCCAGCTCTATGTCGCCGGCGGCTGGAACGGCCCTCTGCCCACGAACTGGCTTTTCATGTACGATCCGCCGTCGAATACCTGGACGGTGCTGGCTGGAATGTCGCACCTGAGCGCCTGCGGCGCGTCGGGCGTCATCAACAGCAAGCTCTACGTCACGACGGCCTGTAATGGATACAGCGGATACGCGAACTATTTGGACGTGTACGATCCGGTGGCCAACGCGTGGACCAGCCTGCCCGGGTCGGCGAGCGCGCACGCCGGTGCGGCCGCTGGGGTGATCAACGGCAAGCTATACGTGGCGGGCGGACTGAATTACAGCGGAGTCCCCACCAATGTGATGGAAGTGTACGATCCGGCGGCGAATAGCTGGACTACCATAGCGCCCATGAAGACCGCGGTTCAGGCTGCCGCCAGCGTGGCGCTGAATGGCGAGCTCTACGTGATTGGAGGCATGGACGCCGCAAACGCTACCGTGGCGACGGTGCAGGTTTACAACCCCTTCACCAACAAATGGAAAACCGCGGCGGCGTTGCCGTCGCCGCAGAGCAGCGCGAGCGGCGTGGTGGTCGATGGCCTCATATTTAATGTGGGAGGCTACGGCAGCGGTCCGACGAATGCATACGTGGCGATTGAGCCGTCGATTCCGTAGGGCGGGGGGATTAAGAGGCGCACCCAGGCACCGGCTTTGCGCGATAAATGACCTAACCGCCGGTTGTGCTCGCGAATTCAGAGGGGTAATGCGGAAAGGCCCCCCCAAGGGGGCGGGAAATGTAACTACATGATTCAGCGGTAGATATCCGTGAGCCTATGGCCTGGGTGTTAGACATTTTGCTAGAAAATTTCGTACGAAATTGATAAAATACGGGTTGGAGCATGACAATGGGTACAGGGGCGACGGCCGGTGCATCTCGTAGGCCGCTATTCTCAGATCAGGAAATCTACAATATCGCGAATGGCAGTCCTCATGATATCGCGGACTGGGCGAAATCAACTGCACACCAACGCGGGATCGAGGTGCGTCGCCTTCCGAATGACAAATTCATGAAGGCAGTGTCCCGCCTTTCGGATGGTGTGGTTGACCTAGATCCAGTGGAAGAGCTACTCATTACGCTTGGTAGGGCGGGTATTATCACGTCATTCCAACGGGGCATTCTCCAGATCCATTATCTTCGTTAAATGAAACTTCAAGTCCTCGATCCTTGGGGAGACTACGAAACTCGGGGCTACTTAAGGAACCACCATAACGAAAAGGATCTTCGTCTCGTAGGGCGCCTAGAAACAGCAGCCTTCGAACAGGAAGTCGTTCAGGTAGTCCGATTCCTTCGTAGATTACCTTCTCTTTCTTACGAGAATGTCACGGAAACCCACCAGAGACTTTTCCATTCAGTCTACCCTTGGGCTGGACAGGACCGGTCTGCGACCGCGCCCAACATAGCCATAGTAAAGGCCGGATACAAAACGCTATTCGCGCATCCGGCGGATGTTAAAAAAGAGCAGCAGACCACGCCCTTCGACTTGGCCAAGACACGGCCTATCTGCAGACACATCTTTATTGCTACAGGGCTCTAGATTCTTCGTGCAAGGCCCCCAGGCGCCCCGCTCAAGGCTTCTGCTTGGGCGGGGTTTTTTCGACTCCATCAAGCCCCTGGCGCCGCTGCAGCGCGATAGATCGGTGCGCGGCTTGGAGAATCCAGTAGAATAGAGGAAACATTTCCCAGGGGAAAAGCAAGCAGGGGAAAAACAAGCAGAAGAAAGAGAACCAATGGCAGTTCCTGTATCTCAGATGTGGACGGTGGCTTCTTACGTCCTGCGCCAGAAGCTGGCGGGGCGCGAGCGGTATCCGCTCGTGCTCATGCTGGAGCCGCTGTTTCGCTGCAACCTGGCTTGCGCGGGTTGCGGCAAGATTCAGTATCCGGCGCACATTTTGAAGACCGACCTTTCGGTGGAAGACTGCATGAAGGCGGTCGACGAGTGCGAAGCGCCGATGGTGTCGATTCCGGGCGGCGAGCCGCTGATGCATCCGCAGATCGACAAGATTGTTGAAGGCCTGGTGGCGCGCAAGAAATATATCTATCTCTGCACCAACGCGCTGCTGCTGAAGGAAAAGCTGCATCTGTTCAAGCCGAGCAAGTATTTGAGCTTTTCGGTACACGTCGACGGGCAGAAAGAACACCACGATTTTTCGGTGTGCCGCGAAGGCGGATACGAACTGGCGCTGGATGGGATCCGGGAGGCGGTTGCGGCGGGCTTTCGCGTGACCACGAATACGACTCTGTTCGATGGCGCGGACCCGAACAGCGTGCGTACATTTTTCGACGAGATGATGGAAGTGGGCGTCGAGAGCATGATGGTCTCGCCGGGATATTCTTATGACAAGGCTCCCGACCAGAAGCATTTTATGGGACGCGCGCGGACGCGGCGGTTGTTTCGCGCCATGTTGTCGAATCGCAAGAAGACGTGGCGGTTTAACCAGTCTCCGCTGTTTCTCGAATATCTGATGGGCAAGCGCAGCTACCAGTGCACGCCGTGGGGAATGCCGACGTACAACATTTTCGGATGGCAGAAGCCGTGCTATCTGCTCCAGGACGGCTACGCCGAGACCTATAAAGAATTGATGGAGACGACCGAGTGGGCGAGCTATGGGACGGAGTCGGGGAATCCGCAGTGCGCGAACTGCATGGTGCATTGCGGGTATGAGCCTTCGTCGGTGGATGACACGTTTGGCTCGCTGCGCGGATTTGTCGATACGGTGAAGGCGACGTTTGCTTTGTATCCCGATAAAGACGCGCTGGCCGATCTGGATCGGGATGTGCGTCCGGTGCATTCGTATAATCCGCTGGTGCAGATAAACGGTCAGATAGAAGCGCAGATAGAGGCGCCTGCGGCCCCGCAGGCGCAGATTGAAGAGAGCCGGGTATGAGCGGGCGCGAACATGGGCACGAACCCACCTTGCCGCATGGCACGGCGGCGGTGGCGGCGTCGGCGCGGCCGAGTGCTAGCTTTGGCTCTAACTCCGGTTCTAACTCTAACGACGAACTGGAAGTGGTTCCCGGATTCGAGCGCGAAAATCTTCAGGGATGGATTCCGCCGCTGGCTACAGAGGCCGACGTGCGCGCGGTCATCGAAAAAGCGTTCGATTATCGCGGCGACGTGACGATCACGCGCAAAGGCGGCGGCGAAGTTACGGGATATCTTTTTGACCGGCGCATTGGGACAACGCTGGTGAACTCCGTGGTGCGGCTGATTGTGGCGAACAGCAATGAGCGGCCGGCTATTTCTTACTCTGAAATTGCGGCGATTGCCTTCACCGGACGCGACACCGCCGCTGGCAAGAGCTACGAAGCCTGGGTGAAGAAGTACTGGGAGAAGCGGGCCGCGGGCGAGAAGAATATTTCGATTGAGCCGGAAGCGCTGGAGTAGGGCGCCTGGGTCGTTTCACGCGCCTTGGGAGAACCCCGCAGCCGGGCGCTCTTCACATTTTATTCAGCGGTGCGCGGAAGAAATGAAGGGATATTGCCGCGCGAAACGCCCCTCGAACTCTTGTCATCGTGAGCACAACCTGGGGTGAAAGCCAGGGGGTTCCCACCCATCGCGCCCCTTGGGATGAGTGGGATTCCACGCCTAGAGGCCGCTGGCACGCAGACGCCGATTGTGGATGGCGAACCCAACCCAGAAGCCCGCGGCCGCCGCCCACGACGCCATGGCCGCGCTGGGAACGTCGCGGATGAGCATCCACTGCATATGTCCGTTGGCAAAGATAAACGAGAAGGGAAACACGGTGAACGCAATCGCCAGTCCGAGGTTCCAACTGCGATGGGCGAGTTCACTGCGGGTGCGGGCCAGGGTTTGTGTTTCGTGGTCTTGCGGTAATGACATGACGTTGCCTCCTGTTAGGGTTGGATTTGTAGAACTCGACTGCAAACGCGCGACTTCCCCGGCCAATTCCGGATCGGCCGCGAGAAACTCTTCGATCAGGGCGCGGGTGTCGGCGCTGGCTTCATCGGCGAGATAGAGAGGGACGAGATCGTGAATGACATTGCGAGAGACGTTCATAGTTAACTCCGCGATTGCCGCGCCTGCTCCAACTTGAGCCGGGCGCGATGGATTTTTGTTTTCACAGCGCCCAGCGACAAACCGAGCGTTACCGCAATTTGGTCGTACGACATCTCTTCCACCGCCGACATCAGAAGCGCCGTGCGGTCCAGTTCCGGAAGCCGCTGCAAATCGGCCATGACGCTTGCCAGCTCGGCGCGTTGCTCCGCGGAAGCATGGGGCGCCTGACGCGGATCGGGGAAATCCTGTTCTTCCCCAGAAAGCGAGGAAAGCCGGCCGCTGCGACGCAACCCCTGGCGGTGGCAATTCCGCGCAATGACCAGCAAATACGCCTTGACGGTGGGCTGCCGGATTTCGCCGGGAGCAGTCCAGGCGCGCACGAATGTCTCGGACACAATGTCTTCGGCCTCGGCGCGATTGCCGGTGAGGTAGAGGGCAAAGCGAAAGAGATCGTGCGCGTATTTCTGGTAAAGCGCCTGAAATTCGCTCATTGGTCATCGCTCATGGCAGCGTCTACAGAGAATATCCCGCGGGTCAGGAAAAGTTTCAGGCGGAAGGGGATGTTTTTCGGGATGTTGCCGAGAGTTCTTTTACACCTTCTTCAGCAGCGCGATCTGGCCGGCGTGATAGAGCTCGTGCTGCACTATGCCGTGGAGCATGTAGTAAAAGGTGTAGTGGGCGCCCTTTTTGCCGGGGACCTGGTGGAGGAGGGACTTCTCCGGGAATTTCTCGACGGCGGCGACGAGTTCCACGTGAACCTGATGGAGGTGTTCGAGGGTTTTTGTCCACGCGGCGTTGCTGGTATCCGTGACGGGCGGGAAATTCTTTTTGGCGGAAAGCTCCTTCACGGGCACGCCCGTCATGCGGCGGCGGGCGACGCCATCCCAGGCGGCGATGTGGAGTACGAGTTCCCAGATGGAGTGCGCGTTCTTCACGGGATGAGCGGATGCCTGCGCGGCGGTGACGCCTTTGAGAATTTCCAGCAGAGAATCGCCATGCCAAGCCTGGCCGTCGAAGGCGCGGCGAAGCTGATCGGCGATGCGGGTGGGTTCGAGCTTATCTGCTTTGGGCATCCGGATCTCTCCATCTTGAAGTGTACATGAGTACCCGGTATTCAGGTATACTATCTTTGTGATCTCCAGCTTCGGGGATGCGACGACTGCCGATATTTACCACGGGAGCGACAGCAAGGCGGCCCGCAGGATTGGCCGCGAGCTCTGGGGTCGGATGCAGCAAAAACTCGATTTGCTGAACGCCTGCACATCGGTCGAAGACCTGCGGATGCCTCCGGCGAATCGGTTGGAAAAGCTGCGCGGAGACCGGGCTGGCTTTTACAGCGTCCGCGTCAACCAGCGGTACCGAATCGTCTTTAAGTTCGCGAACGGCAACTGTGAAGAGGTTCGCTGCACCGATTCTCACTAAGGGAACTCTGCTTCAGTGCCGGCAGAAAGCATAAACCACAGGGTACACAAAGGTACACGGGGGAAACCGGGACTTAATCAGAGTTTCACCAAGGGGTCACAACCATGCTGCCAGAATTTCGAATCGCAACGCATCCCGGGCAAGTCCTGCTGGCGGAGTTTCTCGAACCGCTGCGGCTGACTCAGGCCGGCCTTGCCCGCGCTCTACATATCCCTCTTAACCGCGTCAACGAGTTGGTGCGCGGCAAGCGCGGAGTCACACCCGAGTCCGCCCTTCTGTTTTCGGAGTACTTCAAGAACTCTCCCGAGTTCTGGATGAACCTGCAAACCGCGCATGATCTGTCGCGCGCGCGTCAGGAAATGCGCGAAGCCGTGCGCAAACGCCCCGGCCGAATCGCTCGCATTAAGGCGCCCGCAAAAGGCCGTCGATCCCAGGGCGCGGACTGAGTGAAGTCAGAAGTAAGAAGTAAGATTGCAGAAGTGAAAGGCAAATTGCAGAGGTCAGAGGTTCGATTGAAGAGGTTAGAAGCCAAGAGGTTCTTACTTCTGCAATCTGACCTCTCACCTCTAACCTCTTTTTACTCCGCGCAGACCGCGATGCCTGCGGCATCGGCCGCTTGGGTGACTGCCGGGCCATCGATCAGCAGACATCGGCCGGCGTCGAGGGCCAGACAGGTCGCCCCGGCGCGGGCCATTGTTGCGATGGTGGTTACGCCTACGACGGGAACGTCGAAGCGCATATCCTGCTTGGGCTTGGCGATCTTGACTACCGTCAGGGAGCGGCTGAGGGTTGAGGCTTTGCCGTCCGCATCCAAGGAGCGCATGAGTTCGCCGGCGCGAGCGATGGCGGCGTCGGTGCCCTCCATGGCCTCGACTGCGACGCAGGCGGCTTCGGCGATCACGACGGTCTGTCCGATGTCGTAGGCGGCCAGTTGGCGGGCGACGGCGCGACCGTATTCGATATTGTTGCGTTCCTCCGCACTTGGAGGACGTTTACTGAGCACGCCTGATTTGGCGAGGAGCGGTTCGAGCAGAGCTGTTGAATTTTCCAACAGTATGCCTTCGTCGGCGAGCACCTTGGCGACGGCGCCGAGGAGGGAATCGGTATTGCGGGTGCCGAGCGAGAGCAGGAGTTTGCCGAGGCGCCAATCCGGCTTGATGGCGGAAAAAATCTGCTTGTGCTTCACCTGCCCGGCCATGACGGCGCGAGTTACGCCGGCGGCTTTGAAGGTGTCGATCAGCTTGGACAGTTCACCGAGAGAGAGCCAGTGCACGGAGGCCGCGCCGCGCGACTCGATCTCCGGCGAGGTTTCTTGCTGGATGGCCGCCACGACGACGTCGTATCCCTGGGCGCGCGCGGCGTCGAGGACAAGGAATGGGAACTTGCCGTTGCCGGCGATCAGGCCGAGTTTTGGAGCGGCAGCCATGCAGAAGATGAGTGTACGAAGATGAGTGTACGCAGATCAGTGTAAACGAGTTGCCGCCGGGGCAGTGCCAGTACACCCCCTTCAAGCCGGTTCACGAATCGGGAACTCTCAGAAAATAAGGGTCATCAGTTTGAAGGGAGAGCCCCCCAGTTATCGTTCTAGAAAATAGGGCAGCGTCCTTTCACGCGGGAAGGAAAGTTCTCGAAGATCCGCGACCACCTCGGTAGCGGGCCCCTTTTACGAGAGCCTTTCGCGACGGCTGGTAGCCAATCCGGCCTGCCCCCTAGTTTTCCGCTGCGTTGGCGCAGCTCCCGCGGAGTGCCCGAACCCGGTCTCCTAACTCAGCGTTCCCCAGTCTCGTGTCCCGGAAGGTCGCGAATCAAGTCGGGGGGTGGGTTCCAGATCGCGCAACGAGGTTCGTCGTGCCAGCAAAATACACAGGTTCTTCGCTAGTCCGCCTTCCCTGTTCGTCTTTCGTAACAGATCTCGTTCCCCGCTTTCGCAAGGTGGGGATCGGAGTACGATTCGCCGCAGGTGCAGCGTCCTTTCACGCGGGAAGGAAAGCTTCTCGAATCTCGCGACCACTTCGGTAGCGGGGCCCCTCTACACGAGAACCTTTCGCGCCGGCCGGTAGCCAATCCGGCCTGCCCCTGGAGCGGGAGGGATGCGGCTGGCATCGCACGCCATCCTGGCGGAACCCGCGCCGGACGCTCGTCTCGCAGTCACCCGATACAGTGACAAAACTCACAGCTTTCTCGCGCGCAAGGGATTAGTGTGTGGGCGTCGACCCTCCCCGGACCTTCTACTCCAGTTGTTGCCAGTGTAAGTGTCAGAACGGGTCGCCCCGGCTCTGTGGAGGAAGCCATGAGGAAAATTGCGGTAGTGCTGGGTCTCTGTACGCTGCTGTTGCCAGTCGCGGCATGGGCGGACGCGATTGACTTCGGCAACAACTTCGGCACCGTCAGCATCACCAGCGCCGGCATCGTGTCGGCTGGCGCGGAGCTTGTCGGCTTCAACGGGATCAGCGCGCCCCGCGGACACTCGTTGGGCTCGGTCAGCTTTTCGACTGGGGCGCTGACGAGCGGCAGCATCTTCGGGGGCGGAACTTTTTCCAGCCAGGGTTCCAGCTTCATCGTGACGGGCGTGGGAAAATACGGGCAGCCCAAGGGGATCATTTTTGACGCGACTTTTGTCGGCCCCATTCACTGGGTACTGGTCAGCCAACCGGGAAAATTCGACTATGTGTTTCGGCTCTCGGGCGTCGTCGAGGGAACGCTCTATACCGGTCGGGTGGTTAGCGGAATCACCCATCAGACCATCACGGTGCATCCGAATCAATGGTCGCAGGATCATCTGGGCAGCCTCGGCGGCGGCAAAACAACGTTCGGAGTGGCGACTCCAGAGCCTGGAACGCTGGGATTATTTGGCGCGGGGTTGATCGTGCTGGCTGGAGCCGCGCGGCGGAAACTGGAGAAACTCTGATTCAATGTCGGCAGGGAGCGTAAACCACAGGGTACACGGTGGTGCACGGGGGAAACCGGGGTTAATTAGAGTTTCCCTAGTGGGCATGAACGAGGACTTCCGAGGAGGCCGGGCTTTGGGCGTGCGATACTGAAATTGATGGCGCTGCCGGATTTCACGCCCAGGGTGGGGAACGATCCCAAGTCGGTGGTGATTCACCTGACGACGGGGACAGGCCTGGAAATTGAGTGGAAGGATGGGCACCGGTCCGTCTACACGTTTCCGTTTTTGCGCGACGCTTGTCCGTGCGCGCTTTGCGAGGACGAGCGCACCAAGGCGAGACGCAAGCCGGGCGAAGCGCCGAAGCTTGCGCCCGGAGCGTTGCCGATGTTCAAGGCGGCAGTGAAAGCGCTGTCGGCGGAAGCGGTCGGCAAGTACGCGGTGAAATTTTCCTGGAACGACAACCACGATCTGGGAATCTACTCGTGGTTTTATCTGCGCGAAGTATGCCCCTGCGCGAAGTGCGTGGCCGGACGCGGACTCCCGGCCTCCATTTAGAACCAGAGTGCTCTTCGAGAAGGTCTCGATGCAGCGTCGGCTGAGAGCATAAACCACAGGGTACACGGGGGTGCAGGGAGAGGCCCCCAAGGAACCTAACCAGAACTTCCCAAGCAGGCTGCGGAAAAAGTATTTTTTCGGGGCAGCATTCCCGCAGCGGCTGGAAGCCGGTATTGATCCCGCGGCAGTGCCGGCACGAGTGGAACTCGTGCCCTTCCCAAAACGGGATTGAGGCGGAATTTTTCCGCAAGCTGCTAAGGGGCGGATGGCGCTTGCGCGGACTGTTGCTGCTTGAGTTGGGCCTGGGACTGGGCGATTTGCTCTTCCGATAACTGAAGCTGACCTTCGAGGACCAGAGTTAACTGGTTGGGGCCGGAAGTCTGGAATTCCACTTTCTGCAAGACAGCGGACTGCCGGGCGGCGGGCGGGAGAATGGTGTTGAGGTCGGCGGTCTTTTGCAGAGCGGTGAGGAGAGCGGCGGCTACTTGATCGCGGAAAGCGACGCCCAGGTCGCCGGTGCGGAGCGCATCTCGCAGCGAGCCGTTGGCAGCGACGCGGCCCAGTTCGGAAGCCAGAACCAACCCAGATTTGGGATCGACCGAGGGAGTGAGCTTGATCTCGATCTCGGCATCGCCGTCGAACACTTCCATGGCGTTTTGGCCAACGGGGCAGACCCAGCGCTCGTAGTGGACGTTCGCGGCCACGAGACTGGCGGGGACGAGAGGAGTGAGGGTGGCTTGCTGAACCTCAAGGCGCTCGCCGCAACGGGGAGTGCGCGGCAGTTGGGAGCGAAGGACGGCGACGATGTTTTGCTGGAGGTCGGCGAGATCGGCAGTGAGACTGAGGCTCAGCGGGTTGTGGACGTTTGCGGCGGGCGCGCCCGAGGAAATGCCGGACGAAGTATGCGAAACGACGCCTGAAACGGGGATGGAGATGGTCTGGCCCGCGGCTTTGATGGTGTCGATTACGCGGGGAAGGTTGAAGACGAGTTCCTGGCCATTGGTGGGAAGGAGGATGCTCATTTCCTTGCCCAGCGAGAGGTGCTCGGCCTGGAAGCTGGCCAGGGTTTTCTCGAGCGCGGCGGCGTCGGCAAGTTGCTCGCTTTCCGGTTTCGCGGCATGGGCTGCTTGATCGAAGTTCCTGGCTTGTTTGTCGAGGTCGGAATCGGCTTTTGCCAGTTTCTTCGTGAGGTCTTTCAAACCGGATTCTTGCGCGGGAGAGAACGAGGCCAGGAATTTCTGGTTGCCGGCGCGAGCCTTTTCGAGGGCTTGATTGACGGCGGTTGCGCGCTCGGAGAGGGCGGAAGAAGCAGGCGCTTTCGGCAGAGATTCGCGAAAGGCTTGCAGTTGATCGGCGGCTTCCTGGAGGGATTGCGCGATCTTGACGAAGGCGGCGCGCTGATCGGCGGTGGCTTGGAGGGCCAGGATGCGATGGAAGTCCTTGAGATCGTCTTTTTCGCTGACTCCCGAAGGACGGCCGCCGCCGGCGCCGGGGTGTGACGCGTTGATTCCACCGCCACCGCCGCCGTGCTGGGCCAGGGTGAGGGTGGGAGCGACGAACAGGGCGAAGGCGAGCGCGACGATGCGCGGCGAAGGAAATTGGGTTTTACGGTAAAGCATAGGACAGTCCGGTAGGGATATTGTACGGGTGAAAGGGCGTCGTGTGGAGGAGGTCAGAGGCGGATTGCAGAGGTCAGAGGTCAGATTGCAGAGGTAAAAACCTATCCACCTGAGGGTTCTAACCTCTGAAATCTGACCTCTGACCTCTGCAATGACCTCTGCAATCTGACCTCTGACCTCTGACCTTGCGTCTAGCCTGCCCCTACGTGGGCAATTACCCAGGTACTCACCCCGGGTGGGGGAAAAATGCGACAATGGGAATGGCGGTCGCAGCTCCACAATTTACGTAACTTTACGAAGGATTGCGCGTAGCCTTTTGCAACATAGTAGGCAATGGGTACGCAACCCTGGGGCTTGGTTGCGGCTCTAAGCTGATAGTTTCTGCCTGATGCCAGTCACCCAAATTCCGTCTCGCGATCCGCAGTCCCCAGCCTCCGATGCGCCGGAGCAGCGCGGTCTGTTTGACGCGCAGCATTGGGAGACGGCGTACCGGGGGTTCAATCCCGATGACGTTCCGCATCTTCTGATCCAGTTGCAGGACGATCTTTCGCGTTCGCGGAAGCGGGAAGCGCTGTGGCTGTCGGTGATCCTGCACTTGCTGGTGGTGATTCTTTTGTGGAACAGCGAGAAACTGATGGCGCTGTGGCCGCACCGGGGAGTGGATCTGGCGATTCGGGCGGATGCGGACCGGTCGAAGGACGCGACGTTTTTGGCGCTGCCGCCGGATGAACAGAAACTGACGCGGCGTCCGGAGGCGAAGATTCTTTCGGACAAGGACCGGATCGCAACCAGCAAAGCGCCGCAGATCAATCGGGAAGACTTGAAGAAGCTGCTGCAGAGCCCGCATCCGGGAGCAGCGGGGACGAACGTGCAGGCGCCGCCGGCGCAGGGGCAAACGCCGCAGGTGGCGCAGAATCCGGCGCCGCAAGCGCCGCAGGAAAATCCGCAGGGATTTGCGCCGCCGCAACCGAGCGACCAGACGGCGCGATTGCAGACGACGCCGCAGAACCGGCCGATGCCGGATTTCAAGACTCCGATGACGGCGGGGTCGGCGATCGAACAAGCGGAGCGGGCAGCGGCGGCGAACCGCGGGTACTCCGGGAGCGGACAAGCGGGCGACGGCGGGTTGACGCGGGGGCGGAATGGGGCGGCGGCGGGGCTTGCGCCGGCGGAAATTCTTACCGACACGATGGGTGTGGATTTCGGGCCTTACATCACGAGGATATTGCAGGTCATCAAGCAGAACTGGATTATAGGGCTGCCGCCGTCGGCGTATCCGCCGATATGGAAAGCCGGGAAAGATTCGATCGACTTTACGATCCTCAAGAACGGGCAGGTCACGGGGATGGTATGGCACAGCGGCTCGGGCGATGTGGCGCTGGACCGGGCGGCGTGGGGAAGCATCACGGGGTCAAACCCGCTGCCGGCGCTGCCAAAAGAATTTCCTGGGCCGAACCTTGGACTGCGGCTGAATTTTTATTTGAATATGCAAATCAGCGATGTGAAGTAAAACCAGGTCAGAGGTTAGAGGTTAGATTGCAGAGGTAAAAGCTAGGTCAGAAGTTAGAGGTTAGATTGCAGAGGTTAGAACCCTCACGTGGATAGGTTTTTACTTCTGCAATCTGACCTCTGACTTCTGACCTAGCTTACTTCACGTACTTGGGCTCCTCGCCACTCGACCAGGGGTTGTAGGTGGCTACGAAGTGGACGCGCTCGGGGCGGGTGGGGTGGTCGAAGAACCAGATTTTGACGAATTCGCTGGGGTCGGGATC
>Ga0302156_10000450_pt1 | contig 39365 bp, 34 predicted proteins | sample I_Bog_N3_2_FD_193503 | JGI IMG/M metagenome (GOLD analysis project Ga0302156, IMG submission 193503) | Peat permafrost microbial communities from Stordalen Mire near Abisko, Sweden - I_Bog_N3_2 | ecosystem: Environmental > Terrestrial > Soil > Wetlands > Peat | place: Sweden: Abisko, Stordalen... | reverse complement strand
ACAGCTTCATACGGCTCGGATGGGACGTTGGGCGGTAAAGGATTGCTGATGTTGTTATAGATGACAAAGCCGTCTGCCAACGCAGTGGGGGAAATTACAAGGGCCGCTGCCAATGCGAGTAAACCTTTCGAAAACCTCTTCACTGGTCTCTTCCTTTCCTTCGCTTTCCTTAGCCCGTGGGGTGCAAAGCGGGGAAGCTGCGCGGCTCGGATGCCTGGCTGAGGGCTTTCCATGACTTTGGCAACTACCAGAAGCTTATTGATAGGACCTCATCAGAATGCACAACATTCTGCGCGCGGGCTCAAACCTCCGTCACGGAAAGTCGCGCTAAAGTCACCGCCCCCAGCACCGAAGTTCCAGCCAGGTAACCAATCCGGGGCGGGATTTCCTTGTTCCTTCACGGCCAGTTGATGAAAAATCACATTTGCTTGAACTGAACCACGCGCAGACGGGGAGGCCGTTTTCCAAGGGTGAAACACGCACTTTCCGGTTGATTTCCGGGAGAGCTGGGAATTCGACCCTAATACTATGATCGCGTGAAGATGTAATCTACCAAGCCCCAAACACGGGACTTGGGGCATCTAAATACGGTCAAAATCGAGATTTCCGAATCACGAGGTCGTGACACCAGGCGCGAAGACAAAGGCGCGGCCAGGATGGTCCCGGCTTAACAGGTTATTCGGAGGCTGGCCTGATCTTGAAGCTGTTTAAATCTGTTCACGTTCATTTTTCGGGGCCTTGCGCTATAGTCTCGCCGGAAGCTGCCTTGGAATCGAGGATGTTGACCAGAGACCAGGGAGCGCCGGCCAGATCGTAGTGAAACTCTCCCTTGTCATCGACCACGAGCTTGCTTGCCGGATACAGGAACCCTGTGCTCTTGGTGTTGTCGGCGTCATTCAGGTTGAATTGGCCAACCGCCAGGTCGAAGGACTGGGAGGGCGCGTCCGGGCTGTCTTCGCCGGCTTGATGCGGGCGGTTGGTGATAAAGGTGATCTGCCGGCCGGTTGGAGTTAGAACCATTTGGATGAAGGCGACTTCATAGCTGAGAGCGCCTGAAATGGAACAATGCCCGACCGCTTTTGTTTTGGAGAGCGCGACGACCAATGCCTGATCCCGGCCTTCTTCAAATGCCTGTGAAAGAGTCCGCATGTCCGTCTGGTTGGAGTAGCCGTCAATGGTCAGCGTGACGCTGATCATTTTGCCGTTTTGAGCATAGGTGGCCTGGATTGTCTCAGAATTCGGGCTGGCGGAGAATGCCAGGGTTGTCGCCAGCGCGAATGTGCCCGCCAGCAGCAGGCAGGAGAATCCCGGCTTGCGGACGGATCGGGTTACATTTGTGAGCTGTCCCATGTTATGAACCTCCAGGACACCCGCTTATGTCAGGTCATTTTGTCGCCGCAAAAGCTCGAAGTCATGCGGCGACTTTGTGTTCGGCGGGCTTTTGGGCTTGAAGAAGCTCATCGAAGATGGCGCGGTATTGGATCATGGCGGTGCGCAACTCTTCGGTGGTGGCTTCGAACTGGCCGGGCCTGACGGCAACGCCGTGCGCGAGGCGGTAGTTTTCCATCACGCGGGGGTATGTGACGGAGACATCGTCGGCGCGCTGATCGAAACCGGCCCTGGGATAGCCGCGCGCTTCAAGTAGCGAGTTGACCAAATCGTCGGCCTCCGTGACGGCGGCCTTGGGGTGGTCGACGAAGCGGGATTGAACGGAGTGCCACTCGGCGACAAAACGATCCCGCTCGGTGGCTTCAAGATCGCGAATCTTCAGGGCTTCCACGCGGGTTTCGCGGTCAGCCAGTTTGTTTTCAGCCTTTCGGGAGGAGCCGTTGGTAACAACGGCGCGGTCGTATTCGGCGCCGAAACGATTGCGAAGGGCACGGGTTTTGGCTTTGCGGCGTTCAAGGTAGAAGCCCACGGCGATGAGAACGACGAGGATGAGCGCAAACGCGGCGATGATGAGCTGGGCATTCGTGAACTGAAGGTTCATAGGGTTCTCCTGTGCAGGGCTTCCGCCACGGGCGAAAGTGGATGGTGAGGAACCTGTACACAGTCCATTTTGGGCAGAGAAGCGCAGGAATGCTGGCCTGAATTGCACGGTGTGAAATCGGCCTTCCGCGCGCAAGAGGCAGGGCTGAACCGCAGACCGGCCAACTGCGCCATCCAAAAGATCCGCGCCGCCCCCCCGCACGGGATTTTCCGGGGTTTGTCTGGCCTTTGGGTTGATGAGCGGTGGTCGCTCCTTTCGCGTCTTTCCGTTACGAGAGCAACGGGCGGGAACTGGTACCCTGAATGCTGGGGAAATTTGCAGGGAATAGCCGGAGCGACTGAGCCGGCGGGCAGAGGCATGGCGGAATTCGTAATCAAGGTGGCCGACGAGCGCGGCCGCGTGCAGGAGCAGGTGCAGACGGCGGCCACCGCTGAGGAGCTGCGCGCCCGCTTTGTTCACGCCGGATACCACGTCTTTTCCGTCAAATCCCGCAGCGGTTTTGGCGGAAGCTCGAAGCGCAAGGTTAAGCTGGAGACCTTTCTGATTTTCAACCAGCAGTTCCTCACTCTGATTCGCGCCGGATTGCCGATTATGGGCTCGATCGAGATGCTGGCCAAGAACCAGAAGAACGCGCATTTTGCGGCGCAGTTGTACGACGTGGCGGCGAGGGTGAAAACCGGCGATGCGCTTTCGGCGGCTTTCGAAGCGCAGACGGGCTTTCCGGTGATGTACACCACGACGCTGCTGGCCGGCGAACGCAGCGGCAATTTGCAGGAGGTTCTGGAGCGCTATGTGAGCTTCCAGCGCACCTCGCTCACCTTCCGCAAGAAGCTGGTGGCGTCGTTGATTTATCCCTGCGTGCTGATGACGCTGGTTACCTGCCTGATGTTTTTCATGTTCGTCTTTGTGATTCCGCAGTTTGCCACGCTCTATGACCAGATGGGCTCGAAGCTGCCGCAGATGACCATGGACCTGCTGGCTTTCGGCAAATTTCTGAACCACAATCTGCTGTGGATTCTGATCATCTTTGCGGGCACGGGATTCGGCGGTTATCGCTTTTCGCACACCGAAAAAGGCCGCGATTTCATCGACGGGTTTCGCATCAAGCTGCCCGTTCTGGGCAAGATCTGGCTCAAGTACCAGGTGGCCCTGTTTGCGCGCACGCTTTCAACGCTGCTGACGGGCGGGCTGCCGCTGGTGCCGTCGCTGGAAACCGCGGCGCGCTCCATCAGTTCGCAACGGGTTTCACGCGCGGTGCTGAACTCCATTACCACGGTTCGCGAAGGCAAGAGCCTGGCGGATGCGCTGATCCAGACCAAGATTTTTCCCGATCTGGCCGGCGAAATGATCGCCGTGGGCGAGCAGACCGGCGCGCTGCCGCAGATGCTCAATTCGGTTTCAGAGTTTTTTGAGGAGGATGTGGCCACGGCTCTCACCGCGGCGCTGGCGCTGATTGAGCCGGCCATTCTGGTGGTGATGGGCATTGTGGTGGTCTTCATTCTCATCTCGCTCTACCTGCCCATCTTCTCGCTGGGTCAGGCCACCGGAGGTCCGGGATAAACCATGGCTGATGCAACACAACTTGCGATTCCACTTCCCGGTGGGCCGCTTCCCGGCAGCCCGGAGGAGCGCACGCTGGCCGAGGCGCTGGCTGAGCGCTATCATGCGGAGTTCGTGGACCTGAAGAATTTCAAGATTCAGCACGAGCTGTTGCGCACGGTTCCGGTGGAGCTGATGTTCCGCTACAACTTTGTGCCCATCGAACAAAAGATGGATGCGCTGGTGATTGCGGTCAGCGACCCCTCGCAACTGATGGTGCTGGATGAGATTGCCGGGCTGCTCTCGCATCGCATCGTTCCGCGCGTGGCCACGCTCTCGCAGATTACCGAACTGCTGAAGAAGACCGAGCAATCGCAGCGCGTGCTGGACGAAGCAAGCGAGGGGCTGACCTTCGATGTGCTGACGGGCGATGAAAACTCCGACGAAAACATTTCCATTGAAAAGCTGACCAGCGAAGAAGACATCAGCCCCATTATCCGGCTGGTGGACACGACCATCTTCACCGCTTTGGAACGGCGAGCCTCCGATATACACATTGAGACTTATGACGATTCGGTGCACGTAAAGTACCGCATTGACGGCGTGCTCCAGGAGGCGATGGCGCCCATTGCGCGCGAGCATCACAGCACCATTCTGGGCCGCATCAAGATCATGAGCGAGCTTGATATTGCCGAGCGGAGAGTGCCGCAGGACGGGCGCTTTCGCGTCAAATATAAGGGCCGGCTGATCGACTTCCGCGTCTCCATCATGCCGACGATTCACGGCGAGAACGCCGTGCTGCGCGTGCTGGACAAAGAGTCGATGAGCGAGAAGTTTCACAACCTGACGCTCGATGTGGTGGGCTTCGCCGACGCGGACCTGAAGCGCTTCCGCGGGTACATTCGCGAGCCATACGGGATGGTGCTGGTGACGGGGCCGACCGGATCGGGAAAAACCACTACGCTCTACGCGGCGCTGAACGAGATCAAGAGCGACGAAGACAAGATCATCACCATCGAAGACCCGGTGGAGTACCAGATTCGCGGCATCACGCAGATTCCCGTGAACGAGAAAAAGGGGCTGACGTTTGCGCGCGGGCTGCGGTCTATTTTGCGGCATGATCCGGACAAGATTCTGGTGGGCGAAATCCGCGACAATGAAACGGCGCAGATTGCCATCAACTCCGCGCTGACCGGGCATCTGGTGTTTACAACGGTTCACGCCAACAATGTGGTGGACGTGCTGGGCCGCTTTGTGAACATGGGCGTGGAGGTTTACAACTTTGTCTCCGCGCTGAACTGCATTCTGGCGCAGCGGCTGGTGCGCACCGTCTGCGAGTACTGCGTGCACACGGTCACCTATGACGACGAGACGCTCAGGGTCAGCGGCATGGACCCGGCGGAGTGGCGCGGATTTGAATTTCGCGAGGGCGCGGGCTGCATGGAGTGCGGCGGCACGGGGTATCGCGGGCGGACGGCGATCCATGAGTTGCTGGATTTGACCGATCCGATTCGCGAATTGATTTTGGCGAAGAAGCCCACCTCCGAAGTGCGCAAGCTGGCGCAGAAAGAAGGCATGAGCTTTTTGCGCGAGTCGGCGCTGGATCGCGTGCGGCGCGGGCTGACCACACTCAAAGAGATCAACAAGGTTACATTTATCGAGGCGTCAAGATAGTGAGTTCGATTCTGAGCAAAGCCAAATTCGGTTCCGCATCCGGGGCGCGTCCGCCGGTGGCCGTGGAGCTATCGCCGCAGGGCGTGCTGGCAGCCGCCACGCCAGGGCCGGGCGAGCCGCCGGTTTACGCGTTTGAGCCGTTGCCGCACGGCGCGATTGTGCCGGGCATCGGTGAACAGAATCTGCGCGCGCCGGAGGTTGTGGCCAACGCCATCCGCGCGGCGCTTGGTCAGGTTTCGCCGCGCACGCACGCTGTTACGCTGGTGCTGCCCGACACGGTGGTTCGCGTCTTCGTGCTGGATTTCGATTCGCTGCCCAGCAAGGCGGCAGAAGTTGTTCCGGTGATCCGCTTCCGGTTGCGCAAGATGGTTCCGTTCGACGTGGAGCAGGCCGGAGTGAGCTACCAGGTGCTGGTGGAGAACAAGACGGAATGCAAGGTGCTGGCGGCGGTGTTGCCGGGAGCGATTCTGGCGGAGTATGAGGGCGCGGTGCGCGCGGCGGGTTACGAGCCGGGAGCCGTGCTGCCGACGAGTTTGGCGTCGCTGGGGGTCATCGATTCGGATGAGCCGGTTTTGGCGGCGAACCTGGGCGCGCTGGCGCTGACTACATCGATTACTCACGGGCAGGATTTGCTGCTTTATCGCACGCTCGATCTGCCGGATGAACCCGAACAGCGGCTTGAAGAGGTGCAGCGCGGCATCGCCGTGGCCGCGGCTTATTTTGAAGACAAGGTGGGCGCTCGTCCGCGGGTGCTGCATTTTGCAGGGATTGGAGCCGGCATGGGCTTGGGCGGAGGCAGCGCGGCAGAGGACTTTGCACGCTGGATTTTTCCGCCCGGTGACACCGAATTGACGGTCGTTGATTTGACGCCGCGGCCCGAGACCGGAGCCGCTACGCCGCTGGGAAATGTGTTGACATTGGCGGGCGTGGCCGGCGCGCTGGCGGGAGCAGCCTGATGAAGATAACGCTCAATCTTGCCACTCGCCCTTACATCGATATCGGACCGGCGCTCAAGCGCCTGCGCATTGCCATTGCGGTGCTGGCGATGATGGCCATCGGCTTGTGGCTGGGCCTGCGCGCCGTTCATCAAAAAGCCGATGAAGCTCGCGCCACCGAACAGCGCGTGCAGAGCAAGATCGACGCCATCAGCCGGGAACGGGAGGGCTACCAGGAGATGATGCGGCAGCCCGCCAATGCCCGATTGCTGACTGAGGTGGGGATGCTCAACCAGCTCTTCGACCAGAAAACCTTCTCGTGGACGCTGGCGATGGAAGATCTGGAAAACGTGGTTCCGGCCGGCGTTCAGGTGGCGACGCTGGAGCCGACGAGCGATGAAAAGACGGGCCGCACTACGGTGAAGTTGCGTGTGGTGGGACCACGCGACCGCGCCGATGATCTGGTGCAGAACCTGGAGCACTCGAAACACTTCCTGCTGCCGGGCATCGTGGGCGAGAGTTCAGAGGCGACAGCGACAGGAGGCCAGGCCGACCGGCTGGAGCCGGTGAGCGCCTCGAATCGCTTTACCTTTGAACTACAGGCGGAGTACAACCCGGCTGCGGCCGTGGAACGCAAGGCGCAAAAAAGGCTGGAAGACAAGAAGCCTTCGGCGGGCGAAGAAGGCGCGGGTCAGAGATTGAAATCGAATGCAGGAGGGGCGCGATGAGCAACAGCACCCCATCCCCGTGGCGCGAGCGGCTGACCTCCCCGCTTACCTGGCACTACGTTGCCTTTGCCGTGCTGCTGATTGCGGTTATCGGCCTCTCGATTCGCTTTGGCCTGGACTGGGCCGCGACGAACGGCAGCTCGACAGAAGCGCTGGCGGCCAAAGAAGTTCAGTTGAAGGCGCTCGACCTGCAAACCGCCCCGTTGCGCGGCCTGGACAAGCGCGTGGAGGAGACGCGCGCGCAGGTGCAGGCGTTTTATGCGAAGCGCATCCCGCCGAATTACTCGTCGATCGATCGCCGCATTGGAGAGCTGGCGCTGAAAGGCCCCGTGCGGCTCAGCCGCGTGCAATACGCGCAAGGCGCTCCCGGCTCGGATCTGACGGAGATTTCACTGGACGCGGGAATTACCGGAAACTACCAGCAGATCATGCGCTTTGTGAACAGCCTGGAGCGCGACCAGAACTTCTTTGTGATTCGCGGACTTTCACTGACCGGCCAGCAGGGCGGCCTGGTGAACCTGCGGCTGAAGGTCTCCACCTGGCTGCGGCCCGGGGATGCTGCGGCCAGCGGATTGCCGTCCACGCAACAAGCAGGCGATGCGACCTCCGCCACGCCGATTGCCTCTCAGGGAAAGGGGGACAGATAGCCATGGCCCTGCCCCTGGGAATCGAAAACAAGCGCCAGGTTTATATACTGGGCGCTCTGCTGGCGGTGATTGTCTGCGCCGGCGGCTACGAACTGAAGGGAAGTTTTTCAGGAGCGCCCAAGCCGGCGCGTCCCGTGGCGGCGGCACGGTCCATTGCCGGTCCGCCTGCTTTGGAGCAAGGCCGCACGGCTGCCGCGAATCCTTCCGCATCCGGCTCGCGGGAGGCTCAGAAGCTCTCGAACGCCGGCATTGATCCTACACTGCATCTCGACAAGCTGGCGTTGAGCGAAGATGTGGAATACCTGGGCACGGGCAGGAACCTCTTCTCCGCCGAGTCAGAGCCCGCGCACATCGAAATGCCGGCAGCGAGCGCGCGCCCGGGGCAACACATTGCGAACGCGGGCCCGATAATTCCGGAGAAGCCGCGGCCACCGGCCATTGATCTAAAGTACTTCGGCTACACGCAGGCCAAGGACAAATCGTTGCAAGCATTCTTTGTTCATGGGGACGACATTTTTGTTGCCGGCACGGGCGAGATTGTGAACCATCGGTACAAGGTGAACGCCATTATGCCGGGCAGCGTGCAGGTGACTGACCTGAGTTACAACAACACGCAAACACTGCCCCTGCAAGCGAATTAGCTGATGGAAGCTGAATGATGAAGCGCGCCCCAACCCGCCGTCCTCAGCCCTCCGAAGAAGGCTACGTGCTGGTTGCGGTCATCTGCTTGGTGGCGCTGCTTACCATTGCGCTGGCCGTCGCGCTGCCCAAGGTGTCCAAGGAGATTCAGCGCGACCGCGAGTTGGAGACCATGCACCGCGGCCTGCAATACGCGCGAGGGGTGAAGCTTTATTACAAGAAATTCGGTGCGTATCCTCCCAGCGTCGATGCGCTGGTGAAGACCAACAACATCCGCTTCCTGCGCAAGAAATATACTGACCCGACAACCGGCAAGGAAGACTGGAAGCCGGTGAGGTTTGGTCAGAACAAGGCTCCGACGGCCATGGGCTTCTTTGGAGTGCCGCTGGCAGGCTCGACGATTGCCGGCACCGGACCCAGCGGCGGAAACGGGTTGGCGGGCGGAAGCAGCCTGGGGGGGAGCAACTCGTTTGGCGGAAACAACGCTGCGGGGGCAAGCAGCTTCAACCAGCAGACAGCGACACCGGACCCCAACGCCGCGCTGGCTCAGGGCGCGAACAGTTCCAACGCCAGCGGCGGCAACACGACTGGCGACGCATCGACCGCCGCATCGACCACAGCTACCGCGACCGGATCGACTGGATCAACCACAGGAACTGGCACCGGGCTGAGCGGGCAGACTTTTGGCGGAGCCGGAATTATCGGCTTCTCGCCCAACAGTCCCAAGCAGTCCATCATGGTTTACAAGAAGAAGAATCATTACAACGAGTGGGAGTTTGTCTACGACCCGCTCGCCGAGCAGATGATGATGCAAGGGGGCAATACGGGAAGCATCGGACAGCCCGCCAGCTCGACGACCACTCCCGTCGGCGGCAGCTCAAACACCGGAACCACTTCTACCAGCACCACATCAACGACATCGACGACGCCATAGCGTGGTTTCCCACCCTTCCGCAAGTTTCTCACCCTTCCGAAAAATGCGCGGAAGGACGGGGCACCCGAGAAGTGTCTGGCCGACAAAACAAGCAAATCTACGCAAAAAGGCTCGTCCCCGCGAGAGGGACAAGCCTTGTGGTGGAGCAAAACAAACCGAAAAACTGGCCGGCGGCGTTAGACGCTGAAGGACGAGCCGCAGCCGCAGGTGGATTTCACCTGGGGATTGTCGAACTTGAAGCCGGCGGCCTCAAGGCTCTCGACGTAATCCACGGTGCAGCCATTGAGGTACATCAGCGAGGTTGCGTCCACATAGACCTTGAGATCCTCGAAGCTGAATACCTTGTCCATCATCCCGGCCTGATTTTCAAAGGCCATGGAGTATTGGAATCCAGAGCATCCGCCGCCCTCGACGCCGATGCGCAATCCGGCGGGCAGGGGGTCCTGGGTGGCCATGATCTCGCGCACTTTGGCTATTGCCTGGGCGGTCAGGGTGAGGGGGGCTTTCTTAACGGCGTCCTGTGCGGGTGCAACGGTTGTTGTGGCCATGAAATCTCCGGGAAAGTGGAATACGTGCCGTATCTGTTACTGTACCGCTCAGCGAACGGGGATTCAAGGCCCCGAGAGCCGTCTGACCCTTGTTAGATGCATCAAAAGCGGGGAAAGTCGCAGAAGCGGCGGGCTTTGGCTCGGCTGTCGATTTCCGCTTCCAGAGGCGGATTGGGGGCAACCGGAAGCGCAGATGGCGCGGCCGGGCGAAGGCTGTGATTTTTATTGGCCCGCGAGCAGCCTTTCAGCGGTATGATGTTCACCGAGACGGCTCCTCTATCATGCGGGTCCGCAAATTCTTTTGGGGGTCCGCCGTTGTTCGGGGCTGAAAGAATGTTCGGAGGTGGTGTATGTCGCTTGCTCTGGTGATGTGGTCAGTTTATGGAGTGCTGGTGGCGATCACAGTGTTGCTTTACATTTATCGCGGAAGGTTGCAGCGCGATGAAGAGGACCAGATCTTTCTGGACGACTCCTTCGAACATGAAAAGGCCGAGCAGCAGGCCATTGTCGCCAGGGTAAACAAGATTGAGCCATCGCTGCGCGTCATGAAGTGGCTCGTTGGCATCGCGACGGTGCTTGTGATCGTTTACTACCTTTGGGACATCGTTACCCAGTTCAAATAAACCGCCATTTTTGGGTATTTCTCCGCCGGCAGGCGGAAGATGCGAAAGCATCCTAGGGGAAGTGTGCTTTCGTGCCTGACGGGCATCGATTGTGCAAGTCCATGCAGCATTGGGACTTAAGGCCGGTCAATATCCGTTGGCTACGAGCCAGCCCTCGGTCAGCTTCAAATCAGGCCTTTTGTCGGCCAGCAATTGGGCGTGGGCCAGCTTGACCAGCACGTCGGCCTCGACATTTACCGGAGCGCCGCCGCTGAGCGTGTGCAGGTTGGTCCGCCAATAGGTCAGCGGCAAAATCGCAATGGTGATGGTCTCGCCGTCGAAATCGGCGATGGTGAGGCTGATGCCCTCGACGGCCACCGAGCCTTTGTGGACCATCCACGGGCGCACTTTCTCCGGAACCTTGACCTTGAGGGTCCAGTCGGTGGTTTCGCGGTTGAAGGCCGGATCTGCCGCAGAGATCACTGGTTCAAGAGAGGCGAGAGTCCCGCAGCCGTCCACGTGCCCCTGCACAATGTGACCGCCCAGCGGACTTCCGGCAGCGGTGGGCAACTCCAGATTGACTTTAGCGCCGGGAGCGAGCGCGCCCAATGAGGTGCAGTCCAGGGTTTCCTGAGCCAGATCGGCGTGGAAGAGGGTGGGGTTCACGTCCAACGCCGTAAGACAAACGCCGGAGACGCCCAGCGAGTCGCCTTCGCGCAGTTGGCCGGCGAGGCCGGGAGCTTCGACGGTGATGCGGCGGACGCCACCGCGGTTTTCCAAGCCAATCAGCGTGCCGGTTTGTTCGATGATGCCGGTGAACATGGTTTTATTTTACAGAGGACAGTGAACAGTGGTCAGTGATCAGATGCCCGGGGCTGTTTGAATGCTTGAGTTATTCTGGGCGCTGTGAGGTAGATTGGATCGATATGGCCAAACTTCCTGGGGGCGACCAACTTGTGGAACGTGCGCGTGAACTTGGCGTTGATGTTGTAGGCGACCCTCGAACACAGAGTTCATCCGGTCCCGCACCGCGAGCGCCGGATTACGAATTACAGCGTCGAGTAATCGAAGCAGAGCGCAGGAATCGCGAGTCAAGACTCTGGATAGTTGCTCTGATTTCGATGATCATCTCAGTGCTAAGTACGATAATTGCACTGATAGCGGTGGTGAAAAAGTGATGCGGACTTAACGGACCACTGACAACTGACCACTGTTCACTGTCCACTGTCTTCCGGCCACGGGTCGCGAAGCAGCGAGCAGAGGCCGAGGTCGTTGCCGTAGCGCTCTACTTCGACTTCGGCCATGTGGATGGCATGAGCCATGCCTTTGAAGGCGGGGACGGCGTCGGAGCCCATGATCTGAGGGGCGACGAAGAGATGGATGCGGTCCACAAGGCCGCCAACGAGCAGCGCTGTGTTCAGCATGGTTCCGGTTTCGGTGAGCAGGGTAAGAATGCCCTCGTCGCCCAGGATGTCGAGAACCTTGCCCAGCGGGACGCGGCCGGCTTCCGCCGGGAGTACTTCGACGCGGACGCCGCGGCGGCGTAGTTCAGCGGCGCGCGCTTCGTCTTTGGAGACGGTGAAGATGACCAGATCGTTGTGGGCCGTGGCCACCATTTTGGAGTCGAGGGGCATGCGCAGGGCGGAGTCGAGGATTATGCGCTGCAGAGGGCGGCGGCGGCGCAGACCGCTGCGGTCGGTGAGCATGGGGTCGTCGGCCAGAACCGTGTCCACGCCTGTCAGAGCAGCGTCGGCCTGCCAGCGGAGCGGTTGCACGGCGGCGCGGGCGGCTTCTGAGGTGATCCAGTAAGGCTCACGCAGGGTGTGTTCGCCGGGCGGCGGCGCGATGCGGGCGTCGAGGGTCATGGCCACCTTCATCAACACGAGCGGGCGATGATGCTGACTCCAGCGGGCGAAGCCTTCGTTAAGGCGGCGGGCTTCGGCTTCACAAACTCCAAGGGTGACTTCGATTCCGGCTGTGCGCAGTGCCTCGACCCCGTGACCGGCGACGGTGGGGTTGGGGTCGATGGTGGCGGCGGCGACGCGTTTGAGGCCGGCGGCGATGAGAGATTCGGTGCAGGGCGGCGTGCGGCCCGTGTGGTTGCAAGGCTCGAGGGTGACATATGCTGTGCCGCCGCGGAGGCGCTCACCAGCGTGCTCGGCGGCGACTTTGAGGGCGACAACTTCTGCGTGGTCGAGCAGGTCGTATTCGTGCCACCCCTCGCCGGCAACCTGACCTGCGCAATCGAGGATGACGCAGCCCACAGCGGGGTTAGGCGAGCTGACGGCGATACCACGGCGGGCCAGCTCGAGCGCGCGCTGCATCCAATATGTATCGTTATCCGCCAAAATATTCCCTCAGAGGTAAAGCCCCGGTCGTTTCGCTGGATTCATGTACGAGCTAAAGCCCGTACTCGTCAAAAGGTGTCACCTGTTCCTATTCACCTGCCGCCTGCACAAGCCAGTAAAGGAGAGTTCCAACTGTACAACCCAGCGCGTGCCAGCGCAATGAACTTGGTTTCCAAATACCAATGATGGCGAGGATCAGCCCCGCCAGTGAGAGTAGTGTTCCAAGCGCATAGATTCTCATAAGTGTTGGGTCATAAAACGCGAATCCTCCTGAGATGTGGGCATAGGTCACCATCGAAATCGCGAGTAATTCGGAAGCTGTTGCAAAGACAAAGCCAGTCAGAGACAAAACGAGAAAGGAGGTCATTGATTTATCGCGCTTACCCCAACGCACCCATCCCCATATCATCACGACTGGCAAGGCAAGGAAAACTCCAGTTGCGAAAAGCGCCAGAATGGTTTGGACCATACTATCGTCCTCGATTGCAAGTCTATCCCAGTAGCGAGTCGACAAAATCTGTCGGGGAAAACTCCAGCAGGTCGCCCATCTGTTCGCCGACACCGGCGAAGCGGACGGGCAGGTTGAGTTCCTGGGCGATGGCTACGGCGATGCCGCCCTTGGCCGTGCCGTCAAGCTTGGTGAGCACGATGCCGGTGGCGCCGGCGGATTGAGTGAATTGCCGCGCCTGCTGCAATCCATTTTGGCCGGTGGTCGCGTCCATCACCAACAGGACTTCATGGGGCGCGCCGGGAATCAGTTTTGCAGCCGTGCGGCGCATCTTGTCCAGTTCGTCCATGAGGCCGGTCTTGGTGTGAAGGCGTCCGGCTGTATCCACAATCAGCTCGTCGATGTTGTGCGCTTTCGCGGAGGAGATTGCGTCATAAAGAACCGCAGCCGGGTCGCCACCGTGGCGGGTTTTGATCATTTCGACGCCGGAGCGCGAGGCCCAAACTTCAAGCTGCTCGATGGCCGCTGCGCGGAATGTGTCGGCGGCGCAGAGCAGAACGGTGCGGTTTTGCGCGCGATACCAGGCGGCCAGTTTGCCGGCGGAGGTGGTTTTGCCGGCTCCGTTGACGCCAACGAGAAAGGTGACGTGAGGGCCGTCTGAGGGCGAAGAGCTGGGCTGGTTGGCGATGGGAGCTTCGAGGATGGCGCGGATCTGGGCCTTGAGCAGATCGCGCAGCTCGTCGCCGCCTTCGATTGCCTGACGGCGGGCGCGGTCGCGCAGGGCTTCGAGGATGGCGGTGGTGGTTTGCACGCCGAGGTCGCTCGAAAGCAGAACGGTTTCAAGGTCGTTCAGGGTGGATTCATCGACCGTGCGGGTGAGGGCGATGACGGTCTCGATGCGGGACGAAAGCGACTCGCGAGTGCGCGAGACGGCCTGCTTCATGCGGCTGAAGAGGCCGGATTTGGGGGTCTCGGCGGGGCCGGCTTCTGGCACGGGGTGTTCCGGTGTGTCTTTTTTGCCGCCAAAAAGCTTCATCATCGAGGGTTCCAGTGTTGAGTTTAGAGCATCAATGCAGGTGAGCGCGACCTGGAGCCGGGCCGGGGAGCCAGGAACTCGGTGGGGAAGAATTGTAAATGCAGGTCCTTCGACTCCGCTGCGCTCCGCGCAGGATGACAGCTTTGCAATAGTTGACCGCTTCGTGGTGGAGGACAGCTTCGGCCCCTTCAATCCGGAAGCCGGCGGAGCCTTCCCTGGGGAAGCAATTCGTATGGGTCGCCGCGGTAGCGCAGTTTGCGGGAGCCGAAGTAACTTCTGACCCAGAAACAGAAACCCATGAAGTCGCGCAGAGGGTAGATCCACGACTTGCACAGGGCGGCGCGGTCGCGGACCACAGAGCCCGCAACCAGCAGGCAGAGCAGCACGCGGTCGAGGATGGTGAAGGCCAGCAGCGCGAGGCCGAGCGCAAGGTGACCGGCGGCGCCGAGAACGGCCAGCCCCAACAGGCCAAAGGGGACGGCATAGGTCAACACTTCGCCGACGTGGCCCGCGGGGCGCGAAAAACGCGTGCTGGTGGCCCAGGCCTGCTGATGCGCGATGCTCTTTTTGAAGGCGGCGTTCAGGATATGATGCTCGACGATGTACGTGGAGAGCGCGACGGTTTCGCCGGCCTTGGTTGCAGTCCAGTTGCCCAGCACAAAGTCGTCGGCGTAATACTGCGCAACCTCTTCGAAGCCTCCGATTTTTTCGACGGTGCTTTGGCGCATGACCATGGAAGGCCCGAGCGCGAATTGCATTCCTTCGAGCATTTCGGCCACCAAAACGCCGGAGGTCATTTCGATGGACATGCCCATGGCTTCGAGTTGCGCCCAGAGCCCGTGGCGTGTGACGCCGCGATAGAGACAGGTGACCATGCCGACGTTGGGATCAGCTAGAGGCGCGACCACGGAAGCCAGGTAATCGGGGGCGACGCGCACATCGCTGTCGGATGTGACGAGGATGGGATAGCGGGCGTCGCGGCGCATGATTTCCAGCGAAAAGGTGCGCGCGTTGGGCCATGGAGGTTCGCCGCAGGTGAGGATGCGGGCCTGCACATTGGGGAATCGCGCGGCAACACGGCGAGCGGCAGCCAGGCCGGCGTCATCGCTGTGGCGCGCGCAGAAGAGAATCTCGTACTCGGGATAATCCTGCTGGAAGAAGCTGGTGAGGTTCTGTTCGAGATCGGGTTCGTCGCCATGCACGGGCTTGAGGACGCTGACGGGAGGCAGGAATGGGCTTGCACCGAACTTTGCTCTGGCGACGGCCGTCGAGCGGCGAAAGCGGCGCACGCCCACGGCAACCATGAGGCTGTAAACGGTGGAAGTGACGACTCCAAAGACGGCAAGCGCGCCCAGCGCGAGAGAAAAAATGTGTCCGAAGGTCATGGCGGCGTGGTCGATCTCAAAGCCCGATTCTTGCACCCGATTCACTATCCCCGGAGCTTTGGACAGGTATAGAAGAACCGTGGAAAAAGCGGTGCACCAATCTGAAATTCTATCCTAGGAAGGCCCTGATTAAGTCCATTCTGCCAGACAAACATCCCTCAGGGGCTAAAGCCCGCGTTGATTTTGCAGCCTTTGCGGCACGACTAAAGTCGTGCCCTGACACAAAGCACCCTTCTATTTGAGCGGACGGTCGGTCCAGAGAGCCTTGTCGGCGATGGATTGGACGGGGTAAAGGCGGCCGGCGAGCAGGCTTTCCACCTTTTGCTGGTTGACGTCCTGGGCGAAGAGCCACTTGCGATTGCCTGTGCCCCACTCTTTGGAGAGCTGATCTTCGCTGAGGAAGATATTGGGCGCGTCGGGATAGCAGGAACCCCACAGCAGAGTAGTGCCTTCTCCATGCTGGCCGCAGCGCGGCACCACCATCAGCGCCGGCCTGCCTTGGAAGAAGGCATGCGTATAAAAGACGACCGAAGATGCGTCGGACTGTTCGCCATAAATGATGAAGGAGTCGGCGGGCGAAGCTTTTGCCATGATGGTGTCAGCCAGCGGCTTGGAGCTGAGCATGGGTTCAAAGCGTGCAAATGCGATGTGCGCGGCGATGAGGAAAACCGTCAAAGTGAGAGCTACGCTAACGGTGGCGGCCAGATGCTTGCCTTTGATGCGCAACACCCATCCCACGGCCGGACCAATGAGAAGAGTAACGGCGGCCAGAATGGCGGGCAACCGGAGAGCGGCAAAGGATGCGCCGGTGAGGTCAAAGAAGTGAGACATGGAGAGCGTGTAATCTCCCACGCCCCGGTGCGCCAGCACGGTGCCGATATCGGAGACAAAGGGCAGGCGGCGCGAATCCCACAGTCCCCATCCGAGGGCCGCGGCACTCAGCACGCCCACGACGGCAAAGACTGCTTGTGCATAGCTGAGCCAGGACGTGGAGAGCAGCGGCCTACTACCCAAATCGCGGTTGAGACTGCTGTTCTGCTCAATGCCGGCCAGGACCGCGGCGATGAGGATGAGCAGCGGAGGCCAGACCGGGAAAGTGTAGTACTCCTGATTGGTGGAGATGGAGAAGAAGAGCAGCGTCCAGGCTGAGAAGAGGCTCAGCAGCCAGATGGTGTGGGCGCGGAACTTCTGCTGGAAGATGTTGCCGGCCAGGTCAGCGCAGGCAGTCTCGTCCATGAAGAGGTTCACGGCCTGGCCTTCGTCGTGGCGGATGTACTGCATCCAGTTGTGGCGGGTCTTCCAGGCAACGGCCACGACGGCAGGCAGGAAGAGGCTCCAGGGAAAGAGCCAGACCAGGTGCAGCAGCCAGTAGGCGGCGCCGGGCAGCTTGTTGTAGTCGTGCGGGTAGCGCTGGCCAAAGAAGCGCAGGTAGTGCTCGTTGATGAAGTAGAAATACCAGAAGCCGTGGACGTTGCCGGCGGTGGGATGGTTGCCGATGGCGTGTCCCTGATCGGGGTTGGCGAGTCCGCAGAGGATGTGCCAGGGCGCGGCGATGGCGAGGAAGAGCAGCGGGCCAGTGACAGGCTTCAAAAGCCGCCAGCGGCGCCACAGGCCGGTAAGGAGCAGGTAAGGTATGGCTGCGCCGACAAAGAATGTGGGGGCAATCAGGCCTTTGGTGAGCAAAGCCAGCGCGAGAGCCGCCCACATCCAGTAAAAGCGCGCGGACCGGCCCCGCTCGAAGCCGGTGAGCAGGCCGTAAAGTGCGATGAGCAGGAAGAGGCTCAACTGCGCCTCGGGAATGATGAAGCGGGTAAATAGAAATGGACCGACCGAGGTGAGCACGCCCAGCCCGGCGTAGAGTCCTGCGCGATCACCCCATGCACGGCGCGCCCACAACCACGCCAGCCAGGCCAGGCCCAGCATGGCCAGCGCATTGGGCAGGTGAGAGGCAAAGACATTTTCGCCGAAGACCCTGTAAAGTGCGCCGGAAAGCCAGTAAGGCAGCGGCGGCTTCTCGATATAGCGGAGGCCATTGACTTTGGCCGATATCCAGTCGCTGTGCTCGGCAAAGTATTGCGCGGCCTGGGCATGGGAGGAGTCAACGTCGTCCAGCAGCGGCGGCGTAAACAAAGAGGCAAATTGCACGGAGGCAAAGATCGCCGCGAAAAGTATCCAGGTGGCCAGCGCGGAGGGCGCTGTGCGCAGGCGAGAAACGGTGTTTGTCTGGTCTGTCATTGTTGAGTAAACGATCAAAGCAAGGATAACAGTTTGGAATCCGCCTAGCGACGAGGACCTTTCTCGGAGACAATGTCGCGTTTGCGCGAGTCGAGGGCGTCAGGCTCGCGGACCAAGGATTGCCGGATGAATTGTTGGACAAGCTAAGTAAGCCTGAAGGTCCGAGAATCGTCAAAGATAAACGACAAGGTGTAACATGATCGGCGGAAAGGACGCTGCTATGCAAAGTCGCTGCTTGATTGTTTTCTTCGGATCATTTCTGGCCGTCAGTTGCTTGTCCTGTGGCGTTTCTGCGTCGGCCGCAACGCCGTTCGCCATCACCGCCGCGAGCCTCACTTGGTCATTAACCGGCGCCAACTCCAGCCAATACACAGTCACCGGGATACCGGGAGACGGAACGATCGAGGTCAATTGCACTTACGCGGGAACAGCGACGGCCAAGTACCCGATTTGCGGTGGCGGCCCGATCGCCTTGATTCCCGTCACAGCGGGGCAGACGCTGACTGGGGCCGTCAGCTTTCAGGCGTGGGGCACGCCAATTCCCGTCAACCTGCAAGGGACGCCGCACCGTTCAGGCCATCTGCCTATCACGGGCCTGACGCTGTCTGGTGTGCTTATGGCCGGATTGGGTCTGCGGCGCGGACGCCGGCGCCGGATTGCCTTAGTAGTGTTAGCTGTAAGCGCGCTGGCAGGTCTGGCGGGGTTCAGCGGATGCGGTGGCGCCAATCCATTCGCGATGACGCCGGGAACCTATCCATACACGATTACTGCCACCTGGGAATCGACCACTCCGGCTATTCTCGGAGCGCAAGCGTCCACGACGATCAGTGTTACGGTACTGTAAGCTCCATCTGAGGCGGCTCACATTTTCCAGTTTTCCTCATTCGCTTCGCGCGGGAACTGGCGGAAGGCGCGCCGCGTAACCTTGAATATATGAAACCTGTACGCATTCTCCTCCGCGTGTGCGCGGTTATTGCTGGAGTTTGGCTTGTCCTCTGCGTTGCTATCGGCATAGTGGCGGAAGAGTGGGCGCTGCATCCGTGGCGGCGCGCGCTGGGACCGGAGGCGGAGGCGCGCGCGCAGACGATTGCAGAGCGCAATCATGCGGTGCTCAGTGAGGTTTCCATTCCTGCCGCTGACGGCATTACGCTGCGCGGCTGGAGCATCAGGCCCTTGGCCGGCAATGGCGATGCGGTGATCCTCCTGCATGGGCACGCAGACAATCGGATGGGCATGTTGAGCTATGCAGACCTGCTGCTCAGGCACGGGTATGCGGTTCTGTTACCGGATGCGCGGGCGCATGGGGAAAGCGGCGGCGATCTGGCGACCTATGGGTTGAGGGAAGCCGGGGATGTGAGGCGCTGGTTTGACTGGGTTGAGAAGACGGAATCATCTCGATGCATCGACGGGCTGGGTAACTCGATGGGTGCGGCGTTAATTCTTGAATCTTTGCGAACGACGCCGGGATTTTGCGCGGTCGTGGCGGAGTCTCCGTTTGCCGATTTCCGAGAAGCGTCTTATGACCGGCTGGGAGAGTGGGCAGGCGCGGGACCCTGGATAGGACGCACGCTGATGCGCCCCGCCGTGGAGGCTGGCTTGCTGGAAGCGCGCTGGAGACATGGGATTGATTTGGAACAAGCTTCGCCGGAGAACGCGGTGGTTGGCAGCCGTGTCCCTGTTCTGCTGATTCACGGCAAGAAAGACGAGAAACTTCCTGCGTATAACTCGGAAGAAATTCAGGCGCATAACTCAGCGATAGTTTTGTGGGAGCCAGCGAAGGCGGGGCATTGCGGCGCGGTCGGCACAGAGCAGGAAGAGTATGAGCGCCGGTTGATCGGGTGGTTTGGGAGTCACGATGCCGCGCGTTAGTTTGCGCCGCATCGTGAGAAGATTCAAGCTCTACGATTTCTTCCCAAAGTTGAGCGGAAAGCCGGTCTCGAACCAGAAGCCATTGCCGCGCGGTTTGTTTTCGACGAGCGTGTCGCGAAAATACTTTACCGCGAAGGCGCTGTGTTTGCCGAAGAAGACACGAAGCTGCGGGCCGACGGCCAGATCGCGGCCTTTATTGCCGACAGCTACGCCATTTAATTGATCGCCGGTGGTCTGCTGATAGAGGTAGCCGTTGAAGCCGAGGGCCGCCTTCTTCGAGATTGCCCGCGTGGCGGTATATTCCCAGGTCAGCTCGTTGCCGCTGCGATAATTCGTGTCGCTGTCCTTGAAGTTAACGATGTAGTTCGCCTTGGAACTGGCTTCCCACTTTGCGTTGCTGGATAGGTATGTGAAGGCTCCAACCGGCGCCAGGGCGAAGTTATGCTGGCCGATGTTGATGGCAGCGGTCTTCGAGTAGGGCGTGCCGGGCGTGTAGAAATCAAGTTGATAGAAGCCGTGCCAGTTACCCTTGTTATAAATCACTCCAACGGGATCAAGAATCAAGTTGCTCAGGCCGATGGAGTTTCCCGCGCCGTGTAACTGCTCGTCGATAAAAGGAGCTGCCGCGGTGCTTTCCAGCATTCCGCCCAAGACGGGAATACCCCAGTTGTGCACGACCTTGACAGCATTGGCAAAGCATCTCACCTTGAAGTCCGTACTGATCGGCTTGCCGTTGGCGTCATCCACCTGGTTGGCCGCATAGAGGAGAGTAAAAGTGGCCCCGCCGGTTGCGTGCGGCGCAGGCATCATGCCCTGCAGGACGGTCTCCGCGCCCACGGGATAGACGCTTCCGTCGTTTTCGGTTGCGCGCGCAGCAATGCTCAACAGCGTCGTTGCCAGCAGGCAGCCCGCAAGGCGTCCCCATGCGCAGTTTCTTACTCTAGGTGTACTCATTTTCTTCAGTTCGCTTGACATGACAGTCCTTTCCTGTCGTTCCTTCTGGGAACGGAGGGCACTTTGATTTTTTCAGTATTTTCCTAGTGTAAATGAAAACGGGGTGGATTCTTTTGCTTGAGAAGCCTATCGGCAGAAGCGTTGAAACGCGCTAGGGTAAAAATCCGAGCGCGCATGGAATTCCTTCTTGCGCCTCCATCCCGCCGGCTGCGCCGGAGCTGACTGCGGAGACCCGGTCCGGTCGTGTATGTTGGCAGCAGAGATTGATTTCGGCCGTTGGAGTTGACGAGAAAATCATGCCCACTTTTGCCGCCATCGATATTGGTTCCAACTCATGCAGATTGAAGATTGCCAAGGTCGCGGCGCATCAGTTGAAGACGCTGCACGAAGACCGCGAGGTAACTCGGCTGGGCGCAAGCGTCTTCGAGTGCGGATTGGTTTCGCCGGATGCGATGGCGGCGACGCTGCAGGCGCTCAAGCGATTTCAACGGGCGGTGCAGTTGCACGGGGTGGACCAGATTCGGGTGGTGTCCACGTCAGCCATGCGCGATGCGCGCAACGGACCGGTCTTCCAGGCGATGGTAAAGGCCGAGACGGGCTGGGAGCTCGAGATCATCTCCGGCCTGGAAGAAGGCCGGCTGATTCATCTCGGCGTGATGGGTAGCGGCGAGGCGCAGGCCGAGTCCAGAGCGGGGACTGGGGCAACGGGCCGGGTGCTGCTGGTGGATCTGGGCGGCGGAAGCTGCGAGATTACGCTCTCCGAGCGCAAGCGCATTCAGGAGACTGTAAGCATGCCGCTGGGCGCGGTGCGGCTGACCGAAGAGTTTTTGCCGGCTGATCCGGCTCCGGCCGAGGGATTAGCACGGATGCAAAGGCTGATTGCCCGCGAATTGCGTTTGGCTCACAGCACAATTCAGCCGGGAAACATTGCGCGCGTCATCGGTACCTCTGGCACGGCTGCAGCGCTGAGCGATGTGATTGCAGCGGCGTCGCGGGATGGAAGCGGCAAGGCGCAGGGCAAATCAGGGAAGAAATCAGCAGGAAAGGCGATTCAGGCGCTCGCGATGAGCCAGGCCGTGTTGACCGCGCCGGTGGCCGGGGTTACTTCCACGCGCGAAGTACGCAAACTAGCCGAGAAGCTCGTTCCGATGACGCTGGCAGAGCGCGTTGCCATCGAGGGCATCGGGCCGCGGCGAGCGGAGATTATCGTGGCCGGCACGCAGGTTTTTGCAGCGCTGCTGGAGAGCTTTGGGCTGCCGGGCTTCACCTATTCGCCATTGGGGCTGCGCGATGGAATTCTCGCACAGATGCTCGCCGAGCAGGACGCGCGCGCCAGCGCTCACCGCGAGTTTGAGCATCAGCGCTGGGAGAGCGTGCTGGCCACGGCGCGGCGCTACGGAGTGGATTTGCACCACGCCGAGCCGGTGCGCGCGCACGCCGTGCAGCTTTACCGCGAGCTGCAGGCGCTGCACCAGTTGCCGCCGGAGTACGAAAGCTGGTTGGCCGCCGCCGCCATGTTGCGCGACACCGGCAAGTTCATCAACTATCAAGGCCATCACCGGCACACGCAATATGTTGTTTCCAGTTCGGAGATTTACGGTTTCACGCCGGTGCAGCGGACACTGGTTTCGGCCATCGCACGCTACCTGGGCAAGAGCCGCCCGCAGCCGGGCGACCGCGCGCTGCGCAATATTCCCGCGAGCGAGCACCAGCATGTGCATCACGCGGTGGTAATGCTGCGGCTGGCCGTGGCTCTCAACCAGGATCGCGCCAGCGACGTGCTGCGGGTCGCGGTGAAGGTCTATCCCAAGCGGGTTTATCTGGAGTTGGAGCCAGGGAAGACTGGCGCGGAATTGGAGCTTTGGTCGCTGCGCAAGGAGGCGGATTATTTCCGCGAGGTATTCGGCCGCGAGCTCTTTTGCACGCTGGCGTAGATGGCGCGAGCGGAGCGCGGATCGATGAGCCACTGCAATAGCGGCGGATGGCGATCAAGATCGATGCGCGCGACTGAGCCTTTGCGCATACGAATCGCCGCGCCGCCGTTGCCGGTAATCAGGCGGCCCAGAAATTGGAAGAGATTAGGATTGTGACCCACGGCAAGGATGCCGTCGTATTGCACATACTTCGCCAGCATCTGCTGAAAGTCGCCGTAGTCGGCGTCGAGGCCCAGCGCAGGACTGATTTCCACTTTGGCATCGTAGCCCATCTCCGTGCCCACAAGCTGCGCGGTTTGCAGGGCGCGCTTCAAAGGGCTGGAGACGATTACGTCCACCTGTATCTTGAGCGCATTCATGGTGCGCGCCATGAGGATGCACTGCTCCTTGCCTTCTTTAATGAGGGCGCGCTTTTCGTCGAGAAGCGGATTCTCGCGGTGAAGCCCAGCATTGGCATGACGCATGAGGTATAGGTTCATTGGGGAATTTGTCCGGCGGGCTACAGCGTTTTCGATTCTGGTGCATACAGAAACCGCGATACTGAGTGGCTTTTTCCTCAAGAAAAAGCCACCTTGCACGATCTTCAAATGGCAACATGTGAATCGAAAACGCTCTATAAGTGTCTGCCAGCTCCTAAGCTCTCAATAGTAGCACGAGTGTTATAGGTCTTGGGCATTTCCCGGATTGCTGTTGACCGTTTAATTACCTGCAAGGTTTTGAAAATATAAATAGGGGGGTAGGGGGGGACCCTTCAGTGGACAGTGAACAGTGGTCAGTGGTCAGTGACAACCCGCGCTGCTGGTCATTGTTCATCCTTTGATTGTGCGCCGGTTGAAGATAATTTTGTGCAAAGTGCGGCGGTGAAAAGTTGTGATTTCCCAGTTTCAAAAGCGTGGCCTTGGGAGTCCGACTGGCTAACGTCAAGCGATTCGCGGCGCCCCTACGGGGCGCGACTCTCCTTTGGGCTGGCTTTCCCAGGATTGCGCTACGCTCCATCCTGGGCTATTATCGCGCGCTCCCTCCGGGAGTGAGGAGCGGCGTCATACCGACGATGTGATGATCAAGAAACGGGAAAACATCCCTCAGGGGCTAAAGCCCGTTGTTTTATGCGGCATTTTCGGCACGGCTGAAGCCGTGCCCTGATACAAGGCGGCTGATTTAGATTCGTGGCTCCCACCCTTCCGCAAAGAGCGCGGATGGATGGGGCACCCGACGTCCGGATATTTTGATCCGAATAGTGGATCAATCAAATTAGAAAGTCTATCGTTGTGAGAGAGGTAATCCTTTCGGAGGCGGTTACAAAGTGAGAACTTTCATATTTGGTGCCGGTGCATCTCTCCACGCTGGTTACCCTCTCGCTAAGCGAATGGGGCATGGTTTATTTGCTTGGATGGATGGACATGAAGATGTCGGTCCGTTCAGTTTTACGCAGACTGCGAAGTTTCTGAGAGATCACTTCAAAGAGACCGAAGACATTGAGAAGCTAATCACCGCAGTCGAGGAGATGATTGCTAGTCATCCGCTCATGGGGCAGCGCCCGCCCGAGGTTGGCCTTTTATGCAACTGTCATAAGCCTGCCCTCATTGCGGCGATTCGTATGTGGTTTCAGGAAATTCGGGTGGGTGAGGCCGAAGACTACGCGCGGTTTGCGCGAGGTATTGTTGCTCCAGGTGATTGTGTGCTCACCTTCAACTACGACGTCTCACTGGAACCGCACTTAATGAGTCAGAGTAAATGGCGGTTGGGGGATGGTTACGGATTCGGAATGGAAGGGTTCGAAAATGGATCGCCTGTGAAGATGCTAAAGCTCCACGGAAGTGTGAATTGGCGATTCACAGTCGGATCGAATTGCCGACCGTTGATTGACACCTCGGAGATTGCGTTTCTGGGGTATTCCGGCGCCTATGATCCCCGTTTTAGCGGTTCCATCGCCGAAGCACTGGGAACAATGATTCTTCCTGCTCGTTGCAAACAGTTTTTTGTTGACTCCAGTTTTGGTCGTTTGCACGAACATTTTTGGGATTGTCTTTGGTCGCAGGCTGCTCAGGCTCTGAATCGTAGCGACGAGGTTGTGATTTGCGGTTATAGTCTTCCTGAATACGATGAAAGGGCTTGCGAATTGTTGCTCCAAGAGAGCTATTCGGCACCCATGGAAGTGTGTTGCGGAGGCGATACAGATCAGGTTGTAGAGCGCCTACGAAGCTCTGGACGAAACGCCTATGCAGCCAAAGAGAGGCTTTTCGACGGCTGGCTCAGAGAACGCTTATCTTTTGCCTAAGACCCCGGAGAGCATTGAAGGCTCAGGCCCGGCTGAAGGCTCCGGCTCTAGATAGCAAGTCAGGGTGGGCGATATGATATCGCTCACCCCGGCTAACTTCGCGAACAACGCTGGCTCTGCCTACTTTTTCTCGTCCGCGTCCACGTACTCGGCGTCGATTACGCCTTCGTCCTTCTTCTGTTCGGCGTGGGGTTCGGCGGCGGGTTCGCCTGTGGGCGGTGCGCCTGCCGCTGCGCTTGCGGCGTTGGCTTTGTAGAGGATCTCGGCGAGTTTGTGGCTGGCGTGGGTCAGCTTCTCGTGTTGGGCTTTCAACTCCTTCGAGGTGGGCGTGCCTTCAAGCAGCTTCTTCGATTCGGCAAGCACAGACTCGACATCGGCCTTGACCGGAGCGGCTTCAGCGCCCTGCATCTTGTCGCCAGAGTCCTTGATCATCTTGTCGATGTTATAGACCAGGCTATCGAGCGAGTTACGCGCGTCGATTTCCTCGCGCTTCTCCTTATCCTCGGTGGAGTGGGCCTCGGCTTCCTTGGCCATTTTTTCCACTTCGTCCTTGGAAAGACCCGAACTCGATGTAATCGTGATGCGCGTGTCCTTGCCGGTAGCGGTGTCCTTGGCGGTGACGTTGAGGATGCCGTTGGCGTCGATGTCAAAGGTCACTTCGATCTGCGGAACGCCGCGCGGCGCCGGGGGAAGGCCGGCCAGCTTGAACTTGCCCAGGGTGCGGTTCATCGCGGCCATGGGACGCTCGCCCTGGAGCACGTGGACCTCGACCTCGGTCTGCGAATCGGCAGCCGTGGAGAAGGTCTCGGTCTTCTTGGTGGGAATGGTCGTGTTGCGCGGAATCATGGAGGTGGCCACGCCGCCCAGCGTTTCGATGGAGAGTGTCAGCGGGGTTACATCGAGCAGCAGCAGGTCCTTGACCTCGCCGGCCAGCACGCCAGCCTGTACCGCCGCGCCGATGGCCACTACTTCGTCGGGGTTCACCCCGCGATGCGGCTCGCGACCGAACATCTTCTTGACGATTTCCTGAATTTTAGGCATGCGCGTCTGGCCGCCAACGAGGACCACTTCGTCGATGTCATTAATATTGACACCGGCGTCGGCGATGGCCTTCTTGCAAGGCTCGAGGGAGCGATCAAGCAGGTCCCCGACCAACTGTTCGAGTTTGGCGCGCGTCAGCTTGCGGACCAGATGCTTGGGTCCGGAGGCGTCGGCGGTGACAAAGGGGAGATTGATTTCGGTTTCGATGGTGGTGGACAGCTCGATTTTTGCTTTTTCCGCGGCGTCGCGGAGGCGCTGCAGGGCCATTTCGTTGCCCTTGGAGGCGAGGTCCAGCCCCTGCTCCTGCTTGAACTCGGCAATCAGCCAATCGACGATGCGCTGGTCAAGATTGTCGCCGCCCAGGTGGGTGTCGCCGTTGGTGGACTTCACTTCGATGACGCCTTCGCCGACTTCAAGAATGGAGATATCGAATGTTCCGCCGCCGAAATCGTAGACGGCGATGGTTTCGTCCTTCTTTTTGTCGAGGCCGTAAGCCAAAGCAGCTGCGGTAGGCTCGTTGACGATGCGCTTTACGTCAAGGCCGGCGATCTTGCCCGCGTCCTTGGTGGCCTGGCGCTGGGCGTCGTTGAAGTAGGCCGGAACGGTGATGACCGCCTCGGTGACGGTCTCGCCGAGGTAGGCTTCGGCGGACTTCTTGAGCTTTTGCAGGATCATGGCGGAGATTTCGGGCGGGGTGTACTCCTTGCCCTGGGCCATAATGCCGACATGGTCGCCCTGCTGGATCACCTTGAAGGGCACCATCTTCATTTCGTCGCTTACTTCGTCGTAGCGGCGACCCATGAAGCGCTTGATGGAGAAGACGGTGTTCTCCGGGTTGGTGATGGCCTGGCGCTTGGCTACCTGGCCCACCAGCCGTTCGCCGCTCTTGGAAAAGCCGACAACGGAGGGGGTAGTGCGCGCACCTTCTTCATTTGCAATGACTTTAGGCTCGCCGCCCTCGAGGACCGCGACGCACGAGTTGGTGGTGCCGAGATCGATGCCGATAATCTTTGCCATGGTTGAAAACCTGCCTTGAGAGATAGATTCTGACTCTCTTAGGATGCCAGATTGAGTGACTTGTTGTCAACCTTATTTGATGGTATGAGCATAAGGGATCATGCTGGAAGATGAAATTGAGGGGAATGGCCGATGCAGGCCCCCTCGATGGCGAGGGCTTGGATCGAGGATCAGAACCGGTAGCGCAAGGCGAGTTGAATCAGGCGCGGAGGCATGGCGTTGACGGCCGTGCCGAAGCTGCCGCTGGAGAGATTGCCGCTGGAGATGAGTTTTTCAGAGATGTTGCCTTCCACCGAGGCTGGGCCGAAGAACTGGGTGTGGTTGAAGAGGTTGAAGGCCTCGGCGCGCACCTCCAGTGTTTGGGACCTCTTGATGGGAATTGTCCGCGTGAGAGTGGCGTCGAAATTTTCAAGGCCGGGGCCGGAGAAGAAGCGGCGGCGGGCGTTGCCCATGGTTCCCAGCGAGGGCAGGGTAAGCTGGGAGGCGTCGAAGACCGGCTTGCCGCCTCGGGGATTCAGATTGAGGCCGAGAGATTGGCCGCTCCAATTCGGAGTATCGACGCCGTTGTTGTTGATGCCGTTGGGGATGGTGCCGAGCAGCGATGTGTCGTTGTTATTGAGCAGGGTGATCGGCAGGCCGGATGTAAAACGCGCGATTCCGGCGACGGACCAGTCTTCAGTCGCGGCACGGAGCAGCCTGACGGTCTTTGGCGCGGGCAACTGGTATTGAAAGCTGGCGACGAAGTTTTGGCGCAGGTCGAAGGCCGAGAGCCCGCGGCTGAGCGAAGGGTTGACGGGGTTCACAGGCTCAGGCAATCCGGCGGATTGATCGATGGATTTCGAGAATGTGTAGCTGACCAAAAGATTCAGATTGTGAGCGCGGTGGTTTACCGTGGCTTCCAGAGCGTTGTATCCGGCATTGGCGATGGTGCGCTGCAACTCGACGCTGCCGAAGGCGGAACCGAATTCGGTGCGGGCGGCCTGCTCGTTAAAGGGGCCGCAGGCGGTCGAGCCGAGGCTGAGGCAAAGCGCTGGATTGGCGGGGTTGGCTTCTTCCAGCGCCAGCAGATGGTGCGATGCCGCGCCGATGTAAGCGATAGAGGTGAGCGTGGATGCGCCCAACTGGCGCTCGATGCTGAGCATCCAGTGTTCGGCGTATGGGGTCACGTCACGCGGGTCCACGGCGGGAATGCCAACCAGCGGCTCGAACTGGCTCCAATCCACGGTTGTGTTGGGATTGGAGCGGCTGGCGCCGTAGGCCACATTTTGCAGCGGGAAGCGCTGGCCCGCACTAACGCCAGTGGCGGCGACGGTGAAGGGATCGGTGAACAGCGGCGGCGCGGCCGAAGTGTAAGTGTAGCCGTAGGGCGGATTGGCGCTCATGATGCCGGCCGATAGCCCTTCGTAGGCGGTATAGAAGATACCGTAGCCGGCGCGGATGCTGGTTTGACCCTCGGGTCCGGTGAGCTTGTGCAGAATCGGCGCGGCGAAAGCGGGCGTCCATGCGATGCCGAGACGCGGGGACACGTCGTTGTGCGCGGGGGCTAGAGAGCGCGACACGCCGGGGTCACCGGGAAAGACCAGCCCTTGCGGTGCGCCCGGAAAAACCTGGGATTGCTCGCCTTTTATCAGCGTTTGAAGCTGATTGAATTTCTCGCTCCAGGGGCGGATGCGGTCCAAGCGCACGCCGTAATTCACGGTCAAATGGCTGGAAGTCTTCCAACTATCCTGCGCGAAGGCGGCCATATAAAGGTTGCGATTGTAAAAGCTGTGCGCCTGGCCTTGGGTGTAGCTGGACGGCACGCCGAGCAGGAAGTCGGCAAAGTCGAGGCCGGTCTCCGACCCGTTGAAGGCGAAGCTGCCGTTGAAGATCACGTCGGGGTGGGTGTTGATTTGGTTGGCATGGATTTCGCCGCCGGCCTTGAAGCCGTGCTTGCCGACGATGCGGCTGAAGGCGTCACTCGCCTCGTAGATATTCTCGGCCTGCACGATGGCGGTGGTGTCCACACCGAGGGTGAAATCGTTGAAGGCGATGTTTTCGATGCCTTCGGTGGACGGTTTCAGGGCGTCGATGCCGCTGAATCCCTGCGCCGCGAGCGACGGGCCGACGCCGCCTTTGGGCTGGCCGACCGAGTTGGCGTTGCGCATAAAACTCAGATGAAACTCGTTGAGCGCCGTCTGGCCGAAGGTGATGGTGTGGCCGAGACTCGCGAGTTGCGCGAAGCCGTTGGAGGTTGCGTTGAAGCCGGGAACGCTGGCGCCGCCCGTGCCGGTGGGGTAGGGATTATCCAGCGAATAGCCGTCGAGAAAGTAATAGCCGGTAAGAGTTCCCTTGCCGTGGGTCCAGTCCATGCGCAGCGCTCCCTTGTTGTCCTGGAGGGTTTCAGCCTCTTTCGCCGTGGCGAAGAGCGCGGCTCCGATATTGGGCTGCGGTACGGATGCGAGCAGGTACGTTGCCGGCGGGGACCAGATGGATGAAGGAATCTGGCCGGTGGGAAAGACGGTGGAATAGGGCTCGCCGGCGGTCACCTTGCCAGTCGGGCCAAGCAGATTGGCGTGCTGGAGCAGGGTGGTGAGCTGCGCCGCCCAGGCGTTGCCGTTCACGCTGCCGGTGAGCGGGTTCTGGCTGAAGTCGCCGCCTCGTTCAGTAGTGGAGGGAACGGCAATCTCGCCGGTGTCAATGCCTTCGGTGAGCCTTGTCCCCTGGTAGTCGGCAAAGACGGCCACGCTCTTGTGGAAAGTCGTTCCGCCCACCGTGCCGCCAAACTGGTTTTGGCGATAGGCGGCGCGATCAAGCGAAAAATAGTTGCGCGCGTCGAGAGATGTGTTGCGCAGGAATTCGAAGGCCGAGCCGTGCAAATCAGCCGTGCCCGACTTGGTGATTACGAGCACCTGTCCGCCGCTGGAGTTGCCGTACTCGGCGTCGAAGTTGCTGGTGAGCACGCGGAAGCTGTCAATCGAATCCAGATTGGGCACGATGGATGTGCCCATGTTCACGTCTTCCTCGGCGTCGCTGCCGTTCACCCTGAATCCATTGGAGGCCTCGCGCTGGCCGCTGATGGAGAGGTTGCCGGGGTTGGCGTTTCCCGAGGGCGGCGTCGAGGCCACGCCGGTCATGATCACCGAGCCGGGCTGCGCTGTGCTCACCGGAACGATGCCGGGCTGGACTGCCATTAAATCGGTAAAGCTGCGCCCGTTCAGGGGCACGCTTTCCATCTTTTTCGTGTCCAGCGTCTCGCCTAGCTGCGTGCTGGTGGTCTCGGCGGCCAGGGTATCGGCGGTTACCTCGACGGTTTCCGTGTGCTCGGCGACCGCCAGCGACAGGTCCAGATTGGCGGCGGAGGGTTGGGATTCGCTCAGGTCGGCTTTGACGGCAAGGAGAGCAAACCCCTCCGCGACGATTTCGATTTGATAGCTGCCCGGACCCGGCACTTGGACGAGAAACACGCCCTGATCGTTCGTGACGGTCTCCAAGGGGGCTTGGGAGCCGTCACGCCGCACGGAGACATAGGCATGAGAAATGCGATTGCCGCTTGAGTCATGCACGATGCCGGAGACGGTGAAGGCGGGCGCGGCTGGGACAGGAGCGGCGAAAACTGGAATAAGTCCATTGAAAATGAGGAAGATAGAAAATAAGGCGAGCTTCAAGAAACGTACCCCGGAATTCCGTGAGATTTGCGTGCGAACCGGTTTGTCCAGAAAGAACTTGGTGCTAAAGACGAGCGAACCGAGCCTGATGTCCGACAAATTCAGTCCTTGTTCAATATACGACCTATTCGGTCGGCGATCAAGTGTGCGATGGAGAAGGACAGGCCCGGCAATGAGGCTTCGGGCTCATATAGAGCCAATATAAACAACTTGAGTGCCTCAGCTCCGCCGGGAGAGCTCTTGCAAATTATATAGGACTATTTTAGTCTTCTTTCAGTATGCGACCGATTCGGTCGTAGTTCCCCTTGGAGGATTGAATTTTGCTATCGATACTGTTCAAGAAGGCGCTCGACCGGAGCTGTTGGCTGGCCGTTTGCGCGGCGATTTTGATTTCTGCAGTCGGAAGGGCGCAGGACAAGCCCTACTTCGTGACTTATTCACACGATTTGGAGGAGCCGGGCAACCTGGAGATCGAAACCAAAACGGCGCTGGCCAGACCGCACGACGGCAACCGCTATGGGGCCACGGCAATGGAGCTGGAGTATGGCACGCGAGCCTGGTGGACGACCGAGCTTTACCTCGACGGTCAGGCCACGGCGCAAGACTCGACGCTCTTTACCGGCTGGCGGCTGGAGAATCGGATCCGGCCGCTGATGCGGGACCACGCAATCAACCCCGTGTTCTATGTGGAATACGAAAACACCTCCGGCGCGGACAAGACGATTCTTGAGGTGGTGGGACACGACGGGCAGGCCGACCTGGCGGAGCCTAACGGCGAATCCCGCCGGGAACACCAGCACGAGGCGGAACTGAAGCTGATCTTGTCATCCAACGTCAAGGATTGGAACATCAGCGAAAACTTCATCTCGGAAAAGGATCTGAGCCACGCTCCGTGGGAGTTTGGTTACGCGGTAGGGGCTACGCGTCCTCTGCGCAGCGCAGCCGGCAGCCGGGAGTGTACCTTTTGCGCCGAGAAGTTCATTGCCGGCTTTGAGGGCTACGGCGGGCTGGGAGACACCTTTGCGCTGACCATGCGCGATACGTCGCATTACATCGCGCCGCTTGTGGGCTGGCAACTGCCCAAAGGCGTGCGATTCAGCTTTTCGCCGGGCTTCGGGCTGACGAGCACAAGCCTTGCGCGGGTTTATCGCGTGGGTCTCGCTTACGAATTCAATCAGATTGGCAATTGGTTCCACGGCTCCCACGGAGACACGGACGGAGGTGCGGAATGATGAGACGGAGCCTTGCTGTTCTCTTGATTTGGCTGTGCGCCGCGGTGGCTGTAGGCGCGGTTTCCAGTTCGCGCTGGGAGCGAGTGCCGCCCAGGGATCACGCCCGCGCCAATCCTCTCACTGGACAACCCGAAGCGGCTCCGGCCGGGGAACTGGTCTATCGCGAGCACTGCCAGCAGTGTCACAAGGCCAACGCACGAGGAGACGGGCACAAGCGGCCCTCGCTTCACAGTGAACGGCTGCGCTCGGCAAGCGACGGCGACATCGAGTGGTTTCTGCGCCAGGGCGACGTGGGCCACGGAATGCCTTCGTGGTCGAGCCTTCCCCAGGCGCAACGCTGGCAAGTTACCGCTTACTTGAGGTCTATTCAGTAGACTGCACAAATCTCCTGGTATGCCTTTTTCGGCCTGCCTGACTCCAGCCTTGTCTTCAGGGCCTGTCAACACTAGTGGGGCCAGCCACCTCAGTAGTGTTAACAGGCCCACTGCATCCGGCAAATAAATACTGTTTTCGTTCTATCCCACCCTGGCCACAAGAACAAAGACGTGGCGAGGGTGGGGCACCCAAACATTGTTGGTATTTAGTTGCCGGATCAATAGTAGTCTTGCGCGGCCAGCTTGCTTTGTAGCGGAAACCGTCGCCTGCCAGCATCACGCGATAGAATCAGCTAAGTTACGCCGTCTTGCGGCGAATTGTTGGAGCGGTATGTCCTCTTTGGATCCTCAGGCTGTTGCGTCGGCATTCGGGCATTCGCAGCTTGTGACTTGGGAATGGAATCCCACTGCGGACGAACTGCACTGGACCTCTCGACAGACGGAGATTTATGGCTATTCCGCAAGCGAGATCAACTCTTCGGCCGCGTGGTTTGCCATCGTGCATCCGGAGGACAGGGAGAGAGTCCGGCTGGCGATGGAAGGCGCACTCCAATCCATACCGGGCTTTCGCGAGCACTTCCGCATAACCACCAAGGATGGGAAGGTCCTCTGGGTCCTTGGCTATGGACAGCTCGTCCGGTTGCCTGACCAATCTGTCCGCATGTTGGGCATGAATATGGAGGTCACGGATTGGGTTGAAGCGCTGGCGGCAAGCGAGACCAGATTCAGCGCAACCTTTGAGCAGGCGGCCGTTGGAATCGCGCATGTTGGCCTTGATGGAAACTGGCTGAGTGTGAACGGCCGGTGCTGCGAGATTGTGGGATATACCAAAGAAGAAATGCTCAAGCTGACCATCGCTCAGCTTACACATCCAGCCGATCTCGACTCGGACCATGCATTGATTCAAGAGCTGCTGCGCGGAGATCGTTCAAGCTATTCCGTGGAGAAGCGGTACTACACCAAGAACAAGCGCGTGGTCTGGGCCAATCTGACGGTTTCACTGGTGCGCAAGAGCAACGGAAGCCCCGACTACTTTATCGCGGTGATTGAAGACATTACAGCTCGAATGCGAATCAAGGCGCAGCGGGACGAGATGATCGAGATCCTCGAGGAGCGCGTCCGCGAGCGCACCGCGGCGCTTGAGAAGCTCTCGATGACAGATGCGCTTACCGATGTTGCCAATCGCCGCCGCCTCGACGAGCAGATGGTGATGGAGTGTGACCGCGCGGTGCGCACCAAGAAGCCCATCTCGATCCTGATCATCGATATTGATCACTTCAAGGAGTTGAACGACACGCTGGGCCACGGGCCCGCCGATGGCGCGCTCGTCGCGTTTGCCAGCGAGTTGAAGCGGATCGCCCGGCGCCCCGGCGACTTGTGCGCCCGCTATGGAGGCGACGAGTTCGTTCTCGTGTTGCCTGATACCGGTCCCGACGGCGCAATGTGTATCGCGCAGCAGGTTCAGGTGGCGGTCGACCGGATCGGTCTTTCCAATCCCGGGTCGCCCATCTCCGCAAAGATGACCGTCAGCCAAGGCGTTGCTACTGCGTGGCCGGCAAAGAAGGGCGCCAGCCGCGACCTGATGCTCAATGCCGATAAGGCGCTCTACACCGCAAAAGAAGAGGGCAGGAATCGCTTCTCCTGGATCGCCTGCTCTGAGCCGCCCGTGGAAAGCAATTGAGAGGGTGCGGATCTCTCGGCTTTTGATCGCCTGGCCTTCCGAATGACCTTGACGGATCTCTCCTCTTCTCGCCAGCCGCTTCCGACTCCCAACATCAGGTGATCAACGGGCCGGAGACAGCTTGAGCGGCCTGAGTTGCGCGGGTCTCAGTGGGGGCCGAGCCTCGTGTCTTACAGAATGTCTTACACGCTTTCGGCTTGTCTTGCGTGTCTTACAACTTGTCTTACAGCGCCGTCTGCGCCCGCTCACTGGCGGCAGACGCCCGCATCATTTAATCTCAAATTTCTACCTCTATGCCCAATGCCGCCGCACAAGCCCGCTATCCGCTGACCCAGGGCGTGAACCCGTGGCTGGTGACGCTCTCGGTGATGCTGCCCACCTTCATGGAGGTTTTGGACACTGCGATTGCTTCGGTGGCCTTGCCGTACATTGCCGGGAGCCTGTCGGCGTCAAACTCCGAAGCCACGTGGGTGCTGACCAGCTATCTGGTGGCGAACGCGGTGATTTTGCCGGCGTCGAACTGGTTTGCGCGGCGCTGGGGCCGCAAGCGATTTCTGCTGATCTGCGTAACCATTTTCACCGTGGCCTCGTTCTTCTGCGGCGCGGCGCCCTCGCTGGGAGTGATTCTGCTGGCCAGGGTGATGCAGGGCGCGGGCGGAGGAGCGCTGCAACCGCTCTCGCAGTCGATTCTGCTGGAAAGTTTTCCCATCGAGAAGCGTTCGATGTCCATGGCCGCCTACGGCCTGGGCATCGTGGTCGCTCCGGTGATTGGGCCCACGCTCGGCGGCTGGCTTACTGACACCTTCAGTTGGCGCTACGCTTTTTACATCAATATTCCGGTGGGCATTCTGGCGTTCTTCATGGTCACACGGTTTGTGCATGATCCGCCGTACATCAAGAACGCCAAGGTCGGCCCGTTCGACAACATCGGCTTTGGCTTGCTGATGGTCTGGACAGGCTGCCTGCAGATCGTTCTCGACAAGGGCCAGGAGGACGACTGGTTCGGCGCTATATGGGTGCGGTGGGCCGTGACTGCGCTGGTGGTTGCTCTCATCCTCTGGATCTGGCGCTCGTGGGCCAATCCCAAAGGGCTGGTTGATCTGCATGTGCTGAAGGACCGCAACTTCCGCACGGGATGTTTTTTGATCGCGATGCTGGGCATGTGCATCTACATCACCATCGCCATTTTGCCACTCTACTACCAGGAAGTGATGGGCTATACGGCTTTTACTGCAGGCCTGGTGGTGTTTCCGCGCGGCGTCGGTTCGTTTATCGGCTCGCCGGTGGTTGGCATTCTTGGCTCACGCATTGACCAGCGCAAGCTGCTTTGCGCGGGATTTCTGGGCTTTGGCATTTGCGCCTTGTTCTTTGGCTTGGTCAATCTGGATATCGGCCCGTATACGCTGCTGATTCCCATCACTCTGACCGGCTTTGCTCTCAGCTTCGTTTTTGTGCCGCTGGCCACCATGGCCACCTCGACCATTCCTCGCGAGGAGATGGGCAACGCCACGGGCGTCTTCAATATGCTGCGCAATATCGGCGGGTCGGTGGGGATTTCGATGGCCACCACGGCGCTGGTTCGCCGCGCCGCGGTGCACCAGACGGAGATTGGCTCGCATCTTGGGTCGTCCAATATGGTCCTGCAGCAGAAGTCGGCTGCCATTGCCGGTTATGTGGGCCACCAACTCGGTCCGGCCCAGGGCCGTCCCGGCGCCTTTGGCCTGATGTACGGGCTGATGGAGCAGCAATCCGCGCTGATGGCTTATGTGGATGTCTTCCGCTGGACGGCGCTGCTGGCATTCTTCTGCGCGGCGGCTGCGTGGCTGTTCAAAAAGCCCGCCAAGCACGCGGCGCCGCCGCCGGGAGTGCATTGAGGAAACAAGTGCGGGTACCGTCGCCTGCTCACTTGATAAGGCGCAATGCGACCACCGACCTATTCATCTCAGCAAGATCAGCTTCTGATTTCGCATTGCACCTGAATACAATCAGGAAACTGCCGATCTGTGCGGAGATGGCCGAGGTGTATTCACCGTTTGTTGTGTAAATGAGCTCATCGAAAGGAACGCCATCTGCATTCGCAAAATGCTTTCGCGACTCGATCACTGCGTGCTGTTCTGGATTGAATCGCGCCACACGATCGAGAAAATCTGCACCATCACGGATGCCCCTTGAGTGCGGAGTGATCGCGTTCAGCCTTTCCGCGACAACGAGGACTCCGTATGGTTCGTCTCCCAGCCTCGCGGAAAAAAGCATAAACTCGTTTGCGTAAGGAGAGCTTTGCGGAAGATTCAGCGACTTTGTATCGTAGGGCCTGAGCATCGCTGGCCAAGTGTAGGAAAACTTGAAATAGGAGTTCACATAGGAGTTTTCCAGCACCTTTCCATCGTTAGGAGACTGGGAAAATCCGTTCGAGGCTGCAATGGACAAAGACAAGAGAATCAGATACACGGAGCGCATTTGCTCGCTACCATCCTTTCAAATCAGAGTAACCAATATATTCCATAACCTACGCAGGATCGCCAAATACCCGCCCACCAGCATTGTGCGCTGCGTCTGCTAACTGCCTGTCGAAAGTGGCAAGTGTTTTTCCGGTACGCAAAGCGAGTTCCAGATAGGTAGCGTCATAGGCAGTCAATCCATGCGCTCGCGCCAGGTCCAGCACGCTGGCCTGGCGTCCGCGGGGAGAAGCCTCATCGATTGAGATCTCAGCAAGAGAGAGTTCGTTGAGAAAAAATGCCGTTTGGGTGGCCGAAATCACCCCCTGCCGCTCACCGCGCAGCACACCGTTTGCGACCTCCGCGAACCACAGAGATGGAACAATTGCTGATTCGGACAACAACTCCTCAAGCGCCTTCTCCGCTAGCAGAATCTCGGCCGGGTCGATGCGTTTGAATTGCCACGCCAAGGCCATAGAAGCATCCAGAACTAAGCTCAATGCCGGCCTTCCTCAATCCACCCTCGAACCGTCTCTGGAGAGATGCCTGTGATCTTTGTCATGGCCATTAGCCGCCGCACCGCTTCAACTGCACGTTGCCTGTTCCTTAGTTGGCTGGGCACAATGTCTGCCACAGCCCGCCCACGCAGAGTGATCGTGAACCTCTCTCCCTGATCGACCTTGCGCAAAATCTCGGAGAGCTTCGTCTTGGCGTCAAAGGCGCCGATTTCGGTATAAGCGCGTTCCGTTGCCTGCATATACACTCCAAGTTGCTACTCAAACCAATCAACCAGTCTACAAACTAGTGTACTGCAATTCACGTCCATTCCACGAGTTTTTCGTGGAATTTTCATGAAATTTACCCTACCAGCGGCAAGAACTGCCCCGTTTTTTCGTCATACTGTTCAATGCGACCGGTAAGAATGTCGTAATACCAGCCATGCACTGTAAGACGGCCTTCCTCAACCGCCCGCGACACTGACGGCTGGGCGCGCAGATTCGCGAGCTGCGCCACCACGTTACCGCGAATCAGCGAGGCCAGTTCAGCCTGCGCTCCGTCGGCGGGATTTAGCGGCTGGCGGTACGCGTGGGCCGCCTCTACGTGGCTGAGCCAGCGGCGAGCTTTAGGCAGGTTTTCCAGCGACTTGTGGTCCAATTCAGCCTTGATCGCCCCGCAGTCCGAGTGGCCGCACAAAATGGCCTCCTTGACCCGCAGAACTTCGACGGCATACTCGATGGTCGCCGTCACGCCGTCCACGTCCGCGGTGGCAGCGGGCACCACGTTACCGGCGTTGCGCGCGATGAACAGATCGCCGGGCCCGGTGCCCAGAATCAGGTCTGGCACCACGCGCGAGTCCGAACAGGTGATAAACAGCCACTGCGGCGCCTGCCGCTCGGCCAGCAATTGAAACTCGCTCCTGCGGCCGGGAAACACCTCGGCCAAAAAATGCTTGTGCCCCTTGATCAACCGCTCCATCTGCCCTCCGTTGAACTCCGCCGTTGTCTTCTGTCAGCCTGTACCAACCCATCTCTAGTCGGAATCCATTCCAGAAGCCGCCCCAGAACCCGTCCCAGAACCCGTCTCTGATACCTTAATCGTTGTCGGTTCAGTCAGCATACAACCGCGTGCGGAGGAAATTTTTGACGATGAATAAGCTGAAACGGGTTCTGGTTTGCATGGGTGTGATGGTACTGGCACTGGCCTCGGTAGCCGCGCAGGCGCAGACGATCAATGCGCTCGATCCGGCCATCCGAGAGAGAGTTGACCGCATCGCGCAGCAAGTGCTGGAGCAGACCGGTGTTCCTTCGGCTTCAGTGGCCGTGGTGAAGGGCGGCAAGCTGGTGTACACGCACGCCTACGGAAAAGCGCGGCTGGCAAGCGGAGACGCGCCCGCCGTAGATGCTACGCCGGAGATGCGCTACTCGATTGGCTCGATCTCGAAGCAATTCACGGCCACGGCGATTCTCCTGTTGCAGGAGCAGGGCAAGCTCTCGCTGGATGACGCGGTGGGCAAGTACATTCCCGGCCTCACGCGCGGCGACGAGGTGACCATTCGGCAGATTCTCTCACACACTTCCGGCTACCAGGACTACTGGGCAGAGGACTACGTGATGACCTCCATGGTGCATCCGGAAACCGCGCAACAGATCATCGACGCATGGGCCAAAAAGCCGCTGGACTTTGAGCCGGGAACGCAGTGGCAGTATTCGAACACCAACTTCGTCATCGCCGGAGCCATCGTGGAGAAGGTCACCGGCCGGCCGTACATGGAGTTTCTTACGCAACACGTTTTTCGCCCGCTGGGAATGCAGTCGGTGTGGAATTCCGACCAGGTGAAGCTGACCCAGGTGGATGCGACGCCGTATTATCGCCACGCGCTCGGGCCGCTGCGGGTGGCGCCCAAAGAGGGCCTCGGCTGGATGTTCGCGGCTGGCGAACTGGCCATGACTCCGCATGATCTGGCGCTGTGGGACGAGAGCCTGATTGCGCAGTCGGTGCTCAAGCCCGAGAGCTACAAGCAGATGTTTACTGAGGTGAAGTTGAAGGACGGCAAGGGAACGCATTACGGGCTGGGCGTCGATGTGCTGGATATTAATGGCCATCGGATGATTGAACACAGCGGCGAAGTCTCCGGCTTTGTTTCCGACAGCGCAGTGCTGGTGGATGATGGCGTGGCCGTGGTGGTGTTGACTAACCAGGACGCAGTGGGCGCGGCCACTACCATCGCGCGCCTGGCGATGCCGATGGTGGCGGAGTTCCCGCCCACGGATGCCGAAAAACAGGCCATTGCAATCTTCCATGATTTGCAAAAGGGGCACATCGACCGGAGCCTTCTGGCGCCGAATCTGAGCGACTACTTCACCGACGAGGCGCTGGCAGACTATCGCGATAGCCTCGCGCCGCTGGGCGAGCCGCTCACCTTCCACCAGGTCAATACCGAGCAGCGCGGCGGCATGACCTTCCGCAGCTTCCAGATCGTCTACCCCGGCAAACAGATGAGGCTGACGACCTATGCCTATCCCGACGGCAAACTGGAACAATACCTGATTGCGCCGGCGGAATAGCCTCCGCTTATTGACGCAAAGCAGGGTGCCCCATGTATGACAGCGTCTTCTCCTGTCAAGGCCAAAAGGCGCGCAATTTCCCGTGGTGGTCGGGGCGATGTCAAGGGCGCCGTTCTTTGGCGTTCATCTCGACCCTTGACATCGCCCCGG
>Ga0302156_10000448_pt1 | contig 39372 bp, 29 predicted proteins | sample I_Bog_N3_2_FD_193503 | JGI IMG/M metagenome (GOLD analysis project Ga0302156, IMG submission 193503) | Peat permafrost microbial communities from Stordalen Mire near Abisko, Sweden - I_Bog_N3_2 | ecosystem: Environmental > Terrestrial > Soil > Wetlands > Peat | place: Sweden: Abisko, Stordalen... | reverse complement strand
AGATCTACAGCAATATTGCGATTGAAGGAAGGCCGCGCACAGCGGGCGGTACTGGCGGCATGGTTACATGGCGCTGGGTTACGCCGGATTACTTCAATGCGCTCAACATTCCCATGCTTCGCGGGCGGGGATTTACGCAGGAGCAACGAACCTCCAATGAGCATTTCCTGGTCCTGAGCAGTTTGCTTGCGGCGCGGCTGTTTGGCGATGAGAACCCTGTTGGGCAGCATGTGCAGCCGGTTCCGAATGGGCCGTGGTACACCGTGATTGGCGTTGCCGCGAACGTGCGGAACGGTGGGCTTACCAACGCGGACGAGCCCGAATTCTATAAGCTCAGACGGAGCGTTGCCGAGGATTGGAATCCCTGGACCGTTGCGACTCTCAAAACGTCGCTGCCCGTGAAGGCCCTGGCGCCGTGGGTGCGGGCGCAGATTGCTCAAATCGATCCGACCGTGCCGGTGGAGATTGAAACGCTCGACCAGAGCGTAAGCAAGCTGGCGGACCGTCCGCGTTTTGAAACAGCGCTGCTGGGGTTCTTTGCGTTTTGCGGTGTGCTGATGGCAGTGATCGGACTCTACGGGGTTATCGCCTTCGTAGCCGCACAGCGGACGCGGGAGATTGGCGTACGCATGGCGCTGGGAGCTACGCGCGTGGATATTCTGCGGTTGATCGCCGGGGAGGGACTCCGGCTGATTTTGCTGGGCGGCGTGCTGGGGCTGGGAGCGGCGCTGGCAACCTCGCGACTGCTGAAGAGTCTGTTATTCGAAGTTGGTCCGTATGACCCTGGCACTTATGTAGCGGTGGTAGTGTTGCTGGGGCTTGTCGCAGCGGCGGCTACGCTGATTCCGGCGCGGGCGGCGATGAAGGTTGAACCGGTGGTGGCGCTGCGATACGAATAGAGCATTTTCGCTTTTTCTGTAGACTCCCGTGCCCCATCCTTTTCTCTCTATTGAAACCACAAAGGGCGTCCGGTTGGATCGGACGCCCCTTGTGCTGTTTGACGATTTGGAACTTATGCGGGGACGGTTTCTGCGGCGTTCACGTTTACGGGCGTAAGCCAGCCGAATTTGTCGGGCTTGAGGCCGTTGGCGATGCCGAAGAATTCGTCGGCAATTTTCTTTGTGATCTCGCCTACCTTGCCATCGCCCACCACGATGCGGTCAATGGTGCGGATAGGCTGGACTTCAGCGGCTGTTCCCGAGAAGAAGACCTCGTCGGCGATGTAGAGCAACTCGCGCGGGAAGGCCTGCTCGATCACTGTGAGGCCGAGGTGGCGGGCAAGGGTGAGCACGCTGTCGCGCGTGATGCCGGAGAGGGCGGAGTTCGAGAGCGGCGGGGTGTAGATGACGCCGTTGCGAACTACGAAAATATTCTCGCCGGAGCCTTCGCTGACCAGGCCGTTCACGTCCAGCGCGATGCCTTCCTGGTAGCCGTTGATCTCGGCTTCCATGCGAATCAGCTGCGAGTTCATGTAATTTGCCCCGGCCTTGGCGAGTGCGGGCATGGTGTTGGGAGCGAGACGGTTCCAACTGGAAACGCAGACGTCCGCGCCGCCCTTTCCATCGATGTATTTGCCCCAGGGGAAGTTGGCGACGTAGACCTCAACGGGCGAACCCTTGGGACTGACGCCGATTTCACCGTAGCCGCGCAGGGCGATGGGGCGGATGTAGCAAGGCGCAACGCCATTGGCTTCAATCACATCGACCACGGCAGCGCAGAGCTCGTCAAGAGTGTAGGGAAGCTCCATGCGGTAGATTTTGGCGGAGTCGAGCAGGCGCTGCATATGCTCGGGAAGGCGAAAAACTGCCGAGCCGTGGGGCTGCCCGTAGCAGCGGATTCCTTCAAATACGCTGGAGCCATAATGGATGACGTGGCTCATCACGTGGAGGGTGGCATCCTCCCAGGGAATCAGGTTGCCGTTGTGCCAGATTTTGGAGGTCGTCTGAATAAGCATGAGAGTTTGAATTGCTCCTTCGGCCGCGCGGGGCACAGTTACATCACAGGGTAGCGCGAATTGAGGCAGCCTGTCACGGCGGCCCTCAGGTTGGCGGGTTGTGGCGGGTAGCTGAGTCGATAATGTTTCGGGCTGGATTCGGTCCGCGGCCTGTCGATGGGCGGCATTTTGCGGTCTGGGATTCTCTGCCGCCGAAAATGAGCGAAAGCACCGGATTTGATCGCCGCAATGGCGCGTATTGCGTTGTATGATTACGGGCGGGCCGCTATTTACTGGCTGGGCGGCCAGACTTTATTGCCGCAGACCTCGATGCGTCGGATCATGCCGTGTTCAAACAATGAAATCCCAGGAGATGCTCCTCGATGAGACCTCGTCCGTTCCATTCAGCTCTTTTTGTTCTGCTTGCCTGCGTCGCTCTAACGCTTTCTTCCCCAGGTTTTGCGCAAGGGCAAGGCCAGCTTGACCTGATGCCGATGCCTGCGCATGTCACCCTGGGGGAGGGTCAGTTTCCTATCGAAGGGAGCTTTGCCGTAGGGCTGGGCGGCTACCAGGATCCCCGAGTGGTGGAGGGCAAGCTGCGCTTCATGGAGGCGCTCTTCCGCGAGACGGGGATTCCATTTTATGTCCGCGAGGGCCGCAAGGCGAAATTCATCATTCACACAGACGGGCAGAGCCAGGCGGTGCAGCAGCTTGGCGAGGATGAGTCGTATCACCTGGCCGTCTCGGCGACGCATGTCGAGTTGACGGCGCCGAATCCGCTGGGTGTGCTGCGTGGATTGCAGACGTTTTTGCAACTGGTCCAAGTTACGCCGCAGGGCTTCGCCGTTCCCGTTGTCACCATCGACGACCAGCCGCGATTTCAATGGCGCGGGCTGATGATCGACGCGGGGCGTCACTTCATGCCGCTGGCCGTGATCAAGCGCAACCTGGACGGCATGGAAGCAGTGAAACTGAATGTGATGCATTGGCACCTTTCGGAAAACCAGGGCTTCCCCATTGAAAGCAAGGTTGCTCCTCTCTTGCAGGAGAAGGGCTCGGGCGGAAACTACTATACGCAGGCTCAGGTTCACGAGGTGATCGAATATGCGCGGATGCGCGGAATCCGCGTGGTACCCGAATTCGATATGCCTTGCCACACAACGGCATGGTTCGCCGGTTATCCGGAACTGGCTAGCGGGCCGGGGCCATACAAAGTGGAGACGAAATGGGGCGTGTTCGATCCGGCAATGGATCCCTCGAGGGAGAGCACTTTTGAGTTTCTCGACAAGTTTTTCGGCGAGATGACGGCGCTCTTTCCCGACGCGTATTTCCATATTGGCGGCGACGAGTGCAACGGCAAGGAGTGGAACAGGAATCCGCAGATTCAGGCGTTCATGAAAGAGCACGGATTGAAGGACGATGCGGCGCTGCAATCCTATTTCACAGGCCGCGTGCAGAAGCTGGTGGTGGCGCACAACAAGATCCCGGAGGGTTGGGACGAGGTGCTGCAGCCGGATACGCCGAAGAATGTGGTGATCCAGTCGTGGCGCGGGCCGGCGGGGCTGGCGCAGGCTGCGCGGCAAGGCAATCAGGTTCTGCTGTCAAATGGCTATTACATCGACCTGAATCAGCCGGCGGCGGAACACTACCTTGTCGATCCACTAGGCGGAGAAGGCGCGAAACTGACTGCCGAGGAAAAAGCGCGCGTGCTTGGCGGCGAAGCTACGATGTGGAGCGAGTTTGTGACGCCGGAAAATGTCGACAGCCGCATCTGGCCACGTACGGCGGCTATCGCAGAGCGGTTCTGGTCGCCGCAGGAGGTGCGCGATGTGGATTCGATGTATCGGCGCATGGCGATTGTTTCAGAGAAGCTCAATAATTACGGCCTGCAACACAATTCGTCTACGCTCGCGATGGTGCAGCGCATGAGTGGTGAATCCGATCCGGAATCGCTGCTGGTTTTGGCGGCCGTGGTGCAGCCACCGAGGGGATATGAGCGCGAGAGTTTGCATGAGTACGGCAGTTGGAGTGCGCTGAACCGGCTGGTGGATGCGGTGCCGCCGGAGAGCGAGACGGCGCGGAAGTTCAACGAACTCGCGAAGCTGATTGCGTCGGGAAAGGCATCGCCGCAGCAGTGGCAGGAAGCGCAGAACTGGCTTACGCTTTGGCGGGATAATGATGCGAAGCTGCAGCCGCTGCTCAAGGACTCTGAGCTGACGGCGGAGTTGAGCAATCTTTCGCACAGCGTGTCTGAGGTGGCTGCGGTGGGGCTGCAGGCGCTGGATGATTTGAAGAATCATCGGGCGGTGACGGCAGATGCGAGGGACAAGAATCTGCAGTTGCTGAAGGCGGCTGCGAAGCCCAAGGCGGTGCTGTTGGATATGGCGGCGCCATCGGTCAAGGTGCTGGTGGAGGCGAGTGGGAAGTGAGCAACGCATTGATTGGTGGCTTCCCACCCTTGCGATAGGAAAAAGGAACAAGAAGCAGGTTCTTCGACTCCGCTGCGCTTCGCTCAGAATGACAGGGGCACGGAGCATTTGTGGCTGGATGCGCCTCTTATTTTGGTGGCAGGGCTCGCATGGCGCCACCGTGGCTGTAGAGATTGTTGTCGTCACGGGGTAGTTTTAGGGGCGAGCCGCTGCCTAGGTCGCGTTCGTAGATTTCGCCATAGTTGCCGGCGGTTTCGATGACGTTTACGACCCAATCGTTGTCGAGGCCGAGAGCGCTGCCGATCTGATGCGAACCCCCGAGGAGAAAGCGGACCAGCGGATCGTTGGTCTGCGTGCAACGGGTGCGCACGTTTGCTTGTGTGATGCCGCTCTCTTCGGCCGCGACCAGCGCTTCCATCACCCAATTCACAATTGAGAACCACGCTGGATCGTTGTCGCGAACGGCCGCTGCCAGCGGATCTTTGGAGATAGTTTCATGCAGCAGGCGGGTGCGCTTGCCGTGCTGTGCCAGCGCTGCGCGTGTTTCTGCAAGGTGTGTGCGATTACCGGCCAGGGCGCCGCAGTTGTCTGTAGCGAATGCGGCTTGCATTTCTCCCTCTTCCTGAAAGGGAAAAGGCACAAAGTCGAGATGCTCGTGTGTGAACCAGGCGCGGACGCTCTCTTCAACTGTGGTCTCTGCGAGGAAACAGATTCTCTTTCCGCTTAACTGGCGGGCGCGCGTAACGGGGTTTGCGGCGGGGACCAGAAAGCCCACGCTGTCCCAAAGCACAGGGCGCGTGAATGCAAGATGAGTTCCCGCCGCATGAGTGAAGTCGTCGGTGAGTGTTGGAAGCAGATCGACGTCCCCGTCAGTGAGCGCGGCCACAGCTGCGGTGTCGTCGGGATATTGCTTTGCCGCAACCTGTTCGTTTTTCCCGAGGACAGCAACGGCGACGGCGCGGCAGAGATCCGCATCGAATGCGGCGCGATTGCCGTGATTGTCGGACGTGGAGTACTCCGCCTCCTCGGCATCGATGCCGCAGCGCAGCACGCCAGTTGCGCGGATGCGGGCCAACGTTGTGGAGCTATCGGCGGCGCTCGTAAGGCCGCAGCCAACGAGCAGGACAATGACCGGCAACCCGTTCGAAACCAATTGCCGCACTATGGTGTCCAGTCGCCGGAGGCCGGAATTCCCGGCGTCGTATCAGGCCGAGGATTGAAATCTGCCGGCACGGGATATTTTGCGTAGTCCGGCGTAAAAGTTTTAGGCGACCAATCGGTCGGCAAGATCTGGAGTTCTTTGCAGCCCGCGCCGCTCGCATGAGGAAAGCTGGAAATCTCCGCCGGCGGAATTTCCGCATACTCCGCACTCAGCGGCGCGGCCTTGCCCTCAAGGCGCAATGTATCGAATGCAGAACTCATGTCTCCCACATCAGGCACCAGATCGTCTGCCGGGCCGAGATTCGGCTGCCCGAATTTGTCCGCGCCAATCTGCCGCGCCCTCATTTCATCCGGCAGATCGGCAAGCGGAATCAGGTTGAACAGCTCGTCCACAAATTTGACGATCGAACTGTGCTCCGAGGGCACGTGCGAAACGCCATGCGCCACCGCATACGGCGAAATCACAATCGCAGGAATACGCGGTCCCTGCTCCAGGGGCAACCCATTTGCGTCGTGGGAGCGAATCCGCGGCTGTGCATGGTCGTAGAGACCGTCCGACTCATCGTAGGCAATGATGATGGCGCTCTCGCTCCAATACGGACTAGCCGCGATAGCGTTAATCTCCTCGGCCAGCAGCCCTTCGCTTATTTGAGTATCTGAGTAGCCGGGATGATCGTCATTGCCGGCAAAAACATCCGCGAGTTTTGGATTCGGGTCCAGCGGCTTCCATCCGCGAATGTTGCCGTAGCCGCCGCGAATATAGAAGACGCCGGAGGACGGCAATTGCTTTTGTGCGATAGCCTGAAAGAATTCGCTGAGCCCATGAAGGTGTGTACTGGCCTGCGGATTGTTGGCCACATAGCCGAAATACTGCGGCGCGTTATGATGCGCGACGTAGCCTTCGTGCGAAGCCTTCCACGAGGCATCGTTGATTTCATGGTCGTAGCCTTGCTGATACCAGCCCCAGTTGACCGCGCTCACACCGTGGCCGGCGATCTTCTCAATGTCCTGCTGCACATCGGGCAGATCGAAAGCGGGATCGTAATCGGCCGCCGTGGTCTGCTGAATGTTGCTGCCCATGAAAGAGAGCGGCAGGCTGGCGAAGGTCAGGTTTTTTGAGACGCCGCCAAATGGCTGGTTGGCCTGCGGCTGATGGAGTCGGCTTGCGGTGTCGAGCGGGGAGCCCCAATAGGGCTGGGGATCGGACGTCAGTGGCACTGAGGCAGCGTTGCCCTGGCCGCCCGTTGAGGCTTGCTCCGGATGCAGCATCCACTGTGTCTCGCCGCTCTGGCCGGAGATCATGGCGATGGCATTGGGCGTCGACGGGCCGATGATCGTATCCATGAAGTGGTCGAAGAGCGTAAAGCGGTCCGCGTAGCGCCAGAGGAACGGCGCCGTGTCGCAGTCCACATGGCCCATCACCAGTTCGCCAAACTGCTTGCGTTCGAGTGTAGGCGCCTTCGAGGGTACGCCGTCCTTTAGCGTCACGCCCTCTTCGGCGAGCGAATACTCCGAGTTCTGCGCCAGGCCATTTGCGTCCAGCGCAAGCTTGCGCGCAATGCCCACATGCGAGTGATTCACCGACGCTATGTCGGCCGGATAGATCGGCACGGTCTTGCCCGCCGCGTCCGTCACCGTTGCCGGAATCCGGAATGGCGAGATGACTCCCAAGGTTCCGTCGGTATTCACAATCAGCTGCGTGAATCCCGGCGCCTGGCCATAGGGGTGAGTGCCTTCCGGTCCGGCATAGATGCCGTCCGCTCCCGGATAGCTGCCGAAGTAAAAGTCGAAGGAACGGTTTTCCTGGAAGAGGACGAAGACGTATTTGATGTGGCGCCGAATGAGCTGCAGTTTTTCTTCAGCGGAGATGGCGGCCTCTGCGGCCGGGTCGACAATCTTCGCGGCTACGGTGGCGCTGGAGCGGGGGGCGATGGTTATGTCGGGCGACGGGAGCTTGTCCTGGGCGGCGAGGGTAAGGGTGCATCCACAGAAGTTGATGAGGGCAGCGGAGTTTCTTAAGATGGCTGCGATTGGCATAGAACCAAGGTATGCGTTGGGGCGTGCGAGTGGCAATAAAGAGGGCATTGCAATTGGGTTAAAAGGGGATGGGTCGACATTTTGGTTTCGCGCCGGCCGTCTTGGCCGCTATTTGCGATGCTCGTCGCGATAGGCCTGGATGCTGGTGCGGCCGTCGGGCAGTTTCCAGCGGCGGGCCACAATAATCATCCATATGAAGTTGAGGGCAGCGATGGCCCATGCTGCGATGAAAGCCGGCATGAAACGGGGGTCTTTCATGTCGAAGAAGTAAAGCGGGGCACCGGTGATGAGAATCTCGAGGGCCGCAAAGCCGAGGGCGAAGATGAATTTGGACCAGCTCCACACACCGGCGCGCCGTTCCTGGCGGATGCCGGCGGCGATGACCGTGACTTGCAGGAATACGAAGAGAATCCAACCCATTGTCTATCGGCCTCGGAGAAGGTTCTTGGTTGAGGTGTTGACGCCGGCTTCGAGTGCGATCGAAACCAGGAGAACACCGCAGCGCCTCAATCCTGTAGGCGCTAACCGCGGCGGGAATGAATCAAGGAACCTGAGCCAGTGGATGGCGCCGGCATGTGCTAAGGTTCAAACCGTGAAAGCCTCAGGGAAAGAGAAAGACGGCACGGCGCGAAAGAGCACGCGGCGGCTGCTGCCGGGGCTCTCGGTGAAGGACGGATTTACGCTTCATCCGTTCGATGCGGAGCATGGGGTCAGGACCAGCGGACTGGTGGCAGGAAGGCACCTGAAGAGCGGTCATCGGCACGACCGGCACACGACGGCTTACTACGGTGTCGCGCCATCGGTGTTTCATTCGCTGGTGAAGCGTTGGCGCAGGACCGGGCCGGCGGCGCGAGTGGAAGAAACGACGCTTGTCGACCTGGGAGCGGGGATGGGGCGGGCGGTGCTGCTGGCTTCGGAAATCAGCTTCAAGGCGGTGGTGGGGGTGGAATTGCATCCGACGCTTGTTGGGATCGCGCGGAGAAACGTCAAGACTTGGCGTTCGGCGGGACGGGAACGGAGTCCGATCCGGATAGTCGAAGGGGATGCGGTGGAATTTGCGCTGCCTGCGGGGCCGGTGGTGGTGTTCCTGTTCAATCCATTTGGAGCCGCGGTGTTGCGGAGGCTTCTCAAGCGATGGCAACTGGAGCTAGTCGGCCGGGCGGACGCTTTGGACATTCTTTATGTGAACAACGAGCAGGAAGGCGTGCTGGAAATGGAGCGGGGATGGGGGCGGCTGTTTCTGGGCAAGGTCAGGCGATCGGAGGCAGACGCAATTGCGGATCATAAAATCATGGCCAACCAGCCGGAGGGGGAATACGCATCGTCGAATTGGGAGGACTGCTCGATCTGGCGGTGGAAGGGCACCCGGAGGGACTAGGGACATAGGGACCAGGGACTGCGGCCACGGGGAATAGTCCCTGCGTCCTTCAGTCCCTGGTCCCTGGTTTTTATCCATAGTTCATTTGACGAGATAGGGTTGGAGGGAGAAAGCTGTTCAGTGTGCTGCCTGGCATTCGTTTGCATTGACAAACCAAGCTGGGCCGGAATATCCGCTGCCAAAATCTGCAGCAATGGAATCCGGCGCGAAAGAGAACGGGCATCCACTGGAGTACGACCTTGAAGGAACCGCATCTGGTATTGGGATTGGGCGAGTTGTTGTGGGATGTTTTGCCGGAGGGACCGCGGTTGGGCGGTGCTCCCGCGAACTTTGCGGTGATGGCAGGCAGGCTGGGCAATCACGCTGTGCTGCTGAGCCGGATTGGGCGGGACGACCTGGGCCGCATGGCGTTGGTTCGGCTGGAACCGCTACCGGTCGACACGAGTTTTGTCGAAACAGACCCGGCACACGAAACAGGACGGGTGACGGTGTATTTTGAGGCCGCCCAGCCGCATTACACCATTCATCAACCGGCGGCGTGGGACTTTCTGGAACTCTCCGACGAATGGGTGAAGCTCGCTGAAAGAGCCGATGCAATCTGCTTTGGTTCACTGGCGCAGCGGAGTTTGGAGTCGCGGCAGACGATTCAGACGCTGGCGGCGCAGACCACGTCAAACTGCATACGGGTCTTCGATGTGAATCTGCGTGTACCGTTCTACTCCGGCGAGGTGATCCAGGAATCGCTTGAATTGGCCACGGTGATGAAGATGAACGACACGGAGGTTCCGCTGGTACTGGGACTGCTGGGATTGCAGGGCGGAGATGGGCTGGAGCCGGGGCCTCTGAATGCCAACGCCGAACGCCAGGGTGCGGAGCGGTTGCTGAACGAGTTCCCGACGCTGCAAATGGTGGCAGTGACGCGCGGCGGGCATGGCAGCATGCTGGTCACGCGGGACGAATGGCACGAGCACCCTGGGCTCCCAGTCAAGGTGGCGGACACCGTCGGTGCGGGAGACGCGTTTACGGCGGCGATGACGCACTATTTGCTGCGCGGCGCCGATCTGGCCACGCTGAACGAGGCGGGGAACCGATGGGGTGGATGGGTGGCTTCGCAGTCGGGCGCAATGCCCCCGCTGGCCGATCAGGTGAGAGTGGGGATAGAGGCGGCGATCGAAGGGCAATTGGACTGACGGTTGCAAGTATGCGGCCTGCAAGATCAAAATTGAAAAGACAAAGATTGTCCGATGCACAACACGATCATCGACTTTCGTCCGCTCTTTTGAAAACTGGTCCAACTTCGATATGGATCGATAACCTATTCGATTATTGGCGCTTAGAGTAGAAAGTAAGGTCAGGGCTAAGGAGACTTCGCCAAGCCCGGCGGATTCCCGGCAACTGGTTTTGGGACAATCCCCGCAATGCAAAGACTTAATTGCATCGACAACTATTCAGACTTTGTTGTACTGTTTTTTGAAAGCCGACAACTGGCCATGCGTCGCGGCCAATGCGCGCGGGAAAGGGAACCGAATGGGAGGAACTCGCAAGTCCGCAATCAAGCTGGCGCCACCGCCGGAACAGTTCCCAGCGCAGACGACCGCCAAATTCAGGCGAGTATTTGAGTATCTGCACGGGCACATTCAATCCGGAATGCTGAAGGCGGGAGACCGCCTGCCCAGCGAAGCGGAGTTGGGCAAGCTATTCGATGCTTCACGGATTACTGTGGCCAAGGCAGTTCTCGACCTGCAACGGATGGGGCTGGTGACGCGGCGGCCGGGCGCGGGCACGCATGTGCTGGCTCCGCACCAGGCCGAAGGCAGAACCTTCGGCCTGCTGATTCCTGAGCTTGGGCTTACGGAGATTTTTGAACCGATCTGCCATGGGATGATGCGTTCGCCGTTTGCGCGCCCGGATGCACTGTTGTGGGGCAATGCTTCGACGTCTGTGGGCGAAATGGCGAGAGAAGCCGAGCAGATGTTGAATTCCTTCATTCGGCAGAAGGTGGCTGGGGTGTTTTTTGCCCCTTTGGAACTCGGCGGCGACAAGGATGCGGCGAACCGGCGGATTGCGCGCGACCTGGAACGGGCGCAGATACCGCTGGTGCTGCTGGACCGCTGTTATATGCCCTATCCTGAGCGGTCGCCGCATGACCTGGTGGGGGTGGACAATCGTCGGGCTGGATACATGGCGACAACTCATCTTCTTCGCATGGGTGTGCGGCGGCTGGCGTTTCTGGGCGAGGCGAATGCGGCGGGTACAGTGGATGCGCGCATCACCGGGTACTACGAGGCGATCAGGAAGTTCGGGGTTGTGCCGGAACACGATCCCGTGCGGCGCGGAAGCCCACAGGACGAAGTTCTGGTCCGCCGCATGCTGGATGTCCTGAAGCCGCAGGCGATTGTCTGCGGGAATGACCTGACGGCGGCGCGGCTGATGCAAACTCTGATCGGGCTGGGTGTGCGGATTCCCGAAGAAGTGCGGATTGTGGGCATGGACGACGTGAAATACGCCAGCCTGCTGCCGGTGCCGCTGACAACGATCCACCAGGATTGCGCGGGGATTGGCATGGTGGCCATGGCTACCATGCTGGAGCGGCTGGAGCATCCCGAACTGCCGGTGCGCGATATAACCGTGCCGACCAGCCTGATGGTGCGGCGATCGTGCGGGGCGCATTTGGGAGCGGCCGGCGCGGCCTGAGAATAGAGTAGCTGTTTGCCCTAACCATGCTCATGAAAGCCGGTCAAAGGGACGACTCGCGCGTGCAGACAGAGTAGACATTCACGCTATCGAACGGAGGAGCGTTATGAAATGTTGCAAGGCTATCGCGCTGCTGTTGGTTTTGATTCCGGTTCTCGGACTGGCGCAGCAAAAGACAAAGAAACACAACGAAGTTCCCGCGATCTTTCAGAGCGCGCACTACATTTTTGTTGAAGCGGTGGACGGAGATGCGATGAAGCCGGGACTTTATCCGGAAGATCGTCAGGCGATCTTCGACGTGCAGGATGGTTTACGGGATTGGAACCGCTACGCACTGGCAACTCGGCGGCAAGAGGCCGATTTGGTTTTGGTCGTGCGCAAAGGGCGGCTAGCGAGTGCACAGACGCGCGCCGGAGTTTCCCTTCCGTCGCGGTTTCCACCGAGCGGCAATCCGACCCAGGGCCATCCTCCCGGGCAGACCGGGGACCAGGACGGCATCGGCGCTGCGGCAGAGGTGGGGCCTGATATCGACATACTACGTGTGTACCTGTTGAGTAGCGACGGCAAACTCATGGGCCCAGTCTGGTCTCGACAGATACAGGACGGCCTGGAAGCTCCGTCGGTAGTGCTTCTGCAGCAACTCCGAACCGCCGTGGAGCGCGCTTATCCGAGTCAACCACCGCCGAGCAAGCCTACTCCCTGAGCTAAATCGGGGTAAATGTGTGTTGTGCGCTGCGCGGCAGATGGGCGGATATTCGGCGGCGTTGCGATACAGTTGAATCATCGTGATTGTCAATATTGCCAGGCGCGCGCATGACCACAACTGGGAGCTGGATCCAATTACGCGATCCCTCCTCGATACGGATTTTTACAAGCTGCTGATGCTGCAGTTTATTTGGAAAAACTTTCCCAAAACACAGACTTCATTCACGCTGCTGAATCGCACCAGCGCGGTGCGGCTGGGCGATCTGATTGGCGTGGAGCAATTGCAGGAACAACTGGAGGAGACGCGCCGGTTGCGGTTTCACAAGTCGGAGTTGATCTGGCTTGCGGGCAACACGTTCTATGGGCGCAGAGGCATCTTCGAGCCCGCATTTCTTGAGTGGCTGGAGCACGATTTCCGGCTCTCGGAATTCGAATTGTCTGTCGAAGATGGGCAATTGTCGCTTCGCTTTCACGGGCTTTGGACCGAGACTACGCTGTGGGAGATTTATGCGCTTTCGGTCATCGACGAACTGAAGACACGGGCCAGTTTGAAGCCGTTGAGCGAGTTCGAACTGGATATTCTTTACGCGCGCGCCAAGACCAGGCTTTGGGAAAAGATGGAACGACTGCGCGGTGTTCCGCAGCTCAACCTGAGCGACTTTGGCACCCGCCGCCGGCACAGCTTCCTGTGGCAGGAGTACGTGGTGAAGGCCATGAGCGATGTGCTCGGCGCTAACTTCGCGGGCAGTTCGAATACCTACCTTGCTTACAAGCACGATCTTGAAGCCATCGGTACCAATGCGCACGAGCTGCCGATGGCGCTGGCGGCGCTAGCCAACGACGAGGAAGAGCTGCGAACGGCGCAGTATCGGATTCTGGAGTTGTGGCAGCAGAGTTACCAGGGCGAGTTGTTGATCCTGCTCCCGGACACTTTTGGGACGACACAGTTTCTTCAGGATGCACCGGAGTGGGTGGCGGACTGGACGGGTCAGCGCATCGACAGCAAGGACCCGTACGCGGCAGGTGACGAGTACATTGCGTGGCTCCAGGAATCAGGACGAGATCCGCGTCAAAAGCGGCTGATTGCATCGGACGGGCTGGATGTGGAGCAGATCCTGGGACTGCACGCCTACTTTGGCGGAACAATGCTCAACGGAGCTATGCCGGCGGACTTTCAGAAGGCGAGCGACTTTGAAGATGAGAGGAAGTGGGTTGCGGAGCGCAGGATTCGGTTCAGCGCAGGCTGGGGAACATTCCTGACCAACGATTTTCGCAATTGCGATCCGCGGGGTGGGGAAGTATTCAACCCAGTCAGCCTGGTGTGCAAGCTGACTGAAGTGGATGGCCGGCCAGCGGTGAAACTTTCAGACAACTACCTGAAGGCCATGGGCCCGGCGAGCGAGATTGAGCGGTACCGGCGGGTTTTTGGTACCGCGGGAGTGGCGGGCGTTCCGTTGGTAACGTAGATCCCCGAAATTGCGTTGCCTTGCAATCGGTTCTTGGATATTGTATGAGTGAGTAGGCACTCAGAATAATAGTGAATTGGAGTGAACCAGGTGGCAAGGCCCAGAAGCGGTGACAAGCGCAAGGCGATTCTCAATGCGGCGTTGCGCGTTTGTGCGGAGCGTGGCATCTCCGGCGCGCCTACTTCGGCCATCTCCAAGGCGGCGGGCATCGCCGAGGGCTCGCTGTTTACATATTTCAAAACCAAGGACGAGCTGCTGAGCGAGCTCTATATGGAATTGAGGATGGAATTCAGCCGCCATCTTCCCGACTTTCCCTTCGGGAAGGATGTCTATACACGGCTCAAGTACATCTGGGATCAGTATTTGGACCTTGGAGCGGCGCATCCGGAGCAACTCAAGGTTCTGGCTCAGTTGCGTGCGTCGGGAAAACTGTTCAGGGAGAATGAGACGCCCTCGCTGGCATTGATTGAAATACTGAAGGGGACGGTCGAAGCTGCCCAGGGAAGCGAATTGGCGAACCTTCCAGCGGAGTATCTCGTATTGATGTATAGAGCCCAAGCGGAGATCACGCTGGAGTTCATCAACGCGCACCCGGAATCAGCGGCGATGTGCCGGGAATTGGGGTTCAAGATGCTTTGGAGAGGTTTGACGGATAAGTAATCTGCTTGTTTCGATGCGAGTGAGTGGTCAGTCAATAAATAGAAACACAAGATTGAAGAGGGTAGGCCGATAAACACTCAAGAAGATATGTCATCCATGGGACGAATCGCGACAATTATTCCGCCTCAAGCCGGAAAACTGGCAGTGGTTACCGGCGCAACCGGCGGACTCGGGTATGAGATCGCTCTGGCCTTGGCGCAGGGCTGCGCAGACGTGATTATTGCCGGTCGCAACGATGCGAAGGGCAGAGGGGTGGCGGGAAAGATCAGGACGCTGGCGCCGAACGCCCTGGTGCGCTTCGAGAAACTCGACCTGGCGAGCCTGTCATCGGTGGCAGCTTTTGCCGGCCGTCTTGCCGCTGCCGGACGCCCCGTGGACTTGCTGGTAAACAACGCGGGCGTGATGGCGCTGCCCGAACGGAGGGTTACGCCGGACGGGTTCGAGATGCAATTCGGCACCAACTACGTGGGGCATTTCGCATTGACTGGCCGGCTTCTTCCGTTGCTTTGCCGAAGCAGGTCTCCCAGGGTGGTGCAGGTGAGCAGCCTGGCACATCGTTTTGGCAAGATCCGGTTTGACGATCTGCACGGGGAGCGGAAATACAAGCCATGGGCTGCCTACTCGCAATCGAAGCTGGCGGCGCTTTTGTTTGCGCGTGAACTGCAGAGTCAAAGCGATGCGCACGGCTGGGGCTTGCTGAGCAGCGCTGTTCATCCCGGTTTTGCAAAAACGGATCTGATTGTGAATGGCCCGGGGGCGAAGAGCCTGCTTTTTCTCCTCAGCCGTTCGCTGGGGTGGATGGTGACCCAGTCTGCTGCCGACGGCGCGCTGCCTGCCTTGTTTGCCGCATCCTCAGCACACGTGGAGCCCGGTGGATACTACGGCCCAGGTGGGATGCTTGAATTTGCCGGTCTACCCGGCGCTGCGTTTGCCTCGAGACGCGCGCAGGACCAGGCGGTGGCGCGCAAGCTGTGGCAGGTCTCGGAGCAACTGACGGGTGTTCGGTGGTCGGCTGAATAACAGCCTGGCGGACGACAGACACCCGGCGAGGCGCTGCGCGCTAATTTCCCGGTGGAGGCGGCGGAGTGGCGACCGTCGGCGGAATGGGCCGCTGCTTGGCGCGCAGATAAGCGACCAACTGGGCGATTTGTTCATCTGTGAGCGAATCGGAAAATGGCGGCATCTTCTGGCCGCCGTTGAGAATCTGATTGGTGATTTTGTCCGGGGGCCAGAGCTTGTCGGCGCGAACGGCGCTGAGGTCTGGACCTTTCTTGCCGCCGGTGCCTCCTGCGCCGTGGCAGTAGGCGCAGCCTTTGTCGCGAAACAGAATTGCACCGGCCTGCTCGGCGGCCTTCTCTTTGGAGCCAGACAGGGCTTGAGCGGGCGTTGCGGCGAAGATGGCCAGGATCAGGAATAGCAAACCAGAAAAGTTTTTGGGGTGCGAAATCACAGAAGCTATTTTCTCATGGTGAGCTAGGGTGCGCCTCCAGCTTCGGGTGGTGCCGGACTGGACTTATTGAGATGGAGAAAGCCCTGGCGGCAGGGTGGAGTGTTTCCACGAGCGCGACCGGGGCTTTCTGTCGATACTCGGATTGGCGCTTCTTCTTCTACCGCTCCCGTGGTGCGAAACCGAAGGTTACAGTAACCGCAAAGCTGCGGCCGGCCATAAGTCCAGGGGTATCCCCGCCGTTGATTGCGGTGGGTCCGTTGGTGTTGAACATATCGGTTGTCGTGGTCCCCGGTATCGTCACAGTCGACGGAGATCCAGCCAGGGAGAGACTCTGAATGTTGTGCGAGTCGAGCAGGTTGTTTGCACTTAGCCGGATTTTTGTCTGGTCGAAGATGGAGCGATTCCGGATGGTGTAGTTGATGAAGCTATTAACCGTGTTGAAGGTGGGGATGATGGCCTGATTGTGATACTGGCCATTGTCCACGCGCTGCTCACCGACGCGCTTGTTGTAGAAGCCCAGGTCTAGACCATGGCTCTGATAGGTGAGCCCCTGATCTTCGGTATCTGTGGGCGTCGATGCTACCCAGAGGCCACCGGGCGCCTTCTGGATATAAGGAGCGGCAATGGTGCCGGCATTGAGTGAGCCGGAGTAGTAAGCATTATCGGCAGTTCCGTTCAAATAGAAGCTGAGGCCGCGAGTGAGTACGAAGTTCGCTTCGAATTCAACGCCCTGCGTGATGGAACTTGGCTGAAGGAAGTAGACGGTATCGCCCAGGTTCGTGTCGCCGGCAGTGGTGTCTTCAACAGCCGAGTAGGTGTTCTGGAAGCGTATGCGATAGAAGTCCGCATCAAGAGTGACCTTCTGGAGTTTGATGACCGTGCCGGCCTGGTAAGTGGTGGACTTCTGCTGCTTGGGAGGCGTGGTGAGCTGGGGATTGGGAACGGCTGCCGTCGGCGTCTGGTAGTAGTCGTAGACGGCGCTGGGGGGAACAATACTTCCGGTTGCTACTTGTGCATAGACTGACCAGTCGTTGCGCACACGGTAGTTGAGATCGAGCGAAGGCAGCCATGCGGTAAAGCTGCCGGTGTTGGTTACCGTGGCCGGGCATGCAGCGGTGGTGCTGGCGCAAGTAAGTGGGCCAACGGTTGCGCCGTCGTCGGCATGGTGCAGCACGTTCATCGTGAATGCGGAGAACTTGGCCCCCGCGGTGACGTTGAACTTGGGAGTCAGATGGAACTCATACTCGGCGAAAGGCTGATAGGAGTTGGTCCAGAACGACTCATTGAATTTCGGAAGTGGCTGATCGGCCCAGTTATTCAATGGATCGCTGGGATACTGATGGCGGTTGGTGTCGGCCCACTCGTACCATAGACCGGCGCGGAGCGTGCCGAACGTCGATGACTGCGAGACTACCGCCGTTTCGCCGTATTTGCGATAGCTGTTGTATTTGTCGATGGCGCAGGGAAGCGCGGCTATACCCTTCTTGACAACCTGTACGTTGCAGGGGTTGATCTTCAAGCCATCGTAGGTATTTGACCCGTTTACCGTGGTTGCCTCGGTGATGGGAGTGGCATTATCGTACTTCTCGCCATTGTCGTAGTTATAGGTGTAGGGCTTTACTTCGAGAACCCAGTTGTGGCCTAACTCAGTCTTGATGCCGACATATTCAAAATCGGTTGGCACGTGGTAGGAGTTGTACTGGTAATCGAACCAGGCTACAGGATCGGAGTTGTTGGTCATCAGGAACTTGATGCCGGCGCCGGTGTATGGCAGAAGGGCCGGATTTGACGAGGAGAGGGCGCAACTGTACGAACCGTCCGCAGGTACACCGTAGAGCATGCAGCGCGTAGAACTGATGTTCGGTGTATTGGCGTTGAGCTGGATCACGCCCGCGAATCCTGTGAGCACGGTCTTGGGCGAAAAGCTGTATTGGTATAGAAGCGTGCCGCCCGTGCGATCGTTGAAGTTGAACGACTGGTAGCCGTCCGAACTCATCCGATGCACATCGATAAATAGATTCGACTTCTTGGGCAGGCCGAAGAGTCCGAAGTTACCCGAGTTATAAGCTCCGTCGTAGAGCTTGGTGTTCCACGTGCCGTAGGAGGCTGTGCCGCGAATATCCTGCTCGTTCGTGAGCGGCTTTGAGAGCAGGTGAATGGAGCCGCCAAAAGGCGCGGGCCCTATGGTGGAGGCAGAGCCGGGGCTGCGGTCGAAGTCGACACCGCCGATCCACTGCGACGGGAAAAAGGCCCATGAGTGGTGGGTGGGGGTGTTGGTGTCGTAGAAGGGAATGCCATCGAAGTCGATGTCGTAATCGCCGTCCTGGAACCCGCGGAAGTAGGTTTTGCTCTGGCCCAGTCCGACGCCATCGGTGCTGGTCGAAAAGGCTCCGGGAACCACCTGGACGATCTCACCAAAGTCGGCGATGGGCGATGTGAAGTTCTCTATATAGGTGTTGGATACGAGAGATTGCGCGGAGCGCTCCTCAATGAAGCCGCCGCTGGGCGCGGACTGCGCTGCAATGGAATCGATGCCGGAATTCACCGTGACCATCTCCGCGACCGAGGTGATGTTCACTTTGAGAGGTAGCTCGATGGACTGTCCATCGGTAATCACGACGCCTGTTTTGGTGAGAGTCGCGAATCCGCTGGCGGTTACTGTAACCGTGTATTTCCCAGCAGGAATGCCATCGAATGAGTAGAGCCCACCAGTGTCGGTACGGGTGGTTCTGGCGGCGCCAGTGGAGTCATTCGTCATAGCAACAAGCGCACTGACGACGGCCTTGCCCTGCACGTCGACAATGGTGCCTTCGAGCTTTGAACCGGTCTGTTGCGCGTGAACTAATACAGGAACGAACAGCACGAGAACGGACATAGCGAAGATGGCCAGACGCTTTCGCACACTCGCGATTGAGCTTTTCAAGAGAACCTCCAGAAATCGGGTATGAGTCGTTTTTTTATTGGGGCAGATGAATCCGGAGTGAATTATTTCCACTCCTCAAGCGAAACTAGCAACCGAATGTAACAGCAGAGTTAGAGGAACATTACTGTGCGGTTACAGTGGTGGAAAAATGGGCGATTTGACGGGTGATTCGCGAAACGGGCCGGTTTTTGGCCACACGCCGCTATTCGGAGTGTTTTTGCGATTCAACTGTGGCCCAGTTGGCTTGCACACCGGATCATGGTGGTCGCGATGGGTGGAGTAATCTGGCTGGATATGACGGCACGAGCGGGCTGGTATGCGGGGGAGTTGCGGCGGGAACTGGGGGTGCGCAATCGGCTGTGGGCGCGCGGGTGGGCTCATGTGGAGAGCTATGGCAACCCGCCGGTGATTGTCTATCCACCCCAAGATGGGCGTCATGGGAATTTCTTCGATGAATCCTATGCGGCGATTGCCGCGCGGCCGGAGTGGATGCGGCGCTTCGACAAGATTCATGCGCAGGGACGGGCGCTGCCGAAAGCGGAGACTGGCCGCCGATGGAGAGAACTGGACTCGTCCATGAGTTCCGACGCACTGCTGATGAATGTTTTTTGCGCGCCGGTTGTTGTGAAGGAAGCTGCGGTGCGGCGGACTCTTGGAGTGGATGGGAAGGCGGAGCCTGTGTTTGGTTGGAAGGCTCGTGTGCCGCTGGCTTCGGGCCTCGACAATCGAGTCCGGTTCGATCGGACCGAGGTGGATATGCGCTGGGGCGGCCTGTTGGTGGAGGCGAAGCTCACGGAAGGGGATTTTCAGACGCGCGCGGCTCGGATTGTGGAGAGCTATCGGGATTTCGATGCGGTATTTGAGCGGGAGTTGTTGCCATGCGTTGAGCTGCGCGCGGCGCGGAGGCGGACGGCGGTCGAGTTTGCGGAGGAGTATACGCAGGAGTGGGAGGAGGCGGCTCCGGATGATGCTGTAGCACGCGAATTTCAAGAAGGTCTTGTGGTGCGCGCGCGGGAGGCCGAGCCCGTGGAGGCAGGATATGCGGGGTATCAGCTGATTCGAAATGTGCTGGCGGCGTATGCGGAGGGATGCAGCTTTTGCGTGGTCCACGATGAGCGGTGGCCGGATCTGAGGGAGGCGTGGTTCGCGGTGATGGCGGCGGTGAGGTCGGCGGAGATGAGGGTGCGGTGCAAGGTGATGACTTGGCAGGAACTGGCTGTTTTGGTGCCCGAGGAGTTGCAGGAGTTTCTGGATCTTAAGTACGGGATTGTGCGGGCGGGGAGGCTGGTTTCGGGGATGAACGAGATTGTGGAGGCTGAATAGGATGTTGATGCTATCCCCGGTCTCAAGAGCGAGACCTGGGGCACCTGGCACCCGGCGCTGTTTCGTTGGGTTGATCCGAGAGCTGAGCTAGACACCCTTTGGATTGAGGCCATATTGGTTGGGGCCCGGACTGCTGTCGAGGCACAGGAAGACAAGCAGGATCAGATTCACGAAGGGAATGAAGCACAGCAACAGGAACCAGCCGCTCTTTCCTGTGTCATGGAGCCGGCGTATGCTGACGGCCAGCGCAGGGATGAGGGTCGCAAGAGAATAGATCCCGTAGAGGGCAAGCAGGCCTAGACCGAGTGCGCTTTCCCGATAAATCAATCCAGGGATATAGAGAACACAGGCGACCAGGATATTGAAGAGCGTGAACATCCAATATTCCTTGCGCCGCGAGCGCCCTTCGAACTGGGCGAACTTCTTCCATGCCATCACATACCACTCCATAGCACTCTCCTTGTCTGGTTGCACGCCGAAGGCTCCGACGGAAATGAGAGCCCAACACTTGAGGGCCCGTAGAACCGTGGAAATCGGCATGGTTTTCTGGTGCCAGCCAATATACAGCAGGAAGTGGTAGCCGTCTATGGAAATGACAGAGGCCTATTCGCCGGCTCCTGGGATGTATTTATATTCGATTTTGTGCGGCTGTTTGGGGGCGTCGCCGGTCAGGTCGTGGGTGTGCCAGACGACTGACTCGCTGGCGACTTCAGGGTGCTTGCGGAGGAATTGCAAAGCATATTCCGAAGCAGTCGGGTCGTCTTTCTGGTCGGCGAATTTTGCGGACTCGATGGCGGCCTTGGCCTTGTCGCCCAGGCGCCGGTAAAGAATGGCGAGCTGGTAGTGTGCGGCCAGGTCGTCGGGGTCGACGGCCTGGAGGCGCTCGTAGGCACTGCGCGCAGCGGCGTAATCGTGTTGTTGATAGTAAGAAAAGCCGAGTTCGCGCAGGGCATCTTTGGCGCGCGGATACTTGGCGAGCACAGCCTCAAGGTCGGCGATGGCTCCGGCAATCTGGCCGGCTTGGCGGTTGACAATGGCGCGGTAGTAGAGGGCGCGCGGGTCGCCGGGCAGCAAGGCGAGAGCCTTGGCAAGGTTCGATTTCGCATCGTCGTATTTTTCCCAGGAGATTTCAACGATGGCCATATTCGTGAATGCGTCGGCATAGTCCGGACGCAGCGCCGCCACGCGCTCGAAGGCGTGTACAGAGGCTTCGTACTGCTGCCCGTCAAGCAGACCAATGCCGTAGTTATTCCAGCGCATCCATTCTGGATTTTCAGATGTGTCGGGCGGCTGGGGCGTGTTTTCGCCGATATTGAAAGTCTTGGTCTCCGACGCCATATCGACAATGGGGACCAGGTACTGCTTCTTGTCCATCGCGTAGTCGATGAAGTGCTGATTGAAGCGCCGATAGCGGACGCTTGCCGTCAAAGACACCTGGCCGGCAATCTCTTTCGGCAGGCGGAAGCGGTAGCGCACCAGTTGCGATCTGCCAGACTGGAACGCGTTGTTGTAAGCCAGCACACGGTTATGCCAGATCTGGTGAATGTCGTTGAGTTCGCCCTTGATATTGACCAGGCGGCTGGTGAAGGAATGGGCGCTGGGGTCGAGATTGCCGTCTGGCTGGATGAAGCCGCTCTCGGCCAGGGTCTTGCCGGCGCCGTCTTTGACTGTGAAGTCTACCCAGGCCTCGTAGAAGTCCCTTTGTTCGGGGACGAACGAGTGGCCGATGCCCTTGTTCTGGATCACAACGTCGGCGACCAGCGTTTCACCGGCGGCGAGCGAGAAACTGGTCAGGCCGAGCGGAGCGACAATGACCTGGTCGCTCGGGGTTGCTGCTGCGTTTTCCTTTTCGAGGGCGAATATGTCGACGTTAAGAACGCCTTTGCCGTCAGAGGCGTTCTTCAGGAAATCGACCACCTTTTGGGCCTGTTCATCGAATTTGAAGTACTGGGGAATCAGGGTGTTCCCTGCCGCCCAGCGGTGGGAGACAAGCTTGCCGTCCTTGGCGCCGGGGTCGACGGAACTGGCGGGCAGAGCCTCGCGAACCATGTGGCAGGTCTGGCAGGTGGAGACGGAATCCTTGCGATAAAAAGGCAACGGAGATTGTTTTGTGAAGCTTGCGCCCTGCCACTCGTCATAGACAGAGAAGGCGCGGAGCCACTTGTAGTCGTCGAGCGTGTGCGGAATGGCGGCCTTATGGCAGGCGGCGCAGAACTCGGCGGTCTGGAAAAGCGGGCGCATGACGGCTTTGGAGTGGCGGTCGAGGTGGGCAAGGATTTCAGCGTCGGAGACGGGGCGGGCGATGGGCGCGCCGTTTTCGTCGACCAGCACGGTGGGGATTCCCATCACGTAGCTACCGGTTCCGGCCGTGTCAGTTGACACGATGGAATGGCAGACAGAGCAGGAGACGCCTTCATCCTCGAAAGGGCGTTTCTTTGGCATTCCCTGCGAAAGGTCTCCGCTGAATAGGGCGACCGGGTTGTGGCAGCCCTCGCAGTGACGGGAGAACTGCACGCCCTTTTCGTCGATAAGCGAGTTGACGTTCTTCAGATACCAGGGGGCGCGGAAGCTGTTGGAATGAACAGACTGACGCCACTGGCGGTAGGCCTCCTGATGGCAATGGCCGCAGTATTGGGCGGTGGGGAAGGCCTTGGGGCTGAAGAACTGTCCGTTGATTGTGGTGGCGTTGGAGGGCAGAAACGGGGTGTCTTTGCCGAAGACGTAGTTGTAGCGGGCGGCGATTGAATCGTGGAAGGCGGAAGTAGGGCCGGTGATACCGCTGGCGGCGCCGTAACCCGGAGTCGTTGTAGCTGTGGAACTGGAGGGGGTTGCGGCAGGTTTTGGGGTCCCGGAGTCAGCCGCTGTTTCAGTAACTGGATCGGTGGCCGCACGGACGCTCCAGGCCACCATGAGCAGAGACAGGGCGGCGAGGAATGCTGACACGAACCAGCTTCGCAGCATGGCCTTGATCCCGATCTTGAACATCTTGCGGCGATCTCCTGGGGAAACAGCTACCTCGTTCAATCGGGCTTCGCAAGGAAGTCCAAAGGAACACAATAAAGGTATCAGGGGAGAGGGGAGCACTGTCTTCCACCGGAAGGCTGAGTGACGGGCTTCCCGCCAGTCGCTCTTGGCCATATGTCACCATTGGTGTCCGGTTCGGCACACGAGGGTGAACGGACGCCGTTCCGCTGGAATTGCAGCGGGTGGTTCACAGAGTGGGATGAGTGAGCACAAATTGGCGTCGGGCGGAGAATAAGGGACGCGGAGCCTTAGCCAAGACTACCCTCGAACTGGTACGTTGTTTCAGAAGGATTTTCATTTTCGAGATGGCATCAAGTCCTTACTTTTCTCTCGCGGTTTTGTTCGTTGTGGCGTTGTGCTTTGGTTTGACGCCGCTGGCGCTGGCCTGGCTTTGGGCCAGGGTGTTTTCCCCAGCCAAGCCGAATGCGGTGAAGAACGCAATCTACGAGTGCGGGCTGGAGTCGAGGGGCGACGCTTGGATGCAATTCCGGTCGGCCTATTACCTTTACGCAATCATCTTCCTGATCTTCGACGTGGAAGCTGTTTTCCTTCTTCCGTTTGCGGTTGCATTTACGGGGTTGGGCCTGGCCGCCTGCCTGGCCATGCTGGTGTTTGTGCTGATGCTGATTGAAGGCCTTGCCTGGGCCTGGGCCAAGGGCGTACTGACGTGGGCGTGAGAGAAGCTAGTGGTCAGTTGTCAGTTTTCAGTTGTCAGTGATCTGAGGCTGGAGAAGGGTATCTGGCCGTGAGGTTGAGAGTTGACGGAACAATATCAAGAGCTGATCGGGATGCTTTAGAAGTCGGAACGGCAAAAGTGCCAACTGACAACTGAGCACTGAAAACTGACAACTGTTTTGGAGCGAAGCGACAATGGCTGACGACGGACTGAAGATCGAGTTGGGCAAACAGGGGGTCTTCGTCACCACCATTGAGGAACTGTACAACTGGGGGCGGCGCAGTTCGATCTGGCCGATGCAGTTTGGGCTGGCTTGTTGCGCGATCGAGATGATTGCCACGACCATGGCGCGCTACGATCTGGCCCGGTTCGGGGCAGAGGTCTTCCGGCCGTCACCGCGGCAAGCCGACCTGATGATCATCTCCGGGACGGTGACCAAGAAGATGGCGCCGCAGGTGGTGCGCCTTTATAACCAGATGGCCGAGCCCAAGTATGTGATTGCAATGGGGGCGTGCGCCATCTCCGGCGGGCCGTTCAAGCAGGGGTACAACGTATTGAAGGGGATCGACCGGTACATCCCGGTAGATGTGCATATTCCAGGCTGTCCCCCGCGACCGGAGGCTCTGCTTCAAGCGTTCATCACTCTGCAGAAGAAGATAGATGGTCAGCACCTGACCGGTGAGGGCCGCCCGAGGCACCTGGATGCGGAGGCGCAGGGTGAGTTTCCCGTGCCGGTCCCAGGTGAGCACGATCTTGAGCCGACATCGAATCCCGGCGTGTGGCCGGTGCCAATAACGATTCGGTGATGAAAAAGCTGAAAGCTGACAGCTGAGAGCGGACAGCTAGAGGCTAGAAGCTAAAAGCTGAGTTTCGAGGGACTGGGGATTTGAAGACGGTAGAGGAAATCGAGGCGGCGATTGAAGCGGCTGTGCCCGGCGCTGGGGTGGAGATTGTGTCGAACCCAAGCGTCAGCCTTCAGCACTCGCTGCGGCTGGCGCCAAGCCACGCATTCGCGGTGGCGACGTTCCTTCGCGACGACGCGGAACTGAGCCTGGATTTTCTATCGAATGCGACCGGCGTTGACTGGCCGGAAAAGGAAATCGCGGAAAAGGTGAAGGTCACGCGCACGGTGACCAAGACCGTGGAAGGTGTGGAACAGCAGGTCGAAGAGACGGTTGAGGAGACGAAGAAGCGCGTTGTCCCCGGCTGCCTTGAGGCTGTGTATCACCTGTTTTCAGTGGCCAAGGGGCACGGGCCGGTGGTGATCCGGATGAAGACGGCGAACAGGACGGACCAGGTGAATCTGCCTTCGCTAACGCCGGTGTGGCGATCCGCGGAGTTCCAGGAGCGGGAGATTTTCGATCTGTTCGGAATTGTGTTTACCGGCCATCCCGACCTGCGGCGCCTGCTCATGTGGGACGAATTCAAAGACCACCCCATGCGGCGCGATTACGTGGAGCCGGACGACTTTGAGTATGAGCCGACAGCGCACGATGAAGTGCTGAAGCGGGCCGAGGCGCACAGGGCTAGACTGGCGGCTGCGACACCGGTTCAGGAAGGCGCGGGCGCATGAGCACTTCCGGCTTCGTACAGGAAAAGGACAAGCGCGAAGGCTGGAACCGGCCGCCGCTGATAGAGCCGGATGGCGAAGGCGAACTGCTTGAAGTGGCTATGGGGCCGCACCATCCGTCGACCCACGGCGTATTCCGCATGGACGTGGCGCTCGACGGAGAGCGGGTGATCCGGCTCAAGCCGGTGTTCGGCTACCTGCACCGCAACCACGAGAAACTGGCCGAGGGCATGACCTACCTGGGGTCGATGCCGTTCACTGACCGGCTGGACTATATGTGCCCGCTGACCAACAACTGGGCCTACGCACTGGCTGTAGAAAAGCTGACTGGGCAAGCGGTTCCGGAGCGGGCCGAGTATCTGCGCGTGATTCTGGGCGAGCTGACGCGCGTGGTCAATCACGCTTCGGCAATTGGATTCTTGATTCAGGAGATGGGCGCTAGCGGAACTCCGCTGATGTATGCGTTCAAGGAGCGGGAAAAGATTCTTGACCTGTTCGAGGCGCTTACCGGAGCGCGCATGATGGTCAACTACTTGCGCTTCGGCGGCTGCCGCGTCGATGCAACGCCGGCGTGGCTTGACGCTGTGCGAAAAGTGGTCACGGGGCTGCCGCAGTTCGCAGATGAATTCGAGCGGCTGTTGCGCGGCAATGAGATTCTGATGGCGCGGACGCAGGGGGTGGGCATTCTGCGGCCCGAGTTGGCCGTGAATGCCGGAGTAACAGGGCCTATGCTTCGCGCCTCGGGCATCAATTACGACATTCGCAAGGTAGACGGCTACGGGATCTACAACCGCTTCAATTTCCGCGTGCCGCTGGGCGACCATTGGGATGTGTACGACCGCTTCTTGATCAGGCTCCTGGAAATGCGCGAATCGTTCGGAATTCTGGGGCAGGCGCTCAAGGACATTCCAGGCGGACCGGTGATTGATCCGAAGGCCAAGCTGCGCGGCTTCCGTCCCAAGCCGGGAGAAGCGTATGGCCGCATTGAAGCGCCTAAAGGTGAACTGGGTTTTTACCTCATCAGCGATGGAGGACCGAATCCGTATCGCTACCGGATTCGCCCGCCAAGCCTGATCAATCTGACCGTGCTTGAGGATATGTGCCTAGGCATGAACGTTGCAGACGTGGTGCTGATTTTTGGAAGTGTGGATATTGTGTTGGGAGAAGTGGATCGGTAAGAACAGCTCTTAGCTGTCAGCCTTCAGCTTTCAGCTTGATTGTGCGAGCAGGGATGGTATCAGCTTGGTCCCTGATCGCAAGATCATCAGGGAATGTGGGTGCCCTAGATCTCGATTCTGAGACCCGGGAAAGCAGCAGGGAGCTAGAGCGGGCACTAAGGAGCTGAAAGCTGATAGCTGAAAGCTAGAAGCCGATTTCGGAGGACGCATTGCTGGGCGAAGGGATACTGAAAGGCCTAGGAGAGACGGCGAGAAACTTTGTGGGCAGCTTTGTGTCCGCCGAGCGGCTGACGACGGTTCAGTACCCGGAGGAGCGCATTGCCCCCATCGAGGCTACGCGCGATTTTCCATTCCTTGTTTATGACGGGACGGACTGGGAGGCGGGGCTGCGCTGTGTGGCCTGCCAGATCTGCGAGAAGGAATGCCCGCCCAAGTGCATCTACATCGTCAAGAGCACCGATAAGAAGCCGGATGCGCTGGGCAGGCCGCAGATTTATCCTGCGCGCTTCGACATCGATATTTCGGTTTGCATGAGCTGCCAGATCTGCGTGGAAGTCTGCCCGTTTGAAGCCATCAAAATGGACACCGAATTTGAGTTGAGCACGGCCGATCGCTTTGGCGGGCTGCTCTACGACAAGAAAGAACTGGCCAAGTCGAACCAGCACTTTCACAAGATTCACCCCACCGAAGCGGCGGGAGTGGATGCGCGCCTGGCAGCAGAAAAAGTGAAGTCGGAGGCGAAAGCCAAGGCAGCGGCCGCAGCGGCTGCGGCGAAGGCTGCGGCAGGCCCGGTCGTAGCCAAGCCTGCCGCGCCGGCTGTTCCTGCGGTGAAACCGGCGGAAGGGGAGAAGCAGGCATGATCGAGAAAGCGGATCAGATCTTCGTAATCCTCGCCCACTGGCTTGTGAGCTTTCTCCCTCTCGCGCTGCAACACGCGGCCATCGTGCTGCTGAGCGTCGTGGCGATCATTGTGACGTTCCCGGCGCTTTTTGCGATTACGGTTTTGCTTGAGCGCAAAGGCTTGGGCCGCATGCAGAATCGCTACGGCCCCAATCGCGTCGGCCCCTATGGCCTCTTTCAGCCGATCGCCGACGGACTGAAGTCACTGACCAAGGAAGACATTGTCCCTACCAGAGCCGATGCGGTGGTTCACTTTCTGGCTCCTGTAACCCTGGTCGTCGTGGTGTTCATGGGCTACGCGGTGTTGCCCATGGGACGCAATATGACACTGGTAAGTATGGACGCGGGGCTGTTGTTCTTCTTCGCCATGGGCGCCTCTACAGAATTAAGCGTATTCATGGCCGGCTGGTCCAGCCGCAACAAGTATTCGCTACTTGGAGCCATGCGGGCCGTGGCGCAAATGATCAGCTACGAAGTTCCTCTGCTACTGTCGAGCCTCACGATTGTCATGATGACCGGTTCGCTCTCGCTGGGGAAAATCGTCGAGGCGCAGAACCATTACACCTGGGGCTTGCCGCATTGGTACATATTTACCCCCTGGGGCCTGGCAGGGTTTCTGTTATATGCCGTTGCCACCACGGCCGAGAGCAACCGCTCCCCATTCGATCTACCGGAAGGTGAGTCGGAACTGGTTGCCGGCTACTTTACAGAGTATTCGGGTTTCAAGTTTGCGCTCTTCTTCCTGGGCGAATACGTGGGAATGATGTCCATCTCCGGCCTTGGCACAACCCTGTTCCTCGGAGGATGGTCGGCGCCCTTTTCGTTTCTGGGCTGGGTTCCGTCGTGGGTCTGGTTCTTTTCCAAGATAATGCTGTCCATGTGCGTCTTCATCTGGCTGCGAGGAACGCTGCCCAGGATGCGCCAGGACCAGTTGATGAATTTCGCGTGGAAGTTTGTGCTTCCGCTCAGTCTCGTGAACCTGATGGTGGCCGCGACATGGCGCTTTCTGGGTGAGGGATGGGAGCGCTGGGTAATCTGCTCGGCGATTCTCATTTTGGTGTACACATTGATGGGCCGGTCAGGGATGCGCCATGGACATCTAGGTCCGAGGACTTATCGCTATGCAGAGTGAGTTATTGATCCGGCCCATTCGCATGTACACTCCGTGCCCCATCCTTGCGTCTTTTTTCTGGCGCAAGCGTGGGAAACCTCAACACCTTCCCAGGGCGTCAGCAATAGGCAGGTACGGCCGATGAGCATTGTGTTTTACGTGATTGCGGGATTGGCTGTGGCTGGCGCGCTGGCAGCGGTGTTGTTGAAAAACACCGTGCACTGCGCGCTGGCGCTGACGGTTGCCTTTGCGGGCCTGGCCCTGATGTTCCTGGAGTTGGACGCTCAATTTGCAGGCTTCGCGCAGATTCTTGTCTACATCGGCGCAGTCGCTATCCTGGTGGTGTTTGCCATTCTCTTGACGCGCGGATCGGAGACGCCCAAGGACACGGTCTACAGCCGCAACTGGATCGTCGGCCTGGTGACCGCTGCTGGAATCTTCGCCATGCTCGCCTGGGCGGTTCTGCACAGCGCGCAGGCTTTGCCTGGCCCAGGGGGCACCACGGCCGCGGTCCCATCCGTAACCGTGATGGATATAGGCAATGCGCTGATGAGCCGCTACGTTTTGCCTCTGGAAATTGTGGCGCTACTGCTGACGGCAGCCTTGATTGGCGCGGTGATTGTGGCCATGCACGAGAAAGAGAGCGCCAAATGACTCCGCTGATTGGTTACCTCCTGTTGGCCGCGCTGTTATTTGCCATTGGCCTCGCGGGCGCGCTCACAAGGCGCAACGCGATCCTGGTGCTGATCGGGATTGAGCTGATGCTGAACGCGGCGAACTTGAATCTGATCGCGTTCTGGCGCTATGGCCCCCATCCCGAAGCGCTGACGGGAATGATGTTTGCAATCTTTTCGATTGCTGTTGCGGCGGCTGAGGCCGCAGTGGGGCTTGGTTTGGTGATCTCAATTCATCGCCATGCGCATACAACGGACCTGGACGCAATGAACAGGATGAAGGGGTGAGAAGTTGATGCAAGAGACAATTTCGTTCACTCCGCAACTGGGTGCTTCCGCGATAACGGGAATGTTGTGGCTGATTCCCGCAGTGCCAATCGTGGCATCGGGCGTGATTGCCGTACTGAAGCAGCCAAAGCGCAAGACTGCGTCAACGTTGGCGATTGGGTCGCTCGGCTTCTCGCTTCTTCTGGCGCTGATCGCGTTCGCACATGTCTTATCGGGATGGGCGCGTGGTCAGGCAGTGCGCGAGACAGCCAATTTCACTTGGTTCCAATTTGGCACCACCAATGTAGACCTCGGTTGGGTGCTCGATCCGCTCTCGGCGGTGATGCTGGTGATGGTCACGTTTGTGGGTCTCCTCATCTTCATTTACTCAACCGGCTACATGGCGCACGACGAAAACTACACGCGCTTCTTCTGTTTCCTCTCGCTTTTTGCGGGTGGAATGCTGGGCGTGGTCATCGCCAATAGCATTCTCCTTCTCTTCATGAGCTGGGAGATCGTCGGACTTACTTCGTACTTACTCATCGGTTTCTGGTATCTGAAACCTTCGGCCGCGGCTGCAGCGAAGAAAGCGTTCCTCACAACGCGCGTAGGTGATGTGTTTTTCCTGCTCGGCATCGTCTGGCTGTTCGGCCAGACGGGCACGCTGCTCTTCTATAACGGCGGTGCCGGCTCCATCGAGACCAATGCGCTGACAGCGCTTCTTCATCAGCACGCGGCAATTGGCCTGAGCGCAGCAGGCGCAATTGGGCTTCTGATCTTTGCAGGCGCAGCAGGGAAGAGCGGCCAGTTCCCGCTGCATGTCTGGCTGCCGGATGCGATGGAGGGACCCACACCCGTCTCCGCGCTGATTCACGCAGCGACCATGGTGGCTGCCGGCGTCTATCTCATCGCGCGCGTGTACCCATTGATGCAGGCCGGCGCTCTGACCGGCGGCACGACTACCGCGCTTACAGTTGTCACCTGGGTTGGCGCATTCACAGCCGTTTTCGCGGCACTCATCGCCGTTGCACAAAACGACATCAAGCGCATCCTGGCTTACTCTACTGTTTCGCAACTCGGTTACATGATGGCCGGCCTCGGCATGGGCGGCGTCGCTGTGGGCATGTTCCACCTCATCACGCATGCGTTTTTCAAGGCCCTGCTGTTCTTGGGCGCGGGCTCGGTAATTCACGGCTGCCACGAGGAGCAGGACATCCGGCGGATGGGCGGGCTCAAGTCGGATATGCTTGTCACCTTCGTGACTTACTCAATAGGGATGCTGGCGCTGTGCGGGTTCCCACTGCTGTTTTCAGGGTTCTGGAGCAAAGATGGAATTCTGGAAGCGGCTCAGCATTTCAGTGTGAGCAAAGTCCCGTTCTACATGCTGGTCTTCGGAGCGCTGCTGACTGCGTTCTATATGACGCGCCAGGTGAGTTACGTATTTTTTGGCGTAAATCGGGGCGCGAAAAACGCACATGAAAGCCCGAATTCGATGACGGTGCCTCTGGCGATTCTTGCCTTCTTCGCAATGGCTCTGGGTTTGATTGGAACGCCGGCCTGGCCATGGTTCCGCGGATTCCTCGAAGGCCGAGCCGTGAGCTTTGAATGGAGAGGATTCCTTGAGCCAGGGCTCCTGGGCCTGATGGCCACCTCGACGGTGGTTGTGCTTCTCGGTCTTGTTCTGGGCTGGCGGTTGTATGGCGACAACACGCCGCAGCCCGATGAGTCCGATGTGCTCGAGCGCGCTCTGCCGTTGCCCTGGAAGTGGCTGCATGATCGCCTCTATATTGATGAGTTCTACCGGATGACGGTGATTGCATTTTATGGTTGGTGGGCGCGGGTTGCTGACTGGCTCGATCGCCGCGTATGGGGCGGTGCAGTGACTGCGGTTGCGTGGGCCTTTGGCCTGTGGGCGCAGTTGAATCGCTTCCTCGATACCAACGTCGTGGATGGCGGCTTCGACAAGGGCTGTGATGAGCTGTCGACAGGTGGCGGATTGCTGTCGCGCATGCAGTCGGGCCGCGTACAAATGTACCTGCGTCTGCTGGCTTTGGCAGTGATGGCGCTGGCAGCGATTTTGATTTGGAGCAGCCGGCCATGAGCGGAATTCCAGTATTGACGCTGTTGACCGTGCTACCACTGGTAGGAGCGGCTATCGCTCTCTGGTCGGGCAAACATGCGCGCGGCGTGGCCATTCTTACGACCGGAGCCTGCGTAGCACTGGCGTTGTCCGTGTGGACGCAGTTGCCCGCGAATGGATCGATCGGACTTGTGGAAGTGCACAAGTGGGCGCCTTCGCTCGGAATCGAATACCACCTGGGCGTGGATGGATTGGGCGCGCTGATGCTGGTGCTCTCGGCCATCGTCACGTTGATGAGCGTTGACGCCGCGCACCGAGTGCATCATCAACCGGGACTTTATTTCGGACTGGTGCTGGTGTTGGAGTCGGGCCTCTTCGGATCGTTCACGGCGCTGAATTTCTTCCACTGGTTTTTGTTCTGGGAACTGAGCCTGATTCCGGCGTTCTTCCTGATCAAGCTTTGGGGCGGCACCAAGCGTGGCCCTGCGGCAACGCAGTTTTTCGTCTACACCATGGCGGGAAGCGTGGCATTGCTCGTGGCGTTTCTGGCGGTGTTTGTCGCGACCCGCAGCATGGATTTCCCGCACCTGACACTGCTCGCGTCGACCGGCGAATTGGAACAGATGGTCACAGCCCATCTCGGTCCCGTGACGATGTGGCTGGCCGTTGGTGTCCTTGCCGGGTTTGCGGTCAAGGTGCCGATGTTCCCGTTCCACACATGGTTGCCGGCGGCGTACGCCGAAGCGCCTTCGCCAGTGACAATGCTGCTCACGGGCGCAATGTCGAAGATGGGTGTGTATGGATTGTTGCGAATTGCGATCCCACTTTTCGGCCACCAGATCGCGCAGATGCGCACTCCGTTGTTGGTGCTTGCAGTTGCAACCGTTGTGATGGGCGCATGGGCAGCGGCGGCGCAAAAAGACCTGAAGCGCGTGTTCGCTTACTCGTCCGTGAATCACCTGGGCTACTGCCTGCTGGGGATTTTCGCGCTTGCGGTTCCATATTCGTTGGGTGACGCAGGCCAGCTTGCAAGCCAGGCCGCTGCGTTGAATGGCGTGATTCTGCAGATGTTCAATCACGGTGTAACAGCGGCGGCGCTGTTCTGGTTTGTTGCTCTGCTGCAACAACGCACCGGTGGCCATCGCGGGATTGATGATTTCGGTGGCCTGCGCAAGCCGGCGCCCGTATTCGCAGGCCTGATGGGCATTGCGCTTTTCTCCTCGCTCGGTCTTCCGGGGCTCAACGGATTTGTGGGCGAGTTCCTCATTTTCCGCGGCGTGTTTTCGCTGGCGTGGGTAGCTTCGACGGTTTCGATTCTCGGTTTACTTGTAACAGCGGCAGTGGTTCTTACCGTGATTCAGAAGGTTTTTTCGGGCCCTGTCCCGGAGCATTGCAAAGGCTTTCCCGATCTGCATACTGGTGAGCGAATGGCTCTGGCTCCAGTGATCGGCTTGATGTTGTTGATTGGACTTTTGCCGCAACTGATTGTGAACAGCGTGAACCCCACGGTTCAAAACCTGCTGGCGCACTGGAGATTTTAAGTGTTGGCCTGGACGATCTATCTCTCGTTTGCCGGTGCACTGATTGAGGCGCTCTTGCCCAAGGGCAAAGCTGCGTTGGCACGCTGGGTTGCGCTGGCCGTGGCTGTGTCCGGGCTAGCGCTGGCGGTGCAAGGATTTGTTGCCGCCATGGGGTCCGATCAAGGCGTCCGCACCGTAATTGTGGATGCGGCATGGGTTCCGGCCATGGGGGTTCGGTTCCTGTTGGCGGCAGACGGAATCAGCCGCGTGCTGGTGCTGCTGACCGGGCTGGCCGCGGTTGCCGGCGTGCTGTTCAGCTGGAATATCGAACTGCGCACCAACGAGTTTTTCGCATTTTTCCTGGCGCTGATCGGCGGCGTTTACGGAGTCTTTCTCAGCTTCGATTTGTTTCTGCTATTTGTGTTCTACGAAATCGCGATTGTGCCCAAGTATTTTCTGATCGCCATCTGGGGTTCGACGCGGCGCGAGTACGCGGCCATGAAGCTCGCGCTCTACTCATTTGTGGGTTCGGCGATGGTGCTGATCGGCCTGCTGGCGGCGTATGCGGCGTCGGGCAGTCACTCCACGGGCCTAATTGCGCTCGGCAACGCGAACCTGCCCATCGGCTTTCAGATGTGGGCATTTCCTCTAGTGTTTGTAGGCTTCGGGATTCTTGCCGGCATGTGGCCCTTTCACACCTGGGCGCCAACAGGCCATGTAGCCGCGCCAACCGCCGCTTCCATGCTGCTGGCCGGCGTGGTCATGAAGCTGGGTGCGTACGGCTGCCTTCGTGTGGCCATCGGTCTATTCCCGCAAGGGCTTGATCCGTGGGGCTTCTCGTTCATTGGCGTTGGCTCTTGGCGCGATGTTTTCGCGGTGCTGGCTGTGGCCGGCATCGTGTATGGTGCGCTGGTGGCGCTGGCGCAGACCAACTTCAAATTTGTCATTGGCTACTCCAGCGTGAGCCACATGGGATTTGTCCTGCTAGGTCTTGTCACGCTGAATCAGATAGGCGTAACGGGCGCGGTACTGCAGATGTTTTCGCACGGAATCATCGCAGGCCTGCTCTTCGCAATTGTCGGCCGTATCGTCTACGAGCGAACACACACCAGGCAACTGGCAGAGCTTGAGACCATGCACCTTTCCAAGAGGCTGCCTTTTGCGGCATGGGCATTTGTGATTGCTGGAATTGCATCCATGGGACTGCCTGGATTCTCAGGATTTGTAGCCGAGTTCCAAGTTCTGGTTGGCGCATGGATCGCCAAGCCGTGGTGGACGCTGGCGGCGGGCGTGGGTATTGTGGTGGGTGTTGCGTATACGTGGCGCGCGATGCAAAAGGCATTTTTCAGTGACGCGCCTCAAACTGCGCATAGCCTGGAACAGGAGCATGCACATCCACTCGCAGCCCTCACATGGCCTGAGATAACAGGCACGGTGTTGCTGGCTGGGGTCAGCCTGGTGGTGGGCTTGTACCCGAAGATACTGCTCGATGCAATCGAGCCCGCAGTGAAGACGCTGCTTGCGGGAGGGGGACGATGAACTACGCCGATCTCTTCCGCGTGACTTTGCCGGAGACCATCCTGGAAATTGCGGCGCTGCTCGTGCTTGTTGTGGACTTGGGTTTGTTGCGCAAGGCCGCTGTCAAAGTCCGTTTGGCAGTGGCGGTGTTCCTGGGAGTTTGCGGCTGCGCTGCTGCGCTGATCCCCGTTGAATTGCAAGGCGCATCGTGGCTCACATTTGGCAAGGGCGTCGACTCAACATTGCTCGGCACAGGTGGATTCATAGCCATTGCGCAGACCGGAATCCTGGTCCTTACGTTGCTGACGCTATTGCTGCTCTTCGATTCGGTGTTCACGAAGCATATTGGCGAATTTGTGGCCGTAGTGCTGATGGCTGCAACTGGCGGATTGTTGGTAGCAGCGGCGCAGGATCTGCTGGTGATCTTCATCGGCCTTGAACTGTTGAGCCTGGGGCTCTACATACTGACAGCCTTCGCCAAGAGCTCCGGCAAGAGCGCTGAAGCGGCGATGAAGTACTACTTGTTCGGAGGCATGTCGGCAGCGTTTCTCCTCTTTGGATTCAGCTACTTTTATGGGTTGACCGGAACAACGAATCTGGCTTTGATTCAATACCGGATCACGCTTAGCGGGCCGAGTCCGCTGTTCTACGTCGCGTGGATTCTGGTGGTCGCCGGGCTCGGTTTCAAGATCGCAGTCGTCCCGTTTCATCTTTGGGCGCCGGACACATATGAGGGAGCGCCCGCTCCAGCAGCGGCGTTTATCGCTTCTGTGTCAAAGGTGGCGAGCTTTGCGCTGCTCATTACGCTGGCCATGAAGTGGTGGCTCCAGCCCGGCGGCGATCTGGCTGTCGACGGCCATTCGATGGAGCAGATCCTGCGCTCCTACTACCATACCTGGCCGCAACTGGCGACTGTTCTGCTGATCGCCTCAGCCGGTTCCATGGTGGTGGGCAACCTTGCGGCCCTGGCGCAGTCGAGCGTTCGCCGGTTGCTGGCTTACTCGGCCATCGCTCATGCGGGATACATCCTGCTGGGGCTCGCGGCGCATCCGGCTTTTTCGGGCGCTGGAAGCGCAGTGGACTTCAACCTCGCAAACTTGTATACCACCCAGCGCACCATCCAGAGCGTGCTTTTTTATGTGCTGACATACGGCCTCACCACTGTTGGCGCCTTCGGGGCCGTAGCTGTTGTGGAGCGCGCGACGGGCAGCGACAGGCTCGATTCATTCCTGGGACTTCATAAGCGGAATCCCGTTCTGGCCGGCGTACTGCTGGTGTTGTTCTTGTCGCTTGCAGGCATTCCGCCCCTGGTCGGTTTCTGGGCAAAGTTCAACTTGTTTGCGGCGGTGCTTAGCGAACATGCGGGTGCTGCTTCGTTTGCTCTGGTGTGCCTGGCCATTGCCATGAGCGCGGTTTCGCTCTTCTATTATCTGCAGGTGCTGAAGCGGGCCTACGTGATGCCGGCGGTCAATGAGAGCCGGATCAAGGTGCATCCTGTGGTGCTGGCGGTGTTAGTGGCGATTGCTGCAGCGGTGGTTCTGCTGGGGATCTTCCCGACTTTGCTCGGCGGGTGGATCGAGCGCTTCTAGTACCGTGACTGCGTGATTTCGTAATCTCGCCCACAAGTCTGGGTGCCCCAGGTCTCGCTTTTGAGACCTGGGAGACTACCAATCCAAGCGGTCATCGTACTAGTGCAGACCGCCAGAGGCGAAGGGTCCGGGAAAACTCGCTGGAGCAAGGTTTGCCGGGGTCTTCCATCCCCATCAACACGCTCCGCCGCTGCGGCAAAATCCTGAACTTCATCCTGCATGGCGGGTCATCCCGTACTGCATTATGGTCGAATTTGCCATGGGACGGAAATTGCCGCCCTCTTTTCCACAAGGCCTGTGCCGCAACATTGCGGCAATAAACCTGGATCCGGTGGAAAAGCTGCCGTATCTTCATAATTTTTTTATAGCCGACCCCTTATTCTTGAATAGACTCTAGAGAAATAGTGTTTAGCCCCAGATCTTAAGGCGGGAGAGAACGTGTATCCCGCGACCAATAAATTCAATCACGGAACACCAAAGAATCTGTGAGGAGATAATGAAAAAAACTTTTCGGAGCTGTGTCGCGCGGTGCGGTCTGATGTTAATGGCCGTGCTCCTCTGTACCATCCCCAGCCTGGCGCAGCAAACGCTGGGTTCAATCAACGGAACGGTGGTCGATCCATCCGGCGCCGCTGTCCCAGGGGCGACGGTTATCGCCACCAACGCAGCCATCAACGTGACTTCGACCACAACCACATCCGGTACGGGCTCCTTTCAGATATTCAACCTGCCCATCGGGACTTACGAGTTGAAGGTGAGCCGCGAAGGTTTTGACCTGAACGTGTTGGACAAGATTCCGGTTCAGGAAGCCCGCGCAACCACGGTCAATACGACCCTGAAGGTTGGCAAAACGACCGAATCAGTAACGGTGAATGCCACCCCGCTGCTGAATGCCACCGACACCACCAACGGCTATACGCTCGATTCCTCGCAGATTGAAATTACCCCTCTGGCCACGGGCAGCTTCACTCAGATGGCGGTCCTTTCGCCCGGCGTCAACGCCGAACTCCTCTCCAACCTCGACTCAAACGCCGGACTCGGCAACCAGCCCATCTGGGCCAACGGCCAGCGCGACACGTCAAACACATTCCAGGTGAATGGCGTCGACTCCACCAACCTCTTCAACGGCAAGAGCTCCTCGGGTTCCAGCTCACAGCGTTACAACTTCAACATCGGCAGCGCGCCCACGGCTGGCGGCTCCTTCTCCGTGGGCACTTCGGTCTACGGATCGAACGGCAACAGCTTGCCTTCTCCTCCGCCCGAGTTCATCCAGGAAGAGCGCGTCAACGCCTCGATGTACGACGCGCAGCAGGGCGCCACCAGCGGGGCGCAGATCGACGTCAATACCAATACCGGCACCAACAACTGGCACGGCTCGCTCTACGGCAGCTACGCTAACAATTTGTTGAATGCCTCGCCTTTCTTCTTCAACCAGTCTTACCAACTCGCGCAGCAGGGTGTAGGCATCTTCCCGCAATCGATGGTCAATCCCTGGGTTCGGCGCTGGGATGCGGGCATCACCGCGGGCGGTCCTGTCAAGACCAACAAGCTCTTCTTCTTCGTTGCTTACCAACGCCGCATGAATGAAGATAGCGCCACGGGCCTTTCCGAGACGACCGTACCTTTCGGCTTGACGGATGACCGATCATTATCCGGCCTCTACAATGCCGACGTGAATTGGGCTGGCTCGGCCGGCCCCACGCTCTCGGGCCCGGGTGCGATTGACGGCGTTGCAGCGACGTTGTTGCAGGCCAAGCTGTCTAACGGCCAATACCTGATTCCATCCTCTCAAGCCGCTGCGGGCGCCAGTTACCAATATGGGGTCCCCAATGTATACCTGCTTGGAGTTTCCCGCTTGATCTCCGATCAGGCGAATGCCGCGCTTGACTACGACGCCACAAAGAACGATCGTGTCTCGGCGAAGTACTTCTTCCAGAACGCACCGGTTACAAAGCCCTTCGGTTATTCGGATACGTCCGGCTTCCCGATTACCCAGCACAACGGTTCACAAGTCTTCTCGTTGGATAACACGATCGCCATCGGTCAGCGGCTGAACTGGGAGCAGCGCCTGGGATTCGTTCGCATGGGTGCTTTCAGCAACTATGTGCAGAACGTTGCCGGGGGCAGCATGGGTGTGGGAGGCGGGCAGACAACCGGTCTCGATGCCGGTGTTCTACCCGGTTTGACGATCAGCAACTTCGGTTACTTTGACCAGTATTCGCCAAGTCTCAACATTGGGCCGGCAGGGACGCCCGGCGCATTTGTGGATATGGGCTACTATCAGAACCGTCTCAACCCTTCAACGAATGTGATCTTCACGGCAGGGAAACACACCATCGTGGCCGGCGGCGGTTACAGCTACACGCAACTGAACATCACCAATAACCGCACCGGTCATGCGCAGGCCAAAATCAGCGGCTTTGACAATTTCCTTCAGGGGATTGTGCATAGCTCCAGTGTTTTCGAAAGTATCGATGACACCGCGCACCGCAACAATGCGGATCGCTACTATCGGACCAATGAAGTCAGCGGCTATGTCCAGGACAAATGGCAGGCTCGCACAAATCTCAGCATCACCGCCGGTGTTCGTTACGACTACCATGGCGGCATGACGGAAAAGTACGGCGACATGTTCAACTTCGATCCCAAGTTGTACGACGTCAGCGGATCCTCGACAACGAACTTCAACGTCGTGAACTCAGGATTTGTCGTCGCCGGCAACAACAAGCAGCACCCCACGGCTGGCGTTTCAGACTCAACCCTGAACGGGCGCCAATGGGGCATTTCTCCGCGCGTCGGCTTTGCCTGGTCTCCGGCGGCAGATCACGGCAAACTGGTGATTAGCGGCGGCGCCGGTATGTACTTTGACCGCGGCGAGCTCGAGTCCTATCTCTCCCAGCCTGCGGGCGGTTCCATCGGTGGTCCTTTTGGCGTCACTGAGTCCGCTCCGCTGACCAGCGTCGCCAATGGCCTCTCGGATCAGGGCACAAAGGGGAACTCCGGCGGTCTGACGCTGGAGAATCCCATGGGCGATCTGGCTTTCAGTTCTCCAGCGCAGGGTCTCGGCGGCATCTACGTGGCGCCGAGCTCGGACCCGGGTGCAATG
>Ga0302156_10000444_pt1 | contig 39544 bp, 30 predicted proteins | sample I_Bog_N3_2_FD_193503 | JGI IMG/M metagenome (GOLD analysis project Ga0302156, IMG submission 193503) | Peat permafrost microbial communities from Stordalen Mire near Abisko, Sweden - I_Bog_N3_2 | ecosystem: Environmental > Terrestrial > Soil > Wetlands > Peat | place: Sweden: Abisko, Stordalen... | reverse complement strand
GCAAAAATAGAGAGTCCCGAGGTGATGTTGGAATCATTCGTCTCGGCCAGTAGCTCGCGTTTAGACCCTTGCTGACCTTTTCCTGCAACTCCCTTGCGGGTGCATTGCAGGCCGATCTTTGCTCGGGCTCCGGGCTCACCGCCAACCGGATAAATCAGTCCAACGCCTCGGGACTCTATCTTGCCTTCAACAGAGGCTCTTGTTCTCCTCGACCAGCGCTTAGCTATAGACCCTTGCTCGCCCTCCCAGACCCACCTCGCGGTTGTCTGAGTGACTACGCTTGAGCCCCGGACGCTGCACCAACCGGAAAAACTTCAGAACGTGTCAAAGAACGATTATGGTTTTAACACTTCTATTATTTTCGTCAATCAAAAATATGCGTCTGTAAGTGGTTATTCCTCAATCGAGTGCAGGGCGTGCACAGGCGGGTGACGCGGAAATTGTGCAGACGGGCGGGCGGCAGCGCGCCATCGCCGGTATTCACGCGATTAGTTGCGGCTTCGGCGCGGCTGGGGTCCCTGGCGCACATCGGATTGTGATTGTGCAAATCGGAGTTTCAGAGGTATGAATGCTGGCGATTCCTTCCGCGCTCGGGAATCCACTACAATACGGGGTCTTAACAGTGGGAGGCATTTTCATGCGACGGCTTCGGACTTCGGCAATCGTCAGTCGGGTATGGGGTTGGGTGTGGATTGGTTGGGTGGGGATTCTGGCGCTGGCGGCAATCGCGGCGGGGCAGAGTCCGGAAGAGAAGACGGCGAAATATATGGAATCGGTGCGGCATCAGCCGGAATTGTTGCTGCCTTTTCTACAGGCGATGCCCAAGGGCGGCGACCTGCACGTCCACTTGTATGGCGCTATCTATGCAGAGAGCATGATCGACTGGGCGTCGGAGAACGCTTTGTGCGTGGATCGCAGCACTTCGAAGCTGATCCACGCGGCTTGCGATTCCTGCGAACCGTATCGGAACAAGCCGTCGGTGCGCTGCGCGTATCAGGATCATATTCTTTACGACCAATTGGTGGATGCGTGGTCGATGAGGAATTGGCATGCGGCGGAGGAATCGGGGCACGACCATTTCTTTGCCACGTTTGATAAGTTTGGTCCGGCGTTCGAGAAGCATGTCGGCGACGCACTGGCAGAAGTGGCGTCGCGGGCGGCGGCCGATCATCTGCAATACGTGGAGCTGATGCATACGGCGGATGGCGCAGGCGCGGCGATGTTGGGCGCAAAGATCGGATGGGACGACGACTTCGCCAGGCTCCGCGACAAGTTATTGGCCGGCGGAATGGCGGATGTGGTCGCGTCGGTGCGCAGCCAGCTTGATGCCGATGAAGCTCGAAAGAAAGAGGTGCTGCATTGCGGGACGGCGCAGGCGGCTGCGGGATGCGAGGTTGCGATTCATTATCTGTATCAGGTGTTGCGCGGATTGCCGCGGGAGCAGGTGTTTGCGCAGATCCTGCTCGGATTTGAGTTGACGAAGGCCGATGCGCGTTTCGTGGGATTTAATCTGGTGATGCCGGAAGATTATTACGTGCCCATGCACGACTTCGACCTGCACATGAAGATCATCAAGGCGTTGCATAAGTTCTATCCGGCGACGCATGTGTCGTTGCACGCCGACGAACTGGCGATGGGGTTGGTTCCTCCTGAGGGGCTGCGGTTTCATATTCGCGAATCGATTGAACGCGCCGGCGCGGAACGCATTGGGCATGGCGTGGCCGTGATGAGCGAAGACGATCCGATCGGGCTGCTGCAAGAGATGGCGAAGAAAAATGTGCTAGTCGAGATTTGCCTGACGTCGAACGATGTGATCCTGGGCGTGAGCGGCGACCGGCATCCGCTGCCGGTTTATATGAAATACGGAGTGCCGGTGGCGCTCGCCACCGACGACGAGGGCGTCTCGCGCAGCGACATGACGCATGAATATCTGCGGGCGGCGGAGACTTATGGCTTGTCTTATGGCGAGTTGAAACGCATGGCGCGCGCGAGCTTGGAACACAGTTTTATTCCAGGTGATAGTCTGTGGGGCGATGAGCGGGAGTTGCGGCGGGCGGCGGTTTGCGAAGGGGAGAAGGCGGCGGGCGATCGACTCTCGGGAAAATGCGAAAAGTGGATTGGGGCGAATGAGCGGGCGCGCGTGCAGTGGGAGTTGGAGCGGGCGTTCGCGGAATTTGAGAAGAGCTACTAGCGTAGGACCTGTTGTCTATCGCACCGGCAAAAAAGCAGGTCCTTCGCTACGCTCAGGATGACAACTTGTATTTATGACAGTGTGTGCTTATGACCCCAGACCTGTTTACTCGCGCTGAATCCGCCGCGGCATTCGTGCTGTCGCAGACCAAGCTGCGCCCGCAGATTGGACTCGTGCTCGGCTCCGGGCTGGGATCGTTTGCCGACGATCTGACCGAGGCAGTGCGCATTCCTTATGCCGATATTCCGACCTTTCCACGTTCGACGGCCGTGGGACATGCCGGGCAACTCGTCGTCGGTAAGTCGGGTGAAATTCCGGTCGCCGTGATGCAGGGACGCGTGCATCTCTACGAAGGCTATCCAGCAGCCGAGGTCGCGTTCCCCGTGCGCGTGCTCGGACGCATGGGCATCCGCGCGCTCATCCTCACCAACGCCGCTGGCGGCATCAACGTCGAGTACGGGCAGGGAGCGCTGGTCATCCTGCGCGATCACATCAATCTTCAGGGGCAGAATCCGCTGACGGGCGCGAATGACGAGCGCTTTGGGCCGCGATTCCCTGATATGAGTTATACCTACGCCAAGCGCTATCGCGAGATTGCGCTGGAAGAGGCGAAGAAGCTTGCGATTCCTCCGCGTGAGGGCGTGTATGCGGCGGTAGCGGGGCCGAGTTACGAGACTCCGGCGGAGATTCGCTACCTGCGCACCATCGGCGCCGATCTGGTGGGCATGTCGACCGTGCCGGAGGCAATCGCGGCGCGGCATATGGGGATGAACCTTCTGGCCATCTCGTGCGTGACCAATATGGCCGCGGGAATTCTCGATCGGGCGCTCGTCCACGAGGAAGTGCTTGAGGTGGGACGGCGCGTCATGGGGCAGTTCATCGCGCTGCTGCGGGCGGTGCTGCCGCGGATTGCGGAGGAGTTGCAGAAGACCGGCAGCCCACCTAGAACGTGAGTTTCAATGCCACTTGAAGCACGCGCGGACCACCTCCGCCGAGGCCAGGATTCGTCTGGGCCACGTCAGGCGTCTGGGTGAGTTCGCCGCCCGAAGTTCCTCCCGGTTCAATGACGTGGTTGGGCTGCGCGAAATTGGGATGGTTGAGGACGTTGAAGAATTCGGCCCGCAGTTGCACCCCCAGCCGTTCCGTTAATTGTGTGTTCTTGGTGAGCGAAAAGTCGAGGTTCTTGTAGCCCGGACCATAGATGGAGTTGCGTCCCAGGTCTCCAAAAGTGCCATCGGCGGGCTGAGAGAACGCGTTCAGATTCAGATAGCCGGTAGCCGGGCTCCAGTTGTGCACAATCGGATCGATTCCCGGAACTACGTTGGGGCGTTGGTTGAAATAGTAGCGCCCGCTGGTGTCGTTGGCGGTTACGATTGGAATCGGCCGTCCGCTTTGCAGGCTGGCGATCCAGTTGAGTTGCCATCCGGAGCCGAACTTGCCAGCGGCGTGCCATGAGGGCAGACCGTAATTGATCGCCGCCGTGAAGCGTTGGCGCGTATCGAAGGAGGAAGGCCCATGCTCCGCCTTGAGATTGCTGGGGTCTTGGGGGAAGGCGACGCCGGGGGCGAAATCGATGCCGTCGGAAGCGTCGTCGAGCGACTTGGAAAAGTTGTAAGTGGCGAAACCAGAGACGCGGTGCAAATTCTGAATTCTCAAGGTCGTCTGCAACGCGCTGTAGGTGGACGAACTGATCGGCGTCAGTAAATCGATCGCGTTGAAATTCGGGTTTGGCCGGTCATCGTTCGCGTCGGGTTCGTTCGCGTCCGTTAAACGCACCAACTTCGTGCCCTTGCTGCCGACGTAGCCGATTTCGAGCGACGCCTTGTCGGCCAACTTCTGTTGCACGTTCAGGTTGAAGTTCTGGGTATAGGGACTGTGAAACTGACGAGGCGTTCCGAAAATGTCGTAGGGGCCGCTGGTGGCTACGGTCAGAATTGGGTCGGTTGTGTCGGTGCCGTTGAACGCCGCCGAGTTGAAGTTCATGGGGAGCACTGCTTTCGGCCCAATCGGATTTGTGGCCACTCCGGCGGAGTTGGTGAAGTTTGCGATGAGAAGATCCTGAGGCACGTAGTCGTAAAAAATCCCGTAGCCCCCGCGAACCACGGTGTTCTTGAGCACATTCCAGGCAAAGCCCAGGCGCGGACCGAAGTCATGCAGGTCCCGCGCGTAGAGGCCATTCAGGCCGTCCGAGCCAACCATGGCCAAATTCCCGTCGGACCCCAGGTTGGAAAGCAGGTTGTTCTTCTCGCTGAGCGGGCCGAAATACTCCCAACGCAATCCCGCATTCAAAGTGAAGGTCGGCGCGAGGCGGTAGTCGTCCTGGGCGAAGAAGCTGAAGCCGTTGTTGTAAGTCGTCCGCTGCGTGTTGCCGCTGTCGACGGAAACGAAACTGCAGCAATCGTTGAGGTCGTCCGCCCCGCCGGTATAGAAGTCGGCGAGAGAATCGACGATCGGGTCTGAACTCAATCCGAGGCCCGCGGTGAACTGATAAATTCCGCGCTCCAGATTGTCATTGAAGTTGTCGACAGCTGCGTGGCGGAACTCTCCGCCGAACTTGAAGGTGTGCTTGCCGTGCAGCCAAGTGAAGTTGTCGAGGATCTGAAAAGTCTGGCTGGTGCGGCCGCGGGGAACGCTGTAACCGATCGCGCCCAGGTTCTCGATCCCGGTGAAATCGAACTCCGGGAGCCCAAGCTTGCCCGTGCCGAAGTTCAGGCCATTCGCCTCGGGGTTCCAATTCGCGTTGAGCGAACTGAACGAGGTGCGGTAACGGCTGTAGCCAAAGCGTACTTCGTTGATCTTGGAAGGAGAAAGGGTGGAAAGCCAACTGAGAGAAAGTATTTGAACACGGGTCGGCGACGTTTGCGAAAAGGCCGCCAGGCGCGATCCGGTGCCATAGCCGCCCGGAGAACCCAAAGGAAACACCTGATAATTCCGCGCAAAAGCATAGCGGCCAGTGAGAAACTGCTGATTGGAAAGGCTGTGATCCACCTTTACGATCAAATTATCGCCGCTATTCTGGTCGTTCACCGAACTGGCCAGGGTGTTCGTGTTGCTCTGTGGATAAAAAGCGAGAATGGCGTCGAGGCCGGGATTGATCACGCCACCGTTGAGAGTTTGTGCGATGGATCGCGCCTGCGAAATTTCCGATTGGGTCGGAACTAGAAGGAGGAAGTCCGATCCTACCCGCTCTCGTTCTCCTTCGTAGGCTCCAAAGAAAAAAGTCCTGTCTTTGACGATGGGTCCGCCTAGAGCGCCGCCGAAGTTGTTGTTTTGGAATACCGATTTCCGCGGTTCGAAGTTGAAAAAGTTGCGTGCGTCGAGGCCGCTGTTCCGGAGAAAATCGAATGCGGAGCCATGCAGCCGGTTGGTGCCAGAGCGAGTGACGATGTTGACCACCGAGCCGCTGTTCCTGCCGTATTCGGTGCTGAACTGCGACTGCAAGTTGAATTCCTCGATGGCCTCAACCGGCAAAAGGGCAGCGGGAGCGCCGCCGATGCCAGCCTGATTCAGCGCAGAGTTGTTGAAGTAGGGATCGTTGTCGTCGGTGCCATCCAGCGTGTAGTTGTTGGAGCGGTCGCGGTTGCCATTGATGTTGAATTGGCCAAACCCTCCCTGCGTACCTGCGACTCCCGAGGGGTCAACCGTGGTGCCGGGAGTAAGAGCCACCAGCTTGCCAAAATCGCGACCGTTCAGCGGGAGTTCGTTTACGAGTTGCCGCTCCACCACCTGTCCGAGGACGTCTCTTGTGGTTTCGATCAGCGGCGCTTCCGCGGTCACAGTCATCTGCTCGGTCTGCTGCCGTACCTTGGTCAGATCAAAGTTGGCGGTTGTGTCGAGCCCGACGTTGACCTGAATGTTCTGCGCGGCGGGCGACAGCGGGGCGGACTCGGCGGTGACCGTGTATTCGCCGGCGGGGAGTTCGGCCAGCACGTAGGCTCCATCGGGACCGGTGGTGGCCTCTCGGTGCAAGCCGGTGCCGATGTTCTTTGCCGTGACCTTGGCTCCGGCGATCACCGCGCCGCTGGGATCGGTCACCGTACCGCGGATCGATCCGCGAAAGCTCTGCGCCCATGCCGTCGCGACCAGGAACAGGGCTGCCAGGCTAGTTGCCAGAATCGAGATTGCCAGTGTCCGTCGACTTATGCTTTTGCCCATGGTTGCTTCCTTAGTGGAAATCATTTGTTGGACCTGTTCGAAATTGTATTCTCCCGTCATTGTTTCTCAACGGGCTTCTTGCGGGGAATCCACACCGGTTGCGGCGGTTCGATTTTGTATGCCGCCGCGAAGCTGGCCTGATTGAGCGCAAAGCTGGCTCGTCCTCGCGAATCGATGAACAGCAACGGCTGCTTGAGCGGCACGTCGCTGAACGTTCTGACAAAGGGCATTTCAATTTCGTGACCGGCGATTGTGACTCTCAATTTGTCGCCGCGCTGATAGCCGAGCTTCAGAAAATCGTCGGCGCTGATGTTGGTGATAATGTTGCCGAAGGGGCCGTCGAGGGCGATGACTTCGCCCGTCAGGCCTTTGTCGTCGACGGTGGCAGGCTTCAGATCGAGACGGACTAACTCCTTGACCGGTGGGCCGACCTGGGTCCAGTCGTCGCCGCGCGCAATATGAGCGCCGACCGGTGAAAAAATATCGCGGCCATGAAAAGTGGAGGAAATCTTGGCGCCGACCATCCAATCGGGGTTGGTCACTTCGCGGATGGCTTCAGTGCCGTCGCGGTCTTCGACCATCGTCATCAGGCCATTGTCGGGCAGCACGAAAAACTGCCCGCGCTTCGATTTCACGACCACGGCCTTGCGCGAACTGCCCACGCCGGGGTCGACCACCACCACGAACACCGTTCCGGCGGGAAAGTAGGGAGTCGCCCCGAACAGGAAGCGAGCTCCGTCGCGAATCGAAAAAGCGTTCACCTGATGGGTGAGATCGACGATCCGCAGGTTGGGCGCGATGCCGTACATGACGCCCTTGCACAGCGCCACCGAATCGTCGACGACGCCAAAATCGGTCATGAAGACGATGGTGGGCGGCGGTTGCACCGCGGATTGCTGCGCTAGAAGAAGGCTCGCGGCCAGAAATAAGAACGTAAACCATAAATAGAACGCTCGTCTCGATTTTCCGGTACGGGTTGGCGTTATGTGCATCGCGTTGGCAACCTCCTAAAAGACTACTAGTTTACTAGAGATTAAGGAAGACACAACTGGTCGACGCTTCGCCAGCCCCTTGCCGGTCGTCGGGCCCAAATGTCGCTCCTGTGGAGATGATGATTCTATCCGCACAAGTGCGGAAGCCGAATGCCGCCGCTGCATCTATAATCGGGGCGGGAATTCATCCACTATTATTCGTTCAATGTAAGGAGATTAAACAATGTCTAACGTGATTCCTGAAAAATACGCCGACCTGTTCCAGAAGCGCGCGTTCGCCAGTCTGGGCACTCTCATGCCCGACGGACGGCCGCAGGTTACGCCCGTGTGGTGCGATTTCGACGGTCAGCATGTGATCTTCAACTCCGCCCGCGGACGGCAGAAAGACAAGAACGTGCGCCGCGATCCGCGGGTTGCGATCGCGATCATCGATCCCGACAATCCTTATCGCTATCTGGAGATCCGCGGTACCGTGGTCGAGATCACCGAAGATGGCGCCAGCGCCCATATCGACAAGATGGCGAAAAAATATATGGGAGTCGATAAGTATCCCTACGCGCAACCGGGAGAGGTCCGCGTGCTTTACAAGATCCGGCCCGAGCACACGACCGTGATGGGCTAGGTCGCCACGCGCGCCCGTTTTTCTCCGGTAACGTTTCTTCCGCAAACGAGTCCAACTCTCGACGGGAACTTTGAGGGCGGCCTTTCCGTATTAGAAGGCAAGAGTCGAGAGACCCTCGTCGTTCTGCTGGAGGACGCTATGGAAGTGGAGAAGAATCACGATGGCCTGCACGCGCACTTCATGGATGCGCAAGCCAATCATGTTTCGGCGCAGCAGGTGGTGAAGGCAGCGCATGAAGAGCTCCTCCAGCTCCTGCGGCAGCGCGCCGACGTCATGAAACGCATTGGCACGGTGAAGCAGACGATCTCTGGATTGGCGGATCTTTTCGGCGACCAGGTGCTGGGCGACGACTTGCTCGAACTGATTGACCGTAAGCCCAATGGCCGCCAACCCGGCTTCACCAAGGCGTGTCGCAGGGTTCTGATGGAAACGCGGCGTCCGCTGGGCGCGCGCGAAGTTTGCGTGGAGCTGGATCGGTGCGCGCCCACGGTCCTGGCGCGGCACAAGGATCCGCTGGCCTCGGTCACCACCGTTTTAAATCGTCTCGTCGATTACGGCGAAGCCCGCAGCCTGAGCAACGATCGAGGCCGCCGCGTGTGGGAGTGGATCAGCGAATGCGAAGCCTCGCCGGACGCGATGCCCTCCAGGACGGCTTGAGCCAATTTTCCAGTTTCCTCAGTGAATCACTACCGTCGGTTGAACTCCCGTGGTCCAAACGTCTGCCGGTGGCGTGATGGTGGTCGGTAGCGCGCCGCCCGCGGAGGCTCCCGCCGAGAGGCCAATGGCGAAGCTCACATAGGTGGTCGCAGCCTCGACCTTGGCGCAAGCGGTCGTGCAATTCGTGGTGATGGCCAGATAGTATCGGCCGGCCGCCAGGCTGGTGGAACCTTGCGTCCACGCCAGAGTCTCAAACGCTTTCGCCGGCGCGAAAGCCGTTCCTGGAGTCGGCCCAATATCCAATACGAGATTTCCGGAGTTATCGAAGATTCCAATGTCGTAGTCGTGGGTTGTGTTGTCCGCAGTCGCCACGTCGTAGGTCACCTGGGTCGTGGTCACGTTGTACGGCAAGAGGAATCCCCAAAGCTTGGTGACGTTTGCGGTGGTGGCTTGCGTGCCGCCGGTGTGCTGGCCGCCGGTTACGAAGAACGGCAAGGTCGCGGTGCCTCCGCCTAATGCAGAGATTGTGACGGACCCTGGACCATTCGTAATGTTGATGTTCTGGCCCGCCGTGAGTGTGCCCAGCGCCGGAACGGTGCCCGTCGAACCAATCAGAACCTGCCCGTTGGTGGGGGCAGGTGTCGAAACCAGACTCGTGGGATTCGAAAAATAGGCGATTCCATCGGGCGTGCCCGACAAATTGCTGGCCAGCGTGACTGTGCCGCCCAATGCGACGGTGCCGCCGCCGGAGAGTCCCGATCCCGCCGCGATGGTGACGGAATTGTTGGCGAGCATGCCGTTGGTTATGCCCGCGGCGGGAATACTGATTGTGCCGGTCGAAGTGATCGGTCCTCCCGTTAGACCTGCGCCTGTGGCGACGCTGGTGACCGTTCCTCCCGAGGCCGTGTTGGTCAGCGTGACCGTGCCGCCTAACGCCACGGTGCCGCCGCCGGACAACCCCGATCCCGCCGCGATGGTGACGAAGTTGTTGGCCAGCATGGAATTGGTAACGCCCGCGGGAGGAATGCTGATCGTGCCGGTCGAAGTGATCGGTCCGCCCGTCAGACCCGCGCCCGTAGCGACGCTGGTGACAGTCCCACTGCCGCTACCGCCGGGAAAGGTTTGCCCGGAGGCGAAGGTGATCTGTCCGTTGCTGGCAATCGAGAGCCCCGTTTCCGCGGGCGAGGTTCCGTTCGATCCGAACAGAAGATTCAACGTGCCCGAGGGAGACGATGTGTCGTTCCCGGCCGGCTCCGCCTGCCAGCGGAAGTCCTGAGTGACGCCCGCTGCGGTCGTGCTGCTGAACGCCGATGCCTGCAAATCGAATGGGTTCGAGTTGAAACCCTGGGTAGCCGTCGCCGTGCCCGTGTCCGGCAACACAGCACCTGCCTCCGATACTGTGCCGCTAAACATGCCCGTCGATGCCGACACGCCGCCACTGAAAGCGGCGGAGGTGCCGCTCAGTGCTCCGGTCAGCGTGCCTCCCAGAAGCTGCAGGTAGAGCCCGTTGGTATAACTCGTATTCAGACTGAGACTGCCGCTGGACGTGATCGGCCCTCCGGTCAGTCCCGTGCCGCTAGACACGCTGGTCACGGTTCCTCCCAAACTTGGGGCCGAATTGGTGAGCGTGATCGTGCCGCCCAAGGGCACGCTGCCGCCGCCGGACAATCCCGATCCCGCAGTGATCGTGACGGAGTTGTTCGCCAGCATGGTGTTGGTCACTCCGGCGGAGGGAATGCTGATGGTGCCGGTCCCGGTGATCGGTCCTCCCGTTAGACCTGCGCCGGTCGCGACGCTGGTGACAGTCCCACTACCGCCGGAGCCGGGAAAGGTTTGGCCCGACGCAAAGGTTACCAGTCCGTTGCTCGCGATGGTAAGCCCGGTTTCCGCCGGCGCAGTTCCGTTCGATCCGAACAGCAGATTCAAAGAGCCAGAAGGAGACGATGTGTCGTTCCCGGTCGGCTCCGCCTGCCAGCGGAAGTCTTGCGTCACGGCCGCTGAGGTCTTGCTGCTGAACGCGGATGCTTGAAAATCAAATGGGTTCGAGATGAAGCCCTTGGAGGCCGTCGCCGTGCCCGTGTCCGGCAACACAGCACCCGCTTCCGATACTGTGCCGCTAAACGTGCCCGTCGATGCCGACAAGGCACCACTAAAAGCGGCGGAGGTGCCGCTCAGTGCTCCGGTCAGCGTGCCTCCCAGAAGCTGCAGGTAGAGCCCGTTGGTGTAACTCGTATTCAGGCTGAGACTGCCGCTGGAGGTGATCGGGCCGCCGCTCAGACCGGTGCCGCTAGACACGCTGGTTACGGTTCCTCCCAAACTTGGAGCGGTGTTGGTGAGCGTGATGGTGTTGCCCAAAGCCACGGTGCCGCCGCCAGACAATCCCGCGCCCGCCGTGATCGTAACGGAAGGGTTGGCCAGCATGGTGTTGGTTACGCCGGCGGAGGGAATACTGATAGTGCCGGTCCCAGTGATCGGTCCGCCCGTCAGACCCGCGCCAGTCGCGACGTTGGTTACCGTTCCATTGCCCGTGCCGGGGAAGGTTTGGCCCGAGGCGAAACTCACCAGCCCCGTGCTCGCAATGGAGAACCCCGTTTCCGCGGGCGCAGTTCCATTCGATCCGAACAGCAGATTCAAGGAGCCCGAGGGAGACGATGTGTCGTTCCCCGTCGGCTCTGCCTGCCATCGGAAGTCTTGCGTCACGGCCGCTGCGCTCTTGCTGCTGTATGAGGATGCCTGCAAATCAAATGGGTTCGAGATGAAGCCCTTGGAGGCCGTCGCGGTGCCGGTGTCCGGCAACAACGCACCCGCCGCCGACATGATGCCGCTAAACGTGCCGGTCGATCCCGACAAAGCGCCGCTGAAAGCAGCTGAGGTTCCGCTCAGCGCTCCGGTCAGCGTCCCTCCCGCGAGCTGCAAGTAGAGACCGTTGGTGTAGGTGGTATTCAAACTGAGGGTGCCGCTGGAAGTGATCGGTCCTCCGGTCAGTCCGGTTCCGCTGGCCACGCTGGTGACCGTTCCTCCCAAACTCGGAGCGGTGTTGGTGAGCGTGATGGTGTTGCCTAAAGCCACGGTGCCGCCGCCCGATAGTCCCGAGCCCGCCGTGATCGTAACGGAAGGGTTGGCCAGCATGGCGTTGGTTACGCCGGCGGAAGGAATGCTGATGGTGCCCGTTTTGGTGATCGGTCCACCGGTCAGGCCCGCGCCCGTAGCGACGCTGGTCACCGTTCCATTGCCCGCGCCGGGGAAGGTTTGGCCCGAAGCAAAAGTAATCACCCCAGTATTGGCGACCGATACCCCAGTTTCAACTAAGTCTCCGGTGACACCGTACAGCAGGTTGAGGGTTGCATTGGTGTCTGAAGAATCGTTTCCCGACGGCTCTGCCTCCCAGCGCCAGACATAGGTCGCCGCTTTCGACAAGGACGAGTTGTACAGGGAAGCCTCGATGTCCAGCGGGTTGGAAACGTACCCTTGCGAGGTCGTCGCGGTACCGGTTGGAGGCATGACGGCACCCGCTAGAGCCGACAGTGAGCCGCGAATGATGGCGGTTCCGGATACATCCAACACGGCTGCGGGGCTGGTGTTGCCGATGCCCACGTTGCTGCCGGATTCGTAGATGGTTGAATTCTCAATGTTGCAGGCGGTGGTGAACTTCGTGATCTGGTTGGCCGTGGCAGTGCCATCGCTGGTGATGGAGGAACACGCGGTCTGCGGCACCGGGCTCATCAGGATGGTTCCTTGACCCGGATTTAGAATCTGCGGAGTCGCCTGACCCGAGGCCGACTGCATTGGCGTGTTTTGAGTTTCCGCAAGGAGATATGCCGAAGCCGGTCTTCCGCCCAACATCTCGGTGTCTGCCGCCTTGAGCGCATAGGCCACGCTTAGCAACAGGATTCGCGGCTGCTCCGCTTGTCCATCTGGGCGGATCCCCAGCCAGCGTGCTGCGCCCGCGGAGAAAATCTCCAGCGGCAACCCTGCCTCATTCGTTGCTCCCAGCAACACGCTAAAGCGCCCGGCTGAATCGAGTGGCAGGTTCTGGGTTTCTTGCCAGACTGTAAGCTGGCCCGCTTCATCCTGGTAAAGCGTGAACGTGATTCCATGGTTCCCAGCCAGCGGTTTCCCCGCTTCATCGCGCGCCGATCCATTGATCCGAATCAGGCGAGGCACCGTCGCTGTGGAAACTTCCACCTGCGCGGATGCAACCACGCCCAGGACCACCAGCACCATGACGATGGAAACGGAAAAGCGGCGAAAGCTCACAAGGACCTCCTGCGAAGTAGAGGGGACGGCTAAAATCCGGGGGGAGGGAGAGCTAGCCTGAACCGCCCGAAGAAGCGAGGCAGTTTGCAGCCTATTCGGGCAGCGATGGGTTGATATGGCCGCTTTGCCAGCGCCCAAATCAGGATAGCTCTTGCATATCATCACTTGCGGGTGCATCTTCTTGCAACTCTCCGCTTGGTGTAGCCGGGCGAGTTAATTGATTGGGCTAACCCATTTGGGTAGTGTTTCGCTGGCTAACCAAAGGTGGAATTGACGCATGGCCGAATCTGGGTTTAGATGGGGCTTGGATCACGGGTGCCAGACAATGGGCCAATTTCGCGATTCTGTAGGGTTTCGCGCTCAAGAGATGGAATTAAACATGAAAACTATGAAAAAACTGATCGTTACGATGTGTATGACGGCCTTGTTGCCGCTTGCTTTCGCCCAAAGCGCGCCGCCACCGCGAGTCAACCCAGCCGAGGCCAAGAATCACCTTGGCGAGACCGCAGTGGTATGCGGGAAGGTGGTCGACACCAAGACTTCCCGGTACGGGATCGCCGGCCGCGGAAAACCGGTAACCTTCGATCTCGACCAACCGGAGCCGAATCCAGTGTTCTACTTCGTGACCTTCGGGGCGCAGCCTGGCGGTCCGGAAGAAGCGCTGGCCGCATACAAGGACAAGCGTGTTTGCGTGACTGGCAAGATCAGGACGCAAGCCGGCGTGCCCTTCATCATGGCGGATGATCGTTCCCTGATTAAGCTACAAGCGGAAAACAAGTAGCCGGATGCCGCATGCCCGCGGCAACTTGAAAACGGCGCTCGAAGGGGACGTCCCTTCGAGCCCTCGAATCCGTCTTTATGGCCGTTGCGGCATGACGCCGCGGCAAGGCCCGAAGATACCTCACTCAACCTAGGGAAGGAGCAGGCTATGGGGAAGAAACTGCTGGTGGCACTGTTGTTGTTGGGAGGACTTGATCTTTCGGCGCAGACGGTTGTCCAACAGTTCGCAGCCGTGAGCGCAGGCGCGGGCACGGTCTCAGACATGGATCTGGTTTCACCGACCCTCAAGGGCAGTGTTCTGATTGCGATGCCAGTGCTCCTTTCTCCAGGAGTCAAGGTATTGAGCGTCACCGACAATGCGCCGGAGGGAGGGAACACGTACAAGGAAGTTCCCGGGGCAACTTCGTCTTGCCCGAACGGCCCTCTTGATATTTGGTACTGCGAGAATTGCCATCCCGGCGTGACCGAGCTCAAATTCCATTTGTCCGGTCACGTGAAGAGCAGCATCAATTCGTTTCTGGAAGTTTCAAACCTGGCCTTGTCCTCCGTGCTCGATGGAGAGGGAGCACAGGTAAGCAACGGGACGGCAACCAGCGCAGGTCTCTTGGTTGGACCCAAGATTGCCACCACAGCAACGGATTTTGTGATCGCCCGCTATTCTGCAAATCCTCCCATTCCAACCGGCGTAACTCCCGCGCCGTGGGTATACAAGACGTCCTATGCTTACGTGCTGGACGGACCCCAAGGAACCTATCAACCGACGTTGACCGGCGGGAAGCCCGGGGGGAATTTCTGCATGGGCTTGGCCGCCTTCAAGACTGCCGCGTCCGCTTCCACTTCACGACCCGCTGCCAAGCATTAGGCGCAGGGGCAGCTCTTTTCACTCGAATACTGGATCGGGTGGAATCGCCAGAAAATCCGTCCCGGATCTGCGATCGCAGGTCGGTGGCATAAGGAAACCCTCCCGCGATCATGCTGCTTGGTCATCTCAGCATGATCGCCGGGAGGGTGGGGTGGGCTGCCAACCTTGTTATTTCTTCTCCGCCTCTTTCGCGGGCGCCAGCGCCGCGCTCTGCTTTTGTGCGTTCAGTTCCTGCAACACGGTTTCCCGCAGCTTTGCGTATCCAACCGAGCCACTCAGGAAATGACCATTTACGAAGAAGCTCGGAGTGCCTACCAATCCGAGCCGCAGGCCTTCCTTGGAATCCGCCTTCACGGCGGCAGTTTGTTCTCCGGAGTCCAGGCATTTGTCGAAACTGGCGGTGTCGAGTTTCAGGTCTTTCGCCTGCTGTTTCAAGTCCGACAGTTGCAGTTTCTTGTTCTGAAACAGAGCGTCGTGATACTCCCAGAACTTCCCTTGCGCGGCGGCGCAGCGCGCGGCCTCGGCGGCTCTAGCCGCAAGCGGGTGCATGGGAAGAGGAAAATCCTTGTAAACCACGGACACTTGATCGCCAAACTGGTCGCGTAGGCGATTGAGATCCGGGAACACTTTTTGGCAATACGGGCATTCATAGTCGGCGAACTCGATGATCTGTACCGGAGCCTTCTCGGAACCAAGTCTCTGCGCCTTCTCCACATCGACGTGAGCGCTGGGTTGGTTCAGCTCAACGACCACTCCGTATTGTCCTCGCAGGTCGGCGATGTAGGCGTCGCGCGCTTTTTTCGTGCGCAGTTGATGCACGGTCTCGATGATATTGGGCCGCGCCGTCTCGTATGGTTCCTCGGTTTGCACGCCCTCGTAGTAAAAGCGTAGCTGATCCTCGGTCGGCTCCGGAACGTTCACCGCCACGTGACGCTTGTAGAGTTCATCGAGCGTCACGCCTTCTTTTTTCGCCTGCAGTTCCAATAACTGATCGTCGATAAATTGCTCGAGGGCATCGCGCTCGGCAAGGTAGTACTTGTATTTGGCCTGGAGCAACTTGCCTGCCTGCTTTTGCTCCAACTCTTCGGTAGTGACCTTGCGGCCGGCAATCTCGGCGACTACGGCGGACTCATTCTGGCCCATGGCGGGCATCGAAACAGCACCCATGGCGATTCCCAGTCCAAGAGCAAGCAGAGTATTCCTAGTGAACATTGTGGATTTCCTCTTTTAAAGATGTCTTTGGGGGGAGCAGAACGAGATAAGTCTATAAGAACCGGACGCCGGGTGTAAACACCCGGCGTCCGGGATGTTCGGTGTTTGGCTCAACCGAAGCAGCTCAACTGAGCCGCCTCAGTCCTGCCTCACGTCAGAAGACTAGAAGTCGCGGTCTTCCGGCGTGCAGCTGATCGTGCCAGTGCCGCTGCCCAGCAACTGCGCGTAGTAGCACAGGTTCTGGAGCAGGGTCTGTTCAGCCGAAACCAGGTTCGAGTCGTGGAACGCGGTTTCCGTCTGGACGTATGGCGCGGGGCCCTCGGGATACTTGTTCGCACTGCTCTGGATGTGGGTCGCCCAGCCGCGCAGGCCAGCTACCGGCGTGGTAGCGGTCGGGTCGAGGCTCGAAGACGAGATGACCTTGATGACGCCGTTGGGAACGGCTTTGCCGGTCAACGGGTTATTGGTCAGTTCGGTCTTCAGGGATTCCGAAAGCAAACCGTCTGGCGTGATCTCGCAGGCGCCGCAAGCTTGCAGTTCCTGGCTGTTGTCGAACACGTAGATGGCCGCCCACAGGTTGCCAGCGGTGTCGCCGTCATTGATGAACCGGATCGTTGCATCCGGAGCAGCAGAGACGTTGTTGGCAAAGTAAGTGGTGAAATAGACGCTGTTATCGCCTTGCGCGAAGGCGTTTCCCCCGAGCATCAGGGCGATGGTCAGAACTACGAACACAAATCCTAGCTTTTTCATTTGTTGGATCCTCCTGGGTTTGTTTTGCCGCGCCTTGCGCTGGGGGAGGATCAGCTACGGGCGCTGGAAGAACTCTACCTTTTCTAGATTTCTTTACAAGTACCCACGTGGATTAGCCAAAGACACTAAGACTCCGAGCTAGTCCAAGTGGGTTACTTCATGATCTTATGGAGTAGTTAGGATCACGTCCCATTACTGCCCGATTGCCAGGCGGTTTCGGGCGTGTGGTTGTCCCTTTATTTATTTTATTTATTGCTGCTGCTGCGGTTGAAGCTGTTCGCGGAGCTGTTGCGCCCGCTCCCGCATCAGTTTTCCCATAATCTCCGGAGTCAACGACTCCTTCGGCGGCAAGCTTGCAGGGTCGATGGGCAGGGGCGCGCTCACGCTGGAGGGAGCCGTTGGCGGTGGTGTCCACAATACGGAGGCTGTGGCAGTGTTCGTGACTTCCGGCGGAACGCCTGGGAGCGCTTGTTCTCCCCGCAGCGAGAGCAGAACTTGTGCCGGCATGTTCGGGTTTTGCGACGAGCTCACGATGATGAAGTCGTAGGCGGAACCATTGAGCAGCCGTACCAGCACATCCTGTGCCGGCGCCGGGCCATCATGTTCAAAAATTCGCTCCAGGCCGCTGCCCGGAGGCACCTCGATCGCCGCCCCACTCTTCTCGGCAACCAGCTTCAGCACCTCGGCCAGCGTTGCGTTGCGCGCATCAATCGTCAATTGGCCATCGCGATAGGTGACGACGGGTGCATTTTGCGTGGCGACAGCCGTTTCCGCCGAGTCGTCCGGCAACGGCAGCAAGGGAGTGCCGCTGGCGCTCTTGCCAGCTACTGGGGCGTTGGTCATCCGCGTCAGCGGGGTTGGGATCGGGTCCGTAGGACGCGTGGCAATCGGTGCTGGCAACGGCGGAATTGGCGAGTTATGAGCCAGGAGTTGGGTTCCGACCGTTGGAGCGGCAGCCACTGCGCGCGGCAGGGGAATCGTCGAGGCGTTGCGGGAATCGACTTGGATCTCGAGCCCCGGCGCAGCGGCAATCGCAGACGGCAGCGGGGGTGTCGAACCGCGAGCGATCGTCTGTGGTTCGATTACGGGAGCGGCGGCGAGCGCATTCGGCAAGGGAAGCGTGGTGGCCTTGCGGGAAACGATCTGGCTTCCAGCGGCCGGCGCAGCCGCAACCGCAGCTGGCAGCGAGGGTGTCGAACCGCGAGCGATGGTCTGTCGTTGGACTACGGGAGCAGCAGCCAGTGCCTTCGGTAAGGGTAGCGTTGAGGCGCTACGGGAATCGATCTGGATTTCGAGCCCCGGCGCAGCCGCAATCGCAGACGGCAGCGGTGGTGGCGAACCGCGAGCGATGGTCTGTCGTTGGACTACGGGAGCGGCAGCCAGCGCATTCGGCAGGGGAAGCGTTGTGGCTGTGGCTTTGCGCGAAACGATCTGGCTTCCAGCGGACGGGGCAGCGGCAATTGCAGCTGGCAGCGCGGGTGGTAACGAGCCATGGGCGATGCTTTGTCGCTCCATGGCAGGCGGCGCAGTAACCGCATTCGGCAGCGACGGCAGCGAATCCCTGGAGGCAACGGTCTGAGTCTGAACCACTGGCGGCGGCGCGGTAGCATGTGGCAGCGGCGGGAATTGGGCGCCAGCCGCTATACTGCGTCCTCCAACCGCGAGGTCCGCGATCTGTTGAATTTCCGGGGTGGAGACAGGGGCAGGGACAGGGGCGGAGGCAGGGCTGGTTTTCGTCGCCGCAGCCGGTGCCAGCTGGATCTGCGTCAATACCGAGTAATTAGGATCCGATACCAGAACGCCTTCCAGCGTCACCACCTGAGGCTCTGGAAGTGAAGCTGGCGTCCGATAGACTCCCTTGTCGTCGATGCTGCCGCAAGCCAGGCCGGAGCAGCCGAGCCCGGAAACATTCCAATGCACGGCCACCGGTTTTCCCTGCGCGTCCGTTACTTCGAAGCGCTGGACTTGGTCGGCTGCTACCGTCGGCTCACTAGGACGAATGATGAACTTGTGTTGAAATCCATGTGCCGTGCGCCGCACGATCAGGGCGGGTGGATCGGAATTCGGCGACGCCGAGAGCGCCTGCCATCCGAAACCGGCCAGCAGGATCGTTAAGAGTATTCCGCGCATGGTTTTTGGGATGAAAAAGGGCGACTCGATAAACCACCGCGACCCGCCGACTCCACGATCGCACTTGGCTCGAATGTCCTTACGCATTACCGCCTCAGTTCCAGGCGCCGCCATGCATCGCATGGGCGCGCATTCACTACTTTGGATGCGGCTTGCGCCACCGCGTGCGGGGAAGGCTGCGTTGCTAGGGGGAGCGTACTCCTGCTCAGTAGACTACGGCAATCCCCGGCCAGCAACTCCACGAACGGGTTAGCCAATCCGCGTAACATTCTGAGCTAATTCGTTTGGGCTATAAAGCAATGCAGTGAACCAAATTAATGATTCCTTAAATGCAGTATAACAGGCACTCGCTCACGGGCAGAGTCTTCCCCGGAGCCCTTTGCGGACCTTATTTGCGAACCATGTGCGATCCCCCAGAAAAGTTAACAATCCTGTGGAAAAGTAGGCAACATCTTGCACAGGATTAGGCAGCGTTTTGCGCCGCGGAAAAGCGATAAATGGCATTGACAAAGTGGGCCCTGTGCGGGATACTGATCACCGCTGGTTCCGGGCCATTAGTTGTGGCTTGTTCGCAACCTCCCCCCTAAAACCGGAATTCAATCAGAGATTTTAAGTGATCGCGATTTGCACTGAGCGCGGTTATGTCCAGTACGGAAACCTGTGTGTGAGGATTCCGGCCTGAACGGGACAAGCCGGTTCGAGCACTGGAGAATATAGTGACAATGGCAGCGAGCGACAACGGCTTCTTGCTCCTGGATGCCGGGTTGAATCTGATTGCTTCGAATGCGCCCGCGCTGCAGATCCTATGTTTCCCCAGCGGGCCAGACCGCATCAAGCAGCCCAAGGTCTTTCTGGCCGATCGCGTACGCACTTCGCTGCTCGACCACCGCAATCAGGACAGCCCGAACTTTGTCAGCGAGTTCCGATCGGGGAAGCGTCGTTATATTTGCAAGAGCTTTCAACTGGACGGTAACGGACAACATCCGGTTCAGCCCGCTTTCGCTGTTCTGTTGGAGCGCAATGCCGTGAGCAGCAATTCAGCTCTGGCGGAAATTGCCGATCAGTACGATCTGACGCAACGCGAAAAGGAAACCGTGGAGTTTCTCTTGCAAGGTCTTACCAGCAAAGAAATCGCCACTCGCATGAAGATCAGCCCCAACACGGTCAAGGCGTTTCTGCGATTGGTCATGGTTAAAATGAAGGTTTCGACTCGCTCTGGAATTGCCGGCAAAATTGCCGGATCCTCACGGGCGAACGGGTAAGTTTTTGGTTGCGCATTCTGGGGTTAGGCGGGAACTAGTTCGATTGCAGAATTTACGGAACTAGCGATTTCAGGCATCATGCAAACTGTGATGCCATCCTCAGCTCAAGAACGGCGCCGGCATGAGCGGTTTCCGCAGGTTCTTGAAATCCATGCCCGTAGCTTGCTATCGGGCCGGACGGCGGGCGCCCTGCCCAAAGAATTCGAGGGTCGCATTCACAACCTCAGCAATGGCGGCATTTGCATCCTAAGTTCGACGCCCCTCCAGGCTGACACGTTTGTGACCTGCAACCTCCCGGTGCTCGATATTCCGGTTTCGATTCCAACGATCATGCAAGTGCGATGGACCACAAAGCAGGGAAACAAATCTCGGAGCTACATCAGTGGTCTCCAGTTTGTAGCCTAGCGCGCGGCCATCTTAAGTCATAAAGTAGTGGCCCGATGAAGGCCATGGGTGCCCGATTGATCTAATTCGAATGGGCTAGTTCGAATTGAGAATTGAGATGGTATAGTCCAATTCATATAGTCCTAATAGGCTAGTTTGTTCCCTCGCCCCTCCCCCGAGCCGACAGGTTTTCGCCATGAGACTCGGTCCAGCCATTCGCGCCATAAGTGTTCTTAGTGCGCTCTTATTTTCCGGAGTGTTTGTGAGCTGCGGCGGGGGCAGCATGTCAACGAAAAGCCCCGCAAAACTCACGCTCATAAAAATTGCTCCGTCGAAGCCGGCCCTTGCCAAAGGCACGACGATGCAGCTCGTTGCTACCGGAGTCTTCAGCGACGGCACCGAGCAAACGTTGGACGCTTCTCTGACTTGGCAGTCCAACAAATCCTCGGTTGCCACAATTGACGCGCAGGGCAACGTGACCGGCGCCGACGAAGGCGTCGCCCTGGTCTCTGCGTCTTCTCAAGGGATCACCGGAAGCGCCTCGGTTACCGTCGGGCTGCCGACCTTACTCAGCATCGCCGTCTCTCCTTTTCAGTCGTCTTTGCCGCTTGGCGAATCCGAGCAACTCACCGCGACCGGCAGCTTCTCCGATGGAACCGTTCAAGATCTAACGCAATCCGCGACTTGGACTCCCGTTGCCCCCACCATCGCCAGCGCCAGCGCCCAAGGTTTAGTGACCGGCGTGAGTGAGGGCGTCACGCAGGTGTCTGCCGACTATCAGGGTGTGACCGGCAGCGCGTCGATCACAGTCGGAGTACCAGCATTACTCAGCATCACCTTGGGTCCAGACCAGTCTTCTTTGCCCCTCGGTGAATCCGAGCCGCTGACCGCGACCGGCAACTTCTCTTATGGAGCGCCTCAAAATCTCACTCAATCCGTGACCTGGACTTCCTCCGGTGCGGCAATCGCCGTGACTGCTCAGGGAACCGTAACTGCACAGAAACTGGGCGTCGCTCGCGTGTTTGCCGTCTATCAAGGAGTAACCGGCGCCGCCTCGGTCACCGTGGGACCACCGGCGCTGCTGAGTATCACAGTCAGTGCGAACCAGCTCTCTTTGCCCAAGGGCGAATCCGAGCCCTTCGCCGCCATCGGAAACCTTTCCAATGGAACCACCCAAAATCTAACGCAATCCGCATCGTGGAGTTCCTCCGTTTCGACCATCGCCAGTGTGGGCACGGGCGGCACCGTCGTTGCCAACGCAGTAGGAACCTCCACCATCAGTGCGACCTCTGCATCCGTCACCGGAGCCGCGAACCTGACCGTCACTCCTCCCGTGCCTATCGCCTTGAATATCAACCCGCCCACTTTGTCCATCGTTCTGGAGGGCAGCCGCCAGTTACAAGCGATCGCGACCATGAGCGATGGAACCACGCAAAATATGACCGGAACGGCGGCGTGGAGCTCGATCGAGCCCGCCATTGTCAGTGTCAGCCCGGGCGGACTCGTAACTGCCCAGCAGGTTGGCTCGGCGACCATCCTCGCCCAAAGCAACAACCTGTCGGCATCGGCGAGTCTCACCGTAATACCACTGATGGCCGTGAGTTACTTCAGCCTGATTGATTCCGTAAACGCCGGCGTTGACGGCACGTATCGGTTGATCAATCCGGGTCTTACGGCCGGCAATTCGTCGGCCGGCAGCCTGTGCGCGATGGTCTACGTTTTCGACCAGAATCAGGAAATGAACGAGTGCTGTGGATGCGCGATCTCCGACAGTGGCCTGCTGACTCTCTCCCTGCTCAACGATCTCACGGCGAACACTCTCACCGGGAACGCGCCTCGGGCGGGACAAATCAAGGTCGTGCCCTCCACTCCCGGGCCCAATCAACAATGCAACGCCGCTTCGCCATCTCCCAATGGAGTCGTCGTGGGATGGGGAACGAACGCTCAGAATCCCTCAACCGGCGCCTCTCCCATTACGGAAGAGGAGTTTAGTTTGGTCCCGCTGTACGGCGGCGAAGCGACCGTCATGGAGAACCTGTGCAGCTACATTCAGCAACTGGGCAGCGGCAGCGGCATCTGTACCTGCGGAACCGGCGGCTGATGCGCCCCGTTGATGCGCCCCGACGACGCGCCCAAGGTTTCTGTTCCTGGTTGCCGGCTGGTTTCAATCCCGCGCCTCCGCCACGCTTTCCGTGTGCTAAGGTACCAGCAGCGTGAACAGTCCGGTGCAAACTCCGTTTGACAGCGTGGAGAATGCCCAGCAATACGTGGGCCTTTTACTCGATGCGATCGCCGAAGCCAAGAGCGAGATCGCAACCGACCTCGTCGACGCCTCGCACTCCCAGTCGGAGCGCCGCTTGCAGGCTCTGCGCATCGTGGAATTCAAGCTGGACAAACTGGAACAACACCTGAAGACCAGCAGCCGCCTGCTCAACGACCTGCGCACCTTGCGCCGCCTTCTGCTGGACGAACGCGCCGAACCCGGACCCGAGAGCGGCCAAGATTCCGCCGGTTAGATCGGGGATTTCTTGCCCCGTAGCAAATAGGGAATTGTCATCCTGAGCGGAGCGAAGGATACGCTTTTTGCCGGCAGCAATCGCGCGCTTGACTCGCTTCCGTTCCGAGAGCCACCGCCAACCCCCGGCTTACGCCTTCAACTTTTCCGCAAATTTCGCTTCCAGCTTGGCCAGTTTCGGTGAAATCACAAACATGCAATACGGCTGGCGCGAATTTTCGTTGTAGTAATTCTGATGGTTGCCTTCGGCCGCGTGAAACTCCTCCGCCGGTTCAACCGCGGTCACGATCGGCTCCGGAAACACCTTCGCCGCCGTCATCTCCGCAATCACATCCTCGGCAATCCGTTGCTGCTCTTCATCGCTGTAGAAAATGACCGACCGATACTGCTCACCCGCATCATTGCCCTGCCGATTCAGCGTCGTGGGATCGTGCACCGTGAAGAATACGTCGAGCAGTTCACGATAGTTGATAAGGTCGGGATCGAAACTGACCCGCACCACTTCCACATGCCCCGTATCGCCGTTGCACACCTGTTTGTAGGTAGCTTGGTCCGCCCCTCCGCCCATGTACCCCGACTCGACGTGCGAGACGCCCGTCAACCGCTGAAAAACCGCCTCAATGCACCAGAAACATCCGCCGCCGAAAACCGCTGTTTGCTCTTTGGCCATGGTTTTTAGATGCGCTGGGGCGTGGGAAGTTCCGCGCCGTTTTCACCACGGAGTCACGGAGACACACAAAAGAAAATTGTTTTTCTCCGTGCCTCTGTGCCTCCGTGGTAGGTGTTGCACGTTTTACACCGACACCGTAAACGACGTTTCCGTCCGCGTCACCGGACGATAAAGCGTGTCGCGCTCGATCGGCTCGCGCCCCGCTTCTTCGATCAGCCGCACCAGATCGTTCCGCCGCAGACCCTGCGGAGTCGTCGCTCCCGCATCGTGGTAAATCTTTTCTTCGACCACCGTGCCGTCGATATCGTCCGCTCCAAAGCGCAGCGAGATCTGCGCGATCTTCGGAGTCATCATCTGCCAGTAAGACTTGATGTGCGCGAAGTTATCCAGCACCAACCGGCTGACCGCAATCTGCTTGATGTCGTCCATTCCGGTGGTCGTAAAAAGATGCTGCAACGGCGTGTTCGCCGGATGAAACGCCAGCGGAATAAACGTCTGGAAGCCGCCAGTCTCATCCTGCAAGGCGCGCAGCTTGAGCAGATGATCGACGCGGTCCTCGTCGTTTTCGATGTGTCCGTAGAGCATCGTCGCATTCGATTTCAGCCCAATCTGATGCGCCAGCCGCGCCGTATCCAGCCATTGATCGCCGTCAATTTTGTGATCGCAGATAATGTGCCGCACCCGGTCGGCAAAAATCTCCGCCCCGCCGCCTGGCAGCGAATCGACGCCCGCTTCTTTCATTTTTACGAGCGTCTCGCGAATCGTCAGCTTCGAACGCTTCGCCAGGTACGCGACTTCCACCATCGTGAAGGCCTTCATGTGGACGAGCGGAAAGCGCTCTTTCAATCCGGAAACAAGATCAAGAAAATATTGAAACGGCAAATCGGGATGCAGCCCGCCGACAATGTGAAACTCCGTGACCGCCTCGGTGTAGCCGGAGGATGCCGTTGCAAACGCTTCCTCCAGCGCCATCGTGTAAGCGCCCGGAGTATCTTTCTTCCTCCCAAACGCGCACAACCGGCAAGCCGCCACGCAAACATTCGTCGGATTGATATGCCGGTTGACGTTGAAGTAAGCCTTGTCCCCATGCATCCGCTCGCGCACCCAGTTGGCCAGCCATCCCACGGCCAGAATGTCGCTCGTCCCATAAAGCGCAAGCGCATCGCCCTCGTTCAAGCGTTCACCTGCGAGGACTTTGTCTTTGATCGGGACGAGGCGCGGGTCGTCGGTCTGAAATGGGTGTGAAACAGGCATCGCTATTGATGATACCGCAGGACGTGATGGAAGTCACAGCGGCTGAGGGTGGTTGAATTCGGACTATTGCTCTCAGCGGTATTGGTATCCGTGTGGGTGATACCCAGACCACCTGTGATCTGTGATCGCATAACGGGCGCGATCTTCCTCGTCATCTAACCGTTGTTCAATCTCGCTGGCCAGTGTCCCTTCAGACACGCGAAGCCCCTTCTCTTGTCGTGGCCGGTCGAGTGCTTCGTATAACCGCTCGCATCGTTGGCATAGATCCATGACGCAATTCTCTCCCCACCTCTGTGTCAACGCAAGACAAATTCAGCCGCTACTGAGTGGTCGGTAGCGGGCCAGTTTCGTTTTTCATAGGCGGCGGCGTATGATCCCGGTGGGTCAATCGCCTCGTTTCATGCGCTTCGTTCCGGCCACATTCGTCATACTCCTACTCCTGCTGCCCCTCGCCGTGGTCTGCGTCCAAGGGCAAGAATGGGACTGCCAAACTCCTGAGTGTGAGGGGCACAAGGCCGGTTACGACTGGGGTATGAGCCATGACGCGACGGAGCAAGAGTGTGAAACGGCTGGTGAGCACACAAACTCACCTTCATTTGCAGAAGGATGCAGGGTTGGCGTGCGAGTGAGGGAGCGGCTCGCAGCGCAACGGTTTGCCGAGGCACGTGAGCAGATCATCCCTTTGGTTCAGGGATACATGCTGGGGAAGCAACTGGCGAAAGAGCTACGAGTCCTCCCCGCTGAATGCGAGGAAGCGTACAAGTCGGTTGTGGAGGCTAAGGGTGAAAGCCTCGCCATTCCGTTTAGAACCGGCTGTCTGGAAGTGTCAAGGAAGCAGGCTAACAAAGTTGTCAAAGAGCGGGCGAAGGAAGCCTCGAAGCAAGCTAAGAGGCAAACGCCAGAGGAAAACAGAAGTGCATCGCACGTCCCAGCAGGTAGCGACAACCCCGTTGATCCACAAGTGATCGCAGACGCTATAGCAGGTGCGAAAGCAGGCGATGCTGCTGCACAATACAACCTTGGCTACGACTACTACCTTGGCCAAGGAGTACCGCAGGACTATGCGCTGGCAGCAGTTTGGTGGCGTAAAGCTGCTGAGCAAGGGAACTCAAGCGCACAAGGCAACCTTGGCTTGCTTTACTTCGAAGGCCAAGGTGTTCAGCAGGACTATATCCAAGCCGGGGCTTGGTATCGTAAGGCTGCGGAACAAGGAAATGCCGAAGCACAAAGCAACCTTGCTTCGCTTTACGTGAGCGGCAAAGGTGTGTCGCAGGACTCTCAACGGGCTGCACAGTGGTCGCTCAAATCAGCGAAGCAGAACAATGCTGTTGCGCAATGCACCCTTGGCACCCTCTACTACTTTGGGCAGGGTGTTCCGCAGAGCTATGCGGAAGCCTATTTTTGGCTGGACCTTTCCGTAGCCAAGATGAATGGATCCGACAAAGATAAGTGCGAAAAAACTCGCAATGACTCCGCCTCGCAGCTGGCACCCGCGGAGTTGTCAAAAGTGCAAGAAAAGGCAGCAAGATGGTTTACCGAGCATCGGGTGCTTCCGTAGGAGCGTGGCCCACTCTTTGCCCGGCTATTCAAGCTGCTCTACAGTCATGAAAAAGTCATAAGCCACGCCACTCCCTCCACCCGCAAGATTAGCCGAGTAAATGAGTGGGGTTCCAGCGTTAGCCCTCACAAGAAAAGTCGCACCGGGCAATGCTCCCGTCGCCACTGTCGGCACGCAAGTCTGAACACATGCGGGTGAACCCTGCCCACTGGCGGCTTGTAAGGCAAGGTTTATCGGGCCTTGATTTATGGAGCCGACTTGGTCGGGGGAGTTAGTCATGATCTGCGTTCCTCCGTCGTCAGTCCACTGAAAAGTGGTGACCACGACGGGGCAATCGGAGTCTTCGGGGTTGTTACACGAGGAGGACTTCGGGAATGGCTGAACCATGTAAACGGAAATCCGGTACAAGGTGCTCTTGGTTGGCGTGACCAGCGTGGTCGCTGGGATCGAGGCTGTCTGATTAGTCAGTGCTACCTTCGCAACGACCTTCGGCAGCGATGGTCTTACCGAGTCTGGAATAGCACCGCCCGCCCATGTGCCCAATGCCGCTATCAGTATGTACGAAATCGTCTTGTGCATAGACCTGTCCTTATCCTCTGAGTGTCGGGGTCTACCTCGGTTACCGATTAGGGGAAGGAAATTCGCGGCAATCGAGGACCACGGGAATTGTCCTCCCGATGCAGGCCAGCGGTCAATGACTGCGCCGCACAGCCGACACCGTCCAACTCAGTCCTTCCAGATCTTCTCGATTCACAGCATCGCCGTGGCAGCATACAATTATCATAGAATAGTCAGCGAGGACTCCATGCTCGACACCCGCGCAATCCACTCCTTGACCGATTTCCTGCGCAACCATAAAGCGCATGTCAAGAGTCTCAAAAAGACGAAAACTCCGGAAGTGCTGACCGTGAACGGCAAAGCCGAGGTCGTTGTCCAGGACGCGGCCAGCTACCAGCGAATGCAAGAGCGCTTGCACCACATGGAAACCCTTGCCGCAATACAGGAGGGAATGGCCAGCGCGGAACGCGGCGAACTGAAACCGGCCGCGCAAGTCTTGGACGAGATGCGCCAAAAAATCGACCGCGGCATCGACCAATTGGATCGCGGCCTCGGCGTCCCAGGCCCCGAGGCCAGAGCGCGCCTGCGGCAGCGGAAGAGCGTGAAGTAGCGATCAGCGGGTAGTGGGTCAGTATGATAGTGACCCACTACCGATCAGCGCTAGCAGTTGACAGCACGCGTTATAATAGGAATAGGCTACTGTCCTGCGCGACGGTAGGGGTAACTGGAGTCTAAGTTCTTTGAAATCTGGATTTTGAGAGACGGCCCGAATTGTAACTCATTGATTCCAAGGGGGCAGAAAGTAAGTATACCCCTAACCCATTTGTTTTGAATATTTTGAAAGTAACTCATTTAAAATGAATATTTTAGCTAAATATTGGGGGGGGGGGGGGGGGGGGTAAAAAACCCCCCCCCCCCACAACACCCCGACCGGTGAAGTTCAAGCGCGCCTCAGCAGCAGATCCCCCGCCACAAAGCAAAAGAACACCACCGAAATCACCCCGTTCATCGTGAAGAACGCAGCATTCAGCTTGCTAAGATCGTCGTGCCGCACCAGCGAGTGCTCATAAAGCAAAAGCGCAGCGACAGCAATCACTCCCACAACCGCGAGCTTACCTAACCCAAAAGTGACGACCAGCGCCACCAGCAGTCCAAGCATCACGATGTGAAACAAGCGAGCGATGACCAGCGCATTCTTGATTCCGAGATAGCGCGGCACGGAATGCAAGCCATGGCTGCGGTCGTAGTCATGATCCTGACAAGCGTAGATCACGTCGAATCCGCCAACCCAAAACGTGACTGCGGCAGTAAGCAGCAGAATTCGCGGATCGAGCGACCCGCGCACCGCAATCCACGCCGCCGCCGGAGCAATCCCCAGCGCGAATCCAAGAAACAGATGCGACCAGCGCGTGAATCGTTTGGTGTACGAATAGAAAAGAATCACCGTCAGTGCCACCGGCGAAAGCATCAGAGTCAAGCGGTTCAACTGTGAAGCGGCGAAAATAAAAATTCCGCAAGAGACCAGAACGAATGCAGTTACAAACGCTGGCGTCAGTTGTCCAACCGGCAAAGCGCGAGTCGCAGTGCGCGGATTAGCCGCGTCAATCGAGGCATCGGCCAGCCGATTGAACGCCATTGCCGCCGAGCGCGCCGAAACCATGGCCACAACGATCCAAGCCAGTTGCCGCCAAGCGGGCAAGCCTCCAGCGGCGAGCATGGCTCCGCAGAGCGCAAACGGAAGCGCAAAGATCGAGTGCTCCCACTTGATCATCTCCAGCGTGATCTTGAGATTTCGGAAAAGGCCCACGAGTTAATTGTAAAGCAGCAAGCGAACCCTAACCCGACGCTAGTACGGCCCGATGATCCCGCCAATAGCGCGTGCAGCACGCGGCGCTGGCCGCACTTTTTTCTCCTGCGCCTCGATCATGTCGAGATACTTGTACGCCGAACCGGTATTAAATAGCACGACTTTGTCTTCCGCGCCGAAGAACCCGCTGGCGCGCAACTTCCGATAAGCAACCAGCGATGCCGCTCCTTCAGGAGCAGCGAACACGCCCTCCACGCTGGCCCAATGTCGAGTGGCCGCAAGAATTTCTTCGTCCGTCGCCGCGACCGCAGTTCCGCCACTCTTCTTCAGAATGTCGAGAATCAGATAATCGCCATACGCCTTCGGCACCCGCAGTCCAGCGGCAAAAGTCGCGGCGTCTGGCCACATCTCAGAAGAACTCTTGCCAGCTTCCCATGCCTTCACAATCGGCGCGCAGCCAGCCGCCTGCACAGTAATCATCTTCGGGCGCTCACGCCCGATCCAGCCCAACTCCTCCATCTCATCAAATGCCTTCCACATTCCGATCATGCCCACGCCTCCGCCGGTCGGATAGACGATGCCTTGCGGAAGGCTCCAGCCGAGTTGTTCGGCAACCTCGTAACCCATCGTCTTCTTGCCCTCGACGCGGAACGGCTCCTTGAGCGTCGAGACATCGAACCATCCGTCGTTATTTCCAGAGGATCTGTCTTTGTGAATGCGTTCGGCCACCATGCGGCCACAATCGCTGATCAATCCCTCAACCAGCGTAAGGTGCGCGCCGTAGTAATCACATTCCATGCGATTCGCCAGAGGCACATCTTTCGGCATGAAGATGTGCGCCTCAATCCCCGCCGCCGCCGCGTAAGCCGCCAGCGCGCCACCGGCGTTTCCGGCGGAAGGAGCAGCCAGCTTCTTCAGTCCATAATGTCTTGCCATGGTCACAGCAGCCGACATGCCGCGAGCTTTGAACGATCCGGTTGGATTCAAGCCTTCGTCTTTGATATAGACGCTCGGATATTCGCGGCTGGCGAGCATGGGCGTAAATCCCTCACCAAGCGTGACAGGCGAAGTGTCTGGGAGAACTTCGGCATAGCGCCACATGCTGGCCACGCGACCGGATAAATCCTCACGCCGCAGCTTCCCCTTTAGGCTGGCGAGATCGTAGCGGACGTACAGCACTCCGCCATCCTTTGGGCAGATATTCTGCGGCCGGTCGGCGGAGAGATGTTCTCCGCAGCGCGTGCATTCGAGGTAGGAGATTTGCATCGAGGAAAGGATAGCACCTGGGCTGTTAGCGACGACGTGGGTCCAGCCTTAGCGTGTGAGTTGAGCTCATCGCCCGCGTCAACTAAGCTAGAAATGCACCAACTTCATTGGACAGATGAATACCGTAGCCGACAATGCGGAAATCGCCGGTTGCTTCGCCGTAGTCGCGAACCGATTTTGTTCGGTGGTAGATTCTGCATCGAGCATAGAGAACTGACCTTCTCCTGCAGATTTACCGGATACTCCCGAAACTGATCGACGAAGCTATCAGCCTGCCCGATGTGAGACTAAGCGACGGCGACGATCCGGCCGAAGGTTTCACGCCAGCTGCGCGTGCTGAACTCGCGGAGGCCCAAGATTGGTACGAGGGCCGGCATCGCGGTCTTGGGAGTCAATTACTTGCATCGCTACGGGCGTCGTCGCTCTAACTCAGCGCGCAACTGTTCCCAGGTGACGGATTGGGTTCGATCCTGATCGAGACTGGACAGCCGCCGCGCCAGTTCGACTTGTTGTGCTTCCGGTAGCGGAACTTCAGCATCGTGCAAACTGTCCCAAAGCTGGCCGATCAGGGCAAGACGCTCCTCGGGGCTAAGCCGCGCGAGTTCGTCAGAATTGAGACTTCCCATACCTTTAAACTACCTCTTTCCGATGCGCCAAACAACCCCGAGGCGAACACGCGATCTCGCCGTCGCTGTACCCGGCCCGATCCCTTTCCACCCCATTTCTCAGTACTTTCGTAACTCTCCTTTGGGTAGTTAGAGGCGGTATCCTAGCTGTGATTCTCCCCCTGTTTTTAGCCGAATTCATACTCAGGGCGTTCTGCGGCTTGCCACCGCGAGGCGATGGTTAATGACGACGTTGTTTGGCCGTTTCGAAATTCAGAGTGAGCTTTCCAAGTCCGAAACCGCCTTGATTTACAAGGCGATGGACCTGAAGGCGAACCAGGTCGTGGCGCTCAAGACGCAAAGTCTGGAGCCGCTCGGCGAGCGCGCTGACGCGTTCGTGGACACGCTGCTGGCCGAAGGCGAGAGCACGCGCGATCTGGTCAGCCAGAACATCGTGGCTCTTTATGGAGCGGGCGAGGTCGACGGGCAGTTCTGCGCGGCGATGGAGTATATCCAAGGCAACAGCATCGCCACCATGTTGGAGCGCAACGAAGGTTTCTCCATCTGGGATCTGCTCGACATCACGCGCCAGGTTTGCGCCGGACTGGAACACGCCGCCGCGAAAGGTGTGACGCATTGTTCGCTGGAGCCGGCCAAGATCATGGTGCAGTGGGATGGCCTGGTCAAGATCCTCGGCTATGGCATCTCCAACATGAGTCTGATTGCAGCGGAGTCGGGCAAGGGCCTGGGCCCTCTGTTGAGCTACTGCTCGCCGGAGCAGATTCGCGGGGAAGCGGTCGACCCGCGGTCGAATCTGTTCACCCTGGGCGCGATCCTCTATGAGATGGCGGTGGGCCGCAAGGCTTTCGAGGGCGCGGATCCCGTGGCGCTGGTCAACCAGATTGAACTTGAGATGCCGGCAAAGCCGTTGTCGGTGAACGCGAAGATTCATCCGTTGTTGAGCGAGCTGATCATGAAAGCGCTCGCGAAAGATCCAGCGGAGCGGTACCAGAGCTCGCGCGAACTGCTGGAGGATCTTGAGCAATGCAAGGAAAGCGGCAAGAAAGCTGCCGCTGCCGACACTAAGAAGCCAGCTTTGGCGACGAGTGCCGCCGTGAGTTCCGCGCGCGCGGCTGCATCCAGCAAGTTCGTCTCTTCAGGCGCAAGCGCAGCCGCTCCTGTGCCGTCCGATCGGCCTGCCGTCGGGAACAAAGCTTCTGCGGCGGTTGCGGGCGCCGCGAATGGAGCCGGCGTTTCCGCGGCCCCAAATGTCAGTGGTTCGGATGCGCGCTCGAACCACAACTCGAACACGGGTGCGCGACTCATCAGCGATTTTGAGGTGAATGCTAGCGAAACCCAAGCTCCACGCGGCCCGGTTTTATCGGCGTCGCCGGCCGAACTGGGAACAGTCCGGCCAACGCCCCGCGTCGCCGCCGATCCGGTCATGTCGGGGGCAGCGGCGGCCTCATCTGGAACCAGATTTTCCGACCTGGCCGAGATGCCTCCGCTCAAGGAACCGGTGTTTGCGCCGTCCGTCCCCGAGTCCGTTGATCCGCCTACGGTGGTGCAGGTCTTTCCCCGGAGATCGGCGGAGAACGAAGACAAGGCAAGAATCCAGCCGCGCGAAATCGCGGAGAGAGCATTCCAGCAAATCGCCACCGTCCCGCCACGGCTGATTCTTTTTTCGGTTCTTGGAGCGATGGGGCTGATCCTGCTTATCGCGATCGCTGTGCTGCTTCACGTTCGTTCAGAAGACGATGGCGCGACCGCGGCTCCGAAGAAGATTACGGCCGCAGGGCCCGATTCGACTCCAGGTCCAAAACCGCCCATTGCTCATACTCTGGCGCCGCCAAGAAAGCCAGCTCCGCAGGTCGCAGAAGCGCAATCCAGGCTGGCGGCACGCCCCGCCGAAAAGCGCAAGTCAAAGAACGCCCCACGGGAGCCAGTTCCCGCGCCGGCGCCAGTCGTGATTCTGGGCGCGGCGATGATCGACTCCAGCCCGCAAGGCGCATCGTTTCAGGTCGACGGGAAAAATGATCCCTCGTGGGTTACGCCGTTCAATGTGACGGGTTTAACTCCCGGCAAGCACATCATATCGGTGAGCAAGCCCGGCTATTCTTCGGACGTACATTCGGTCGATGTCGCCTCCGGCAACAAGTCGTCTCTAATGCTGCATTTGTCGCCGGTCAATGCGCTGATGGTGGTGAACAGCACACCCGTCGGCGCCGAAGTCATCCTCGACGGCAAGCCCACGGGGCGAGTAACCCCGGCGCAGTTCGCCGTGGAAAAAGGAAGTCACACCGTTCTGCTGCGCAAGCGCGGATATCTCGACGAAGCCACGCTGGCCGATCTCGCACCCGCTCAGAATTTCCAGTACGCACCCGCACTCCGAGCTCTGGGAAACACCGAGGACATGCGGCCCCTCGGCCGATTCAACAAGCTGTTCGGCCGCGGCGGAGAGAGTGCGGCCGACCTGGGTTCCATCGTAGTTCGCACCGTACCGAAAGGCGCACAAGTCGCCATCAACCAGCAGGTTCTGGAGAGGACGTCGCCCGTTGGCGTTGCTCTCGGACCGGGTAACTACATCGTGGATATCACCCTGACCGGGTTCAAGCCCGTTCACAAAGTTGTGAGCATCGACAAAGGCAACCGGGCTGCAATCGACGAGATCCTGGAGCGGCAATAGCCGCGCGGCATCGATGCCTCTCAGGCACGGCTGGCGAGAATATTCTCTTCGCCCAGCGCTCTCAATTCAACGGCAACGCCCTCCAAGCCACAGTCTGGAACTAATTGTCACTTAAAGACGTGATCTGGATCATAGGCAGACCTCGCCAATGTATGCAGACTGGTTCTAAGACAGGAAGGGGTGACATGGTGTCGTCGCAGCCTCCGCCGAGTAAGTTGAGCCCTGATCTACTCAAGGCCCTGCACGGAATCCGGCCGGTGCATCGGTTCCAGAAAGGCGTGCCGCTGTTCCATGAGGGTTCAGCGCCAACCGGCGTTTACCTGTTGGAGAGCGGCGAAGTGCGCCTGCTGCTGGCGACCGGTGCCAGCCAAAAACAGCTTCTGGAGGTCGCCACTCCGGGCACGATGCTCGGACTGAGTGAGAGCATGAGCGGTGAAAAGTACCGGGCCACCGCCGAAGCCGGCGACCAGACCACGGCAATTTTCATACCGCGCGAAGAGTTTCTGGCATTCTTGCGTGAGCACGGCGATTTCTGTGTGCAGGTCGTGCGGCTGTTAAGCGAAGACTTACACGCACTCTACGACAAGTTCCGCAGCATCACAGCCCATCCGGGACGTCCACGGCAACGGCCCCTGGACGAGCAGTTGAACTAGCGATCCGCCGCCAGCCATCGGTTTTCCGCCGTTGCACCATTCCTGAACGATTCGCAAGCGACCCGCTAGTCTCGGGAGACTTGTGGGCGCATTCCTGGAGAGTCCAAGATCCGACAGCTGAAACCTGGCGGCTGGCGGCTAGTTCGCTCTGAATTTGACGGTAATCTCGGTCTTGACTTCGACGGGCTGGCCATCGAGGTAGTAGGGCTTGTATCGCCATTGGCGGACGGCTTCCACCGCCGCTTGGGCAAGAGCGCGATCCCCGCGCAACACTTTGGGATTGCTGACGACGCCCTCTTTATTAATGGTGGCTTCGATCTGGACTGCGCCCTGGATATGAGCTGCGAACGCGCTTTGTGGGTACTTTGGCTGTACCCGCTTGATCAGAAGCCCTTCCGAGACACCTTGGGAAAGTTTCACCGTCGAAATGGATAGCGCGGGAAGACTGGAGGGCGCCGAAGACACCGCGCCGCTCAAGGTGTTTGCGTTTTCGTTTGCACCGGCCAACAGGCCGGAAAGCGGTGGCGCCGGCTCGTCGGCTTGCGCCTGCGTTTTGTTTTCTGCAGCTTCCGATTTCACGCGCAAGGGAGCCGAATCCGGCTTCTTGCTTTCCAGTTCACGATCTACGCCAGCCTCTGCAGTCGGCAAACTGCCCGAAGCGGTCGTCTTGCCGGTCAATTGTCCAGTCGCGGTTTTGGAAGGCGAGGTTTGGCCGCCGCCGGGCGTGCTTCGCGCAGGCGCCGCAACCGGGGAAGATTGTGGCCGTAGGACTGAAGCGGGGTTCGCTAAGTCTGGCGACGTGCTTGCGATGTGCGGAACTGCGGTGGCGCTTGATTTGCCGAGCATCCCGTATACAAGGTACCCGAGCGCCGCCAGCGCTAGAATAATGGCCGCTACAATCAGCGTTTTCTTGTTGACGCCCGAACCGCCGGAATTCCGCTCACTCAACCCTCCAAACGACGGTGCATGGCCAGTTGGAACCGAACTGAGCACCGGAGTTGGAGCGAGGTCAAGAAGTGAATCGGTGCGAGAGGAATCGGCATGCTCCGTTTCGAGAATGTCGTCGGTTTCCGGTATCACAACCGGCGCCTCTTTGGCCGGAGCCGGGGCTGCGGCCGATCCCGCGATCGAAGAAAAGGCGGGAGCGGCATTTTGCGCTGGTTCCGAGACGGATGCCGCAGGATTGATTCCCGCCTTGTATTGGACCGCGTTCTTGATTCCGTGACTTTCGACTGCGCGGTCAACGACGCCCGCGGAAGAGGGCGGCTGCGCTTCTACCTTCCCTTCCGGCGCGATCGTAATCAAGTCCGGCGTAGCGGCCGTCGGAGTAACCGTCGTCTGGTCTGCGATTGCCCTCTGCGCGTTCGTTGCAAAAGAGTCCCTTGCAGTCTCCGCTGGCTGTCCTTCCAGAGTTATCGCGGGTAGCGGAGTTTTAGAGTCAGGAGCCTCCGAACGACGTAAAGAAGAGGCCGTCGCGGCTGCGTTCCCTCCGGCTGGCTGGAACGAACTGCCCCCGAACATAGGAGTCGAACTCACGGGTGTTGTGGGCGCGGCCGTTCTGGTCGCGCCGGCGGCCTCCGACGTTTTTCGCAGGAGTCCTCGCGCCACCCGAATCGTTCCCTTGGCTTGCTCGACGTTGATCGGTTTGGTGAGCACAAGGTTGGCGCCAATGCGGTAGGCCTTGGCGACTCCCGCTTGCCCTTCCACTAATGCGATGGCCAGAGTGCTGTGATTGGAGGTGGAATTCCTTGCGCTCTTGAACAGCAGGGAAGCGTTCTGTTCGTTCTCGCTGTCGACCACGATCGCGTCGTAATGTTGCGCCATCAGCTTTTTGACGGCTGCGAACGGCTCGTGCACGGGCTCTACGGTAAAGTCCAGGTCCCCGAACACTTGACCTACGACTTTTAACAGCTTTTCATCGGAACAGAAAAGTAAAGCTTGGTAGCCCATGATAAGCCCATCGTAGGGAATGCGCTGGTTACCGGCAAGTTACGTGAGTCATGGAGTGGTTCGGCCGTTTGGTCGCGAGTTGCGCCCACTTTTGCCGAATTGCTGGATAGCGGGGGGTTGTTTATGGTCGCTGAAAATCTACGATCACGACCGTCTGAAAGGGCTGGGCCTTTTCGTCGCGCAAAAAAGGCTGATACCGCCACTGCTTTACGGCTTGGATGGCAGCGGTTGCCAGGGTCGTGTTTCCCTCGACCACGCGCAGATCTTTCACCTTGCCGTTCTCATCCACCACGGCCTTCAGGACGACCGTTCCTTCCGCGCCTTCCGCGCGCGCCTCGGCAGGATATCTTGGGGCAATGCTGTAAGTCAGTCGTTTTTCCGCACCCTTGGATGACAGAACAATCACGCCATTCTCCGTGGGCAGAGGTGTGTCGGAGGGAGCCGTCGCGCCAGTATCTTTCTTTGTGACGCTGGTCTTACTGACGTTGGCTTTACCGACGCTCGGCTTACTGGCGCTTGGTTTCACTACCTCGGGCTGTTTGACAACGGGTGCGGCGGCGGGCGTGTTCCCGTTCCCCGAAGCAGGCGGAGCAACAACTTTGCCTGGCGTCGCGGGCAGCGCCGCTGCAGCGGCGGAGGGCGGCGTGATCCCGGCTGCGGAACCATTACCTGCGCCAGTTGGCGAAGCGGGCACTGCATTCTTTGCGGAATCCCCGGTCGGGTTCGTCGATTGCGTCGGATTCGCGTTAGTGGTCGAGGCGGGTGCCGGTGTGGGCGCGGCGACCTGGACCGGAACCGGGCGGGCCGTTGGTTTTGCGGGCGTCGGCTTCGAAGCCGGCGGTAGCGCCATCCCCACCAGCGTCAGCACGCGATCAATCTGCGGTTGCACCGCGGCCCGAAATCCGGGCTGATACAGCCATGCGCCATAAAATCCGCCACCGGCCATAACAAGCGCTAGTAATGCGACCTGCGCGCCGCTCGCTTGCTGTGGACGTGGTTGATGCGACGGTACGAAAGCGGCGCTGGATTTTGCCGCCGGTTGCGCGAGCTTTGCCTTGGCCGGCTCTAAGATTTTCTGCTGTGTCTCCGACGGTTCCGCTTCCACTTCCACTTCCGCTGTCTTCGGTTCGGCTAGCACTGGATCTTCTGACAACGTCGATGTCCCAGATGTCCCAAAGGATGCCGACGCATTTTCCGAACTCGGCGTCGCTGGCGCCGCATCGATTTCTTCGGCTTCCTCCACAGCGGAATGCATCGTCGTAGTGACGGCCGGCGCGGAGCCTTGCGAAGAAGCCGCCGCCGCTGCCATCGCGCGCACTTCCGTGTTAACCACGCTGGCTTCGACGGCGCTCACTGCACTCGCTGGCTGCACGGAAACGCTCTCGTATGCCGGGGCGTCTCTTCGCACCCGGCTGACGGCGGTGCGGATCGTACTTCGGGCCTGGTCTTTCGCAACCGGCTTGGTCAGGATCAGTTCCGCACCCAGGCGAAAGGCAGTGGGCAGCCCCACACGGCCATCGACAATGGCGATGGGCACAGGGTTGTGGCCGTTGTTTCCTTTACGGCAAACGTCAAAGATCAGCTTGGCCGCCGGCAGATTTTCGCAATCGACCAAAACCAGGTCGAAGCTTTGCGCATTGAGCATTTGGGCCGCGGAGACTCCGTCCAGCGGCCGCTCGCAGGTCACTGACATCTCTTCTAATACGCCAGTAATTGCGGCGACAGCTTGGTCGTCCGGCGATAACAGCAGAGCATGAGGCATAGCCTAAATGCTAGAAACCGGCGTCGAAAGCCGCAAGTTACCGGAGTAAGGGGACCGCTCTCAACCCAGCTGTGATTTTCCGCCGACGGCCGATTCCGGCGGAGGATAGGCAATCGAGTCGCGAAAGGTCGACTTGTCTTCAGCCGCAAAGTCCGGGAAGGGCAGTTTGTGTTGGTCGCGCCATTGCTGCACCTGTTGTTCGGCGGCTGCGGTTTTCTCCTTGTCGAGACCGGAATCGCGCGAAAAATACAAGGTCTGCGACGGGAAAGCGAAACCGGTGCCCGATTTTTCGACGATCCCCATGATCCGCAGCAAGAGGTCTTCGCGAATCGCAATGAACTCGTTGGAGTCGCGAGTCAGCACGTAGGCCGCGATCTCAAGGCGCAACGCGCTGCTATCGAAATTGGCGAAGCGTATGCCCGCGCTGTTACTTTCGACTTTCGGGTGTTCGTACAACATCCGCCGAATCTCCGCCAGCAGATAGCGCAATTGGTCCGCCGTGGTCTCATATCGGATCGCGAGCGCGGGACTAAACTGAATCTTGTCGCGCCGCGTAAAATTCTCGATGCTCATGGTGGCGAGCGTGCCATTCGGGATGGAAAGCTCGGTGCGCGCGTCGGTGCGCACTCGTGTAGACCGCAGGCTGATGTCTTCCACCGTTCCGGAGCGGTCGCCGAAGCGGCAGTAATCGCCGACGCGAATCACTTCGTCGGCTAGAACGGAAATTCCGCCGAAAAGATTCTCGAGCGTCTTCTGCGCGGCGAAAGCGATGGCAATGCCGCCGATGCCCAGGCCGGCGAGCACCGTGGTCAGGTTGAAGCCCAGAACCGCGAGGATGGCCAGGATCGCGGCGATTACCACCAGCGCCGCGAGCAGCCGTTCCGCCAATACCATCAGGGTTCCCGTTCCGACGCGGCCCACGCTGATGGCATGGAGGCGCAGGCGCTGCATGATCAGGCTGGTCACGCGCAGCAGAAACCAGAAAAAGCCAATGCTGATGAGAATGCCGATGGTCCGGTAGTAATAAAGACGCGGCAGCAGCGGCAGTCCAATGTAGTGAACTATGATGCGGTGAGCCAGCGCGCTGAAGAACACCAGCAGCGGCTTGGACATGCGGCTGTAGGAATGCAGGTTGGGACGATTTCTGAACTTAAGCCAAAGCCGCCGCGGAATCGCCAGCAGCAAAACCACCGCCCAGCCGATCGCCAGCGCCGCGGGAATCGCCGCCAGCAGCGCCAGCCACTGCCAGAGCGGCATCCCAAGAAACACATTTCGCACCAGGCTTTGCGGCAGTTTGTTTTCCACCTGGTGCGCTTCGACGTTGTCGTACAACTCCGAAACTTTGCTAAGCGTCTCCGATGAGAACAGCCAGATTTTCCCCGCGCTCGGATCGGTGACCCGCACCAGCATGACGGGAACGTCCTGGTCGCCGTTGGAAAACAATCCGATCGTTTGCTGATCGGCGACGCCGTTTTCCAGATTGCCCTCGGGACGCGTGCTGATCCGTCGCAAGCTGCCCACAAAAGCGCTGTCCATCAGCACTTTCAGCTTGCCCGCCATGTCAGGGCCCTGCGACTGGCGGCGCGCGGCGCTCATTTGCAGGTAATCGGCGGCGGCCTTTTCATTTCCGTCTTGCGCGGCTTGCAGGAATCCCAGCACGGTTCCGGATGGCGTATCGCGCCCCAGCGGATCGGCGGACGCGACAATGGGCGCGGCAGTTTGCGTCGCGCCCTTCAACAGGCTCGTCACCGACTGGGCCATGAGACCCGGGAAGGAAAGGGAAACGACGAGAACCAACAGCGCCAATTTTTTCATTGACATTTCAGCCAGTGGAGAGCCGGGCGTCCCGGCCCGGCAGGACGGGCGAGTCAGCCGCCCTACTACTTCTTCGGACGATAAATATCGGTCGCCTGTCCGTAGAAAATTTCCGCCGCTTCCATCATCGTCTCCGACAACGTCGGGTGCGGATGGATGGCCATACCGACATCGGCCGCCAGCGCGCACAT
>Ga0302156_10000443_pt1 | contig 39578 bp, 24 predicted proteins | sample I_Bog_N3_2_FD_193503 | JGI IMG/M metagenome (GOLD analysis project Ga0302156, IMG submission 193503) | Peat permafrost microbial communities from Stordalen Mire near Abisko, Sweden - I_Bog_N3_2 | ecosystem: Environmental > Terrestrial > Soil > Wetlands > Peat | place: Sweden: Abisko, Stordalen... | reverse complement strand
TGGGGGTCTGAAGGCCGGAAAAACAGGGGCAAAGGCGGGGCGATGGAATTGGCGAGGGCGAGGGTTGCGTTTTGCTGGACGATTTTGGCATGAGAAACACCTCTACAAGGATTGTGCGCCAAAAGGGGCGAATTGCCTGCAAGTATGGTGAGGGTGGAAGTTGTTGGATTTAAGCGGGTTAGTCAAGGTCAGTTGGGGGAGGGGCTTGCTTTTTTTTGGATGGGGTATGGGGGATCGGGTTGCAGGCCTGCCGGAAGGCACATTCAGTGGTTGGATCGATTTTCAAATGCGTTTGCCCTGAGGCGTAAAGGCCGCCCTCTTCAGGGAATCGAGAGGAAAGCTCGTTGATGACCAGTGCGCCGGGGGCGAAGAAGAAGACGGCGGCGAGGACCCAGAGGCTGATGGACGAGGTTCCGTTGTGGCCGGCAGCGGCAATCCAGCGGGGGCCCAGGACGGTGGCGATGTTGAACAGCAGCACATCCCAGAAGCCCATGATTTTGCGCAACTGGGCCTTGGGATCCTGCGATCTTGGATGGGAAATCGTCATGCAGCGCTCAGGCTCCTGAGAAAAGATTCAACCGGCATTGCGGAATGATACGCGATTGTTGTCACGCGAAGATTGAGCGCAGTGAGGGTTTAAGCCCAGTCCACCTGGGATAGGTTTTGAGTTTGTCTTCGGTGTTCGAATTACAAGGCGACGAGTGATTCCCGAAACAGTTCTCTGCCGCGGGTGATGGCGCGCTCGTCGAGGTGGACCCACTTGGCGTGCTTGACCAGAAAGCGCAAAGCTGCATCGATGCTGGCCGGCGGAAGGACGCCGGTAATCTCAAGCAGCGCGCCCAGCATGATCATGTTGCTGACGCGCGAGTCGCCCATTTCATTGGCCAGACGGGTAAAGGGAAGCGCCATTACCTGAACATCTTCTCGCATGCAATCGAGCGGAAACGTGTCGCCGTTATAGATGACCCAGCCACCGGGTCGGACACTGGCATCGAACTTTCTGAGCGAGGGCTCGTTCATGGCGACAAGCACATTGGGCAGGACGACGAGCGGCGAATCGATGGGCTGGCTGGAGACACGGACATGGCAGTTGGAGGTGCCGGAACGCATTTCGGGCCCATAGGACGGGAGCCAGGAAACTTCAAATCCGGCGTCCAGGCCTGCTTCGGCAAGAACCTCACCGAAGAGCAAAACTCCCTGGCCACCAAAGCCGGCGACACGGACCTGCAGGTCTACGTCGTGGGCACGGATTTGCGGGGCTGAAGCAGCGCCGGAGCCGGTTTCATCTTCAACGCCGAGGATTGCCGGGATCTCCTCAAGCGCGGGTGCTGGCTCGGGCTGCGGCCTGGGCTGCGCATCCCTGGTGCGGTCGCGGAAGACGCCGAGCGGATAAGTCTTCTCCATGACGTCGTGCACCCAGCGCTGCGCGTCGACGGGCGACATTTTCCAGAGTGTGGGGCATGGCGAGAGGACCTCAATGAGCGAGAAGCCGAGGCCGCGCACCTGGTTCTCGACAGCCTTGCGAATGGCGCGCCTGGCCTGGGCAATCTGGCGGTTATCGCCAAGAGCGACGCGCTCAATATAGACGGGCGCCTCAAGTGTGGCCAACAGTTCGCTCACGTGCAGCGGATAGCCCTCATTGGCGGCACTGCGCCCGCCAGGCGTCGTCGAGGTGCGCTGACCGATGAGTGTGGTGGGCGCGGCCTGCCCGCCGGTCATGGAGTAGACGGCGTTGTTGACGAAGATGACGGTGATGTTTTCGCCGCGATTGGCGGCGTGCAGAATCTCCGCCGAGCCAATGGCCGCGAGATCGCCATCGCCCTGGTAGCTGACGACGATGCTCTCAGGCCGGCTGCGCTTGACGGCCGTGGCCACTGCGGGAGCACGGCCATGGGCGGCCTGTATATTGCCCACGTCGAAGTAGTAGTAGGCGAACACCGAGCATCCGACGGGGCTGATGAGCACGGTGCGGTCCTGGATGCCTAACTCGGCGATGGCGCAGGCAAGCATTTTGTGGATGTTGCCGTGCCCGCAGCCGGGGCAATAGTGCGTTTGATGCTTCAGCTCGTCTTTGCGGTCGTAGCACTGGTAGAAGGCATTTGGCCGGGTGTGCGAAATCTCGTAGTCGGCGGGCAATTCTTGAGACATGGGCTCGCTAAACATGGGTCAACCGATCCTCTCTCAACTGGCTGGGTCTCAACTGGCTGGGTCTCAACTGGCTGGGTCTGGACTGGGTGGACGGGGCTATCTGGCGTGCCAGTTTTTCAACGATGGCGAGAACTTCGTCATGGGAGGGGACATTGCCGCCCATGCGATTGAAGAACTCCACGGGCCGCACACCATTGACCGCGAGCCGCACATCTTCCACCAGTTGACCGTTGCTCATCTCGACCACCACAAAGACTTTGGCTCGCCGGGCCAATCGCTCGAAATTCGGTTTTGGGAAGGGATAGAGGGTAATGGGCCGCAGCAAGCCGACATTGATGCCGCAGGCGCGCGCTTGCGCGGTGACGGCCTTGAGGATGCGGGCGACGATTCCATAGCCAACCAGCACAATCTCCGCGTCGTCTATCGAGAGTTCTTCTACGAGAACCTCATCGCGTTCCGCACGCTGGTATTTGTCTTCCAACTTGCGAAGATGCGCCTCGAGGTCGTTGTTTTCCATGTGGAGGGAGGTGATCATGTTGCTGCGCGTGGCGGCGGTTCCGGCGACTGCCCAAGGGGGCAGGACGGGGGCAACGGCCCGCTGGGGAAACTCGACGGGTTCCATCATCTGGCCTACAAATCCGTCTGCCATGAGGACGACGGGGTTGCGGTAGCGGTCGGCCAGTTCAAAGGCCTGGGCAGTGAGATTGGCCATCTCCTGAGCGGAGTGAGGCGCGAGGACGATGGTTCTGTAGCTGCCGTTTCCTCCGCCTTTCACGACCTGGTGGTAATCGCTCTGCTCAGAACCGAGATTGCCGAGGCCGGGTCCGCCGCGAGTAATGTCGGCGATGACGCAGGGGAGTTCCGCGCCAGCCATGTAGCTGATGCCTTCCTGCATGAGGCTGATGCCTGGGCCACTGGAGGCGGTCATGCAGCGCACTCCGGCGGAGGATGCGCCGTAGAGCATGTTGATGGCCGCCACTTCGCTTTCGGCCTGCAGGAAGACGCCGCCGGCCTGCGGCATATAGAGCGCCGCGGCTTCAGTAATTTCGCTGGCTGGGGTAATGGGATAACCATAGAATCCGCGACATCCGGACAGGATGGCGCTGTGCACAATAGCCTCGTTGCCTTTCATCAGTTGCTTTTTCATGCGGTTACTCCGACGGGGGCTCGATTTGCGGCGCGGAGCACAGTGATGGCACCGGGCTCAGGGCAGGCGATGAAGCAGATGCCGCAAGCGGTGCAGCCGGCGCCGGCATAGATGGCAGTGCGGTAACCGAAGCGGTTCATCTGCTGGCTTAATCCGATGACCTTGGGCGGGCACGCTTCAACGCAGAGCCCGCAGCCCTTGCACTCTTCCGCATTGACGCGCAACAAGCCGCGATCTCGCTTGCCGGCATTTGCCGTGTTGCTCATTTGTCCTACCTCGCAGGGGCTCTCAGGCGGGTATCCCAGTGCATCTGCCGCCCGGAGACCCAAATAAGGGTAGGCTTCCGGGGTGGGGTACCGCAGTGATAGGCATCACGATTTCGCGTCGAGAGTGGCAGGTGTAGTCGGCAGATTAGACATGACTTACGAAGAGCATCTTAGGGGGGCACAGGCAGGTTTTTGGCGATGCGGCCGAGGCAGTCAGCGTAATCACCGCCCTGCGTTTTGGCGCCCGCGGTGATCCGATCAAGGATTCAGCCGCGGCAGGCGGCGAATATCGTACGGACCTGGGTGGCGCACTCCACTTCAGTGCGGCGGAAGATCGTGTAGCGGACATTCTGATGGATGCAGTCCCCGGGCGCCATGAGATGCAAAGGGCCAAGCGTCTCGAGTTCAACGTATTGGAGCGGGTCGGGGTTGGTATAAACCTCGGTCAGGCAGCCGCCATCGGGATATTCTCCCGGACGCGGCACTACATCCATTCGGACGACGCATGTTCGGCCGATCCAGGCGAGGCTGGCGCCGTCCGCGCCGATTTTTGTGTAGGCGTTGCGATGCCGCTGGAGCGAGAGGACTTTTCTCTCGATGCCAAGATCATGAATTTGCAAGGCGGCAGGCGGAGCATCCAACAGGCTGATGTATCCGCTTTTCAGTTTTGATGGAGAGGCCAAAAGCACACAAATCTGCTCGGGCTCCTGAAACTGCGTGATGGTCCAGACCCCTGTACGGATCGGGGGGCCAGCGAGTTTGCGATATTCGGTGCGGATGTGGAGCACTGGCTGGTTGGGCAGAAGCCGTATGTGCCGAACCACCTGGATTCCCCAGACAGCATCAACGGTCGAGGTGAGGACGAGGGTTTCCGCAGCGAGGCATGCCTGCATAGGGAGGCCGTCAAGAGCATGGGGCGGCGGCCAATCGTGGTCCTGGTGAAGCGTCCAGGAGGATTGCGGAGAGGGCCAGCATTTGTCGCCGCCGAAGTTGAGCCACTGGCCGGGAGCGGCGGGATGCTGGCGGCCATCGAGGGCGCGATTCTCCCAAAAGGTTCCGTCCGCGTCGCCCAGCAGGCGAAACTGCATGACGCGGCCAATTTGCGGGACAACAATGACTTCAACGATCCCGTTGGAGATGAGCCAGCTTCCGGCCCATCCATGATGAGCGACGCGCTTGATGGATGCCCCAGCCGCCGGCGGCGCTTGAGGCTTCTCACCGGCGGCCGCCAGAGGCTCGGTTTTCGCGCTATGCGGGCTGTCGGGCACTTTTCCTTTCCGGAGCTTGTAGCTAAGGAATTCAGGGCTGCTGGCTGAGTTTTGTGGGCGCGCTCTACCTTTCTCCGGCGGCAGCCTTGTCGGTCTCAATCTCACGCTCAGAGAGATGGTCGTACCAGGTGAATTTGAGAATCAGCGAGGTGACGGCGATGGATGCCGCAGCCATGCCCACGCGAGCCCACTCCTGAATCACGATGTAGAGAGGCAGGGCGACCAGAGAGACCTGCCAGACAATGCCGATGGCGACGTTGAACATGTCGCGACCGAAGTCCTTGTTCTTTTTGAAAGTGGGATCTTCTGTCAGAACTTTTTTCAGGACCGGGCCCCAGAATCCCCACGGGCGAACGCGGCGATAAAAGCTGATGAGAACCTCGTCCTCTTCAGGCTTGGTGAGGAATGTGCCAAAGAGGCAGCCGATCAGGGAGATACCGACGACCATGGGGAAGATGACAACGACTTCCATGTTGACGTTGAAGCGGGCAAGCAGATGCTGAACAAAGGGCAGCATGGGAACAACCTTGGGAGCGAGCAGCGCGGAGCCGATGCCGGTCAACATGCCCCAGAAATAGCCCCATCCATTGAAGCGCCACCAGTACCACTTGAGTACGTTGGAGGCTGTGTAACCGCCCCAGAGGCCAGAGACAATCCAAACAACGACTTCGTTGACCGAAGTAACGCTCCAGCCAAAGAGGACGCCGATGACGATGACGGTGAACGAGGCCAGATAGCTGAGGCGCACATAGGTTTTGGGCGCGGCGTTCGGATTGATGTAACGCTTGTAGATGTCGTTGACAAAGTAGGGTGGAGCGGCGTTGACCGTGGCCGCAAAGTTGGACATGAATGCGGCCAGCAGTCCGGCAATCAAAAAGCCGAGCAGCCCCATGGGTACAAACTTGGCGAGGGCCATGGGCAACACGGTCTCAAAGTCCAGGTGCGTTCCCATGGCGCGCAGGTCGGGCCCGAAGAAGGCGGCGGCGAGCACGGTCAACCCCATGATGAGGAAGTAGCGGGGCGGGGTGAGCACGATGTTGACCCAGGCGCTCATCATGGAGGCTTCGCGCGGGTTTTTTGCCGAAAGAACGCGCTGCATATCGTAGTTCGGCGCCGGACCGGCCATGGAGATGGGAATGCCTTTGAAGAGCAGCATCATGACAAAGAAGCCGAAGAGCTCGTAGCGGTCTTCGGCAATCTTTTGCGTGGCCGCAGGCAGGATGGTTGACCAGTCCAGCCCCAGATGCCATCCGAAGAAAATGTTGTCCCAGCCGGCGGGAACCACGCGGTGGAGCATGTCAGGAGCAACCTTGGCCATGGCGATGATGCCCACGGCAAAGGAGGCGATGGAGAGGATGAAGAACTGAACAACCTCGGTAATGACGACGCTGATCATGCCGCCCTTGATGACATAGATGGCAGTAATGGCAATCAGGATGAGGGCGTATTCATTGGCCGACAGATGCCAGGGCAGATAGGTCTGAGCAAACTTTCCGATGCCCTTGAAGGCGTAGGTGAAGAAGCCGATGATGCTGACAAATGCGTAAATAACAACGATGATGTGAGACCACTGCGCCCCGCGCCCGGTGCCGAAGCGAGTCTTGATCCACTCAGCGCCGGTCATGACATTGCTGCGGCGCAGCCATGCGGAGAGATAGACCATGAGGAATATCTGGTTGAATGTGGGCCACAACCAGGGTATCCAGACGCTCTTGAGTCCATAGACAAACATCCAGGAGACCAGCAGCATGGTGCCGCTGATATCAAACATGCCTGAGGCGTTGGAGATGCCGAGCATGTACCAGGGCATGGTGTTGCCGCCCAGGAAGTAGTTTTGCATGCTCTTTGAGGCACGGTTGGAAACCCAATAGCCGATGCACACCGTGCTGAGCAGATAGGCCACGATAATGGCAATGTCGATGAACTGAAGATGCATGGAACTCCTCGATCTAAGAAACGACTTCCGTATTGCGCGGCTCTTATTGCAGTTCTCCGGCCAGTAAAAACACCAGCGCAGCCTGCCAGTTGATTGCAATCTCGTTGCTTGCATAGGATGCCAACTGGTCGGCGTAAACTTTCGCAGGGGGTAAATCTTTTGGTAATTTTGCCAATACCGCATCCTGCCGCCCCGCGTTGGGACCACCGGACATGAGCCCAGGCCAGGCCTTTCCGGTTGCTCCGCTGGGGCGGTGATGGGGATGCTGAAATGGATTGTCGCCGAGCTGCGTTACCCACGAAAGCGAAAAGGTATTGCGACCGAGCAGGTAGTGCAGATTGTCGCGGGCGGTGTCAGTGAAGCTCGCATCGGGCGAAAATTGGTTGGCGATCAGCAGGTACACTCCATAACCCGCTGCGACGCCGTTCGAGCCCCAGATATAGTCGGTTGTTTTCATGCTGGTGCGATAAGGATTGGCGCGGGTGCGTTCCACAATGGTGCGAGCGGCCGCAAGGGTGTGTTGATGGATAGCGGCGATGGCCGTGGGGTCGCTTCCCTTTTCATGGGAGAGCGCGTAGGTCCAAAGAGCCATGGGCGCCAGTTGGTTCCAACCTTCGGCTGGAGGGGTGTCGAGTATTGGCAGGAAGTGCGCGTAGTTGCTTAGGAAATAGTCGTTGAATGCAGACTCTCCGGTGGTGCGACCCAGTTCGGCCGCGGCCCACAGCAGCTCATCACTGCAGTTGCGATCGCCATAGTCTCCGGTCGACACGCCTGGGGGATTGCGGAAGGTCACGTTCGGATTCTTCTCGGCCCACTCCCATGCGTGGCGCGCGGCATCCAGATTCCGCGCCGCGAATTTTGTGTCGAAGGGCTTGTATACACGGGCTGCAATGGCGGCTACCGCGGCCAGGTCGGCAGTGGCGCAGGTGCTCTTGTAGGGCGCAGAACCAGTTCCGATTACTTCGCTGGTCAGGGTGTCATCCTGCGGCGCGACGAAGCCGGAGAAGTGTTCGCTGGTCTGCTTGTGCCAGGTACCGCCGTCGTCGTCCTGCATTTTGAGCATCCACTCGAGGTTCCAGCGCGCCTCATTCAAAATGTCAGGCGTGCCGTTGCCGGTCTCTGGAATGTTGAGCGGAATGTCCTTCAGTTTTGCGCCATAGAGTTCCCAGGCCCAAAGCAGCGAGCCGGTGCTGATGCCGGAGTTGACCACGTACCTGCCGTAGTCCCCCGCGTCGTGCCAGCCGCCGATATTGTCACGCTCGCCTGCCTTGCCGGAAGAGGGATGGAACTCGCCGTGGAGGTGGCAGGCTGGATGAGAGAAGCCGGGAAACTCCGGCCCCATGTCGACTGCCGTGCCGCAGCGCTGCCCATAGAACCCACGCATGGCCATGTAATAGGCGCGTTGATAAATGTTGCCGCCAAGGGTGAAGTTCCAACTGCGGCCAACGCCGGGAATGTCGATGTAGTAGGCGCCGGGCTTGTTAAAGCTGGAAAAGTCCGCCACCTGCACCTGGTCGCCGCTGTCGGCATCGGCTTGAGCGTGGGAGAGAATGCCACGGTAGACCACGGAGTTATCGCCGCTCCGCTTCAACGCAAAGTCCTTGGCGGGCGCGCTCACCAAAGCTACCTTTGGCCCATTGAGCGGGTAACCCACCTGGTCGACCTTGATGGCCACCGTTGGAGGCGCTTGTCCGCGCGCCATGACCATGGGGACAACGAACAGGGCCGAGAGGGCAATCACAAGCCCCAATTCCTTTGCCGATCTCGAACACAGGGGTGAAAGGAGCAAGGAATTCGTCATGTTTGCCGCACTGCCTCACGCAAAAGCAAATGAACTGGAAAGTGGATGTAAGTGTCTCGTCCCGGCTGAAGATTTTGCGGGCGACGAAGGACACCGTGACCATTTGTCCTATTTTGCTTGCGCAGATACTCTTGCATATTTGTATGGCGATGCGCAAATGGAATCTTGCGCATTCTGGGCAACGACAAAGGTTCTACAAAATCGTTTGATTAGGTTTTGCACGGAGGACTATACTGGCTGAACGTTTTCGCGCAAGGGAGCAACCGGGATGAAGTTCGGATATTTCGACGATAAGAAACGCGAGTATGTGATAACGCAACCAGACACGCCGTTGCCGTGGATCAATTATCTAGGCTGTGAGGCTTATTTCGGCATCATTTCGAATACCGCGGGGGGTTACTCGTTCTATCGGGACGCGCGGTTGCGCCGCCTGACGCGTTACCGGTATAACAATGTGCCTTTGGACTTTGGCGGGCGCTATATCTACCTGCGGGACAACGAGTCAAAGGCGTTCTGGTCGCCCTCTTGGCAGCCGACACGGCACGAGTTGAAGGACTACACCTGCCGCCATGGCATGGGCTATAGCGTTATCGGGTCGACCTTCAGCGACATCGAGGCCCACACGCGCTATTTTGTTCCGCTGGGCGAGAACCTGGAAATCTGGCAGTTGACGGTGACCAATCGACGGAAAACAATGGCCTCAATTTCGGGCTTCGCGAGCATCGAGTTTTGCCTTTGGGACGCCCAGGACGACGCGACCAACTTCCAGCGCAACTTCAATACCGGCCAGGTGGAAGTGGAAGACGGGGTGATTTACCACAAGACCGAGTACCGCGAGCGCCGGAATCATTTCGCATATTTTGCCTGCTCGGAACCGGTGGGCTTCGATACGCAGCGGGAGGCGTTTCTGGGCCGTTATCGCGGCTGGGACAAGCCGGCAACGGTGGAAGCCGGGGCGTTGACCAACTCTATCGCCCATGGCTGGTCGCCGATTGGCGCGCATCAGGTGAGCCTTGAACTCGAGCCCGGAGAGACGAAGCAGATCGTCTTTGTGCTCGGATATCACGAGAATCCGGTTGCGGACAAGTTTGACCCGGCGGGCTCGCAGACGATCAACAAGAGGACGGTGAAGCCGACGATCGCCAAGTATCTCAACGGTATTGAGGCCGACGCAGCGTTTGAGCGACTGCGCGCTTATTGGGAGAAGACCCTGGGCGTCTTCCAGGTGAACACGCCGGATATCCACACCAATCGCATGGTCAACATCTGGAATGCCTACCAGTGCATGGCCACCTTCAACATGTCGCGGTCGGCTTCGTTTTACGAGTCGGGGATTGGGCGCGGTCTGGGGTTCCGCGACTCCAACCAGGACCTGCTGGGTTTCGTGCACATGGTGCCTTCGCGCGCCCGGGAGCGCATTCTGGACCTGGCTGCCACGCAACTGCCCACAGGCGGCGCGTATCACCAGTACCAACCGCTTACCAAGCGCGGGAATAACGACATTGGCGGTGGGTTCAACGACGATCCGCATTGGCTGATCATCGGCGTGAGCGCCTACCTGAAGGAGACCGGCGACTGGAGGATTCTGGACGAGCCGGTGCAATTTGACAACGAGCCCGGGTCAGAGCAGCCGCTCTATGAACATCTGCAGCGGAGCTTCAATTACACGCTCTCGCGACTTGGGCCGCATGGCCTGCCGCTGATTGGGCGCGCCGACTGGAACGACTGCCTGAACCTGAATTGCTTTTCGGACACGCCGGGGCAGAGCTTCCAGACGACGACCAACAAGGACGGCAAGGTGGCCGAATCTGTATTCATTGCCGGACTGTTTGTTTATGCGGGACGCGAGCTTGCGGCGATTGCGGAGAAGCGCGGTCTGGCTGCCGAGGCCAGCAAGTATATTGGCGAGACAGAGAAGATGCTGGCGGTGATCAACGAGCATGGCTGGGATGGCGAGTGGTTTCTGCGGGCGTATGACGATTTCGGGCGCAAGATCGGATCGAAGGAGTGCGAGGAAGGCAAGATTTTCATTGAGTCCAACGGCTTCTGCGCGCTTGCCGGCATAGGTCTGGAAGACGGCAAGGCGGCGAGTGCAATGGATGCCGTCGGTAAACATCTGGCAACGAAGCACGGGATTGTGGTGCAACAGCCGGCGTATTCGAAGTACTACCTGGAACTGGGGGAGATCTCGTCTTATCCGCCGGGATACAAGGAGAATGCTGGGATATTCTGCCACGTGAACCCCTGGGTGATGATTGGGGAAACGCGGCTGGGGCGCGGCGATGCGGCGCATGACTATTACAGCCGCATCAATCCTTCAGCGCGCGAGGAGATTGGCGATCTGCATCGCTGCGAGCCTTACGTCTACGCACAGATGATTGCCGGCAAGGATGCGCCCACTTTTGGCGAAGCAAAGAACTCCTGGCTGACGGGGACCGCCGCATGGAATTACTATGCGATTGTGCAGTGGATTCTGGGGATCCGCACCTCGCTGGATGGTTTGGAGATTGCGCCGGTGATTCCGAAGAACTGGCCGGGGTTCACAGCCACGCGGAGGTTCCGCGATGTGGTGTATGAAATCGCGATCGAGCGTAGGGGAGATGGAAATTCAATTGCGCTTATGGTGGACGGCGAGACAATCAAGGGCACTGTGGTGGCGGCGCCGACCGATGGGCGAAAGACGGTTGTCGTCAAGGGAATTCTGAGTTAACGGCGCCAAGGAGAAATTCTGTGTACATTGCAAACGAACAGCGTTACGACACCATGCAGTATCGCCGCTGCGGCAAGAGCGGGATAAGCCTGCCGCTAATCTCGCTTGGCCTGTGGCACAACTTTGGCGGCGTGGACACATTCGAAAATGGCCGAGCGATGGTGCGCAGGGCCTTCGATTTGGGGATCACGCACTTCGATCTGGCCAACAATTATGGGCCGCCGCCGGGTAGCGCCGAGTCGAATTTTGGGGAGATGCTGCGGCTTGATTTCAAACCCTATCGAGATGAGCTGATCATCAGTTCGAAGGCGGGCTGGGGCATGTGGCCTGGGCCTTATGGCGACTGGGGTTCGCGGAAGTATTTACTGGCTAGCCTGGATCAGAGTTTGAAGCGCATGGGGCTGGAGTATGTGGACATTTTTTATTCGCATCGCCCCGACCCGGAGACCCCGATTGAGGAGACCATGGGGGCGCTGGATCAGGCAGTGCGCAGCGGCAGGGCGCTGTATGCCGGCATCTCCAGCTACGATGCCGAACAGACCAAGGTGGCCGCCAAGATTCTGCGCGAGCTGGGAACGCCCTGCCTGATTCATCAGCCCAAGTACTCCATGTTCGACCGCTGGATTGAAGGAGGGCTGCTGGATGTTCTGGGCAATGAGGGCATTGGCGGCATTGCCTTCTGTCCGCTGGCGCAGGGGTTGCTGACGGACCGCTATCTGCATGGGATTCCAGGCGATTCGCGGGCCAGCAAGCCGCACGGATTTCTGAAGAAGAATGACATTGACGAGCACCGGTTGACGCAGATACGCGCATTGGGGTCAATCGCCGCTAAGCGCGGGCAAAGCCTGGCGCAGATGGCATTGGCGTGGGTGCTGCGCGATGGCCATATGACGTCTGCGCTGATCGGGGCAAGCCGCGTGGAGCAGATTGAACAGAACGTCGCCGCATTGGCCAATCTCGCCTTTTCCTCGGAAGAGTTGGCAAAGATCGACGCGATTCTTGCGTCCTCTTTATGAACGAACAGCGGCATTTGGTGGTGGGATGCCGGGAGGCAGTGCGGTGTACGACTTGCGAACAAAGGTAGCGGCGGAGTTGCAGTTTGACATTCTGCCGTTCTGGTTGAAGCACACAATAGACGAGGAGTTCGGCGGCTTTCGCGGACGGGTAGCGAACGACCTGACCATCGATCCGCTGGCCGGCAAGGGACTGATCCTCAACGCGCGCATTCTGTGGACGTTTTCGAAGGCGTACAGCGTGTTTCGGGAGCCGGTTTACCTTGCCGCGGCAAGGCGCGCTTTCGATTACCTATGCAGCCATTTCTGGGACGATGAGTTTGGCGGCGTCTACTGGATGGTGGATCATCTTGGACAGCCGCTCGACACGAGAAAGCGCATCTATGGCCAGGCATTCACTATTTATGCTCTGGCGGAGTACGCTCATGCAACCGCCGAACCGCAAGCGATTGATCGCGCGATGAGCCTGGTGGCGCAGATTGAATTGACTGGCCATGATGCGGAACACGGCGGCTACTTTGAGACCTACGAGCGCGACTGGACGCTGGCCATGGACCAACGCCTAAGTGATGTTGACATGGACGAGAAACGGTCAATGAACACGCATCTGCATATGCTGGAGGCTTATGCGACGCTGCTGCGCCATCACGAAGATGTCACGGTGCGGTTCCGGCTTCGCGAGCTGATTGAAGTTTTTCTCAAGTACATCGTCAATCCGATAACACATCACTTCATCCTCTTTTTTGACGAGGAGTGGCATCCGCGTTCGAGGAAGGTGAGCTTCGGTCACGACATTGAGGGCAGTTGGCTGCTGTGCGAAGCGGCAGAGGTGCTTGGGGATGGAGATGTGTTGGCCCGTGTGCGCGCGGAAGCAGTGAAGATGGCGCAGGTGGTCTATGAGCAGGGTCTGGATAGGGATGGCGGGCTGCTGTACGAAGCGGAAGAACACGCTTCAGGCGTGTGTGAGATTGTTGACAGCGACAAGCATTGGTGGCCGCAGGCGGAGGCGGTCGTGGGCTGTCTGAACGCATACGAACTCTCCGGCGAACCGCACTTTCTGGATGCGGCAAACAGGAGCTGGGCGTTCATTGAAGAACACATCATCGATCATGAATTTGGCGAATGGTTCTGGCTGGTTTCGCAGGCAGGCGTACCGGACATGGAGCAGGATAAGGTTGGGCCGTGGAAGTGTCCTTACCACAACAGCCGAACCTGCTTTGAAACCATGGAGAGGCTGGAGAGGCTGGACAGGCTGGATCGCCTAAGCCGTTTGAGCCGGAGTGAAAGCAACGAGTCACCGGAGAAAGCAAGATGAATCGGGCCGAATTCAAAAAGAGCGTTCAAACACTTTTCAAGAATCAGGAAAAGCTCCTAAGCCAGCGAAATCGCAAGGTTTCAGACGGCAATGGCATCTATGACCGCTACGAGTTTCCGGTCGTGACCGCCGCGCATGCGCCGATCACCTGGCGCTATGACCTTGATCGCAGGACCAATCCGCTGCTGCTGGAGCGCATTGCTGTGAATGCCACGTTCAATGCGGGAGCCATCCTGCAGAAGGGCAAATACCTTGTGGTGGCGCGCCTGGAAGGGGCGGATCGCAAGTCATTTTTCGCGGTGGCGGAGAGCCCCAACGGCGTGGACAATTTCCGTTTTTGGGAGTATCCAATCCTGATGCCGGAGACTGCCGATCCAGACACGAACGTTTATGACATGCGCCTGGTGAAACACGAAGACGGTTGGATCTATGGCCTGTTCTGTACGGAGCGCAAGGACCCGAATGCTCCGGCGTGGGATACTTCGTCCGCGGTGGCGCAATGCGGAATTGCGCGCACGCGCGATTTGAAGACCTGGGAGCGACTGGCTGACCTGAAGTCGAAGTCGCCGCAGCAGCGGAACGTGGTGCTTCATCCAGAATTCGTCGACGGACAATACGCATTTTACACGCGTCCTCAGGATGACTTCATTCAGGCGGGCAAGGGGGGCGGCATTGGTTGGGGCTTGTCAAAGAGCATTGAGAGCGCAGTTGTGGATGATGAGATCATTGTGGACAGCCGCGAGTACCACACCATTCAGGAAGTCAAAAACGGGCTCGGGCCGGCACCGATCAAGACCGCGAAAGGCTGGCTGCACCTGGCGCACGGTGTCCGCAACACCGCGGCGGGACTGCGCTATGTGCTGTACATGTTTCTCGCCGAACTGGAGCGGCCGTGGGTGATTACCCATAAGCCGGCCGGCTACTTTATCGGCCCAAAGAACTGGGAGCGGGTGGGTGACGTCTCCAACGTGGTGTTCAGCAATGGCTGGATTGAGAAGAAGAACGGGGACGTGCTGATCTACTACGCTTCTTCCGATACGCGGCTGCATGTGGCCGCGAGCAGTGTGGCACGGCTGCTGGATTACGTGGTCAGCACGCCTGCCGACCCATTGCGCAGCCGAGCCTGCGTGGAGCAGCGTGTGGCGCTGATCGACAGGAATCGTGCAGCGCTGAAGGGCCTGAAGCTGGCGGCGCGAGCAAAGGCGAAGTAGCAACAGAATTCGCGGCTCCTACTTCCTGGTGTTGTCCGGTGCTGGGGTCTGGGTTTTGTCTTGAATCGAAGTTTGAGCGGCCTGGCGGGCCAGCCTTTCTTCGTGCTTGCGCTTGTAGTGGCGTGCGAGATCAGGCCAAAACTCGATCACTTCCGCACCGACGATTCCCTCAACCGAAACAATGAGGCCATCGGAGATTGTGCTGCCTACGGTGCGCTCTGATTCCGGATAGTAAGCCCGGGCGATTGCAGCTCCAATCAGGTTTCCGCCCACGTTGGCGTAGTTCGGTCCCCATTTGCCACTGTCGCGCTTGCACCAGAAGGTGCTGGATGCTGCCCAGAGAAGGCGTTTCACCTTATTCCCGGTACCCATTTGGAAGTAGCGCGGGTCTTCGTGCAGAAGGGACGGCAGCACTGCGTTGCCGAAGAAGTTGCCTATGAACGCATCCGTGTACGCGGCGCCAAAGCGCTTGCCGTAACCCTGCATGCCCTGGCCCCACTCCGGATAGCTGTTTTCCGCCTGTCCGATGCCCGAGACCACGCCCGCCAGCAGGAAAGGCCACGGGTCTGTGGAGCTCTTGAAGAAGAGCTGGAATTTCTGGCCCGGAGAGAGCGGCAGCGCATTTTTGTTTGTGGTGGTGTTGAAAGTGGCCATGACGCCCATGACGCGCTGCGACTCCTGCTGCTTCAACTGCTCGGCGGCCGATTGACGCGCGCTTTTCTGGGAGTCGGCTTCCTGTGCGGCAGCATCCTGCCCATTGGGGCTTGATTGCGCGGCCCGGGGGGCATTGGCGGAAGGTTCCGCCAGATCGCCGGGCAGGATTGGCAACGGCTGGGCAGGCGGCCCGACCGAGGCGAAAACGACCGCTGGACTCGACTCCGAGTCTTGCGCGGACAGTTTAGAAAAGCCTCCGGCCGCCGCACAGACGAGCAGGACTCCAAGCGAAAGCTTCGATGTAGAGCGCATCGTTTACGGTTTCCTTTTGTGACTCTCAACTGATGAGAAAAATGGAGAGATGGATTTGCGATAAGGAGCTGGACACTGGCCCTGGGGCGATGATGGATTCGATGATTCAAGGGTACCCTGTCAGACAAATCGCTGGCAATGGACCTCTGCGAGCAAGGCCTGCCTGGTCTCAATGAACGGACGCCGCATCCTGTGCGGCCAGCCGGTCGAGCTTCGCGCGATGGGCCCGCACAAAGTGCGCCGCTATGTCGGGATAGAATTCGCGAATGGACGAGAAAGCGACGTCGCGCATGACCGAGTAGCCAAATTTGGAGGCGAGAACCGGGAAACTGGTGGCGCTTGGTGGATAGTAATATCTGGAAACCACCTGGGTGAGCACTTTTCCGCCCAGGCCGGCAATGTTGGGTGTCTGGCGGCCCCCATAGGTTTTTGCAACTCCCTGGCGGCTGATTACGTAAAGTGCGCGAATCGGGATGTTATGGCCATTGCCGAGCGCATAGAAGCGGGTGTCTTCGTGGAGCAGGCTGGGCAGAAGCCATGCGGAGAGATAGGTGCCATCGGTCTTATCGAGGAAGCCCCGCCAGGTGTAGGCATAGAAGCCGTTGACCCCTTTGCCCAGCGCTCGATGCTCATTCATGGCTTCAGCAGTGAGCGAGGTCAGGCCGAGAAAAATGAATGTGGAGTAGTCGGTCGCCTGGTGGGTGGCAACGGTGAAGTTGTATTTCCAGCTCGGGGGCGGGGGGACGGAGCCGCCGGAGACCGAGCGGAAGTTGGGCATGAAGCCAAGAATGCGCTGCGGCTGGCGGCGATCCAGCGGGATGGGTTTGCCGTTTGCGTCAACTGGTAGATTGGCGCCGGAATTGGCTGGGGGCGCTGTCTGAGGTCCGTCCGGAGGGGCTTGGTCGATGGAAGCCAGATCCGAAATGGGGGTAGTGAGACCTGGGGACGAAAAGGCAGCCTCGGCTCCAAACATTTCAGCGTCCGCAATCAGGACTCGATCTCCGATAGTCGGGGCATCGGCAAGCTGATCAGATTGCGCGACCGATGGACCAGGAGTACGCTGCTGGCCGTAAGAAAGTGTGGTTGCCGCCAAAAAGACAGCGCAGCAGAAAGACAGCGAATAACTTAAAGTTGCAACAGAACGCATCCGTTCACCTGTTTTGGAGTCGACACCACACTGAACCTCGCTTTAAAGGGCACAGAAACCGGGTTCGTCTTGGAAGCCAACCTCCTCCCAGCCAGTTGTCTGTGAGAGAAATGCGTGGCTAGAACCCTGAAGGCTTTCAGTTGATCCTAAGTGATTGGACGAGATTGGATGCCGCAGGGACACAAAGAATTTGGTTCGGATGTCTCTTTTGGGGCGAAATTCCTGGAGGGCCAGTGACTTTAGAGTCGCGAGTGCAACGGGGCGCGAGCGGCGCGCCGAGCTGCATGGGGCCGGGTTGCAGGGATCTTGCAGCAACTTCAAAAGGCCTTCGGCGGCCTTAGACGGCGAAGTCGATGAACCCGCGCTGCGGGTCGGTGGAGATGAGCTTGGCGGTGACCTTGTCTCCCACATCGAGGCCCTTGCCGCCCTGGACCACCATTCCGTCGACATGCGGATCGAGGGTTCGGACAAAAGTGCCGTACTTGTTGACGCCTGTAACGATGGCGGGAAAGCTTTGACCGATGCGGGGATGGAGAACGACGGCGGCGATTCGCTTTTGCATATCGCGCTCAACTTTGCGGGCGTTGTCTTCCATCAGGGTGCAATGCACGGCGATGGCGTTGAGATCGTCGGCGGAGTAAGGCTGGGGCGCCTTGGCCAGCAAGGCTTTCACGAGCCGCTGGGTCACGATGTCAGGGAAGCGTCGGTTGGGGGCGGTGGAGTGGGTGTAGTCCTGGACGGCGAGCCCGAAGTGGCCGGGAGAGGGCTCGTTGGGCTTGACGAGGACGTATTCGCCGGGCCCCATGAGCTTGATGACGGTGAGCGATAGATCGGGAAAGTGGATTGGGTCCTTCTGCTTTTGGGCGAGGAGAAAGTCGTTGAGGGCTTTTGAATCGGGCTCGGCGGGGAGGGTCGTGCCAAGGCCCTGGGCGATTTCGACGATGCGGTCCCAGCGTTTGGGGACACGGACGATGCGGCGAATGGAGGCGACGCCGGCGTCTTCGAACGTGCGGGCGGCGACGCCGTTGGCGGCGACCATGAATTCCTCAATGAGGGAAGTGGCGCGGTTCTTGACCAGGCTCACGATGTTGACCGGTTTATCCGCCTGCATGAGGGGACGCGTTTCAACGGTTTCGAGATCGAGTGCGCCATGCTGGAAGCGGCCGCCAACCATGCGCTGTGCTGCGGCATCCTGGAGTTTTAGTTGGGCGGCCAGGTCGGCGCTGGCGGCTACCTTGGCGGGAGCGGGGCCGGAGCCTTCGAGCCATGCGCCGACAGCGTTGTAGGCCAGTTGGGCGCGGTTGCGGACCAGGGCGGCATAGATTTTGCCGTCGGAGGCGGTGCCGGCTGGGTCCACCGAGAACTCGATGACGTGGGCGACGCGGTCTTCATTCTCGTTGAGCGAGGTGATGCCTTCGGACAGCTCGGCGGGGAGCATGGGAAAAACTTTGACGCCGGTGTAGACGGAGGTTGTTTCGCTCTTGGCGTGGCCGTCCAGGACCGTGCCCAGGGCGACGCGGGCATCCACGTCGGCAACGCCGACGAGCACGCGAATGCGGCCGTCGGGCAGCTGCTCGGCCCACTCAATCTGGTCGAGGTCTTTGGATGTGTCGTTGTCGATGGAGGACCAGAGGAGGCTGCGGAGGTCCTGCGCTCCGGGGAGCGATGGCGGTTCAGGATGGGCCTGAATGGCGGCGAGTTGGGCGTCGGCTCCGGGCGGGAATTCCGGGTGGAAGCCGTGTTCGATCATGGAGGCGTGGGCGGCGGCGACGAGGTTGAAGTGTGCGGTCGGGGTGGAATTCATGCGGAAGATGGCTCCTGAATAGCGACTAGCAAGGCTACCACGATAGGGCAATGTCGATCCGGCATGAGGAGGCTTTGCCAGGGCAAACGCATTTGGAACGACAAGCTGTTGACGTTGTGAGGGAGATGCTTTTGCGGGGCGAATCGAGGTGGAAAACAGAGCACGTTGGGATGGTTTGGGTAGGCGAATTTCGATGTGCGAAAAGTGCCATATTTTGCTCTAAAGTGCCAGTTTCGATGGTGTTTTTGGCGTTTTTTTGCCCGAAAATGGGGGTTTGTGTTTACCGATAGGTAAACAGGCTGTTTTTGTAACTCATTGAATCTGCATTAGTTAAGCTGATTCTATCCTCGATTTTTTGACGAAATCGAGGGGGGGGGGGGTGGGGTCTCAGCGTTTTTGGGGGTTTGAAGGCCGGAAAAACAGGGGCAAAGGCCGGGCGATGGAATTGGCGAGGGTGCGTTTTGCTGGACGATTTTGGCATGAGAAATACCTCTACAAGGATTGTGCGCCAAAAGGGGTTAATTGCCTGCACATGTGGCGTGGGTGGAAGTTGTTGGATTTAAGTAGGTTAGTCAAGGTCAGTTGGGGGAGGGGCTTGCTTTTTTTTGGATGGGGTATGGGGGATCGGGTTGCAGGCCTGCCGGAAGGCACATTCAGTGGTTGATTTATTTTGTAACTCGCTAAAGCGAGTCGGTTGCTGCCTATGAACAAAGGATGTGAGGCGCGGGTCTGGAGACCCGCACGACAGCCGGTCTGGAGACCGGCGCTACTCTCTGAGGTTTTGTTCAGTCTAGATGTAACTTGCAAGGCAAGTCAGGATGCTCCTTATGAACAGATCCGAGGAGCAGCCGCAGATCTCTCACTTCGTTCGGGATGACAGTGTTTTTTGGGGAATTGGGGCTGGGTGGGAGGGTTGCGCATCCCCGGTCCCAAAGGCGAGGGATCGGGGGCGGCATCAAGCTCCCCTTAACGCTCCCTCAGCGGGATAGGGTTCAGGGCGAGATCGGGGGCACGCTGCGTGGACCGGGAGGTCAACACTCCATGATCTTGCGACGACTGGCTATTGGTTGGCGGTGGGGGCGATGACGTTGACGGTCAGGTAGACGCTGTGGCTGACCACGGTGTTATCGATGTTGGCGGAGGCGGTGATTTTGAGGGTGGCTACTCCGAGGGGGGTTTCGTTGCCGTTGACTCCGCTTACGCTGCTGCAGCCGAGGCCTGCGCTGCCAATACCAACGAGCAGGAGGGCGAAGATCATGAGGCGGCGGGTGTTTTTCGCGGCGAAAATTCTTGCGCGGCGACCAAACGGGAGGAGGAAGAATCCGAGGCAAGCCAGAGCTGCTGCACTGGCGGCGCGCGGCCAAAGAGGCGTGTTGCGATGGGTGGCGGTGGTGGTGACGGGCTGCTCGCCGGGGGTGAAGGTCTGGATGATGAAGGTGGCGGTGCCGGTGGGAGTGATCTCCTGGGGGCTGGCGAGGCAGGTCATGTCGTCTTGCGTGGGCACGGCGCAAACCACCTGGACGACATTGTTGTAACCACCGAGGCCGGAGATGACGAAGCTGGCTGACCCGGACGTGCCTTGCACGATGTCGAGGTTGGTGGCGGGGTTGGAAGACGCTGGAACGATGGTGAAGTCCTGGATGTCGAGGGTAAGCAGGTTGGAGTCTGCGGCGTCGTAGTAGAGATCTCCCTGATAAAGGGCGTAAATGACATCCTGGCCACCGGGGAGGGTCTGGGTGGTGAGGGTTGCGGTGGAGGAGTCACCCAGGGGAGCAGCGGCAAGTGCGGCGGTTCCCAGGATGGTGACGCCGTCGTAGAAGACCACGTTTCCGGTGGGGTTCTGCTCCGCGCCGAGGACCGGGGTGGTGGTGGGGGTGACGGTGACGGTGAGCACCAAGGCCTGGCCGGGCGGGACGGTGGAGAGATTGGAAGTGAGAACGACGTAGTCGGGCAGGGTGGTGGCGGACAACGGCAGGGCGGCGGAGGCGCTGGCGAGCCAGTTGATGTCGCCGGAGTAAATGGCGGTAATGGAGTGGGAGACGTTGTTGGCAATCGCGATGCCGGACAGGGTGGCCACGTCGCTGGAAACGGCGGCCGTTCCGAGAAGAGTGGTGCCGTTGTCATAGAAGGCGACGGTTCCGGTGATGGTGTATAGGGTTCCGGTAAGGGCGCTGAAGGGGGCGATGGTGGCGGTGAGGGTTTCAGTTCCGCCGGGGGCAAGCACAGGCGGAGTGGCCGTAACCGTGGTGACAGTTGCTCCCTTGGCGGCGGTGATGGCAACGGCTGGTGAGGTTGACGTCTGATAGGCGGTATCGCCGCTATAGGTGGCGGTAAGGACATGAGAGCCGGCGGCGATGACGGGGATGGTGATGGAGGCCGTGGAGGGCGAGCCGGCGGTCACGGTTCCGGTGCCCTGGCTGACCGAATCGAGATAGAAGATGACCGTTCCGGTGGGGTTGGTGGAGGCCGGAGTGGACGAGGTAATGTTGGCGGAAACAAGCAGCGAGCCGCCGGCGGTTGGGGTGAGGGTGGCGGGAATGGCTGTGGTGGTGCTGGGGCTCTTGCTGACGGTGATGGTGACAGCGGGGGAGACAGAGGCCGCGTAATCGATGTCGCCGCTATAGGTGGCGACCAGGCTGTGGGGGCCGGAGGTGAGGGTGGTGATGTTGACGCTTGCGGTGGAAGGCGATCCGGCGGTAACGGATGCGACGCCAGCGCTGACGCCATCGACGGTAAAGGTCACATTTCCGGTGGGCTCCGTGTTTCCCGCAGCGGAAGGGGTGATGGTGGCGTTGACCTGGAGCGGCGCGCCGGCCGTGGGGGTGGTGGTGGCTGGGAGAACGAGCGTGGTGGTGGGCGTTTTGGCGACCGTGATGTTGACGGAGGGCGAGGTGGAGCTGAGGAAGTTGGAGTCTCCGCTGTAGGAGGCCTGGAGGGTGTGAACCCCGGAGGCCGGCGTGGTAATGGTGATGGACGCGGTTGTTCCGCCGGCGACGGTCTGAGTTCCCTGGACTGTGCCGTCAAGCGTGAAGGTCACGGTGCCGGTGGGGGATGCGGTGCTGGTTCCGGTGAGCGAGAGTGTGGCGGTGACCACCAGCGAACTGCCGCCTAGGGGGGTGGTGGTGGTGGGAGCGATGGCGAGCGTGGTGGCGACCTTGGCGATGGTGATGGTGACCGAAGGCGAGGTGACGGTGGTGTAGTTGGTATCTCCGCTGTAGATGGCCGCGAGGGTGTGGCCACCGACGGCGGGCGCGGTAATGGTGAGGACGGCGGTGGAAGGCGACCCGGTGGTGATGGTGGCGGTGCCGACTGAGGCTCCGTCGAGGGTAAAGGTCACGGTGCCCGATGGCGGCGTTCCTCCCGTGCCCGGGGGATTGATGCTGGCGGTAAGTTGCAGGGAGCTTCCGGCCAGGGGGGTGGTGGTGGAGGGGGTAAGCGTGACGGTTGGCGCGCTTTTGGAAACGGTGATGGTGACGGCGTTCGAGGTGGAGTTGTAGTAGTTGTTGTCTCCGCTGTAAAAACCGACGATCTGGTGGGCTCCGCCGGTGTAGGGGGCGGTCATGCTGACGCTGGCGGTGGAAGGGGTGCCGGTGATGACTTGCTTGGTGCCCTGGCTTACGCCATCGAGCCGGAAATCGACGGTTCCGGAGGGCGGGACCGCGCCGGATCCCGCGTCAAGCGATGTGATGGTGGCGCTGACGGTGAAGGTGGCGCCGCCCGCGGGGGTGGAAGTGGAGGGAACCACTGTTGTGGTGGTGGAGCTTGGCTGGACCTCAACGACGATGGGTCCGGACTGGGCGGCCGCGTAGTTTGTGTCTCCGCTGTAGTCGGCAATGATCTGATGTCCGCCCTGTAGCAGGACTCCGGTGACGGTGACCTGGGCGGTGGAGGTTTCACCGGTTCCGATATCGAGGGCGACAGTGGCTACATTCTGACTGGTGGAGTTGTCGAAGAAGGTAACAGTTCCGGTAGGGGCCGGGCCGCCGTCGCCGGAGACCACGTTGGCGGAAAGGACCACTGAGCCGGAGGGGTTGATGGTCTGGCTGGGGCCGGTGGTGTTGGTGACTGTGGCCAGGGCGGTCCCGGTGAGTTGAGGGCTTGCCCAGCCGGTGACCATGGCGCGGGCGTTGACGACGCCGAGTCCGGTGGCGAGGTCGTATCCGGGGGCGGCGGTAAAGCCGATTTGGTCGTCTGGGCCACAGGCGGGGCTGGAGGGTTGGCAGGGGAGGTGGGTGTTTCCCTGTTGGATGTCGGAGAAGATGCCGGTTTGAAGGCTTAGCGGGTAGAGATGGGGGGCGAGATTGCCTTGCTGGCCGTTTTTCTGCTCGACGAGGGCGGCAATTCCGGCGAAGAGGGCGGCGGCGGCGGAACTGCCTCCGGCGCGAACCAGGGTGCAGCCGGAGGGAGTTTGTTTCGAAGCCGTGGTGGTGAGGCAGAAAGCGAGGCCGGGGTTGGAGCTGGAATCGATGGCGGTGGGGAGGGCCAGGTCGGGGAGGAGACGGTTGTGGATGCCGGAGGTGGCCAGCTGCGCATTGGCGGGGATTGGCTGCCAGGCGGGAGCGGGATAAAGGGTGCTGACGCCGCCGCCGCCGGCATAGGCTGGGTCTTCAGAGCCGCTGGTGGACCAGGCGGAGAGTGCGGATGGGCCAGCCGCGGGGCCGGAGATGGCAAAGGCTGCGACGCCGACCGCGGTGTTCCATGGGGTGGAGGCCAGGGGGTTGACGGAGTAGCCGCTGGTGACGGGAGTTGCGCTGCCGGCGAGGTGGCAGGCGGAAGCGCCGCTGTCTCCGGCGGCGGTGATTACGGAGATGCCCTGGGCGGCGGCTTGCTGAAAGAGGGCGGAATAAAACGCCTGGTGAGCGGGGCTTAGGGCGGCCTCGCAGTTGGAGTAGCCAACGGCGACGGTGTGGGCCAGGGTTTGATCGACGATGGCGGCGAGCGAGAGGTCGAGGCCGTCGGTAGCGGCGGTGGTGGCTGCGGGGGCGAGGACGATTTGCGCGCCGGGGGCGGCTGCGCCAGCCCAGGAGACGGCGAGGGTGGCTTCAGCCTGGTCGGCGGCGAGGCCGGGGTCTGTTCCGATGGGGAAAATCTGGAGCGGGGAGACGGGAAGGCCGAAGGCTGCACGGAAGGCGGAGATGTCGCTGGCGGCGATGTTGCTGCGGGCGGCTACGGCGATGGTTTGGCCTTCGCCGTTGGTGCCGGAGGCGTGGAGGGTGTCGAAGTGAAGAAGTTGGGCGGCAAGTTGAGGGGTGAGGGCGGGGGTGTGGCCGAGGGATGTTTGAGCAGCGAGGTCGGCTGCCGAGATGCTGAGGGGTTGCGGCGGGGTGAGAGCGGGCGCGGAAAGAGCGCCGTCGAGCGAGACGAGGCCGTGGGTGATCGGGGCGAACGCGGCGGGGATGGAGACGGTCTGGGTGAGGACGAAGCGGGTTCCGGCAGGGGTGGAGACGGCGTCAACCTGAGTGTGAAATGCCAGCTCGAGCTGGGCGGCGGTGCCGGAGAATTCGATCCAGGCGCGGCCGGCCGGGAGGGGGGCAACCTGAAAACCCTGGCTCTGGAGCCATTCAGCGATGGCGGCGACATCGGCTGGGGAGTTGGAGAAGGCGTCAGCGAAGGCGGAAGGAGTGAGCCATTTGTGGTACTCGGGCGAGGCGGGATTGAGCTGGGCGGCGAGTAGGGTCTGGAGGGCGTTTTGCCGCGCGGGGGAGGGAGCGAGCAGCAGGATCATGCGATCGAGCCGTGCGTTGGCGGGAGCGGGAGACCGATAGGGGTTTGAAGACGGGTCGGACGGAGACTGAGGAGGCTTGCTGCCGGGCAGGGTGACGGTGTCGGCGCTGCGCCAATCGCCCGCGAGGCGAGAGGACCTGACGCCGGGGGAACTGTCCGCATCCTGAGAGCGAAGAACCGGAGTCATGGCCGAACCAGCAAGAGACGCTCCGAGACTGGCCAGAAGTAGAACGACATGAGGCAGACCGAAGCTTTGTTTATGTGCCATGTTCCTCTTTTTTACACGAACTCCGATGAAGTTGCGCCCCATACCGCCGGGTGAAAAGGAGTAATCCCAATCGTCCCCGATGGAACGGTTTCGACACCCTACCGCCTTCAGGGCAGAGGGCTCCCGGACTAGTTTGAGCTATCGCCCCGATTGTATAGCGGTGGAGGGTTGCCGGGGAGCAGATTCTGTGGTGGGGCGGGGGCGGGTAAGCGAAAAGGTAAAGCGAGGCTGTCTCGGGAAAGGCGGCCTGTTGGGAGTCTTGCTTTCCCACCCATTCACGATGAATTTGCGAATGGGTGGGGCAAGGGGTGCTTGGATCGATAAGGACAGTGGGTTATTGGATGCCGAGGTCAGCGAGCACCTTGGGCTTGGATTCGTCGACAGCCAGCAGGTTGTGGCAGGCGGCGCAATCCTGGGTGATGCTGGTTCCGTCCTTGGCGTTGTGGCCGCCATCGTGGCAGCGGAAGCAGCCTGGATAGCTCATGTGGCCGATGTGGTTGGGATGGGTTCCCCAGGTGACTTTCATGTAGGGGAAGACGTTCTGGCTGTAGAGGGTGACCAGTTCAGCGGCTGCTTCTTTGACTTTGGGGCCGTTGGTGGCGAGCACGCTGGGGTTCTGGGACTGATAAAAGGCCTGAAGCTGGGCCGGGATCTTCTGGGCGGCATCTTCTTCGGAGGCGTAATCGGCCTTGAGGAGTTGGAGGCCTTCTTTGTGAACGAAGGGGAGGTCGGGGCTTACGGCGCCCTCGGACATGGCGCGGTTGAGGGCGTCTTCGGCGGTCATGAAGGTGTGGGCTGCGCGGTTGTGGCAGTCGATGCAGTCCATGACGCGGCGCTCGCCCTGGGGTGCGGGGCTGCCGGCGGCAAGGGTGGTGAAGACAGTCTCAGATCCGTCGGCGTTGCGCTTCTGGACCCAGGGGATGGTGGTGCGGGACTCGTCGGTGGCAACGTATTCGATGTGTCCGAGGTGGGTGCCGTGAATGCCGCTGAGTTGCGAGAGGGAGTCGCGGCCGCCGAGGTGGAGGACGACGACGGACTGGGTCTCGGTGTTTTTTTCGTCGTCGGCAAAGCTGGACTTGACGAGGAGCTTTTCGCCGACGAAGCGTGCCGGGGTGTGGCAGCCCTCGCAGATTTCGCGGGCGGGGCGGAGGCTGCGTACCGGCGACTCTATGGGGCGGGGATAGTCGTTGAGTGCGACTTCGACCAGCTGCTTTGTGCCGTTGACCTTGGCGCGGAAGTAGGACTCTGCGCCGGAGCCGATGTGGCACTCGACGCAGGCGACGTGGGAGTGGGCGGAAATCTTGTAGGCGGTGTACTCGGGATGCATGACATGGCAGGACTGGCCGCAAAACTGAGGCGAGTCCATGTAGGCGGCGCCGCGGTAGCTGGCGACGGAGACGACAAGAAGGTTAATGATTGTGGCCACCAGGACGATATCCAATCCATGGCGGAACATTCGATCGTTGAGGTCGATCTTGGGGAACTCGGCAGGGATCTGCCCGGCCTTCTGGAGGGTTCTGCGGCGCAGCAAGACGCCGACGGGGATGAGGATCAGACCGCCGATGAACATTGCCGGCAGGAGCAGGAAGAAGATGATGCCGAGGTAGGGATTGTCATTGGGGCGGCCGAGCATCTCCACCAGCCAATAGCCGATCATGGTGACGCCGGAAGCGCTGGTGACTGCGCCGCCCGCGAGACTGATGGGATTATTGCCGAAGAACAGCGCGGGCCTTACCCAGCCTTCGCGAAATTTTTGAAACAAGCTCACATTGCCCCCCAAAAGGTTTTAATTTCTCGCCAGAAGGAGCGAAACCTCGATTGGAATGCTCCGCACGAGCCTGAACGCGGGAGTGATTTCGCAGGGAAATCCTCCGCTCCAAGCCCGGCATGCGGTCACGCCGATCACAGTTTCGCCCTGGACGAGTCTGGTTTTGTTTTTGTGCCGGTGGTTGTGACTACTTGAGACCCTTGTAGTAGGTTGCGACAGCCTTGATGTCTGCATCGGACAGGCCGGCGATCGGCTTCATCTTGCCTTTTCCGGTGGTGATGGTGGTGCTGATCTGGGCTACGGTGAGAGCCTGGATGGCCGGATCGGATGCGGGCTTGATACCCATCATCTTGGCCATACCCGCGCTCGGGGTGCCGGTGGCGCCATGGCAGCCGGCGCACTTTGCTTTGTAGGTTGCATCGCCGGATTGGGCGAAGCCTGCGGCACTGGTCATTGCGAAAACCACGGCCAGAACCACCTTGGAACGAGTTGACTTTGTCATTGTGAAACTCCTTTGCGTTCTTGGGGGAGCCGCGATGCACGGTGCATCCCGGACCCCGGTTTTTCAGGTGAACCGAAGCTTCTGCGACGGAAGAGTCCGCAGAAGCCCCGGCAGGACAAGTTCGTTCGCTTGATCGGCCGCAGAACACCGCGGCGCCCCAAGCCGATTGCGTGGTCCACAACGTCCTGTCATTTCAGGAAGGTGCGGAAGTAAGCTACCACAGCCCTGGTCTGGCTGTCGGTAAGGTTATTCTTATACGGCTCCATCTTGCCTATGCCGTTCCGGGTAGCCTGAACCATCTCCGCTTCGGTCATTTTTCTGACTTCCGCGTCGGTAACCGGCTTGACCTTCATGACCTTGCCGACTCCCGAATTGGCCAGGCCGTCAAGACCGTGACAGTTCAAGCACTTCTGTTTGTAGATCGCTTCCCCGGTGGACTGGGCGAAGCACACAGCGCTGACGGAGAGAGCAAACCCGGCCAGCGCCACAGCAACTCGAATAGAACTTTTCATGACGGACTCCCGAGGAGTTCATCGGCTGGCAACGCGATCGAATCACGTTTCCAGCCATTTGTTTCCTCGGAGAATCCGCCTGTACCACCGCACCGAGCGGTTGTGCCGGAACCACCTTTGTTTTCCGGCGGTGCCGCCCTTGCTTGAAAAGAAGGGCGGCGCCGGTCCATCTCTCGAAAAAATCCATTCCGCCCCGGCCTCTTCGCCGGACTGGCGGGCTGGGTTAGAACTCGTAGTGCACAGCGAGCGCTACGTTATTGGCATGAAAGTTACGCGGCGCAGTCAGGCCGGCGGGCGATTCGGTAAGCCCCGTTGGCTGTGGCAGCGAGGCGCAGGGAACAACTGTGGACGTGAGGGCTGTGGAAGTGCTGCAGTTCTGCGGGCCGGACGGACCACCTTCTCCGTAACCGTAGAAATTGTACTCCGCCTTCCAGATCAGCCCTGGATGAACCGTCCAGGCGAGATTGACGAAGGGTGATTGATACGCGGATTGGAGCGAGCCATTGACGGCTCGTGCATCGTTGAAGAACTGGTTGCCGCTCACCGCGCTGATGCGATAGCCGACATTGCCGTGGATCTGCTTGACGGGAGTCATGGTGAGAGCAACCGATCCATACTGCGTCGGAGCATCCATGAAGTCCCTGGCAAACCAGTCGGCGAGCTTGGTCGTCGATCCCCGGGAGAAAACCCCAGGGCACACAGCCGGGCCACCGCTCGCGTTGAGGGAGGCGGTGCCGGGCAGCGTGGGCGAGCCGCCGTTGTCGTAGCAGATGTTGGTGGCCGTATACACGTCGCTGTAGGCGTAGTTGAAGTCGAGACCGAAGTGCTCACTCGGCGAGAGCACCGCACCGAGGCTGACCACCCGGCTGTGATCGACGTGATTGAGCGGGCCTTCGTACGGGTCATCGCCCGCAGCGACGGCGGCCGCATTGTTATTGGTGTTGTTATGCCGTTCCAGGTCGTTCCAGGCGGCAGACAGCGTGGCCCAGGGCTTTGGCCGGTAGAGGGTGTGGACCCGGTAGTGCCTGGTTTGGCGCGGACCGAGCGGGGTGAATGCGTTGTCGGCGTAGAGCGCCTCGACCGTGCCGTTGATGCTCCAATTAGCGGTGGGACGCAGGGCGGCGTTCAAGATTCCGCCGTTTTGGTTGATGGTTACGGTGCCGTTGGAAGTTGCGCCGACGGCCAGGGGAGCATTGTCGGGACTGCCCTGGGCGATGGTGTGGGTGCCGTAGCGATAGGTGAAGGAAAGCGTGGCGCGAGACGAGGCATCCCAGCTTCCGGTGAGGTTGTTGGTGAGGAACTTCTGGCCGAAGTAGCCGGGGAGCGGCGTTCCAATGGCCCCGCTGCCTTCAATGCTGGAGGCCCCGGCGGCGGCCGAAGTGGTCGTAAGCGCCCCGGCGTAGTTGATGGATTCATTGCCGGCGGTGGCCGGCGTCGACAGCGTGGTCCCACTGGTAAAGGTGGTGGTGCCGGGCTGGTGAACATCGGAATAGTCCACCTGGTCAGAGAGGCTGAAGGCCTTCATGGCCTGCCAGACAACGCCGTAGTCGGCGGCCACAACCTGGCGCTGGGCGGAGGCAACTGCGGTGTAGGTGAGCGAGCGTGTGGTTCCGTTGAGGCCCTGGTAGCTGTCGTAGTAGTTGGGCAGGTTCATGTTGGCCCGGGTGTAGCGCAGGTCTCCATTCATGGATAGATTCCGTATGCTGGAGCTTTGCAGCCGGAAGGTCTGAGTGGGATAGAGAATGCGAGTGGGCTGAGAGCGCAGGTAGCTGGTGACCACGGCGCAGGCGGCATTGATGACGGGCAGGCCGCCGGCGGTCTGCGGGGCCGACAGGATGGGCGTAGTGCCGATGCTGTTGGCATTGCAGGACGAGCTCGGATAGGGCGTCTCGCTGTCGTAGTCGTCGAGAGCTACTTTGGTTCCGTCCGCCTCCTGGGCAATGAAGTCGCCGGGAGCCATGATGAAGAAGGAATCCGCCTTGTAGTGATCGATCTGCTCTTCGAAGGTAAGCTGGGTGCCGGCGACAGGCTTCCACTGAATGGCGCCGGTGAAGTCGTCGGTGCTGTTGCGCTGATACTCCTGAAGGATGGCATCGTACTTGGCAAAGCCATAACCGCTGGGGCTCAGGCTTGGACCTTGAAAGATGTTTTGCGAGTAGCCGGCGCGGTAGGTCACCTTTGAGATCGGGAACAGAGTGAGATTGGTATCCGTCATGCGGCGCACGGTGTTGTAGAGGAAGGGCGATTGCTCGACCTGCGGCCAGACAAAGGAGCCGGTAGGGGCAGCTGTGGGCCCAGTTGGAATGGTCTGGCCGCCAACGATATTGGGGTTGCCGAGCAGATCGTAATCGAAGTATTGCCGGTCGCGGCGAAAGATTCCCGAAAACTCGTAGACTTTGCCTTTGGAAAGGCTGAGCCGGGAGAAGCTGTTGGGATCGCCGCCAAAGCCGGTGCCGAAGGCGCTGACGTTATCGACCCAGGTGTGCTTGTTGCTGGGAAGGGCGCGCATTTCAAACGTCTCCCCCAGCACGCGAGGGCCGGATTGCAGGTTGACAAGGGTGGAGTACATGGCATTGCTGCCGGTGATGCCGGTCATGCGTCCGCCCAGGTCGACGCCCTGATGGATGGTATATCCGGCCGGGGCAGATACCTGCGCCTCCGGCGTGGGGAGTGGAGCTGCGGGGGTTGGATTCTGGGCAATCGCGATGCCCGTCGCCATTGTCAGGATGGCGAGTCCAATGGTTCCAGTGGTGCGCCGGAGCGACTGGACCACTGCCGTAAAGGGCCGTTGGTTGAGCGGCCGGGTAAAACAACCTTGATTCTTCATCTGAAGCCTCTCTTAAGAACTTGTTGCTGACACGAAGCGTTGAGCTCGTGTGCCGAGTGTTTACGGGATGTGGGCCTTGCCTTGCGCAATGGCGGTTTGACGCGGCCATAATCCATAACTCCTATCTGAGAAATGCCGGATTCACGTTGGAACCATGAATGTAGGTGTGGCAGCTGGTGCATGGTGTCAGCTCCGACGATCCTGCGTTCATGGAGTGCACCGTACCGCCCGCGACCGGGCTGTGGCACTGGTTGCACAACGTATTGACATTCGGCATATTCAGCAGTCGGGCGTTTTGAGAACCGTGCGGAGAATGGCACGCCAGGCAACCTTCAGCCTTGACTGCGGCGTGCTCATAAACAAAGGGTCCGCGGGTCTCCGTGTGGCACTTGGTGCAAATTGCGTTCTGATCAGCGGTGGACTTCAGGTTGTTGTTTCCAAAGGTGCCGTGGACGTCGTGGCAGTCAGAGCACTGCACCAGCCCCTCGTTTACCTTGTGGTGGAACGGCATATCGAATGAAGGCTTTACATCGGTGTGGCATTGAAAACAGAGAGCCGGCTGAGGCGCCTTGAGGAGCGCTTCTTCTTTGCCGTGGACTTCGTGGCAGCCAATGCAACTGACACCGCCCTTGGCGTGGGGTGAACGTTCAAAGTTGGGGTGCGCGCCGGCATGGCAGCCGAGGCATTTGGCATCGACATCCTTGGGTGAGGCCTTGGCGGGGTTGAAGATCTTGCCGATGTCGCCGCCGCCGGCAACGTGATCGCCGCCCGGACCGTGACATCCCTCGCAGTTTACGCCGGCAGCGCCGTGCTGGGCCGCCAGTTTGGTGTGGGGGTTTCCGGCGAACTTTTTGGACACTTCTTCGTGGCAGGTGGCGCAAACGTCCCCGCCGACGTAGGTGTTGGGTGAGGCCGCCGCGACCTGCGCGGATGCGGGATGACTTGCGCTGGCCGGGGTTGCGCTGGCCGGGGATGCGGAACCGGCTTTGGTTGCCGGGCTGGAGAGGGCGCTGGCACACAGGATTCCCGCGCCCAGCATGAAGATCAGACAGGCTCGCAGTCCCGGCAACTTGCCCGGGGCCGCATGGATTGGCGATTGCGTTACTGGCTCGATTTTTTGCATGAAAAATACCACCTTAGGTGCTCTTGTAGCACCCTCATGAATCCGTTGAACCAGTGAAGTCCACAATCGGTCCTGTCGATTCCGGAAACGAAACTGAGTGTTTTGAAATCGACCCAATTGGAGCAAACGCTTCAAGATCACAGTGTTCTGTGCGAAGCATCACTTCATGGTCTGAAGGTTACGGCGTTATCGGTTGGCAGGCGGTGATGTTTATCACACGAGGTGACGAGGCCTGGCCGCCTGATTCTTGTTTTGTTCTCCCATGGCCTTCGCATCGGAAACTCCGTTCCCACCGCCAAACGCTGGGCGAAGAAAGCTGCGATCTTCAGCGAAGACCTCTTGACCGCCGGACGCATCTTTCGAGGGGCGGAGAGGTTCGCCTTGAATTGCAACAGCATCGGTCCCACGTCGCTGTATCGGAGTGCTCATCTCCGCGGGAAACAACCTGGGGGCGGACAAACGCGGGGGGAATCTTCTGAAGGAGCGCATTGCATGGGGGCCGGCGAGGGAGCTGCGGTGGGTTGCTTTCAGCGACCCGATATGCGTGAGCCCCATCACATCTTTCGGGGTACTCGGTCGGGCAAACTTTCAGGGAGCAAGAGTCTCTTTTGCTGTAGCTTCAGCGCAACCTGACCCCAGATTCCAATGCTTGCCGGATGCGCTGGGCTCGAGGAGCAACGGAGCTTGAACGGCGTCGGAAGGGGCAGCAAGATGATGGGTGCAGAAATCACGACGGGACTGCATGGTCGGCAGAAACACCCTGCGCACCAGATCCCCGTGGGTTGTGCGGCATGTTCGAATCGGCGACCCGGCTGGTTCTGTTCACTGGGCAGTTCCGTGCTGGCCGACCTTGAGTTGGCAACGAGTACGATCAGCCTTCCGTCCCAGGCTTCGCTTTTCAACCAGGGGGACGAAGCGCGGTGCCTCTATTTGATCTGCGGCGGGTATCTGAAGCTTACGGCTGGCCGGATGGATGATCGGCAGATGATTGTCCGGATCGCCGGTCCTGGTTCAATGCTGGGCTTGTATGCGGTGCTTTCTCATGGGGTCTACGAGGTATCGGCGGAGTCGCTGACCAGCGCGCAACTGAGGCCGGTGGAGCGCGACCGGTTCCTTGGTTTTCTGCGCACCCACAAAGAGGCGCAGATGCGAGCGGTTCAGTGCATCTGCCAGGAGTACCGGTTTGCTTTGCAGGATGCCTGCCGGATTGCGCTGGCGGAGACGGTTGCAGCGCGGTTGGGCAGGCTGCTGCTGGAGTTGTCGACCCAGATCGGCGAGCACATCGAATCCGGCGCGCTTCGCTTTCCTCTGCTGTTGACTCACGAGGAACTGGCATCGATGACCTGCACCACGCGCGAGACGGTGACCCGCACGCTGGGCCAGTTCCGCAAAGAGGGGTGGATTTCGATTGAGGACTCGCTGGTGACGGTGCACCAGCCGGAGCGGTTGCAGACACTGGTTTAAGGCGCAGGTATCTCGGCACGCGATGGGTAATTCCCGTTTTTTGCGGCTTTTGAGATGTCCAGGGGTCGCCGCCGGAGTCCAACAGCTATCATGGAACCTGGTGGTCGCTTGTTGCCCGTTGCCGATGCGCCGCGAAAGTGCTTTCCGACCGACAACCGCGGAGGAATGACCGCTAAAGAATCGGAGTTTATTTTGCATATGGCTCGCCCCCTGTTCTGCATTTCTGTTTTTTTGATCGCATCCGGCATTCTTGTTGCCCAGAACCCGGCCAGCCCGGCACCAGCGGCCCCGGTCAACGTCACGACGACGGAGAGCCCTGAGATCCGCCAGTTTCAGAAGATTGAGGACTCCTGGGCGGAGGCAGTCAACGATCGCGACCAGTATGGGTTGGAGCTTGTGCTTTCTCCGCTTTTTGTGGATGTCTCGGCGACGGGCGATTTTACGACGCGCAACCAGCAGGTGGCAACGGTGCTGGCCGGCGAAGACAAGACGATCCATCTGGATCAAAAGGTGATAACGGTGCGCATGCTGGGCGACATTGCCGTGGCCAACGGCACCTATACACTGCGGCACAAATCCGGTTCGGCCGAGGTGAACGAAAAGGGGGTGTTCACGCACGTGTTTGAGCGGGCGCACGGCGCGTGGCTATGCATCAATTCGCAGCGCACCGCTTTGCGGGAAGACTCCAGCGCCAAGCCGAAGAAGCAATCCAACGCCGAGCTCCCCTTCCACATTCCGTTGTTTCAGAAGAGCGACAAGGGCAACCAGTAGGGCTGGGGTTAGCCCCGCCCGCACTTTCCGCCCGTGACCTCTCGATTTCACTTCTCTCGCCGATAGACTGCGCATACCTGTGCAGTGCTTGTGCGGCTTAGGCCGGGCTGTGCCGCAAAGAGAGAGAGGCACGAACTCATGAAGCGGTCTTCCCTTGGCATGCGCCTTGTTTTTCTGACGTTATCGGTGGTTGTAATTGCCTGCTTGCTGTGTGCGGGATTTGCATGGCGCATAGCTTCCTCATGGATTGAACAGGACGCATCGCAGGATGCGGCGCGGCAGTCCGGCGAAGCGATCCGGCATATTGCCACCATCGATCAGCTTTACCGGGTGCAAGTGGATAACAGCATGCGGCTTCTTGAGGATGAGGGTAGTCTGAAGGGCGCGCCGTCTGTGGCAGGAGAGGCCACTGTGGCCGGACGGACGGTTCCGAACCTGTATCTGGGCAAAGAGTCCGAGGTGCTGAACTTCGCCATGGTTGATCGAGTGAAGGCATTGGCGGGTGGCACGGCGACGGTTTTCGTCTGGAACGGGGCGGACTTTATCCGGGTGACGACCAATGTGCTCAAACCGGATGGTTCGCGTGCGGTGGGTACGGTGCTTGACCCGAAGGGCAAGGCGTTTGCCGCCCTGACGCAGGGCAAGGCGTTCAGCGGCCTGGTAGAAATCCTGGGCTCTCCTTATATCACCAGCTATGCGCCCATGTTTGACAATGCCGGCAAACTGGTTGGCGCCTGGTACACGGGTAACCGGCTCGACTCGATCCATTCAGTTGGCGAGACCATTCACACAGCGGGACTTCTCGATCACGGCTTTCTGGCGCTGCTCAAGCCCACTGGCGCGGCGCTCTTTCATGGGGACCGCATTTCCGATGCGGATCTGGAGAAGGTGCTGAAGGATCCGCGGGGCTGGGTGCTGCACGAGGAGATCTATCCGGGCTGGGGCTACAAGGTGCTGACCGCTTACCCGTCTTCAGACGTGCTTCGCCAGGAGCTCAGGATTGTGAGCCTTCCGGCCGCAGGAACCATCCTGATGGTTGCGCTTATCCTTTGCTGCCAGCTTCTGCTTCTCAATCGGCTTGTCCTTCGGCCGGTGGAGGAACTGACCGAGCATCTTTCCACCGCGGACCTGAATACGCTGCTGGCCACGGACCGCAGCGACGAGATTGGCATGCTTGCCACGAGCTTCGATGAATATGTGCTGCGGTTGCGTCACGCGCTTTTGCAGGTGCGTGGGGGCTCGGCGGCGACGACTGGAAAGTCTGGGGAGATTCGCAGCATTTCCGAGCGGATGGTTGCGCGCATGGCGGACCAGAGCCGGCATGCCCACGACGCTTCGGACGCGATAGCTCAGCTTTCGCAGGACGTGGCTACGATCTCCCGCCACACGCTCGATGCATCGAAGCAGGCGCGCGCGGCGGCCGATGCGGCGCGCGAGGGGGGTGAACTTGTCAGCTCGGCGGTAATGCACATTCAGGGGCTTTCCCGCGACACAGAGGAGAGCGTGAGCCGGATTGGGAAGTTGAGCGGGCACGCGAAGCAGATAGGCTCGATTGTGGGGGTAATCGAAGAGATTGCGGCGGGAACCAACCTGCTGGCGCTGAACGCGTCGATTGAGGCCGCTCGGGCGGGCGAACATGGGCGCGGCTTCGCGGTGGTGGCCGGCGAGGTTCGCCGTCTGTCCGAGCGCACGGCCCAGGCGACCCGGCAGGTTGCGGACCTGATCGGCGGCATTACGGTGGAGACGGAGCTGACCGCGGCCGGCATCGGCGCCGCCTCTCGTCACGCAACCGAGGGCACACGAATCATCTCCAGCCTGAACAGCACGTTTGATCGAATCGTGGAGATGGTGGTTGAGGTGGATGGCAGAGTGGCCAAGATCGCACAAGCCGCCGATCATGAGGTGGCGGCGGCCACCGGAGTGAGCGAAACGATGCGCTCGGTGGCTTTGAGCGCACAAGAGAGTTCCAGCGGGGCCGAGCAGGCAGTAGCGGCCTCAGAGCAGTTGCTGGGGACCGCGAGAATGCTGGAATCCATGGTCGAGCAATTTCACCTGGTTGCCCTTGCGCAAGACAATGCCGATTGAGTCGTCGATCGGAGCGAGCCGGGATTGGGCGTGAGCAATGGCTGTGGGCAAGCGAATTTTTCCGGTTGGCATAGAGCACGGCGTTGGCAGGGAGTGGCCACTTTGAGCCAAGCAGGAGAGCCGCTCAATACCATTATGCGAAGTGGCCTAAAGCCCTCGACGGGATTGTGGCGGGTTTTGCGCACGACTAAAATTGCTCGCATTCAGAACTTCCCGCTTTGCGCCCTGGACTCTGATGGAGAGATGGACCAGCGAAAGGGCCGCGGGGGTGACTCCCGGAAGACGGCTGGCCTGTCCGATGGTGATGGGGCGAACACGCTCCAGCGTCTCGCGCATCTCTCGTGACAGGCCGCTGATGGCGCTGTACTCCATCCAATCGGGGATGGTGACCGACTCAGCGGCCTTGAGCTTTGCGATGGATTTTTTCTGCTGCTCAAGGTAGCCGGCGAACTTGATTTCGGTCTCGACGGCGCGGGCTTCGTTGCGGAGAACGGCGGAGAGGACCGGGGGGGGATTCATGGTTTCCGCGGTATCGCCGGTCCCCAAAGGCGAGGGACCGGGGGCACCCATTCCGGAATGCAACGCGGTGGCGAGGTCGACCAGCAGAGGTTCGGCGGCGAGGAGGTCGCGCATGGCGCCGAGCACCGGCTCGATGGTGACTTCGGGGCGCTTGAGCAGTTGCGCCCAGGTGATGCCCTGGGTGGCGGGAAGGGCTTCGAATCCAGCCGCGGTAAGGCGCTCGGGGATCGCCTTTCCGGCGGTCAGGATTGCTTTCAAGGCGGCCATGCGGGCTTGCTTCTGCTCGTATTCTGCCCAGGCACCGTCGTTGATCAGGCCCAGCTTGCGGCCGTAGGGCGTGAGGCGGCGGTCGGCGTTGTCGATGCGCAGGTGGAGGCGGAATTCGGCGCGGGAGGTGAACATGCGGTAGGGCTCGTTGGTGCCCTTGGAGATGAGGTCGTCGATGAGGATACCGGTGTAGCCTTCGCTTCGGTCCATGGTGAAAGGGGGTTCGCCTTTGAGCCAGAGGGCGGCATTGATTCCGGCCATGAGGCCCTGACATGCGGCCTCTTCATACCCGCTTGTCCCGTTGATCTGGCCGGCCAGGTAGAGGCCCAGCATGCTCTTGACGCGCAGGGTGCGATCGAGTTCGGTGGCGTCGACCGAGTCGTATTCGATGGCGTAGCCGGGGCGGAGCATCTCGGCTTGGTCGAGGCCCGGAATGGAGCGGACGATCTCAAATTGTACTTCCATGGGCAAGGAAGTCGACATGCCGTTGATGTAGACCTCGTGTGTGTTCAGGCCCTCGGGCTCGAGAAAGAACTGGTGCTGGGTCTTGTCAGGGAACTTGACGATTTTGTCTTCGATGGATGGGCAGTAGCGGGGACCAATGCCTTCAATCTGGCCGGAATACATGGCGGAGCGGCCGACGTTTTCGCGGATGATTCGAAGCGTTTCCGGCGTGGTAAAGGCGATGTGGCAACTGATCTGGGGCTGGACGATCTTTTTGGTTCGGAAGCTGAAGGGGGTTGGGTCGGCGTCGCCGGGCTGCTCTTCAAACTGGCTCCACTTGATGGTTCGGCCGTCGAGACGGGGGGGCGTGCCGGTTTTGAGGCGGCAGGTGCGGAGGCCGAGTGCGCGGAGGGCTTCGCCGAGGAGGACAGAGGCGGGTTCGCCGCTGCGGCCGGCGGGGTAGCGCTCTTCTCCGCAGTGGATGAGGCCGTTGAGGAAGGTGCCGGTGGTGATGATGGTGGCACCGGCGAGGAGGTTGCGGCCGTCGCGGAGTTTGAGGCCGATGACGCGGCGGTGGGGGCGTGCCTGGGCTGGAACTCGCCCCGTCCCTACGGGACGGGAGGAATCGAGCGGGGATTCTTTCCCAGGGTTCCACCCTGGGCAATTCTCGGGTTCTCCCTCCGGGAGACTGGCGTCGTCGAAGACGAGGTTGACGACTTCGGCCTGGCGGATGTGGAGGCCGGTCTGGGCTTCGAGGACTTCGCGCATTTTTACGCGGTAGAGCTGCTTGTCGCACTGGGCGCGGGGGCTCCAGACGGCTGGGCCGCGGGAGGTGTTGAGCAGGCGGAACTGGATGCCGACGGCGTCGGCGACTTCGCCCATGATGCCGCCCAGGGCGTCGACTTCGCGGACGAGGTGGCCTTTGGCCACTCCGCCGATGGCTGGATTGCAGCTCATCTGGGCGATGAGGTCGAGGTTCATGGTGATGAGCGCCGTTTTGAGGCCCATGCGGGCAGCGGCCATTGCGGCTTCGCAGCCTGCGTGACCGGCGCCGACAACGGCGACATCGTATTGTTCGGTGAATGCCATTTTCAGGAAGGGGAAAAGCCCTGTAGGTCTATTCTACGGACTGTTGGCTGAAGACGGACGCGGGAAATGCTTAACAGCCTGTGGTGAAAGTCCAGATCGGGCGAAAAACATCGCTCAGGGGCTAAAGAGGCTGCGGAAAAACCCTTGTTTTGTAAGGATTGGAGAGTCGAAAGCGCGCAGGGGCTAAAGAGGCTGCGGAAAAAGTAGGGTTTTGAGTCAAGATTCACAAAGAACATCCCTCGGAGGCTAAAGCCCAGCGTTTATTTTCAGCCACTTGCGGCGCGGCTGAAGCCGTGCCCTTTCAAAACTTCGGCCATTTGGTAGTTTTTCCGCAGCCTGTAAAGCCCAACATTGATTTAATTGGCTTTCTCGGCCCGCGACCCCGACCCAGAGGGTTCCCCGGTACCCCGGTCAGGCCCTGTTACAAAGCCTCAGGAATGGGCTCCACAAGGAGTTTTTCCGCAGCCTGTAAAGCCCGTCTTTATTTTCAGCTACTTGCGGCACTACTGGAGCCGTGCCCTTTCAAAACGCAACTTTCACCACAGGCTGTTAAGCCCGTGCCAGCTTCACTTTTCGCCAGAGATAGGCAACCAGCACCAGCGCTGGAGCAGCTATCAAATACCGCAGCGGGGTGCTCGACATGGCCGTGGTGCCCATGAAGTCCAGGGGCGGTGTGTGGTGCAGCGGGCCGACGTACCACCAGGCTATGTAGAGAGCCTCAAAGAACTTGCGGGTTCCAGTGATTACGCCAAGTGCCAGAGCGAGCGCTGGGATGAAGAGCGCGCCAGAGGCCCATGCGCCGAGGCCGGCAACATCGCGAGCGGCGAGAAGAGGAAGGCCGAGGCCGCCGCCGGTGAGTGCCGCGACCAGAACGCCCGCCGCGTAAGTGGCAAGGAGCTGTCGTGGGATGGCGTGGGGCGCGGAGAAGATGAGCGAGCCGGTGGCGAACGTTGCCTGGCGCGTACCCATTTGGGACCAGATGAGCATGGGCCAAAGCCACGCGAAGACGATGACTCCGGTGCGGGCTGATTCGAGTGGGGAGAAAAGGCAACCGAGGAAGGCTCCGGCAGCGCCGAGGTACCACCACCAGGCATGGCCGCGCAGCAGGAGTTTGAGTTCGGCCGCCACCAGGGGGAGGAGCCGGGAGCGGGAGGCGGGTGTGGCGAGTGGGGCGAGATGGGCGGCGGATAACTGCGGACGCGGCGAACCGGCCAGGCTGCCGACAGCAAACTTGTCCAACGGGAGAGCCTGCGAGGCCGGCAGCGAATGCGCATCAGCTTCGCGCGCGGGCATTGGGTTCGGCATTGGTTTCTTTTGCGGGAACCAGCCGGCCCGTGCGGGGTCGAACCGATCGAAGAACAGCGCGGCCAGAAACGCAAGGGCGAAGGCAATGGCGACGAGCATGAGGCGGCTGAGCACGATGGGCGCCGTCCAGTGCATTCCGGCCCAAAGAAAAGTCTTTGTCGTGCGCTCCATGTTTCCT
>Ga0302156_10000440_pt1 | contig 39673 bp, 47 predicted proteins | sample I_Bog_N3_2_FD_193503 | JGI IMG/M metagenome (GOLD analysis project Ga0302156, IMG submission 193503) | Peat permafrost microbial communities from Stordalen Mire near Abisko, Sweden - I_Bog_N3_2 | ecosystem: Environmental > Terrestrial > Soil > Wetlands > Peat | place: Sweden: Abisko, Stordalen... | reverse complement strand
CCAGCCTTTGCTGACTCCGCCGAAGGTGCTGGAGAGGATGAGGAATTCGCCGACGAAGCCGGAGAGGATGGGCAGGCCGATCATGGCGAGGGTGGTCAAGACGAACAGGGTGGCAGTGCTGGGCAACTTGCTGGCGAGTCCACCATAGACGTTGATCTGGCTGTTCTGGTAGCGGTCGTAAAGCAGGCCGAGGAGGAAGAAGAGCGCTCCATCGACCACGCCGTGAGAAAGAATCTGGTAGACCGCCCCGGCTGAACCGATGGCCGTGAAGCCGTAGATGCCGAGCACGATGAGGCTGAGGTGACTTACGGCGGCGAACGCGATGAGCTTCCAGAAATCGCGTTGGACCAGGGCCAGACAGGCTCCGTAGAGGATTCCGATGACGGCGAGGGCGATCAGATAGGGAGCGGCCTGGTGCGCCTGGACTGGGAAGAGTCCGATGTGGAAGCGAAGCATGGAGTAGAGACCGAGTTTGCCGGCGACGACCATGGCCAGGGCGACAGGGGCCTCGGAATATGTGTCCGAGAGCCAGCCGTGCAGCGGGAAGACGGGAACCTTGACGGCGAAGGCGAAGAGGAATGCGAGGGAGCACCAGCAAAGCGCCTGGGCGGGGAACTGGCCGTTGGTGATGAGGATTTGCAGGGTGATGAAGTCGAAGCTGTTGGTCTTGGCGTAAAGCCAGAGGATGGCGACCAGCAGCGGGGCCGAAGGGATGAAGGTAAACAAGAAGAATTTCAGGGCGGCTTTGGGGCCGTCTTTGCGGCCATACATGGCGATGAGCAGTGCCATGGGGACCAGCGAAAGTTCCCAGAAACCGTAGTAGAGCATCAGGTCCAGCGAGATGAACACGCCGAACATGGCGGTTTGCTGGAGCAGAAAGAGGGAGAAAAAGACCTTGCGGCGGGTCTGGATGGTGTTCCAACTGGCGAGAACGCCGATGGGAGCGAGCAGGCCGGCCAGGACGACGAGCCAGAGGCTGAGGCCGTCGACGCCCACGTGGTAGAAGATGGCGGGGCTATCGATCCAGGGCTTGTTGACACTGAACTGGAAGCCGGAGGCGGTGAGGTCGTAGTGGAAGGGCAGATGGAGCGTCAGTCCAAAGGTGACGAGGGCGGTGAGGAGGGCAATCCAGTTGGGCAGCTTGGCGCGGTCGGGCACCAGCGTGACGAGGATTGCGCCACCGAGCGGCACCAGCAGGATGAGCGTGAGGATGGAGTGATTGATGTCGTTCATGCTCAGCGCCCCGCCAATGTGAGATGAATTCCGAAGTTTGCCAGGACCGAGGCCCAGGGAATGAAAACGAACAGCAGCAAAGCGGCTGCACCAGCGGCCAGCCATGCGGCATAGGAGCGGATGTTGCCGGACTGCCAGCGCTGCAGCAACGCCCCGGAGAAGACGGCAATGCCGCCGAGAAGCCAGGCGAGTCCGCCGAGGATTGCCTTGTCGACCACCCAGCTTAGGAAGTAGGTGGAGAAGGCCAGAAGCGGCTTGACGACAGTGGCGCCGTAGAACTCGTCTACGTAGTATTTGTTGGCGAGTAGCTTGTAGCCGCCGGGGTAGGCTGCGGCGAGTTCTTTTGGACGGTCGGATTTGCCGCTGTAGAAAGTGTGGGCGAAATACCAGCCGAGGAGGGCGACGGCGACGGCGATTCCGCTTAGGGCGAGGTCGAGCGTTTTTCCACCCACTGCCGCGGCAGGGTCGATTGTGGGGCCAGTCACTGCGGAGAGGAAGCTGCCGAAGCGATCGATGCCGATCCAGCCACCGGAGATGGAAAGCAGCGCCAGGATTACGAGGGGACCGAGCATGGACCAGGGGCTCTCATGAATATGGGCTCCGGCCGAATGGCCTTCGACCGGGTGCGCGTCGTTGCTGCGGGTTTCGCCGAAGAAGGTGAGGTACCAAAGGCGGAACATGTAGAACGCCGTGAGGAGAGCGGTGATGAGACCCACGAAGTAGAGGACTTTACCGAGCGAACCTTGCTGGAAGGCCGAGTAGAGGATGGCGTCTTTCGAGAAAAAGCCGGCGAAGGGCCAGATGCCGGCGATGGCGATAACCGCGGCTGTCATGGTCCAGAAGGTGACGGGAAGCTTGGTACGCAGACCGCCCATCTTGCGCATGTCCTGCTCACCGCCCATACCGTGAATGACGGAGCCTGCGGCGAGGAAGAGCAGAGCCTTGAAGAAGGCGTGGGTCATGAGGTGAAAGATCGCCGCCGAGTAGGCCGCGACGCCGCAACCGAGGAACATGTAGCCGAGCTGCGAGATGGTGGAGTAGGCCAGGACGCGCTTGATGTCGGTCTGGACAAGGGCGATGGTGGCTGCGAAGAGTGCCGTGGCCGCGCCGACGACCGCGACCACGGAAAGCGCGAAGGGCGAGTGGTCGAAGAGCACGTGATTGCGAGCGATCATGTAAACACCGGCCGTGACCATGGTGGCGGCGTGGATGAGCGCGGAGACGGGCGTGGGGCCTTCCATGGCGTCGGGCAGCCAGATGTAGAGCGGAAGCTGGGCTGATTTGCCGGTTGCGCCGAGCAGCAGGCAGAGGGCGATGACGGTGACCACGCCGCCGGTCCAGCCGGGGTCCTGACCGAGTTTAGTGGCGATCTCGGTGAAGGTGAGCGTGCCGAAGTTAGCCAGCAGCAGGAACATGCCGATGAGGAAGCCGAAGTCGCCGATGCGGTTGACGATGAAGGCTTTCTTGCCGGCTTCGGCGGCGGTGGTCTTCGAGAACCAGAAACCGATGAGCAGGTAGGAGGCCAGACCGACGCCTTCCCAGCCGACGAACATGAGCAGGGCATTGCCGGCGAGGACCAGCGTGGTCATGAAGAACAGGAACAGGTTCAGGTAGGCGAAGTAGCGGGCGTAGCCTTTGTCGTCCTTCATGTAGCCGACGGAGTAGACGTGAATAAGGAAGCCTACGCCGGTGATCACGAGCAGCATGATGAGCGAGAGCTGGTCGAGGACGAAGCTGAAGTCTACGTGGAGGGTGCCGATGTTGATCCAGCCGATGGGACAGGTTTCAATATAGGGCAGCGAAAGAGCGGGGCTGCTGATTGCGAAGACGCTCGAAGCCGCATTGAGTACAAGACCAAACGCGGCCAGCGGAGCGAGCAACGCAATTGTCGAGACCAGAGCCTTGGGCAGTCGTCGGCCGAGCAGCCCGTTGATCAAGAATCCCGCAAAGGGCAACAGCGGAATGAGCCAGAGATGGAGAGATCCGTTCATAGTTTCATCAGGTCGATGCGGTCGACGGCCAGGGTTGCGCGGGCGCGGAAGACGGCAATAATGATGGCCAGACCGACGGCTGCTTCGGCCGCGGCCACCATCATCACAAAGAAGACAAAGATCTGGCCTCGCACCTGGTGCCACTGGTGGGCGAAGGTGACAAAGGAGAGATTGACGGCGTTGAGCATGAGCTCAATGGACATGAACACGGTGATGAGGTTGCGCTTGATGAGGAAGCCGACGATGCCCAGCGCAAAGAGAGCGGCGCTCAGCAGCAGGTAGAGCTCCAGCGGGACTTCCTGAGAGAACATTGAACTCACTTGGTTCCCGTCCTTCCTTGGTTCCCGTGTGGTTCCGATTCGCCATCCGGCTCTCCGTGGCCGTGGCGGGCCAGGGCGACTGCGCCGAGAATGGCGATGAGGATGAGGATGGAAGTGACCTCAAAGGGCAACAGAAGCTCATGGAAGAGTACACGGCTGAGGTCTTCCGTGGTGGTGATGCCGTCACTGAGGGCGGCGACTCCCAATTCGCGGGAACGGAGAATGGCGGTGGCGATGACGCCGAGGATAACGACCGCGGCTGGGAAACCAACGGCTCGCCAGACGCGGCTGCCCATGGTGCGTTCTTCGCGGTCGGCGTTGAGCAGCATAACGACGAAGGTGAAGAGCACCATGATGGCGCCGGCGTAGACGATGACCTGCGCGGCGGCCAGGAACTCGGCCCCAAGCAACAGGTAAAGCACAGCCAGCGAGGTCATTACCACAATCAGCGACAGGGCACTGTTGATGGGATGGCTCTGGAGCAGGAGGTTGATGGCCCCGGCCAGGCAGAATCCGGCAAAGAGGAAAAACAAGATGAGGTGCATCGTACCTTGAAGAGCAAACTCGGGCCGGCGAAAAGGGGCCGGACGGTTAAGGGGAAGGACGATGGAGCAAGTGAATCAGGCTCGCTGGTGTTCTTCCCGATTGTAAATCAGTGATAGGCAAGCCAGAGGCTTGTCGCCACAATGTTTAACATGGCCAGCGGCATCAGGTATTTCCAGCCGAAGCTCATGAGTTGGTCATAGCGGAAGCGGGGCAGCGTACCGCGTACCCAAACATAGAGAAACAGGAAGCAGAACACCTTCAAAACGAACCAGAAGATGGGAAAAAGGGCATGGGCAATTATGTTCTGCGGCGGGTCAATGAGGTTGCCGAAGGGGCTTGTCCAGCCACCCAGGAAGAGCAGCGTAGCCACGCAGCCAACCATGATCATGTTGGCGTATTCCGCCATGAAGAACATGGCGAACTTCATGGAGCTGTACTCGGTGTGATAGCCGCCGGTGAGTTCACTCTCTGCTTCCGGCAGATCGAAGGGTGAGCGGTTGGTTTCAGCATAGGCAGCCATCAGGTAGATGAAGAATGCCACAAACTGGAAGCCGCCAAAAATGTTCCAGGTGGCAATGCCCTTGGTGGCCTGCTGCTCGACGATGACGCGGAGGTTGAGCGAGCCGGCGCGAAGGACTACTCCTACGAGGGAGAGACCGAGGGCGAGTTCGTAGCTGATGAGCTGGGCGGAAGAGCGCAGCGAACCGAGCAGGGAGTACTTATTGTTGGACGACCAGCCGGCGAGGGCGATTCCGTAGACGCCGATTGAGGTGACGCCGAGGATGACCAGCAGGCCGATGTTGAGGTTGGAGATTTCAAACAGGTCCAGGCCGCCGGGGCCGATGTGCGGCTCTCCGAAAGGAACAACCGCAATGGACAGGAGCGCGCAGCCGAGCGAGATGATGGGCGCGAGCAGGTAGAGCGGACGGTAGACGCCGGAGGGGATGATGTCCTCTTTGAGGAAGGACTTGGCTCCGTCGACGAGCGGCTGCAACAGGCCAAAGGGGCCGACGCGGCTGGGTCCCCAGCGGTTCTGGATGCGACCGACGAGCTTGCGCTCAAGCAGGACCGTGTAGGCGACGCCGACCAGCAGCACGACGGTCACTACGGCTACTTTGAGCAGGCTCCACAGGAAAAACTGAAGAAGATTCACTTGGCTTTCAGCCTCTTGGTTCTTGTTTCGGAAAATCAGTCGGCGGCGGATTCCGCCAATTCGTGAGCTTGATGCTGTTGGAGTTGCTGGAGCGCGGGGCTATAACGGCCCAGCGTTGCGGAGGTGAAAAGGGTGTCATGAGCCGGCAATACAAGGTCGGCGGCGGTGGAGGCGAGGGTCGAGACGGGAACGAAACCGGGTTCGGTCGGCACGTCGTTTCCGGTGAATAGGTTGATGCGGTCCAGTTGATAGCCGGGGACCAGGCGGGCGATCTCGTCGAGCACCGCGAGTGGGTCGAAGGGGCTCAACTTCGGTTCGAGGTTATTGGCTTCAAGCCAGACTGCATGGCGGTCGGCTTCGCCGGATTGGGCGCCGCGGGACTGGCCCAGATCGGCAGTGACGCCGCCTTTGCCGAAGGGAACAAGGCTCTTGACGTCGACGCCCATAGCTCCGGCGAGGCGGACGAGGATTTCGAAGTCGGGCTTGACGCCAGCACGGTCGGCGGCCTTCTTGACCATTTGCACATCGCCGTAGGTGTTGGTCACGGTGCCGGTCTTTTCATACAGACTGGCGGCAGGAAAGACTACGTCGGCCAGGGCCGCGGTTTCCGTGAGGAAGAGGTCCTGGACGATGAGGAACGTGTTGTTGAGCGCGGCGGGTTCGGGTTTCAACGCAGACACTGGGTTGGCGCCGGCAATGAGCAGCGCACCCAATTCGCCTTTGGCGGCAGCGGTAAACATCTCGCTGAGCGATTTGCCGGACGTCTGGGGCAGACCGGGATATTCGCCAAACGCGCCTGGGGTGGAAACGGGAATGTAGCCGGGAAGCAGGACAGGGTTGAGGCCCATGTCGGCAGCGCCGCGGGAGTTTACGTGGTCACCGAGGTAGGCAAAGCGGACATTGCCGCGCTTGAGTCCCCAGGCCACGAGGGCTTCGACGGCTGCGCCACGATACTCCTGGCCGAAGATGACGACCAGCGACTCCTCGGCCATGACAGATTTGGCGAAGTCGGACTCGCGGCGATCGAGGATGGCGGTCAGATCTTTGAAGCCGTTGGGCGGGAGGCCCTGCACGGCCTTGGCCTGGCGCTCGAGCTTGATGGATTTGGAGTTGGCAATGTAGAGACGCGCCTTGTTGAGGCGAACGTTGGTGCGGAGCTCCCAGGCCAGCAGCGGGTGCTCTTCCGTGGGGTCGCCGCCGATGAGCAGGATGGCGGGAGCGGCGCCGATCTGGCGCAGGCTGACGGACTTGCCAGAGTGGCCGGCGAGGGCGCGGGCAAAAGCGGCGTAGTCTGTGCTGCGCTCGTGGTCGATGTTGTTGGTGCCGAGAACGGTGCGGGCGAATTTCTGGAGGAGGTAGTTCTCCTCGTTTGTGAGCTGGTTGGAGCCGAGGACGCCGATGGCTGTCCCGCCGCGGCTGTCGCGGATTTCCTTGAGCTTGCTCCCGGCCAGGCGCAAGGCCTGCTCCCAGGTGGCGGGCTCAAGCTTGCCGGCGGCGTTGCGGATGAGAGGCTTGGAAAGGCGCTCGGGGCTCTCGACAAAGTCGAAACCGAAACGGCCTTTGGCGCAGAGGAAGTCGTTGTTGATGCCGGACTTGTCGCGGTTGTCGGCGCGGACGATTTCAGAGCCGTCGTTGACCTGGCGGACGCCGAGTGTCACCTTGCAGCCGTCGCCACAGTGGGTGCAGACGGTGGAGACGTGCTTCATCTCCCAGGGGCGAGTTTTGTAGCGATAGCTGCCGCTGGTCAGTGCGCCGACCGGGCAGACATCGATGCACATGCCGCACTGCTCGCAGTCAAGCTGGCCTGATGCGCCGTCCGGCGAGAGGCCATTCGGCGAAATGACGGAGTTGACGCCGCGATTCTGCACGCCGAGCGCCCACACATCCATGCCTTCGCCGCACATGCGGACGCAACGGTAGCAGAGAATGCAACGCGGGCGGTCGTAGTAAACGGCAGGGGACCACTGCTGCTCTTCGCGGTGCTGCTTGGCTTCCGCGTAGAGGCTCTCGCCCGCGCCGTACTTGAACGTCATGTCCTGCAATTCGCACTCGCCGCCGGCATCGCAGACGGGGCAGTCGAGTGGATGGTTGCCGAGGAGGAGCTCAATAGTGGCCTTGCGGGCCTGGGCGATCTCAGGCGACTCGGTAGTAAACACCTGGCCTTCGGCAACCGTCGTGGTGCAGGCGGTTTGCAGCTTGGGCACTTTTTCCTGGCGCACCACGCACATGCGGCAGGCGGCCTGGAGGCTGAGTCCGGGGTAGTAACAGAAAGCTGGAATCTCGATGCCCGCCTTGCGGCAGGCTTCAATCAGCAGCGTCCCTGCGGGAGCTGTCAGCTTTTTTCCATCGACTGTGAAGGTTACGTCTGGCATGTTTTCCTATGCGGCGCGAACGGATTCGCTGTTCTGCTCTTGATTCGGAACTTTCACTTCGAGTTTTTGGACAACGAAATACTCCACGCCCTCGAAATCTTCATCCTTCAACTCGACGTCTGTTGTTGCGGGTTCTGGAATCGTCTCGCCGTCCTCAAGCATCCCGGAGAGGTGGAACTCGAGCGCCTCGCGCATCATGGCTTCCATTTCTTCCAGGGTATCCCCTGCGGAGACGCAGCCGGGAACGTCGGGCGCATGGCCGGAGAAATTGCTCCCTTGGCACTTTGCGTAAACAACCAGATATCTTTTCGTCATTTCAACCCCGCTTGTTTGAGAATACTGTGAACGTCTGGCTTCGACAGATCCCTGCTGCCGTGCATTGGAACCGTGACTCGCCCCGGCTTTACCGGGTGCTTGTACTGCGCATGACTGCCTCTTTGAGAGTGAAAATACCAGCCATCCTGCTCAATGATGCGAATGATTTCTTTGGCTTTCAAGCGTTCGCCTTTGCTTTCTTCGTCGGCCTGCAAGCCGGTACATCGATTTCCAGCGCCGCTTAAATCACCGCCAGTTCAACATGTTTTGCGAACGGGCAGGGCTTGCCGTTCAAATGCTCCTCAAACTCTTTGCGGAACTTCTTCACGAAGCCCAGCGTGGGCATGGCCGCTGCGTCGCCAAGCGGGCAGAAGGTGCGGCCCAACATGTTTTCCGCAAGGTACTGGATGTTGTCTATGTCCTTGGCTACGCCATAGCCTGCGTGGAACCGGGTGAGGGACTTCTTGAGCCAGTCCGTGCCTTCGCGGCAGGGGATGCACCAGCCGCAGGACTCGTGCTGATAGAAGCTGATGGTCCGCAAAGCAAATTCAACGATGCAGGTCTGGTCATCAATAACCACAACGCCGCCAGAGCCAAGCATGGAACCGGCCTTGCCTACCTGGTCGAAGTCCATGCCGAGATTCTCGATCTCTTCGGGCAACAAAACCGGAGTCGAAGAACCGCCGGGGACTACGGCTTTGAGCTTGCGCCCGCCGCGGATGCCGCCGCCGACTTCGTAGATCATCTTCTTGAGGTTGTAGCCCATCGGCAGTTCATACACGCCGGGGCGCGCCACATGGCCGCTTAAACCAAACAGCCGGGTGCCGCCGTTGCGCGGCGAACCGATGGCTGCGAAGGCCGCTCCGCCCATGTCGATGACGTGAGGCACGGTGGCAATGGTTTCGGCGTTGTTGATGACCGTGGGTCCGCCGTAAAGGCCGACGACAGCAGGGAAGGGCGGCTTGATGCGGGGAACGCCGCGCTTGCCTTCCAGGGACTCCATCAGAGCGGATTCTTCGCCCACTTCATACGCGCCTGCGCCGCTCTGGGTGATGATCTGGAACTCGATATCGGAACCGAAGATGTGTTTGCCGAGGAAGCCCTTGGCGTAGGCATCGGCAACCGCTTTCTCCATGATTTCGAGCAGGTAGCGATACTCGCCGCGCAAATAGATGAATCCGGTCTTTGCGCCAATGGCGAGGCCGGCAATGATGGTGCCTTCAATCACCGCATGCGGATCGTGCAGGAAGATCAGGTGATCCTTGCAGGTTCCGGGCTCGCTCTCGTCGCCGTTGACAAGCACGTATTTGGGCTTGGCCGACTGCTTGGGGACGAACGACCATTTAAGGCCGGTGGGAAAGCCTGCGCCGCCGCGTCCGCGAAGACTGGAGGCCTTCATCTCATCGATGATCCATTCCGGTCCCTGGGCGAGGCACTTCTTTGTGGCGTCGTAGCCACCGAGTTCGAGATAGCGGTCGATGTTTGCTGCGCCCATACCGAAGCGCTTGCTGACCACCTTGACTTCATCGGGATGTGAGACGAGCCTGGGCATTTTTACATTTTTCCTTCCGCCAGCGCTCGGCCGCGATAGGTTTCAAGAATACCGGTGACGTGCTGCGGGGTGAGGTCGTCGTGGAAGTCGTAGTTGACCTGAATGGCCGGGGCCCAGCAGCAGGCGCCGATGCACTCGACTTCTTCGAGCGAGAAGAGTCCGTCCGCAGTGACGCCCTTGTGGCCGATGCCAAGTTCATCCTGAAAACGCTCAAAGAGATCGTATGCGCCGCGCAGCATACAACTGATGTTGGTGCAGACCTGGACATTGTATTTGCCGGCCGGCTTGAAGCGGAGCATGGAGTAGTAGGTGGCCACGTTGCGAACGTCTAGCTCGGTGATGCCGATGCGGTCGGCGATTTCGGCGATGACCGCGTCAGAGAGGTAGCCGATTTCGTCCTGCGCATAGAGGAGCATGGGGACGAGGGCCGAGCGGCGGAGAGGGTATTTTTCAACCAGCGCATCGAAGCGTGCGGCCAGTTTGGGCGAAAAGATGCTCATGGTCTCTGGGCTCATTGCTTCGGCTCCTGCATCAGTTCGCGCGCCCAACGTTCGGCTGCCATATCCATCTCTTCCTCGCCTGCTGCTGAATTCCCTGGGTTGGGTTCCCTTAGTCTTCCGTGCTCCGTGAATTCGAGTGTGCGTTTGGTTCCGTCTTCGCGCTGCCACTTTACTTCCGCGCCGGTGCGTTTCAGTGCGAGCCAGTCATCCCCGTGACGCACCAGGATATTTTCTTCGCCCAACTCGACTGTGGCCTGGCGGTTGCCGTTCAATCCGTGCGCCGCGGTGTAGCTGCGAAGCAGGGAAGCCAGAGATACCCAAAGCTCGACGAACAATTTCTCGTCGGATGGGACATCGGCAATCATTTCTATTGGTCCCAACCTTAAAATCCCTCGGGGGCTAAAGCCCAGTTCATTTCTTGCTCGATGCGGCATGACTGAAGTCATACCCTGATACAAAGCTCGGTTCTTGATCCCTGGTCCCTCATCGATCAATCTCACCTAACACAATGTCGATGGATCCAATCACTGCCACCACGTCGGCCAGCATCCGTCCTTTGCACATCGTTTCCAGCGCCTGCAAGATGGGAAACGATGGATACCGCATGTGTACGCGATACGGCTTGGCGGTGCCGTCCGAAACAATGTAGTAACCCATCTGGCCGTGACCGCATTCGATTCCCTGAAACACTTCTCCGGCGGGTACGGTAAAGCCCTCTGTCACGATTTTGAAGTGATGGATGAGCGCTTCCATCTGCGTTTTCATCTTCTCGCGGTCGGGAAGCACGATCTTGGGTGCATCGGCCTTGACGGCGCCTTCCGGCATTCCGTCGAGAGCCTGCTGAATAATCTTCACGCTCTCTCGCATCTCGATGAGGCGCACTTCGTAACGGGCCCAGCAGTCGGCGTCGTTTGAGACCGGGACCTTGAACTGGAACTTCTCGTAGCTGGAGTAAGGCATGTCGCGGCGCAGGTCGAAGTCGACGCCGGAAGCGCGCAATGGAGGGCCGGTGACGCCCAGGGCGATTGCGTCCGCGGCGGAAAGGTGGCCCACACCCTTGAGTCGATTGCGGAAGATCGGGTTGCCGGTGAGCAGGTTGGAATACTCGTCGATCTTTTCCGGCAAAGTGCGGATGAAACCCTGAACGCGGTCGAGAAAGTCGAGCGGTGGTTCCATGGCCAGGCCGCCGATGCGGATGTAGCTGGTCATCATGCGCTGGCCGGCTACCGCCTCAAAGAGGCGGAGAATGTCTTCGCGTTCGCGGAAGGTGTAGAGGAAGACGGTGAGGGCGCCAATGTCCATGGCGTGGGTGCCGAGCCAGATGAGGTGCGAATTGAGGCGGCTGAGTTCGGCGAGCAGGACGCGCATCCATTGCGCTTTGGGAGGGATTTCGAGGGTCAACAGTTTCTCGACGGCCAGGGCGTAACAGAGGTTGTTGGCCAGCGGGTCAAGGTAGTTGATGCGGTCAGTGAGCGGGACGACCTGGTGATAGAACTTGGCTTCGCAGGTCTTCTCGATTCCGGTGTGCAGATAGCCGATTTCAGGATAGACGCGGACGACGATTTCGCCGTCGATTTCAACCACCAAACGCAAAACGCCATGGGTGGCCGGGTGCTGCGGGCCCATGTTGATGACCATGTGCTGATCGCGAGCGCCTTCCGCGGGTTCAAGGACGGGCATGCCTGCCGGGTTGCTCATTTAGCGGTACCCCTCTACTGGATAGTCCTTGCGCAGGGGATGGCCTTGCCAATCCTCGGGCAGCAGGATGCGGCGCAGGTTGGGATGGCCCTCAAAACGGATGCCAAACAGGTCAAAGACTTCGCGTTCATAATAGTCGGAGCCGGCCCAGACCGATGTGATGGATTCCACAGCAGGGTCTTCGGCCTGAAGCAGCACACGAAGGCGGATGCGCTCTTTGAATGCGTGCGAAACCAGGTGGTAGCTCAGTTGAAATCGCGGCGAGGCGGGGAACCAGTCGACAGCGGTCATGTCTTCAAAGAAGTTGTAGCCGGCGGCTTGCATGGCGGCGGCTGCTGCGGCAATCTCTTCCGGCACGATGGTCAGGGTCAACTCGCCAAAGTCGAACTTGGCGTCTGCCAGCGCTGCGGCATTCCATGCGAGGATTGCCTTGACGGCGGGGTGGTCTGCCAGACCCACAAGAACCGCACCTTTGCCGATGAATGTCTTTTGGTCGTCCATATCTAGAGATCCGCCCTGTCCCGGCTCCAGTCCAGGACTCCTTTGCGCACGATGTAGTAGAGGCCGACGGCCACAAATCCGAGATAGACCAGCATTTCCCAGAAACCGAAGAGCCTGGATCCTGTGATTCCGGGAAGTTTGCGGTAGATGACGGCCCAGGGCATCATGAACACCGCTTCCACGTCGAACAGGATGAACAGGACGGCGACCAGGTAAAAGCGCACGCTGAATCGTCCGCGGGCGTCGCCCACTGCCTCAATGCCGCACTCGTAGGCTGCCAGTTTGGTGACGGTATTGCGATGGCGCCCGACAAACCAGGAGGCGACCACCATACCCACGCCGAGCAGAATGACTGCCAGAACCTGCATGAAGAGCGGGAGATATTGCCAATAGTAAGGAATAAGCGCCGCCTGGCACGGAAGAATCCGCAAAAAACAGCGCCTGCCGCCCAAAGCAACCCCAGCTTGTGTCGAAACAGGACGCTGGTTTGAGATTAGGTTTTCAGCCTGCTCCCGTCAAGGCTGGGAGAGCGGTTGAGGGCGGCTTTGGGAGACGGTTCAAGCAGGGATAAACGGGCCACTGCTGCGGGAACAGGCGTTTGCGGTGGATTTGGCGCGGTTGTGATTTTTTGAGAATAGATGGCTGCCACCGGGCGATTTTGCGGATTGCGGTATGGCGCATTGACAGATATGCCGGTGATCAGACAGGTATGGATGAAAGGGCCGGCGACGCTGAACCCACAAAAGTGGGATATGAGATGCGGAATGGGTGATTGCCGAGGCTACGTAGCATGGAGTTATCTTCAGTGTGGGAATGGTGAGGGGACGGACCTGCGGGTACTCCGCTTGATACTTCCCAGGGTGAATGGATTTGGCGTTTGATGATTGTGGACGAAGACAAGGCATGTGTGAGCTACGTCACCTCGATCCCAAAAACGGCACGCGATAATTCATTGTTCCAGGATGGGACACAGTACCTAGGTTTCTTAAAGAAGACACCGATGGTGCCGAAGAACAGGTTGAGGATAAACAACATGGCATCTTCCATGACCGCAGGTTTCTCGATCCCCTCTGGGCAAGCAACCACTGGCCCTCGCATCCAAACCAACCGTCGCCGCCGCATTACTCCTCAGGCTGGACATGCCCTTGAGATTCTTGGCCACGCAATTGAGTACCTCACAGACGAATTTGTGCATGAAGGCGCGGGACTATCCGCCGGAAGCAGTCAGTTGGAAGCGGTGCAGATGCTGATGGCGGTCAATCGGCAGGTTTACTTTGAGTGTCCAGAGATTCCGACGCTGGGCGAACGGCTGCGAGCGGCTTTCCATTTGCACGCAGCCTAGAGTTCTTTGCGGACGCGCAACGCATGGCTTGCGCCAGACATCGCTATCTTCAAGCCAGCAGGGCATCCGAAAAGGGTGCCCTGCTGGTATTTTGGCGGTAGGAAATGCGGGGCGGAATTTCTTATTGGCCAAGCGCCAGAACGGCCAGCAAGACCAACCAGGCAACGCTCATGGTGTGCCAGAACCATGCGGTTGAATCGACGGCTACCTGGCGATACTCGACACGCTTGAACCAGCCCAGGGCGCTGAGGCAGAGTGCGAGTGCGGCAATGCCGAGGAGCAGATGGGCGGCGTGCAGGCCGGTGATGACATAGAAGAAGTAGCTTGCCGGGGTCGACCAGCGATCAAAGGCGAAGCCCTGCGCGGTGAGTTGGCGCCAGGCGATCCACTGACCGGCGAGAAACAAGACGCCCAGGGTCAGGGTGGCTCCTACCCATGGAAGGGTGTTGCGCAGTGCGGGACGGCCCAGGCCGAGCCACTCTTCCAGCACATCGATTTCACGAAAGATGTAACGCCGGGCGCGCTCCATGGTCAGACTGCTCAGGACCAACAGAACCGTGTTGAAGTAGAGGATGCGCGGCAGTACGATTGGGCGCCAGTCGCCGGCAAATTCATGAGTGCGGGGATCCATGCGCATGCCAGCCTGACGGGCGAAGAAGAACAGGACCAGCACGGCGAAGAAGAGCATGTCTGCGGCCAGGGCCGAGAGGACAAAGAACCGAACCTTGTTGAGGAGTTCGCGCGGGCCGCGGCGTTCATTGCGCCACTCGTCGTCTCCGCCGCCCCCGCCACCGCCGGTGGGTCGCCGGTCAACGGGTGGCTTGCCGCCGATTCCCGGTTCTTTCCGTTCTGTTTCCGCTGGGGTGGGCGTAAAGATGGACGGCATTCAGGCCTCTGTGGAAATCAGATTACTCTCACTTTGGTTTGGACGCACCCACAATCGAAGCAGGTTGGCTGATTTTCGGAGTTGCCGGTCATTGTTTCTGAGTCGTTTTGACCGTATCGACGAACATCTGGTGCACCCGGCGGTCGGTAGAAAGCTCGGGGTGGAACGTAGCGGCCAGGATTCCGCCCTGGCGAACGAGCACCGGGGAGCCGTCACGGCGGGCGAGGATTTCCACCTGAGGACCGGTTTCGACGAGGCGCGGTGCGCGGATAAAGACCATCTCCAGCGGGCCGCCGGGAAGGGCGGTTTCCGCAGTGAGAATGGAGGAATCGATCTGCCGGCCATAGGCGTTGCGCTCAACGGTTGCATCGAGCAGGCCGAGCGAGCGCTGGGGTGGGTTCAGGACCTGACGGGCCAGCAGGATGGCCCCGGCGCAGGTGCCGAAGAGGGGGTGCGTGGCGCCAAATTCCTGAAGGGCCTCAAAGAAATTGAGCTTCTCAAGAAAGCGCAATATGGTGGTGGACTCGCCGCCGGGGAGGATGAGGCCGTCGAGGCCGGCGAGTTGGTCCGGTTTGCGGACCTCGACAGGGGCGGCTCCGGACTCGGCCAGCGCTTCAGCGTGGGCGGCGTAGTCGCCCTGGATGGCGAGTACGCCGATCAAGGGGTGGGACTGGCGGTGGAGGCGGGCAGCCTCGACCTGACGCTCGGCTTCTTCTTCCCCTCTCAAACGCTCCACAAGGCGGGGATTCCGCTCGCCGCTATTGGCTAGAAAGTCGTCGCCGAGCTCCCGGCCGTCCGGATCAAGCAGAGGGTTCTTGACTGGCTCCCGTTCCTTCTCTGTCTTCGTCAATTGGATGCTCCGCCATTGGCCAACGGCTTAGGCTCGAACTTCTTCGGCTCGCGCAAGAGGCATGACTCGCACCACGCGTCCCATGACCTTCTTGTCCTGTTCGGCCATCTTCAAGTCGTTAGTTGCCTGCAATCGCATCCACCCTTCCGGCGAACTGCCGAACAGGCGAGAGAGCTTCAGGCACATGACGGCGGAAAGAGGTTTGCGCTCCGACAGGATGTCGTGAAGCATCTGGCGGGAGACGCCTAGAGCCTTCGCCGCTGCCGTTACGGACAGGCCGACGGACGGCAGAATGTCTTCCTTGAGAATCTCGCCCGGGTGAATGGGCGGCAATCCACTCTTTCTCTGCATCGCTTCCTGCCTTTGGGTGCCCGGCCCGCTAAGCAACCGATATGTTGAGTTCCTTGCCGAGAACATGGAAGGCTTCGGCGATGCGGTCCACCTTGGTCGCGTGGGACAGGGTGGTGAGACGATTGACCTCCTGCTTGCTCGTCTTCAGACGCTTGGCCAACTCCGCCGGGCGCACATCCTGGCGAATCATCTCGTCGAGCAGGGCGCACTTGAGCGAGAGGCTCACCGGCAAGGCGATGAGGTATTCTCCCTTCCGCTTGAGGGTGGGGGGGGGACTCGGGCGGCGCTCGTCGAGATAGTGCTCCAGAGCCAGCTCCAATGCCTCCGCCGCGTATTTGAGAGCGTCTTCCAGCGTGTCGCCCTCGGTGATCGCCTCGGGAACATCGCGGAAGGTCACGGTATAGCCTCCCTCTTCCGGCAGGCCTGGGGTCAACTTTGCAGCATATTGCAACATCACTTTTCTCCCTTCAAACCGAGCTGGCGCTTGATGCCCTCAACCGTGCCTGTGCGCAAATCCTTGACGTGTGTAGGGAGCACGGTGGTCTTCCCATTCAACGTCACATACATGTGGGAACCTTTGCCCCGCGACCGATCGAACTTGGCGCCCTTGCTCTTCAGCCACCTCTGGAACTCGGCGCTGTTCATGAGTCAAGAATACACATAAATGTTTACTCCGTCAAGCACCTGCGGGACTTGCCGTCCAGGCAACGCCCTTCGGCTCGTGGAACGAACGGTGTCGGTTTTACACCCTTCGCTAGAAAAAGCGAAGGATCGGAAACCAGGCATCTTTCTCGGTCGAAAACTCATGAAAGCCAGGGAGAGGACCCTACGATTCAACCCCATCGCGGTGCACAACGTCGATCATTTTCTGAAGTGCATGCGTCTGAAATCTGTCCATCGGCCCGATCGCTTTCAATACCTCATCCAGAAGACCACTTGCCTGACTCCAAGAGATGGAGACGTAAGGGCCGCCCAATTCGCTATAGCGGACTCGCTCGGTATCCTGCGGCCGTTTCGCTGGATCGCAGTCGATCAGGACAGGCCGATCGTAACTTGTGGGACCCTCGCGTCTGAATGGAACAAAGAGGATGTAGCGGTTGCCCCCATCGCTCCAGAATTTGGCAGCAAGCGAGCCGCCATCTCGGATTCGTTCAACGCCTTCAACCTTACGCACAGCGGGCAACATCGCATAATCCAGATTTCGTTACTGCCTTGCGCTTTTTTCTAGCGCAAGGGTAGGAAGCAAGGAGGCTCATGCGAGCGGATAGCGAGCGTCTGCCCCACCGCAGGTGGTTACCAGCCGCGGGTTTGGAGGAGCTGAGATTCTTCTAATGCTGCCGCGGCAAGGCCCTTCATGGTGCCGGTGACCTGTTCGGCGACTTCGGCGAGGACCTTGGGGTCGTTGAAGTGAGTTGTCGCCATGACGATGGCCTTGGCGCGGCTGACAGCTTCTTCGCGCTCCTTGGGATCGTTCTCGACATCGAGCGGCGTGGCGCGTTCCTTCATAAAAATACCTGACCCGACGAAGATGGCCTCGGCGCCCAACTGCATCATCAGCGCAGCGTCGGCCGGGGTGGCGATGCCGCCGGCGGAGAAGTTGGGAACGGGGAGCTTGCCGGTTTTGGCGACCATGCGAATCAGCTCGTAGGGCGCCTGGTGATCCTTGGCAGCCCTATAGAGTTCTTGTTCGGAGAGAACGGTGAGGGCGCGCATCTCGCTGACGATCTGGCGCATGTGCCGGACCGCGAAGACCACGTCTCCTGTGCCGGCTTCGCCCTTGGTGCGGATCATGGCTGCGCCTTCAGCGATGCGGCGCAGGGCCTCGCCCAGGTTGCGAGCCCCGCAGACGAAGGGCGTGGTGAAAGCGTGCTTGTCGATGTGGTGCGCCTCATCGGCAGGGGTGAGGACCTCGCTCTCGTCGATGAAGTCGACGCCGAGTTCCTGAAGAATCTGGGCTTCGGCAAAGTGTCCGATGCGGGCTTTGGCCATGACCGGAATGGAGACCGCCTGGATGATCTGCCGGATGAGGCTGGGCTTGGCCATGCGGGCCACACCGCCCTCGGCGCGGATCATGGCGGGCACGCGCTCCAGCGCCATGACCGAAGTGGCGCCGGCTTCTTCGGCAATGCGCGCCTGTTCGACGTTCATAACGTCCATGATGACGCCGCCCTTGAGCATCTCGGCGAGGCCCACCTTCAGGCGCAGGGTGGTTCCTGTAAAGCTCTTGCTTTCATTCTGTTCCGACATAGTCTTTGACCTCGATTTCAGAGCGTGGCGCGAGCCGCATGGGGCGGAAAACGCGGGTTACCGCTCTTTTTCAGTGTAGCAGCGATGCAGGTTCCCGGTATCGCGGTGCGAAACCGTTGGTGTTCCCTCATTCTTCCTGTGAACTTTCTAATTATCCTCCCCCCTCTTGTGGTCACCGTTCTGCAGTTCTTCCCGGTACATGGCTACAGCGCTCCCACCCGCTCCGACACAAAATCAAACCTCGGCTGTTGCCGCGGCCGGGAACGCGCTTGCGCAGGAGCAGGCTCTGGTGCCTTCTCATCCGGCGGGTCCAAATGCGAATTCCATCCTCTTGACCCCGGCGGTGGCGCGGCTGCCGGTGGAGTTGGACGTTTCAGTTCCGGTGCGGAACTTTCGGGTGCGCAACCTGCTGGCGCTTGAGCCGAGCCACCTGATCGAGTCCGGCTGGGGGCACGGGGAGGATGTTCCGCTGGCCGCGGGGCACGTGCAACTGGCATGGGCCGAATTTGAAGTGATTGAGACACAACTGGCAGTGCGCCTGACCCGGCTGGTTTGAGTGTGAGGGCAGGGGCACGGGAACGAAATCGGGAGAGACGGGTGGAAATGATGCAGGAATCGCGAGACAGAACGGAGAAGACCGGAATGCCGCTGGGCGGGTTGGCCGGATGGCTGCTGAAGCGGCTGAGCGGGGTGCGGCGTTCTACGGCCAGACTGGCGGTGGTGGAGCGGATTTCGCTGGCGCCGCGGCAGTCCCTGGCGCTGGTGGAGGCCGAAGGACGGCGATTCCTGGTGGCGACATCGGCGGAGGGTACGCCGGCTTTTTATGCGCTGGACCATGGCACGCGGAGGCCGGGCGGAAATCGGGCAGCGAGTTTGCCGGCCAGGGTAGCGAGGATTTCATGGTAACCGCGTGGGTGGTGGCGCGCGCCGCCACTGCCGCCGCGCCCACATCTCTGTTGCCCGATCTTTCGCAGCGGCTTCACCCCTCGGATTCGACGCCTTGGACGATTTTGCTGGTTCTGACGCTGGTTACGCTGCTGCCGGCGATTCTGATGGCCATGACGCCGATGGTGCGGCTGCTGGTGGTGTTTCACTTCCTGCGCCAGGCGCTGGGAACCCAGACCGCTCCTTCCAACCCCACGCTGATGGGGCTGGCGCTGATGATGACATGGTTTTTGATGACGCCGGTTCTGATGCAGGTGGACCAGCAGGCGGTGGAGCCGTATCGCGCCGGGCAGATTACCGGCATGGAGGCCATCGATCTGGGCGCACAACCTGTGAAGCACTTCCTGCTGCGCTACGCACGCGAAAAGGACCTGGCACTGTTTGCCGCGGCAGGGCAGGTGGCCCGGCCAAATACGCCCGACGATCTGCCCATGCGGGTGGTGGTTCCGGCCTATATCCTCTCGGAGCTGAAGGCGGGGTTTTCGATCGGCGCGGTTCTGTTTCTGCCCTTTCTGCTGATCGACATGGTGACCGCATCGGTGACCACCTCGATCGGAATGTTTCAACTGCCGCCGGTGGTGGTTTCTACGCCGCTGAAGATTCTGCTGTTTGTGATGGTGGATGGCTGGAACCTGCTGGCCAGCTCGCTTTTGAAAAGTTTCTAAGAGGATTCCAATGACCCCTGACATGGTTTCAGAGCTTCTGCGGCAGTTGATGAAGGAATCGATGATTCTGGCCGCGCCTCTGCTGATTTCCGCGGCATTGCTGAGCTTCCTGCTGAGCCTGGTGCAGACGCTGACCAGCCTGCAGGAGCAGTCGTTGACCACGGTTCCGCGCCTGGCCGTGATCTGCATGATTCTGCTGGTCGGGATGCCGTGGTTTCTGGGCCGAATGGCAGCCTACACCGTGCTGCTGATGACCAATTTCCATCGGTTCCTGGGGTAGAGCAAATCCAGGCAGAAACGGGCTCTGTCCACCAACAACGCAATCAGGAGCAGCATGCCGCACGCCGCCGAACTCGACTGGACCAGCTTTCTCTCCGCCATGGCGCTGGCCATGGTGCGGGTGAGCGGGATGGTGGCGTTCGCTCCGTTCTTCTCATCGACGGCGCTGCCGCTGCGCACCAAGGCGGTGTTTGTGGGTGCGGTGGCCTGGCTGCTGGCTCCACTGGTGGCGGAGTTGCCGCGGGCTCAGTTGACGATCAGCCTTTCAGGGCTGCTGGGCGAGTTGGCGGTTGGACTGGTCTACGGGCTGACGCTGGCGCTGCTCAACGAGATGATGATCTTTGCCGGACAGATTGCCGGAGTCCAGTTCAGCTTCTCGATGGTGAACCTGATGGACCCGACCTCGAACATCCAGACACCGCTGCTGGGCGATTTGTTCTCGCTGATGGGCACTCTGGTGATCATCGCGGCCGGCTTCGACCGCATCATGCTGGCCTCGGTGGTGCGCAGCTTCCATGTGGTTCCGCTGGGGAGCTACGCCTTGGCTCCGGAAACGGGTCTGGCCATTGTGCGGGCAGCGGGAGGCATCTTTCTGGCCGCGGTGGAGTTGGCCGCGCCGGTGCTGGCGGCCACCATGCTGGTTGAGGTTGCGGTTTCGCTGATTGGAAAGCTGAGCCCCCAGTTGCCGGTCATGTCGCTGACCGTGCCCATCAAGACGATGACCGGGTTTGCGCTTCTGATGGGCTCGCTGGCCTTGTGGCCGCGGTTCATCGAGGCCCGGTTTGCCGGGCTGCTGGACCTGGCCGAGCGGTTGATATCCGCTCCGGGCGGCGGCATGCACGGGCTGGGGGGCTAGACCATGGCCGGAGAGCGGACCGAACAGGCAACCCAGCATCGCCGCGATCAGGCGCGCAAGGATGGCGACATCCTGCACAGCCGCGAGCTGTCGGCAGCGGCCGGAACGCTGGCCGGGGTGATGGTGCTGGGAGCGATGGGCGGGCGGATTCTGGCGGCATGGCGGGCCGCATACACGGGATTTCTGGAACTCGGTCCGCCGTCCCACTGGGAGCCGGCCACGGTTGAGCCCACACTTTACGCAATGCGGCGGCTTGCGCTGACCATTCTAGGCCCTTCGGCCATTGTCATGGCGGCGGTGGCGGCCGCGGCGCTGGGCCTGGGGGTGATGCAGACCGGAGGGGTCAACATCCACATGGGAGCCATCGGGTTCAAACCCGACCGAATCAACCCCATCACCAACATCAGCAACCTGTTCTCGCTGCGAGCCGCGGCACGGTTGGCCAAGTCCCTGATTCCGGCGGCATTTCTGGCCGTCTTCGCGGTGCAGCGCATTGCCAGGCAATTAACTCTGCCGCCTTTTTCGACGGTGCGCCTGGAGATGCTGGGGAGCGATATCTATGGCCTGTTGCTGGCGGCCGCATGGCTGCTGTTCGGCTGGTCGGCGATCGACTATCTGGTGGAATGGCAGAGCCGCGAATCGCGCCTGAAGATGAGCCGCGAGGACATGCGCGACGAGATGAAGCAGACCGAGGGCAATCCGCAGATTCGCGCCCGCATTCGCAACCTGCAGCGCCAGATGCGTCGCAAGCGGGTCAAGCAGGATGTCTCAAAGGCCGCGGTGATCCTGACCAATCCTACGCATTTCGCGGTGGCGCTGGCTTTTGATTTCACCACCATGGAAGCGCCCAGGCTGGTAGCCAAGGGGCGGAACCTGCTGGCCGAAGAGATCAAGGCGGAGGGCCGCTGGGCAGGGGTTCCGATTGTCGAAAACCCTCCGCTGGCCCGGTCCCTGTACCGGTCGGTCGAGGTGGGGCAGGCGATTCCGGTGGATCTGTATGCTGCCGTGGCGGCGATTCTGGCCTATCTCTACCGGCAAAGGGTGGAGTCAGAGCTGCGGGAGCGGCGGGCTCGCGAATCCGCGGCGCGCGCACAGGCCAGGACGCAATCGAATGCCAGAACGCAAGCGGAGGCGGCACGGTCGATGGCCAATGGCCGGCCGACACAAGAACCGCCTAGCCCGCCCGCAACAGGAGGTATGGGATGAGTACAGCAGTCCTGGTTGCCGGTGCACCCCCGGCTCAATCCATCTGGCAGCGGGTGCGCGAGTACGTTCTGCCGCTGGCCGCGATCAGCGTGGTTTTTGTGATGCTGGTGCCGCTGCCGGCCGCCGCGCTGGACTTTCTGCTGGCGCTGTCGATGGCCGCGTCGATCATTGTGTTTCTTACCGCTGTGCAGATTCGCCGCGCCGTCGAACTGAGCGTCTTTCCCACGCTGCTGCTTCTGCTGACACTGTTCCGCCTGGCCCTGAACATCGCTTCCAGCCGCCGCATTCTGCTGCACGGGTCCGAAGGCACGGCGGCAGCCGGGAAAGTGATCGAAGCCTTTGGCCAGTTCGTGGTGGGGGGCAACTATGTCGTGGGCTTTGTCCTGTTTCTGGCCCTGATCGCGATTCAATTCCTGGTGGTTTCTCATGGAGCGGTTCGCACTGCCGAAGTAACGGCGCGTTTCACCCTGGATGCATTGCCAGGCAAGCAGATGGCCATCGATGCGGACATGAATGCGGGGCTGATTGACGAGCAGGAGGCCCGCAGGAGGCGCCAGGCAATTGCGCGGGAAGCCGAGTTTTATGGCGCCATGGACGGCGCGGCCCGCTTCAACCAGCGCGATTCGCTGGCTACCATTCTGATTACCGGAATCAACATCATTGCCGGGCTGTTGATTGGAACCTTGCAGCAGGGCGTGGAGCTGGGCGAGGCCGCGCGCACCTATACCGTGCTGACCGTGGGCGACGGGCTGGTAACGCTGATTCCTTCGCTGCTGGTTTCCATAGCCGGCGGCATTACGCTGACGCGGGCCAACTCGGCCGGGTTGCTGGGCTCGGAGATTCGCCAGCAACTGCTGGCCAAGCCGGGCACGCTGTATCTTGCCAGCCTGGTGTCGGGGGCCATGTGCCTGATTCCAGGCTTGCCCAAGCTGGCCTTTCTGACGGTGGCCGGGGCGCTGTTCTGGGGTGGGCGCGCAGTGGCCAAGCGGGCCAGCATGGCGCCTCCGCCGGAGCCGGCGGTCGGGGAAAAGAAGAAGGCGGCCGAGGCGCAGGGTTCCGACCTGGCCCAGTTGTTGAAGTTGGAAGAGCTGACGCTGGAGATTGGCTTCCAACTGATTCCGCTTGTGGATGAAAAGCAGGGCGGCCAATTGCTGAACCGGGTGAGATCGCTTCGGCGGCATCTTTCTTCGGAGATGGGTTTCCTGGTTCCACCCGTGCACATCTCCGACAACCTGCGACTGAAGCCGCGGGAGTATCTGTTTTCACTGCGCGGCATGGAGATTGGCCGCTGGCAGACCGAGGGAGCGCAGTTGCTGGCCGTCTCCGGGGACCCGCGAAGGCGTCCGCTGGCGGGCAAGGAAGCGCGCGAGCCGGCTTTCGGAGTGCCGGCCATCTGGATTGCCCCGCAGCTTGAGGACCAGGCCATCGCTTCCGGCTACTCGGTGGTGGATGCGGTGACGGTGATTACCACCCATCTGGGTGAACTGATCCGGCGTCATGCCTGGGAGCTTCTGGGCAGGGCGGAGACCAAGCGGCTGCTGGATTCGCTGAATGAAAGCCACCCCAAGCTGATGGAAGAGCTGGTGCCCAAGCTGCTGCAACTGGGCGAGGTGGGCCGGGTGCTGGAGCAGTTGCTCAGGGAACGCGTGTCGATTCGCGACCTGGGCTCGATTCTTGAGGCTCTGGTAGAGGCTGCCCCGGTGAACAAGAGCCTGGTGGCGCTGGTGGAAGCCTCGCGCCAGGCGCTGGGCCGCCGGCTGATTCGCCCGCTGCTCGACCAGGACGGGCAGTTGCCGGTGCTGCTGCTCGATCCGGCGCTCGAAGAGGAGATTCTGGCCACGCTCTCTCCCGACTCGGCGCAGCGTCTGCTGGCCGCGCAAACGGCCCCGGCCACTCCGGTGGTGCGCCGGCTTACCGATTCTTTGAGGCAACTCATCGGCGGCGCCTCTGCCGCGGCCCTCCCCGTGCTTCTTTGCCCAAGTCCGGCCCGATATCACGTCAAGCGCTGGCTGGAGCCGGTGATGCCCCGTCTTTCGGTGGTGGCGGCAGGGGAGATACCCGCCGACATCCGGTTGCGGCCGGTGGGGACGGTGCGGTGAGGGGTCAAGCCAGCAGGTGGAGTCAGCCAGCGGGGAAGATTCAGCGGGGAAGATTCAGTCAGGAAGATTCAGTCAGGAAGATTCAGTCAGGCAAATTCGGTCAGGCAGGACATGGGGTGAGGGAAGATGGGACTCGAAGCGGCGGTACTGGGAAATCGGGGAATCATGCGCCGGGGCATGACACAGGATGGGTATCCACCCAATCCCGACGGAGGGGTTAGCTTGAACAGCGAACAGGAGCGGGTACTGCTGGAGCACCTGCCGATCGTGCGGTTTCTGGCCCGGCGCATCCACGAGCGCTTACCCCAGCACGTGGACATTGAAGACCTTGTCTCGGCCGGGGTGGTGGGGCTGATGGATGCATTTTCGAAGTTCGATCCGGCCAAGAAGGTGCAGTTTCGCAGCTACGCGCAGTTCCGTATCCGCGGGGCGATCCTGGACAGTCTGCGCACCCTGGACTGGAGTCCGCGGGAGCTGCGGCGCAAGGGCCGGGCGGTAGAAGAAGCCATTCGTGTGGTGACGGCGCGCATGGGCCGGGCGCCGGGCGAGGGTGAGGTGGCGGCCGAGATGGGGCTCAGCCTGGACGACTACCAGCAGTTGCTGGGGGATCTGAAGGGGCTGGAGATCGGCACGCTGCACATGGAGCGCAATGAGGATTCGGGCGAAGAGGAACTGGCCTATGTGCCTGGGCGTCCCGAAGAAGACCCTTTGTTTCGCTGCCTGCGGGGGGAGCTCGAAGAGCGGCTTTCCGAAGCCATCTCGCACCTGCCCGACCGCGAGCGGCTGGTGATGACGCTCTACTACTTCGAAGAGATGACCATGCGCGAGATCGGCCTGGCGCTGGGGGTGGTTGAGTCGCGGGTTTCGCAGGTTCATGCTTCGGCGGTGGTGCATCTGCGCGCTGCCCTGAAGGATCTGGTGGCTCGCGGCACATTGCAACGGGGCACTCCCGGTCGCAAGGTCACCGCGGGCAGAGGCTGAAACCAGGGCAGGATGAAACCCGGGCCGAGAGGCGAGAGGCAAGAGGAAAAAGATGGAAAAGACGCTGAAACAGAATGAGATCGACGCACTCTTCCAGGCCGCTCGCAGTTCGACGCCGGATGCTCCGGCCGAGGTGCGGGCCAAGGTTGTGCCCTACAACTTTTCCTCGGCCGGGCAGATCTCGAACGAGCAACTGCGCGCCATCAGCATGCTGAACGATCTGTTCGCGCGCAATCTGACCCACAACCTTGCGGCGTGGCTGCGCACGCGGTTTCAGGTGAACCTGGTTTCCGCCGAGCAGATCCAGTTCAACGAATTCCTGCTGCGCATTCCGGAGATCAGTTATGTCGCGTCCGTCCGATTGGAACCGCTGGGGGCGCTTTCCGTCCTGCAACTGGACCTGGCCCTGGCTCCGCCGGTGATCGACCTGCTGCTGGGCGGAGAGGGCAAGGAGGGCGCGTTGCGCGAGCTGACCGACATTGAAGAATCGATCCTGGGATCGGTGGTGGAGATTATCTGCCGCGAACTGACGGCGGCCTGGCAGCCGGTGGGTTTGAGCTTCAACTTCGAGCGCCGCCAGATGCAGACCCAGGTGGCGCGCATCATGTCGGTGACCGAGAAGACCTTGTGCCTGAGTTTCGAGATTCGCATGCCGCATAGCTCCGGGCTGCTCAACCTGGCCTTTCCGGCGGTCGTGGCGAATACCATCCTTCGCCGCCTGACGTCGGACTGGGGGAGAAGCCGCCGCCATGCCGGGGAGACCCGGGAGCGGATGGAAGCCGCTGCCCGCCGGATTCGTTTCGGGGGAAGCCTGCAACTGCCGACGGTGCGCCTGAGAGCGAGCGAAATTGAGAACCTGGACGTGGGGTCGGTGCTGCGCTTCGATCTGCCGGCCAACACCGTGCCGGTGTGGCAGGTGGGCGGGCAGCCATTGCAAGAGGCCGCGGCCATTCGCCAGGGCCTGCACCGCGGGGCGCGCATCGAACGCGGCATTCAGGAGGCCGGGCTATGAAGAGCTTTCTCGAGTGCTGGACTGGCGCCGCGACTCTGCTGTTTCAGCAGGCCCTGGCCGGAGAGCCGCAACTGTCCGAGTCGCTGCCCAAGCCGCTGGCTCCGGATTCGTTTGGCTTTGCGGCCACCATAACCGGGGATGTGGCCGGACGCTTTGCCGTGGTGCTCGACGGCACGATTCTGGCTTCTCCGCTGGTGGGCGAAGGGATGGACCAGAAGGCTGGGTGGAGCGAGTTGCTCCGCGAGGTGGCCGAGTCGGCCGTGGGCGAGTTGCTGGCCGCGACGGGCAGCAAGTGCCGCATAGAAAAATGGGGTCCTACGGATGGAGAGAGCAAGGTTTCCTGCGCCTTTCAGTTGAAGTCCGGCGAGCGCTCGTGGACGATTCTGGTGCGGGATGAGGTGAAGGCTCCGCAGGCAGTCAGGGCGGAACCGGCACCAGTTGCCGCCGCCTCCATTCCCCAGCCTCCGCCGTGTCCTCCGTGTCCTCCGTGTCCGCCGATCGGGTCCGGGATCGAATTGCTGCTCGATGTCGAACTGGATGCGACGCTGCGCTTCGGATGCCGGGAGATGCCGCTGGCGGAGATTCTTGACCTGGGGCCGGGCGACGTGGTGCAACTGGACCGTCATATCGCCGACCCGGTCGACCTGATCGTCGGCGACAAGATTGTGGCACGAGGGGAAGTGGTGCTGATCAACGGCAACTTTGGGCTGCGGATTACCGAAGTGGCGGCGCCGCGCAAGCGTCTGGAGAGTATACGATGCCTTTTCTAAAGCAATGGAGCACCGAGCCGGCGAGCGGGTTCAGGGATGCACCGCGAACGTACGCCCTCGACGGCAATCGAGCCCTGACAGCGAGCGGCAGGGGCTTGAGCGGCGATGGAGAGGACGGTCGCGTCGCGGCCCGCAAGGGATGGCTCGACACATGCGCAAATCCCAACTGCGGCTCGGGATGGTTGCACCTCTGGCGCAGCCGCTCGACACCGGTGTTTGAAGGTGGATGGAGCTGCTCGGCGGAGTGCACGCAGTCACGGGTTCAAATGGCGGTGCGACGCGAACTTGAAGGACGGCTGACGGCGCCCGAGGTCCATCGCCATCGCATTCCTCTGGGGTTGACGATGCTGGAACAGGGGTGGATTACGCAGACCCAGTTGCGCGGTGCTCTGGAGGCGCAGAGGTCCGCCGGAGCGGGCCGGCTGGGGCAATGGCTGGTTCGCCAGCAGGGGGTGAGCGAGAATCTGGTTACGCGCGGCCTCGGCCTGCAGTGGAGCTGCCCGGTGCTGCCGCTGGAGTTTCACGACGTCGACGCTCTGACAGGGTTGCTGCCGCGGCTGTTTGTGGACGCCTTTGGCGCATTGCCGCTGCGGGTGGCGGCGGGCAAGCTGCTTTACCTGGGATTTGCCGACCGTCTGGATACGGTGCTGGCTCTGGCCGTCGAGCGCATGACCGGGCTGCGGGTCGAGAGCGGGCTGGTGCGGGATTCGCTGTTTGCTCCGGCGCATATCCGCATGCTTGGGGCGCGGTTTCCGGCCGTCTCGCTGATTGAGGCTTCGTCTGAGCCGGCGGTGGTTCGCGCCTTGTCGAAAGCGATCGAAAAGACGCGGCCGGTAGACTCACGCCTGGTCCGGGTGCATGACTGCCTGTGGCTGCGAATGTGGATGCGGGCGCAGAACGGCGCCGTTCCGGATGCGGACCTGGTGCAGGATCTGCTCTGCTCGATCGGGTCGTAGTTGGAGAAAGAGATCGAACGGCGAAATGAAGACAACTTTGGCGTTGAAGAGTTTGCATCCGGCGCCGATAAAGCAGAAAGAGGGGCAAGGCATGACTGAAATTCGCGCGCTGATTGTGGACGATTCCTCTGTAATGCGCAAGATTGTGGAGCGGGCTCTGCGCCAGGCGGGGCTCGATCTGAAAGTGGTGCATGAGGCCGGTAGTGGCACCGAGGGGCTTGAAGTGCTCAAGTCCAAGCAGGTGGACCTGATTCTTTCCGACATCAACATGCCGTCGATGGACGGGCTGGAGTTTCTGCGGCAACTAAGGGCGCAGAACCTGGCTCCGGGCGTTCCGGTGGTGATGATTACCACCGAATCCAGCGAGGAGCATGTCCGGCAGGCCATTTTGTCCGGGGCGCAGGGGTACATTCGCAAGCCGTTTACGGCTGAGCAGGTAAAGGAACGGGTACTGCCGTTGCTGGATGCGGCTTAGCCGGAAGGAAACAACATGCTGTTGAATGGTGTGCGGAATGCCGCTGTGGCGCGAAAGTCCGGCGGCGGCACAAGCGGATTGGAGCAGACGATGGCGGTCTCGTTGCGTGAATCGGTTCAACTGGTCTCCGATCCTCGGAACCTGGATGCGAGTGTGGAAGAGGTTTTTCAACTGATGCTCGGCGTTGCCTGCGGCCGGGCTCCGGGCCCGATGCGGATCGAGCAGGAGTCTGTGACGGCCGTGGTAGGGTTTGGCGGGCTGCTCAGCGGAGCGTGTGTGTTTCGTTCGGGCAGTTCGACGGCGATCAAGGTTGCGGCTCTGATGACCGGCATGGAGTTTTCCGAAGTGGATGACACGGTCAAGGACGCCATTGGCGAGATCGGCAACATGCTGGCGGGTGCGTGGAAGGGGAAAGTGCCGGACCTGGCCGCGAACTGCGGGCTGTCGGTGCCGGCGGTCATCACTGGCCGCGACTACAAGCTTCACGTTCAGGCGCCCGAATTCCAACTGCACCACTCGTATCGCTTCGGAGAGTCGAGTTTCGAAGTGACAATTGTCTGCGACGGTCTGCAATAAGGCGCGTCGCGCCGAAAGCCGAATGTCCGCATGTTGGGACCGTTCGGCTTCCGTTGGGCGGGCTGGGTTGAATCCGGCTCAGCCGCCGGCTTTTGGGCGATTCAATCGTCCAGTTCGCTTTTCCTGCTCTTTTCCGTGCCTCCTCAATTCCCTCTAATCTATTCTCCGCTTATTCGGTCTCCCAGCTGCAATATTGCTTGCAGTTGGAGGAACGACACCCATGGACAGCGGGTATTATGCGGCGATGACCGGGCTGGTGGCGCGCACCCAGGCGCTGGACACAGCGGCGGCGAACCTGGCCAATGCCCAGACTCCGGGATACCGGGCCGAGCGTGAGTTCTTCCGCTCCGCGTTGCTGGGGCCGGATGCTCTGGACTCCCAGTTAGGGCGCACAGTGAACAACTTTGGGCTGCTGGGCGGCGATCAGCTTTCAATGGCCCAGGGAGCGCTGACGGCAACCGGCAACCCGCTGGATCTGGCTATCTCCGGCGAGGGCTTCTTTCAGGTTCAGACGGCAAACGGATTGCGCTTTACCCGCGATGGCGGCTTCCACCGCTCGCAGACCGGGCAGCTTGTGACCGAGGCCGGGGAGCCTGTGCTCTCCTCTGCCGCCAAGCCGATTCAGCTGCCGCCCGGCGAGGTAACGGTGGGTGCGGACGGGGTGGTGTCGGTGGCCGGGGGCGCGGTGGCCACGGTGGGCGTGTTTACCTTTCCATCCTCCGTGCAACTGACTCCGGAAGGCGCCAACCGTTATGTTCCGCCGCAGGGGGTTACGCCATCGATCTCGAAGAAGGCTGAAATCCATCAGGGCGCCATCGAGGCTGCCAATGAAGATGTCATTCAGGGATCGCTTGACCTGATTGTCATGCAGCGCCAGGCGGAGATGATGCAGAAGGCGCTGACCGTCTTCCATACCGAATTCAACAAGATCGCCACCGAGGACCTGCCGAAAGTTTAGGTGCGGATGACAGAGAACAGGTTACAGATGACAGTGAATTTGGTGGCCGACGAACCTCACCCTCGGGGGTAGAGATTTCGAGAGTTTGCCAAACATGCGGTCTGCATCCTTGCCCTGTGAGATTCTCCACTGTCGTCTATAACCTGCCATCTGTCATCCGATCCACGAAAGGAGTTCCATGATTCGAGCCTTGTACACCGCCGCGAGCGGCATGAGCGCCCAGCAGTTGAACCTGGACACGATCGCCAATAATCTGGCCAACTCTTCGACCACAGGCTTTCGCCAGTTGCGACTTGAGTTTCAGGACATGGTCTACCAGAACCTGGTGACGCCAGGAGCTGCCGAAAGCCAATCCACGGTTTCGGCCGGGCTGCAGATCGGCCTGGGAACCAAGTCTGCGGCAACCGAGGTGATCATGACCCAGGGGTCGCTGAACCAGACTTCGAACCCGCTGGACGTAGCCATTGAAGGCAGCGGCTTCTTTCAGGTGCAGCGACCGGACGGCACCATTGCCTACACCCGCGCCGGGCAGTTTCAGTTGAATAACCAGGGGACCATTGTGACCAGCGACGGCGACCCGATCATTCCCACGATCACCATTCCGGCCAATGCGACGGCGGTGACGATTACCCAATACGGCGTGGTGAACGCGACCCTGCCCGGACAGCAGAACCCCTCGCAACTGGGGCAGATTCAGCTGGCCACGTTTCCCAACCCGGGGGGATTGGAGAGCATGGGGTCGAACCTGCTGGAGACCACGCTCAGTTCGGGAAATCCGGTGACCGGCAACCCGGGAGGCACCGAGGGCCTGGGTACGCTGCAACAGGGGTACCTCGAAAACTCGAATGTCGACGTGGTGACCATGTTTGTGCAGATGGTGCTGGCGCAGAGAGCCTACGAGTCCAACTCGAAAGTGATCAAGGCGGCCGACGACATGTACTCGCAGGTCAATAACATGACCCGGTAAGAGAGTGCCATGTTCGGCGTTCGGCAAAAGGTTTGAGCGGTTTGAGAGAGGACTGGCGATGAGAAGCTCGCGGCGATGCGGAGGATGGACGGCGGTTCTGCTGATGGCCGCAGGCGGGGCTCTGGGCCAGACCGGTGCCGCCTCCGGCATGAGGGTTCAGATGGTGATCTCGGCGCCCGCATCCGGACAGAACGGGACAAAGGGCGAGATTCTTCGCGAGATCGACGACCCCCACAATGGGGACTGCTGGCTGCTGGAGCGCGACCCCGCGCATCCAGGCGGACCCGGGCGGCTGGTATTGGCCTCGGCAGGGCAGAGAGTGTTGCCGGGGCGTTTGCAGCCGGCCGCTGCTCTAGACCAGGCTCTCCCGGTGATTCGTTCCGGCGACCGGGTGGTTGTGGAGGAGCACTCAGCGCAGGCGGATGCGCGCCTGGAAGCGGTAGCGATGGGCCCGGCGATGGCAGGCGCCTCATTCAGCGTGCGACTCACGATTGGCGGCCAGGTGATGCGGGTTGTGGCTCTCGCCGCCGGTCATGCGGCGGTTTCGGAGGCAACTCGATGAAATTGGGAATCCTGGGTGTGGTTGTTGTTTCCATGTTGCTGGGCGTGCTGGGAGCTTGCCCGGCGCCGGCATTGGATAAGAAGAAGATCCCATTCATTCCTACTGCCAAGCCGACCCCCCCTGAGGAAGCACTGCGCACCTATATTGAGCGAGTCAAGGCTCAGCAGGCTGCCGAGGTCAAGACGCCGGGCTCAATCTGGAGTCCGGAGGGCCCGCTGGTGCGGCTGGGTAACGATGCCAAGGCGGCGCGGCTGCACGATGTGGTTTCGATTGTGGTCTCGGAAAGCCTGGCGGCATCGACCGACGGACAGGTAAAGAACTCTCGCGCATCGAATGCCAACTCGGCTTTGACCTCGCTTTTTGGCGCCCTCAAGGCATCGAACGCGCTGCAGAACCTGGTGGGGATGTCGGCATCTTCCGGCCTCGCCGCACAGGGGCAGAGCACGACCAACTCCAGCCTGGCGACGACCTTCGGCGGCGAAGTGGTGGACGTGCTGCCGAACGGGATGCTGGTGGTGCAGGCGACGCGGCAGTTGACGTTCTCGCAACAGACCCAGCTGATCAAACTGCGCGGGCTGGTGCGGCCTGAAGATGTGAGCGCGCAGAATCAGGTCCAGTCCGCGGCAATGACCGATCTGGAGCTTGAAGTGGTGGGCAAGGGAATTGTGAACGACTCCACCTACCGGCAGAATCCGCTGGTGCGGCTGCTGGAGAGGATTCTGATCTTCTAACGGCGGGGACTAAGGACTCAGGGACTCAGGGACTAGGGACTCAGGGGACGGGGACGGACAGCGATGCGGAATCTGGGCGGTAGCAGGATGGGACGGCAGCAAGAGAACACGGTTTGGGCAATCTTTTTGATGGTCGCCGCTCTGCTGGCGGTTGCTGGGCCTGCCGTGGCGGAGGATGGCCCACGCAAGGCGCGCGTGAAGGATGTGGCGACGATCGAAGGAATCCGCGATAACCAGCTGGTCGGTTACGGGCTGGTGGTGGGACTGCGCGGGACGGGGGATAGTTCCCAGACCATCTTTCCGGCGCAGACACTGATCTCGGCGCTGGAGCGGCTGGGGGTGACAGTTCCGCAGACCGGGACCAACTCGGCCAGCAACATGCAGGTCAAGAACATGGCCGGGGTGTTTGTGGTGGCGACCTTGCCGCCTTTCAGCAGGCCGGGTTATGCGATCGACATTACCGTATCTTCCGCCGGGGATGCGCGGTCTCTGGAGGGTGGCATTCTTTTGATGACCCCGCTCTACGGTCCGGATGGGCAGGTGTACGCTGAGGCTCAGGGCGCGCTGGTGCTGGGTGGTTATGTGGCCGCGGGCGGTGGAAGCAGCAAGCAGGTCAACCATCCCACTACGGCAAGGATTCCGGGCGGAGCTCTGGTGGAGCGGCCGGTGCCGTTCGACCTGAAGCAGATGCACACCGTCAACGTGGTGCTCAACGACGCCGACTTCCATACCGCGGAGCGAATGGCCGCGGCCATCGACCTGACGCTGGGTTCGGCTCGGGCCCACGCTGCGGACAGCCGCAGGGTGGAGATTGAGGTAAGGCCCAATGAGGACGTTGCCGAATTGCTGGACCAGGTGGAGGGCGTTGAGGTCGAGGTCTTCCCGAGAGCGCGGGTGGTGGTGAACGAGCGAACCGGGACCGTGGTGATCGGAGGCACGGTGCGGCTGCAGCCGGTATCGATTCTGCATGGCGGGCTGAGCGTGAATGTGATCTCGGAACCGATGGTCTCGCAGCCCAATCCGGGATCGGCGGGGACGACGCAGGTGGTCCAGCAGACCACCATTCAGGCGCAGGACAAGCCGGTGAACCGGATTGATTTGAAGGAAGGCGCGACGGTGGAAGACCTGGTGCAGGAGTTGCAGCGGACCGGGGCCGGGGCGCGCGACGTGATCTCGATTTTGCAGGCGATGAAGGCAGCCGGCGCGCTGGAGGCCGACCTCGAGGTTCTTTGATCGGTCGGTCGTAGAGTACGAGAAAGGGAGCATGGGATGCATCTGACCTCAGTGGCAAGTACGGCAGCGGGGACGACGGCGGCGGCAGTTCCGCAACCACGCCTGGTGAAGGCGGCACACGAGTTCGAAGCGCAAATGATGAAGGAACTGATGCAACCTCTCAACCGGGGCAGTTCCTTGACCGGGAGCGACGAGGACGGGGATGAGGATTCCGGCTCCGGTGGTGCATTGGGCGAGTATGCATCGGAGTCCCTGAGCCGGGCGTTGAGCGATGGCGGAGGGTTTGGGATCGCCGCTGGGATTATCAAGCAGTTGTCCGCGGCAGCGAACCAAAATGGGACAGTTCCGGTAATTGGAAATACGCACACAAATACCGTGATGAAGCCCAACAAATGACTAGAGTGATTAGCGAGGGTGCCGATACTTTCCCTAAGGAGTAATGCGTATGGATATCCGAAACAGTCTTGAAGGTTTGAAAAGTCTTTTGGGCGTGCCTCCGGCAACGACTGCGACTCCGCAGACGAAGACCAGCGGCACGACAGCACCAAGTGCTCTGACCAGTGACCGCGCGACAGTCAGCAGCGCGGGCAGCGAAGTAGCGCTCACGGCGGCCGACTCGGATGTGCGGACGGATAAGGTCGCGGGCATTCAGGCGGCGCTGGCCGCGGGCAGCTACAACGTTCCCGCGTCGGCGGTTGCTTCAAAGATGGTGGACTCGATGCTGGGAGGCAACGAGTAGCGGCTTGCTTCGGCAGGGGTGTGGGGCGGGCGGTTCGGCAGCAAGGCTGAGCCGGGTTGCGTGCGGACGTCGCAGCCAGAGAGAGGAACAGTGCAATGCAGGAGTATGGAACACGGCGTGAGCATCCGGAACTGAAGCAGCTGGTCGCAGAGGCATCGCGGGCTCTCGCCTTGCTGGATGCCGGCCGGCTGGAGGAACTCGCGCTTTCGTGCCGGGCATTGAACCAGGACCTGGCGGCTCCGGGCTTCCGGGATCGGCCGCGGCTGGCCAGGCAGGCGCGTGAGGCGGCTGGGGAAATGGCGGTGCTGGCCAGGGTGCTGGAGGTGACGCGAGGCAACCTGGAAGTGATGAATCGCCTGCGGGAGCTGCGAGCGGGGCGGCTGGAGTATGGCGCGCCGCGCTCAGCAGAATGGTCCACGCCGGGGAGCGATCATGGGGACAATTAGCTCCGCATTCAGCATGATCTCTGGCGCTCTGGAGGCGGACCAGGCGGGACTGAGCATCGTCGCCAACAATGTGGCCAATGCAAACACCGTCGGCTACACCACCGAAGTACCCACATGGCAGGAAAACCAGCCAGTGACGATTGGCGGGGTCTCTTACGGCGACGGGGTGACGGAGACCGGGGCGACATCGCTGCGCAACCGGGTGCTTGAGGGGAGGCTCGATCAGCAGCAGCAACTGGCTTCCTCGTCCTCGGCGCGACTGACGGCGCTGAACTCAGTGCAGGGGCTGTTTACGCCGGATTCCGGTTCGAGTACGGCGACAGCCGGCGATATTGGCAGCGATATTACAGCGTTCTTCAGCTCTTTTTCGTCGCTGGAGGCTTCTCCGTCAAATAATGCCCTCCGCCAGGAGGTGCTTTCCTCGGCGACTACGCTTGCCGGGGACATATCAAACGCAGGGGCCAGCCTGAATCAACAGAGTGGGGCACTGGATCAGGAGGCAGCCGGGGTCACTTCGCAGGTGAACGCGTTGACCGGGGCGATTGCCCAGTTGAACCAGCAGATTACGACCACTTCGCCAAACGCCGATGCGGGTACGCTGGAAGACCAGCGCCAGCAAGACCTGAGCCAACTTTCGCAGTTGGTGGGAATCAACCAGATTTCGACCGGGAACAACGGCCTGGCGATTACTACAACTTCGGGCCAGTTGCTGGTGTCGGGCGCGACGAGCTACCAGTTGACCAGTGGTCCGGTGGCCGGCGTGACCCACTTCTTTGTCGGCACGACGGATGTGACCGCGCAATTGGCCTCGGGCGGCGGGTCGCTGGGCGGCTATCTGACGGCGCGCGACCAGGACATTCCGAGCGCGATGAGCGCACTCGATCAACTGGCCTACGGAATCTCGACGCAGGTGAATGCGCTGAACAACGGGGGCACCGACCTGAGCGGCGCAACGGGAACGGCAGCCAGCCCGCTGAACATCTTCAGCCAACCAACACAGGCGGCCGGAAGCGCGATTGCGATGTCTGTCGTGATGACCGACCCTGGCCAGATAGCGGCGGCCGGCCTGGGCCAGGGCAGCGGCGACAACACGAATGCCACGGCGATGGCGAACCTGGGCAACCAGACGATCGTGGGCGGTTCTACTCCGACCAACTATTATTCGAATTTTGTTTCTACGCTGGGCGCAACGGTTTCCGGTGTGCAGGCTGAAAACACCGCGCAAAACGCCTCGGTGACACAACTCGAAACCCAGAACAATGCCCTTTCAGCCGTAAATCTGAACGATGAAGCCTCAGCAATGTCGACGCTGGAGCAGAGCTACCAGGCAGGGGCGCAGGTGTTCAACATGCTCAACACAATCCTGACTTCGGCGCTGAACCTTGGACAGCAAACGACGGTCACTTAAACCGGTGGGCAAGCCGGCCGCCTAAGTAACGCGAACGACGGCGGCAAAGGGGAAATTCCGATGCGTGTGGATCCGAGTTATGTGTCGAACCTGGTGGGCTCGCTTGATCAGGCGCAGTCGAACCAACAGCAGCTGACCGCTGAGCTTTCGAGCGGCGTAAGTATTACGGCTCTGAGCCAGAATCCGGTGGCTTCGGGAGAGAACGTGCTGCTGCTGAATCAGATCCAGCAGGATGACTCGTTTACGCAGAGTTCGAGCCTGGTCACGGGCCAGTTGCAGGTATCGGACTCGACCCTGGGCTCAGTGGTGGCGCAACTGACGCAGGCCATTTCGCTCGCCACCAGCGCCAACAACGGCACTTTGAATGCGAGCGACATCAAGGCGATAGGAAGCCAGATTTCCGGCATTCTGAACGAGGTGCAGTCGCTGGCCAACACCAGCTATCAGGGGCAATACATCTTTGGCGGCGGGCAGACCGGGACCACGCCTTTCACGACATCCACCACAACGTCGCCGGCCGTGACCAATTACAACGGCGACCAGGATGTGAACTACCTTGAGACACCCAACGGACAGAAGATTCAGTTGAACGTGCCGGGTAGCCAGATCTTTCAGGGCAGCGGCGCGAACAGCGTCTTTGGGGCGTTGAATTCGCTGGTTGCGGATTACTCGAGCGGTACCGTAAATACCACGCAGGCGGTGGCCGATACCCAGGCGCTCGGCACGGCGTTGAATTACGTGTCGCAGCAGCGGGTAGGGATCGATAATTCCATCACCCAGGTCACCGCTGCTTCAGATGCCGTGACCAGCGATCAGACGCAATTGACTGCCGCGCAGACCAACCTGATGCAGGCCGATGTGGCCCAGGTTTCGACGCAGCTTTCCCTCAGTGAAACGCAGCAGACGGCGCTTGAAGATGTGATCGCGCAGATGGATCAGGCGTCAAACAGCCTGTTCAGCAAGCTGTAAGCGGCTACTCCCGGGGATGCGGGCGCCACGGCTGGTGAGAGAATTCGTTTCCCGGCTGCGTCTATACTCAATGGGGAGGAAAGTCGTGCTGACTCCGCTTCGATTTCTCTGGAATGCAACGCGTGGGCACAGGTTGTCTCCGTGGCGCAGCGAGTACCTGCGCTGGCGCGTCGAGACCTATTCCGGCCAGCGCGCCGAAACGCTGACGGCGGGCAAGATCTTCGGGTTCATGTGGGATTCGCGGTGGGAGTTGCTGAGTTTTCTGCTGTGGACGGGTCGGTTGGACAAGGAAGTGCACAAGCGGGTATGAAGTCGATTCTCCGGCATTTGTTCGGCTCTGACAAGGCACGGTTGGGATCGGCCTTCGCGGAGGATGCATGCGATGCAGAGTGCCGATGGGTGAAAACTGACTTGCGCATGAGATATGCAACCTCTTGGAGCCTGGGGCTGGTTTGTCTGGCAGGGATTGCCGCCGGCGGCGCTGTCACGTTTGCCCAGCAGCTTCCGCCGATTGAGCCTCCCAAGCCGCTTCCGGGCGAGTCTCGAAACGCTGCAACGCTGCGAGTAACCACCAACGAAGTGCTGGTGCCGACGCTGGTTGAAAAGCAGGATGGAGAGGTCGTTTACGGGCTCAGACAAGGCGATTTCAGGCTTGAGGACAACGGAGTTCCGCAGAAGATTCGCGTGCAGGAAGAGATGGATACGGCGCCGGTTTCGCTGGTGGTTGCGGTGGAAGAGGGCGGCGTGAGTGCGCTCGAATTCGACAAATTGGCCAGGCTGGGACCGCTGCTGGATCTGTTTCTTTCCGATGGGAAAAGCCAGGCGGCGCTGGTGGGCTTTGACGCGCACCCCCACCTGATCACGGACTTTACACATTCGAGCGACGAGCTTGGCGACGCACTCAAACATTTGCAGCCGGGCGATGGAGGCGACGCAATTCTGGACACCGTGAGCTACGCCGTGGACCTGCTGGAGGACACGCCCAAAGACAGCCGGCGGGTGCTGCTGCTGGTGAGCGAGGAGCGGGACCACGGCAGCAAGCATACGCGAGCGGCACAGCTTGTGGAGAAGATTGGCCGGTCGGACGTCTTAGTCCTGAGTGTTTCATTCTCGCCGGCCAAGGCTGAGTTTCTTCATGATTTGAAGGATTCCGGCGAAGACCGGGTGATGAATCCATTCTCGACTTTGGCCATGATTGTGCAGGCCTTCAAGAAGAATGTGGCCAGGCAAGTGGCTGGCATGAGCGGTGGGGAGTACACGCAGTTTACCGGCGACAAAGGCTTTGAGCAGCGCGTGGTGGACGCGGCCAAACACGCGCGCAACCGCTACCTGATCACCTTCAGCCCCTCCGATCCGACGCCGGGGTTACATACGATTCGAGTGCAGACGGTGCAGGATTATGGGGCGCGGATTGTTGCTCGGGCGAATTATTGGCTGGCGCTGCAGCCTTAAACGATTGCGAAAGAGAATTGGCACCCGTATTTCGACTAAGTTTTCGTTTCCATGGCCTTGGACATTATGCCGCTGGTTTTGTGGCATAATGTCTCTATGGCAGCAGGAGCGATAGCGCAAGCAGCAGTCACGGCAGGATTAGAGGCAGCCGGGACCTTGGCCGTGAGCGATACGGATGAAGCCAGGTCTCGCAAATTCCAGCCCGATTGGAGAGAGGTGGAGCGCGGTCTCCCAATCTCAAGGCTCGAAGAGTTTTCGGCATATTCCGGCTTTCCCCTGAAAATTCTTTTGGAAGTGGTTATCCCGGCAAGGACCTTGAAGCATCGCCGGCAGCGAAACGAACCGCTCAGCATGGACGAATCCGATCGGCTGGCGCGAGTTGCCCGACTCTACCAACTTGGCGTGAAAGTTTTTGGAAACCCTGACAAGGCGCGCCGGTGGCTGTCAAAGCCGAAAGAGCGGTTCGACGGTCGCACCCCTTTGACGATGATGCGTACCAGCCTTGGAGGAAGTGGCGTGGAAGAGATGCTCTACCAGATCGATGAAGGAATGTTTGCCTGAAGAATGGAAATTGTTCGAGGTATTGGTTTGGGGATGTCATGTTGGCTATCGAGGTTCTGACTCTCTCCAACTGGATGAAGAGCATGGCTCAGGGGCGAAAAGCTTCTGGGCCATTTTCTGTTTTGGCTCAAGATTGGCGAAGGAATCGATGAATCTATGGCGCATTAGCGATCACGTTGATTTGAGCGGTGAAGGCGGCCGAAAGGCTGGCGCGCGCTGGCACACTGCGGGCTCACGCATCGTGTATTTGGCTGAGTCTCCGATGGTGGCGCTTGTTGAGACCCTCGTACACCTCGATATTGATCCAGAAGATACCCCGGACTTCTATACGCTTTTGAGGATTTCGGCTCCTGACAGCCTTCCCATTGACTCGCTTGATCCACCATCAGGGAGTCAATGGATCGAGAACCTTCAATTGACTCGGAGTATGGGCGATGGGTGGTTGACTTCCTCGAGAACTGCCCTTGCTCGTGTTCCTTGCGTGATTGCACCGAAGACCTGGAACTATCTGCTGAACCCGAACCATCCAGACGCGAAGCAGGCGGAAATTGTCGAAGTCATCAAGGAGCGGTTTGTCAACCGACTTTTCCGTTTCGGCGCCCGCTGAACTGGGCGTGTTTGGTTCGGGGTCTCAGCGCAGGGCAAACGCATTTTGAAAATCGATCGAACCACGGAATGCGCCTTCCGGCAGGCCTGCAACCCGATTCCCCATACCCCGTCAAAAAAAAGCAAGCCCCTCCCCCAACTGAATTTGGCTAACCTACTTAAATCCAACAACTTCCACCCATGCCACAAGTGCAGGCAATTAACCCCTTTTGGCGCACAATCCTAGTAGAGGTGTTTCGCATGTCAAAATCGTCCAGCAAAACGCAACCCGCCCCCTCGCCCTCGCCAATTCCATCGCCCGGCCTTTGCCCCTGTTTTCTGATTCCTGATCCCTGTTTTTCCGGCCTTCAACCCCCCAAAAACT